>Ga0209698_10009140_pt1 | contig 10169 bp, 11 predicted proteins | sample LitLauG_LLR_2012_FD_187203 | JGI IMG/M metagenome (GOLD analysis project Ga0209698, IMG submission 187203) | Freshwater sediment microbial communities from Pennsylvania, USA - Little Laurel Run_MetaG_LLR_2012 (SPAdes) (version 2) | ecosystem: Environmental > Aquatic > Freshwater > Creek >... | reverse complement strand
GCGCGAGCTCGGCCTCGACGAGCTGTTGCGCGACTGCGCGCGCGCAGGCGCGCCGATTCTCGGCATCTGCCTCGGGATGCAGCTCGCGTTCGAGCGCTCCAGCGAGATGGGCGGCGCGGAGGGTCTCGGCCTGCTCGCCGGCGAGGTGCGCGCGCTCGAGCCCGGCGAGCTGAAGCTCCCGCACATCGGCTGGAACGAGGTCACGTTCGAGCGGCCCGACTCCGCGCTGCTGCAGGGACTGCCGCAGCGGTGCGCCTTCTATCACGTGCACTCCTTCGCGCCCGTGCCCGCCGACCCGCACGACGTGCTCGGCACCGCCGACTACGGCGCGCGCTTCGTCAGCGCCGTTGAGCGCGGCAGCTTCTACGGCGCGCAGTTCCACCCCGAGAAGTCATCCGCGGCCGGGCTGAGGATGCTCGCCAACTTCGCGCGCATCTGCGTGCGCTCCGGAGCAGCGGTCCCCGGGTGAGGCTCTATCCGGCGGTGGACATCCTCGACGGCAAGGCGGTGCGCCTGACGCGGGGACACTTCGAGGAGCGCAAGGTCTACGGGGAGGACCCGCTCGCAGCCGCTGCCGCGTTCGTGCAGGCGGGAGCGACCCACCTGCACGTCGTGGACCTCGACGGCGCGCGCAGCGGCGAGCCCGCCAACCTCGAGCACCTGCGCCGCATCGCCGGCGAGCTCGGGTTGCCCGTCCAGTACGGCGGCGGGCTGCGCTCCGCGCAGTCGATCGAGCGCGCGCTCGCCGCGGGCGCCGAGCGCGTGATCCTCGGCACCGCCGCGTTCGCCGCTCCGCAGCTGCTGCGCGACGCGCTCGCACAGCACGGACCTGAGCGCGTGCTCGTCTCGATCGACGTGCGCGGCGGCCTCGTCGCGACCGACGGCTGGGAGCGCACGCGCGCCGAAGACGCCGGCGCGGCCGCGCGTGCGCTGCTGCAGAGCGGCGTGCGCACGCTCGTCTACACCGATGTCGACCGCGACGGCATGCTCGAGGGCCCCGACGTCGACGGCCTCGTCGAGCTCGCCCGCACGCCCGAGGTGTCGCTGCTGTATTCCGGCGGCGTAGCAGAGCTCTCAGACCTCGAGCGCCTCGCCGGCCTCGGGCTCGCGAACCTCACCGGCGTGATCGTCGGCAAGGCGCTGTATGAGAACCGCTTCACCGTCGCGCAGGCGCAGGCCGCGCTCTCCGCCTAGGAGGGCTACGGTGGGCACGTGCACTTCAAGCGCGTCATCCCGTGCCTGGACGTCGACGCGGGCCGCGTCGTCAAGGGCGTCGAATTCGTCTCGATCCGCGATGCGGGCGACAGCATCGAGCTCGCCGCGCAGTACGACGCGCAGGGCGCCGACGAGCTCGTATTCCTCGACATCACCGCGACCCACGAGAAGCGCGACACGATCGCGCAGCTCGCGCGGCGCACCGCAGACGAGGTGTTCATCCCGTTCACCATCGGCGGCGGCATCCGCTCCGTCGCCGACGCACAGGCCGTGCTCGACGCGGGCGCCGACAAGGTGTCCGTGAACTCCGCCGCGCTCGCACGCCCGCAGCTCCTCGACGAGCTCGCCGCGAACTTCGGCGCTCAATGTGTGGTGCTCGCCATCGACGCGAAGGCCGCCGCCGCGGACGCCGGCGCTGCGGCTGCGGCCGCAGCCGACGCCGGCGCTGCGGACCCCGTCGCCGCCTCGACAGCTCCCGCCGCGGCAGGCCCCGCCGGCCGCGCGCGGCGCTGGGACGCGTACGTCGCGGGCGGGCGCACGAGCAGCGGCCGCGACGTGCTGCGGTGGGCACGCGAGGGGGTGGAGCGCGGCGCGGGCGAGATCCTGCTGACGAGCATGGACCGCGACGGCACGAACGAGGGCTATGACCTGCCGCTCACCTCCGCTGTGAGCAGCGCGGTGGGGGTGCCGGTGATCGCGTCGGGCGGCGCGGGCGAGCTCGACCATCTGGTCGAGGCGCTGCAGGCGGGAGCGGACGCGGTGCTGTGTGCGTCGATCTTCCACTACGGGCACTACACGATCGCGCAGGCGAAGCAGCGCATCGCGCAGGCGGGCATAGCGGTGCGGATCGCGGCATGAGCGCCGCGGGTGGGGTGATCGCGGCGCTACGGCGCCGGCCCGGGGGCGAGCAGCTGCTGGCACTCGCGGCTTCCGGCGAGGAGCTCGCGCTGGTGGGCGGCGCGGTGCGCGACCTGCTGCTCGAGCGCACGCCGCGCGAGCTCGACGTGGTCGTCGCGCGCGACGCGGAGCGCATCGCGCGCGAGCTCGCGAGCTCGCTGAGCGAGGAGGGGGAGGGCGAGCCGCTGCTGAGCAGCCACGAGCGCTTCGGCACCGCGAGCGTGCAGTGGCACGCAGGACGCGTCGACATCGCGGCGCGCCGCGCCGAGTCCTACCCCGCGCCCGGCGCACTGCCCGAGGTGCGCGAGGGCAGCATCGAGGAGGACCTCGCGCGCAGGGACTTCACGGTGAACGCGCTCGCGGTGCCGCTCGGCGGAGCTCACGCGGGCGAGTTGCTCGGCGCGGAGCACGCGCTCGAGGACCTGTCCGCGAGCCGCCTGCGCGTGCTGCACGCGCGCAGCTTCATCGATGACCCCACGCGGCTGCTGCGACTCGCACGCTACCGCGCGCGGCTCGCATTCGAGCCCGAGCCCCACACCGCGCGACTCGCGCGCGAGGCGCTCGCAGCGGGCGCGCTCGCGACCGTGTCGGGCGCGAGGGTCGGCGCGGAGCTGCGCCTCGCGCTCGCAGAGGACGATCCCCTAGAGGCGCTCGCCTCCCACGAGGAGCTCGGCGTGCTCGCCGGGCTGGTCGCGGGTCTCGCGCTCGACCGCGCGCTCGCGCAGCGCGCGCTCGCACTCGCGCCGCAGGACGCGAGCGTGCAGGAGCTGCTGCTCGCGTGCCTGCTGCTCGGCCCCGCGCGCAGGACGGAGCGCTCCGAGCGCGCGGTGCGCGACCTCCTCGACGAGCTCGAGTTCCCCGCGGGCGAGCGCGACCGCGTCGCGCGCAGCGCCGCATACGCCGCCGAGCTCGCACAGCGGCTGGGGCTCGCGCTCAGGCCGTCCGAGCTGCGCGAGCTGCTCGACGGGCAGCCGCTGGAGGCGGTTGCGCTCGCGGGAGCACTCGGGGAGAGCGCCGGCAGCCAGCGCTCCGCGGAGCAGGCACGCATGTGGCTCGATCAGCTGCGCCACGTGCGCCTCGACATCACCGGCGAGGACCTGCTCGCCGCGGGGCTGCAGCCTGGACCGCAGATCGGCATGCGCCTGCAGGCGGCCCTGTCGAGCAAGCTGGACGGTGAGCTGCCCGCTCACGACGCGCATGCGGAGCTGCGTGCGGCGCTCGAGGCAAGCGTTTGAGCAACGGGCTGCTCGCGTTCGAGCTCGCGGGCGGCGCCCATGCGCTGTTCAGCACGCGCGCGCACGGCAACGCATCGAGCGTCGGCGGCACGGACGCCGAGCACGGTGCGCGCGTGCGCGAGCATCTGCGCGAGCTCGCCCACGTGGATGTGCTCGCGCGCGGCTACCAGGTGCACGGCGCCGTCGTGCACCGCGTGCGCGACCGGCCCGCACCCGCACCCGGGTCTGATCCCGACCCGCGAGAGAGCGCGCGCCCCGAGCAGCATGCCGACGGGCAGGCGACGGCGCTGCGCGGCGTCGGCGCGATGGTGCTCAGCGCGGACTGCCTCCCCGTCGCGCTCGCGGGCGAGGGCGCGGTCGCGATGGTGCACGCCGGCTGGCGCGGGCTCGCCGCGGGCGTGCTGCAGGCGGGCGTGCGCGCGGTGCGCGAGCTCGCGCAGGGGCCGCGCATGCACGCGATCATCGGTCCCGGCGCCGGCGCATGCTGCTACGAGGTCGGCGAGGAGGTGCATCTGGCCTTCGGCGGCGCGCACCGGCACGGGCGCAGCATCGACCTGAGAGGGATAGCGCGCGAGCTGCTGCTCGCGGAGGGCGTGCAGGAGGTGCTCGACCTCGAGCTGTGCACGATCTGCGACGAGCGCTTCTTCTCGCACAGGCGCGAAGGCGCGCGCGCGGGGCGCCAGGCGGGCATCGCATGGCTCGGGTGAGCCGCGGCGGGTCCCGTGGTTGAGATCATCCGCGACCTCGACGCGGCGCGCGTCGCGGGCAACCTCGCGCGCATCGAGGCGGAGATCGCCTCGGCGCGCGAGCGCATGAAGCCAGCCGCGCCCGGTCTCGCACGCGGGGGCGTGGAGGTGCTCGCCGCCACCAAGTACATCGCGGGCGAGGATCTGCCCGTGCTCGCGCAGGCGGGTGTGCGCCTCGTCGGCGAGAACCGCGCGCAGGACCTGCAGGCGAAGTTCGAGGCGCACGGGCCGCTGTTCGAGTGGGACTTCATCGGCGCGCTGCAGAGCAGGCGCGTGCGCCTGATCGTCCCGCACGTGCGCCTGATCCACTCCGTCGCCTCCGACTCCGCGCTGCGCGAGCTCGAGCGCAATCTCGCGATCGCGCGTCCCGGGCTGCGCATCCTCATCGAGGTCAACCTGTCCGGCGAGGAGGGCAAGGCGGGCGTCGCGCCGGCGGCGCTCGACGCGATGATCACGCGCTCGCCCGTGCCCGTCGCGGGGTTGATGACGATGCCCCCGCTCGCGCAGGACCCCGAGCAGAGCAGGCGCTGGTTCGCCGCGCTGCGCGAGCTCGCCGACGAGCGCGGCCTGGCGCAGCTGTCGATGGGCACCTCCCAGGACTACCTCGTCGCGGTCGAGGAGGGCGCGACGATCGTGCGCATCGGCACGAGTCTCTACAGGTGAGCGATCGAGCGCGTGGGCGTGGGCGCGAGTCCCGTCCTCGTGCGCGAGCCCACAGGCGCGGGCACGGGTAGCGCCCTGGCTCTCGCCGAGTCCCCGAACCGGGAGCGCGCGCTAGTGAAGCGGCTGCGGTGGTTCGACGGTGAAGCTGGTCGTGTAGGTCGTATACGGGGCCTGTTCGAGGCTCGCTTCGATCAGGGTGGCGCCGGCCGCACACGAGCCTCCGCCGAGCAGGATCACGAAGGCGTTGCCGTCGTTGTCGAGCTTGACGTGTTCGATCCCCGCGCTGCCTTCTTCGGGCCCGAGCGCGCCCGGCCCGACCCACCTGAGATGCGGTGAGATCAGGCAGCGCGCGTAGAGCTGTTCGTCGTTCACGTTCACTTCTCTGCCCGCGTAGACGGGCGGGAACTCGAGCTCCACGATCGTCGCAACGCTGCCCGTGATCTCGTTCTCGACCTGGCTCGCAGGCGCCGCGAGCACGCCGGGCATGCTCGTCGCGGGTGCGAGCACCGTGAAGGGCGTGCTCACCGTCGTGTAGGGCGCTTCCGTCAGATGCGCCGAGATGAAGCTTTCGCCCGCGGCGCACGACGGCCCGCCCCACAGAACGACCGTTGCGTTGCCGTCGTTGTCGAGCTGCGCGGAGAAGCTGCGCGTGCTCGGCACACCACCGGAGTACGGATACGGCAAGAACCACATCAGCTGGCCCGCGCAGCGGCTGTACAGCCCGCTCGCGTTCAGCTTGAGGAAGTGCCCCGCGTACACGGTGCTGCAATGCACTTCGACGATGTCCGCGACGCTCGAGGAGTTCGCGAACTCGCCCTGCGCCATGAACGAGGGCAGCGAGTGGATCGCGCAGGGAGCCGGGCCTTCTTCCACGGTCCTGGTCACGCTCCGGATGTGGGTGATGCGCGCCGACGCGCTCCCCGCCAGCGACATCGACGCGACCAGCACGGCTACGGTCCCAACCACCGCACGTCCGTCCATTGCGCTCTCAGCGATCCTCCGTGACCTGTTGGCAGTTGCCGGCGAGGGACCGCTCCGCGGCCCCTCGTGAGCCCGCGTAGGGGGTGCCCCGGGCTCGCGCCGAAGCTATCAACCGCTGCGAGCGCGATCAAGCGGTGGGCGCGTGCTGTCGGCGTGGCTGCGCGATCACTAGCATATGCAGGGAAATCGCTTCGCTGCGCGAACACGCAACTGAGGTCTGATGTCGCTTCGTGACTCATGGCATAGCGCGCTCGTCTACTTCGGCCTCGCCGAGGAGTATCCGGACGACTACGACGCCGACGACGGCGCGCCCGAGGCGGAGATCGAGGACCGCTACCGCGAGCGCCCGAACGTGCGCCGCCTGCGCAGCAGGCGCGATGAGATCGACGACATCTTCGCCGACGAGGACGCCGACGCGCACCCCGGCAGGCGCGGCCCGCGCGCGCGCGCCGCGACCCCGCTGAAGCCCGTGGGCAACGGCAACGGAGACGTGCGCGTGCACCTCGTGGTGCCCAAGTCGTTCAACGACGCCCAGCAGATCGCCGACAAGTTCAAGGACTCGATCCCCGTCATCCTCAACCTGCAGAGCTCCGAAACCGAGCTCTCCAAGCGCCTCATCGACTTCGCCTCCGGTCTCACCTACGCGCTCGACGGCGGCATGCAGCGGATCGCCGACAAGGTCTTCATGCTCACCCCGCGCAACGTGGAGATCTCAGCGGAGGAGCGCGCGCGGCTGATCGAGAAGGGCTTCTTCAATCAATCCTGACGCTGTGCCAGGCGCTGGCGTAGGCGTGCGCCCATGCAGATAGGGCTGATCGGCGCAGGCAACATGGCGCGTGCGATGGCGCGCGGCTGGCGGCGCCCGCTGCTGTGCGCGGACCCGATCGGCGAGCGCGCGAAGGCGCTCGCCGCGGAGGTCGGCGGTGAGGCACTCGACGCCAACGTCGAGGTGGCGCGGCGCGCAGACGTGATCGTGCTCGCGCACAAGCCCGCGCAGCTGCACGCCGTCGCCGCCGAACTCGCTCCGCACGCGAAGGCCGTCGCGTCGATTCTCGCCGCCACCCCGCTGTCCGCGCTGCGCGAGGCGTACCCCGCCGTCCCCGTATACCGCTTCCTGCCCTCGCTGCCCGCCGAGGTGCGCGGCGGCGCGATCGTGCAGGCCGCCGACCCGCCGTCCGCCTCCGGCGGGCCCGACGCGGGTGCCCGCGCGTCCTCAGGCGGGGCCGGCGGCGACACCGCCGAGCTCGACGCGCGGGTGCGTGCGCTGTTCGCCGAGCTCGGGCAGCTGGTCGTACTCGAGGACCGCCTCGTCGACGTCGCCATGGGGCTGATGTCGTGCGCTCCCGCCTATGTCGCGCTCGTCGCGGAGGCGCAGGTCGACGCGGGCGTGCGCAGGGGCATCCCCGCCGCGCAGGCCTCCGAGCTGGTGGTCGCCACGCTCGCCGGCACCGCGCAGCTGCTGCGCGAGCGCGGCTACGACACGCTCGCCGTGCGCCGCGAGGTGGCCTCGCCGGGCGGCCTCACCGCGCGCGGACTCTCCGAGCTGGAGCGCGGCGGCATCCGCACCGCGTTCAGCGACGCGCTCGACGCTGTGCTGGGATAGCGCGTATGCGAGCCCGCGCACTCAGCAGTCGACCGCCGATCGCGCAGCAGGGGAGCTAGGCGGCCATGCTGCTCGCCAGCGCGCGCACCGACATCGCCGAATTCCTGTCCACGGTGATCTACGTCTACACGCTCGTGATCATCGTGTACATCGTCACCAACCTGCTGCTCGCAGCGGGCGTGCGGGTCCCGTACAGCCGCGCCGTCAGCGGCACTCTCGGATTCCTGCACGACGTGTGCGAGCCCTACCTGCGCCTGTTCCGCAGGGTGCTGCCCTCGTTCGGCGGCTTCGACTTCAGCCCGATCCTCGCGATCTTCGTGCTCGGGATCGTCAACCGGGTGCTGGTCGAAGGTCTCATCCACGGCTGACGCTCACGTGCACGCCGCGCAGCAGCAGCACAGCGCGCGCGGCCGCCGCGCAGGGGCGCTTCGCGCGTGGCTCTCCGCGGCGCTCGTCGTGCTGGCCGTGATCGTCGCCGACCAGCTCAGCAAGCACGCGATCGAACGCTCGATCGTGCCCGGTGAAGAACGCGGCGTGCTGCCCGGCGTGCAGCTCGTCAACACGCGCAATCACGGCGTCGCGTTTGGCTTCCTGCCTGGCAGCCACGTGATCGTCACCGTGCTGATCGCGCTCGCGCTGCTCGTGCTCGTCGCGTACTTCGCGCTGCACACGAGCACGCCGCTGATCTGGCTGCCGACCGGCATGCTGATCGGCGGTGCGCTCGGCAACGTGCTCGACCGCATCCGTCACGGCGCCGTGACCGACTTCGTCAAGCTGCCGCTCGGCTGGCCGCCCTTCAACCTCGCCGACAGCTCGATCACGCTCGGCATAGTGCTCCTGTTCGTGCTCATCGACCGCGCGCGGCGCTCCAGCGCTTGAGCGAGCAGCCGCCCTTCACGATCCTGTTTCAGGACGAGCACGTGATCGTGCTCGACAAGGCGCCCGGGGTCGTCGTGCACCCCGCGCGCGGGCATCGCGAGGGCACGCTCGCACAGATGCTCGCGCCGCTGCTCGCCGGCGGCGAGCCCGAGCGCGCCGGGATCGTGCACCGGCTCGACCGCGACACATCCGGGCTGCTCGTCGTGGCACGCAGCGAGGAGTCGCTTCGCCGCCTCCAGGCGGCGCTCGCTAAACGCCTCATCGAGCGCGAATACCTCGCGCTCGTGGAGGGGCGCCCGCCCGCGCGCTCGGGCACGATCGAGGCGCCCATCGGACGCGACCCACGGCTGCGCACGCGCATGGCCGTCGGCGGCGCCGGCGCGCGCGAGGCGCGCACGCACTTCACGCTGCTGCGCGCGCTGCCGAGCAGCTCGCTGCTCGCGCTGCGCCTCGAGACCGGGCGCACGCACCAGATCCGCGTGCATCTGCGCGCGATCGGCCACCCCGTGTGCGGCGACCCCGAGTACGGCACGCCCGGCATGTTCGGCCTGCAGCGGCAGTTCCTGCACGCCGCCCGTCTCGCCTTCGAGCATCCCGTCACCGGTGAGCCCATCGAGGTCCGCTCGCCGCTGCCCGCCGACCTGCAGGCCGCGCTCGAGCGCGCCGAAGAGCTATCCTGAGCGCTTCATAGACCGAATCCTCTACCCGCACGGTCGCGGGCAGCGGCCCTGCCCGGAGCACCTCACGCTCCGGGTCCGCGCCGTCCGTGCGGACAGCATCGACAAACATAAAGGGAGGTAGCCCGTGCCAGACGTTGGCATCGCGGAGCTGCTGGAGGCCGGCGTTCATTTCGGCCATCAGACGCGACGCTGGAACCCCAAGATGCGCCGCTTCATCCACGGTGAGCGTGGCGGCATCTACATCATCGACCTGCTCAAGACGCAGGCGCTGCTCGCCGCGTCGCAGCAGTTCGTCGGCGAGCTCGCACACCGCGGTGGCACCGTGCTGTTCGTCGGCACCAAGAAGCAGGCGCGCGACACCATCCGCGACGTCGCGATGGCGTCCGACATGCCCTTCGTCAACCACCGCTGGCTCGGAGGCCTGCTCACGAACTTCCAGACCATCAACCAGCGCATCCGGCGCCTGCACGACCTCGAACGCTATGAGGCGGAGGGCCAGCTCGCGCTGCTGCCCACGCGCGAGAGGATGGCCGCGCAGGCCGACCTCGAGAAGTTGCGCGCGAACCTCGGCGGCGTCAAGAACATGCAGCGCGTACCCGACGCGATGTTCGTGATCGACCTCAAAACCGAGGCCATCGCCGTCAAAGAGGCGCAGCGCCTGCGGATACCCGTGATCGGGCTCGTCGACACCAACTGCGACCCCGACGGCATCGACTTCGTGATCCCCGGCAACGACGACGCCATCCGCTCCTGCGCGCTGATCACACAGGCCATCGGCCAGGTCGTCTCAGAGGGTCACACCGTGTTCCGCGCCGAGGAGGAGCGAGCACGCAAGGAAGCCGAAGAGAAGGCCCGTCTCGAGGCCGAGGCGCGCGCCAAGCGCGAGGCCGAGCAGGCCGCCCGCGAAGCCGAGGAACAGGCCGCCAAGGAGGCCGCCAAGGAGGCCGCCGAGCAGGCCGCCAGGGAGGCCGCCGAGGCAGCCGCCGCGCAGGCAGCCGCAGCAGCCGCCGCGCAGGCCCCCGTCGCCGAAGCCGCCCCCGCACAGGCTCCCGAGCAGCCCGCGACGCCCGCTCCCGTCCTCGCCTCGGAGCCGGAGCCCGTCTCGGCGCCGGTCGCCGAGGTCCCCCCGCCCGAGCCCGAGGTTGCGCCCGCGCCCGAGGCCGCACCTGAGGCCGAGGTGGCGCCGCAGGCCGAGGCTGCGCCAGGGCCGGCACCAGACGCGCCAGTCGAGCCCGAGCCCGAGCGCAAGTCCGAGCCCGCGTCGGGCGCG
>Ga0209698_10009139_pt1 | contig 10169 bp, 9 predicted proteins | sample LitLauG_LLR_2012_FD_187203 | JGI IMG/M metagenome (GOLD analysis project Ga0209698, IMG submission 187203) | Freshwater sediment microbial communities from Pennsylvania, USA - Little Laurel Run_MetaG_LLR_2012 (SPAdes) (version 2) | ecosystem: Environmental > Aquatic > Freshwater > Creek >... | reverse complement strand
GTGCAGTTGCACGGAACCAGCGCAGGCCTGGCCTCAGCCAGACCCGTGGAAGAAAACCGCCTGGCGAAGATGGCCCGGCTGGTAGACATGGTGCAGCCGGAGGCGTGGTCGGAGCACCTCGCCTTCGTACGCGCCGGGGACTACGAGATCGGTCACCTGGCTTCCGTCCCGCGGAACCCGGGCACGGTTGCCGATTCCGCTGCAAACATCACCCGAGCCCAGCGCATCGTTGGCATGGTTCCTATGGTGGAGAACATAGCCACTCTGATCGCGCCTCCCTCCAGCTCTTTCAACGAAGCCGAGTGGCTCAGTCAGGTCGTCACCGCGGCGGACGCACCCCTCCTGCTTGATCTGCACAACCTCTATTCGAACGCCGTCAACTTCGAACCCGATTCCACCGATGCCCCATTCGATGCCCTGAGGCGCCTCCCGCTCGATCGGGTTCGCACGGTGCACATTGCCGGCGGGCGTTGGCTCGCGGCGGGCCCGGACAGCGCGGAGAAGCGCTGGCTGGACGACCATCTGCACCCGGTGCCGGACGTCGTTTTCTCCATGCTGGAAGAGTTGGCAGCCCGGGCGCCGCAACCGCTGACGGTCGTGCTCGAACGCGATGGTGCGTATCCGCCGATGGGCGACTTGTTGCTGGAACTGCAACTTGCCCGGGCGGCGATGCGGCGAGGCAGGGAGCGCCGATCTCAATTTGTGGTTTGTGCCTCCGGACCCGTCAACAGATCTAAAGTCGGCCAATCCGTACGGCTGCAAGCGCTGTTAGCGCGTATCTACGTCGATACATCCGCGCGCGCCAGTTTTCTAGCCGCGCCCGAAGCGTTCGCGCGCCTCCATCAGCTTGATCCTAACGAAACTGCAGCCTTGGCTTCGATCGATCGCACCGGCCTCGCCATGGCGGCCCGCAGTTTTGCCCGCAAGAGGGAACTGAAACAGGCACGCGACTAGGCGCCCTGCGGCGCCCTTTTCATCTGAAGCTGTTGCCGCCCTGTGTTCGCCGCGTTTGCCTCCCCTTCTCGAACCCACTACACTCGGATTTTTGCCGCGTTGTCAGGGGCTGGCGCGGCCGGAGCCCGTTTGGAGATCCTCGACCTCAGGCACTTTTCCGCTATTGACCTGCGTACGCTGCTCGATGACGAGACGCAATTGTGGTCCCGTGTGCTGTCCTGGGATTATTCCGGGTCGGCGGAGATGATCCTGCGATACGTCGATGCCAAAATCCTACCCGGATACGCCGCCGTGGACCGGGGGCGCGTGTTCGGCTACGCGTTTTTTGTCTACGAGGGAAACAAGGGCGTGATCGGCGATCTCTACGTCGCCAACGGCAGCCGCCTGCCTGACGCTCGCCAGGTGGAAATCAGGCTGCTCACCCACGTGATCGAAACACTGCAGCAGTCGCCGGGCATCCACCGCGTCGAGGCGCAGCTGCTGGCGCACGAGGCCAACGCCGTCTCACGCCCCTTTCTGGACACAGGATTCCAGCGGCATCCGCGCCTGTTCATGGTGCTGGAGATCGGGAACTTAGCGCCGGAAAAAGTTCCACTCCACGCCGATGTGGAAATCCGACCATGGAGCGAGGCCGACTATCAACCGTCCGCCGCGGTGATTACCGCCGCCTACCGCGGCCACGTCGACGCGCAGATCAACGACCAGTATCATGCCCTCAGCGGGTCGCTGCGCTTTCTAAACAACATCGTGCGCTTTCCCGGATGCGGCCTGTTCGACGCCGGCTCGTCCTTCGTCGCCCTCGACCGCAAGTCCCGAAGCCTGATCGGATTGATTCTTTGTTCCCGCGTGCGCCACGACGTCGGACACGTGACCCAGGTCTGCGTGCTGCCCGAGTACCGCTCGCATCGCATCGGGGAATCGCTGCTGGCGGCGACGGCCGATAGCCTGCGCAAAAGAAAATTTTCGACGCTGTCCCTGACCGTCACGGAAGCGAACGCCCGCGCCGTGGCGCTCTACCGCCGGCTGAAGTTCGACACCAAGAGAATTTTTGACGCGTTCGTATGGGAGGGGTAGGGAGGTTGAATACGCGTGCCGCATCCGTGTCGTTGCTTTCCCTCCTTTGTGTCGTCCCGGTGCATTCACAGGACGCCGGCAACAAACACTCGTTCTTCGGATGTGCTCAGAACGCCGTCGAAGTGAACGTAGACACGAAACCGCCGCTGCGTATCACCCCGCTCAAGGGCCTTCCCGGAAACTTCCGTTTGCTTCCTGACCCGCTTACGTTTCGCTTTCCGGCGCTCGGACCTTTCCTGGTAAGTATTTATCTATTCGCCACGATGCCAGAGGTCGGCAGAGGAGGCACGGCGCGGCTCCACATTTATGCCCAGGCAACCGACTCGGCAAATGATCCTCAGGCCAAGCAGGAGCAGTGGTGGGAAGTCGAGCCGACCGAGAGAGTCTCTCTGTCGGATGACAGGAGTTCGACCTCTCTTGCGTTCGATACCAGCCGTATCGCAGGCTGCTTCGAGCCCGAAGGGGAGTGCCGCTTTGCCGACGTCGCACTAGCCACCCCTGACCCCAATGTGCCGTTGTTGGTGATCAAGTTCGGCGAGAATCTCGGAGGAGTAAACGCCCTGAACTGGACGGAAGCGAGCGTGCTGCTTGACTTCCGGCCTACCCCGCCGCGAGTCATGGCCACCACCGATTGCGCGTACAACGAGGGCGGGGGCGTCTGCACCGCTTGGGACTCAGGCCAAACGCCACGATTCGGATTGCAATGCGACTGGGCACCGGGAACCGACGACTTCCTGTGCTCGCAAACCACCCAGCGCGAAGGCTACCTCGACTTTTTCTTGCAAAGTGACAAGCCCGCACCGCTGCATCCCGGCGAGGTAGCGACGCTCGCAGACGCCATTCACGAATTCAGGTCCAAAGGGACGGCATCTCCGGAGAAGGTGCGGGGAATCGGCCCCGTCTCCTGGATCGACGAAGTAGCACTCAACTCCGGCCATAAGATTATCGTTCTTGGATCGGCTGGACTCTTCCATCTTGTAGCTGAGTCCAAGACCTCACTCGGGTCTTCGACCCAGATCGCACCTCACCCGCTCATCGTGGACCCCGACGAAGTTCGGCGTCCCAGCGAGAGAATCGCGATTCCCGGGTGGACGCTCGAGCAAGCCCGTTCCTTTCGTGCAAGCCAGATCTACAAGGAGAAGGATCTGACCGTGTTGCAGGTGGTCGAGAGCCAATCGCCCGATTCACGGAACCTCTATTGGCTCGGCCTCCAGGACGATGGCGCCAACCCGAAATTCGATGCCGTCGAACTCGTCGGAGGCTGGCATTACGGCTCCTGCGGCCAATCCATCGTTCCGGAAAACGTTGTCTCAGTCGGAACGATCGCCAAACCATTCTCGGCCCAGCTACGCATCCAGCCCAGCATCTCGTTCTCTGAAGCCGACGAGACGCAGGAGCCGGAGTGGACTGTGCTCAATGGGGAAGAACGGACCGCCAACTGCGTTCGTCTCGGAAGCATTGCCTGGGTGGATGGAAAATTTACCAGCAGTATGGATAACAAGGAATGCGCTTCTGCGGAACAACCGAAAGACATTCGCGTTGATGCTGACGGCAAGGTCAGCGTAAAGAAATTTGCCGCAAAACCGGTCAAATGAGGATCTGAGTCGGAGGTGCCGCCGAAGCTATCTTCGTAAGACCCACATCGCCCACCCCGCCACCATCACTCCGCCCAGAAACATGGCAAAGCAATAAAGCCCGTAACGCACCATGTCGCGCGTGGTGTCGCGATGCGTGATGCCGAAAACGATCGAAGCGAAGGTAGCAAACACAAACGCGGCGCTGAAGTGAGAGAGTGTAATGGTCACGAGTTACTCATCCGATCGAGAATCTTGCTGGCCCCGGACCGCTGGGCCAGCCATCACTTTTTCTTTCCAATCGCAATGTGATACGCGTCCGCCACCGCAATGAAATTCAGTAATCCGGCCACAATCATGAATTTGGTTCCGTAGTCGGCGGTGGCAAACGCGATCGCGCCCTGGCCCCAGTCCATCGCCAGCGTGATGATGTAAAGCGCACCCGCTCCCACGTTTCCCACGAAGCCCAGCATGTCGAGGATGTCCCCGCCATTGGCCTTGTAGATGCGCCCCTGCATGGCGAGCCCGAGCAGAAACAGAGTCACAATCGAGACGAACAGCAGGAGGCCGCGTATCCAGCGTTTCTGAATCGCGTGCCCCGCGCCCGGAATCAACCAGCCCAGCGCCGGTGCCACCACGGCCATCACGCTTACCGTTTCGGCGGGTTCGGCTTTCGCTTTTTCTGCAGTAGAGTTTGCCATGCTTAAATCGTCACTATCTCGCGTTGAATTTTCCCCGTAACTTCCGCCGAGTTCGCCCGCACCAGGACGTTAACTTCGCTGCGCACGCCAAACTCGGGCAGGTAAATGCCAGGCTCGATCGAGAAGCAGGAGTTGGGAAGAATCTGCCGCTCGTCGTGAATCTCCAGATCGTCCATGTTGGCGCCATTGGAATGGACGTCGGTGCCGATTGAATGCCCCGTGCGATGAATGAAATACTGCCCGTAACCGGCCTTCTGGATGTGCCCGCGAGTGGCGCGGTCGACCTGCCATCCGGCGATGTGCTGGCCCGAGTTGATCGCGTCAAGAACCGTTTTCACGCCGGCATCGCGAGCGTCGCGCACGATCTCGAAAACTTCCCTCATGCGATCCGAGGGTGCGGAACCCACGAACCCCATCCAGGTGACGTCGTAGTACACCGCGCCGGGAGTATTCTTCTTGCCCCAAACGTCGAGCAGCACCAGGTCGCCTTCACGAATCGGCGCCGGATGGCTGGCGTGCGGTTCGTAATGCGGGTTGCCGGCGTTGGCGTTCACCGCGACGATCGGTGGATCGTCGGTCAGCAGATTCTCGCGCTGAAAGGACTCCATGAACCACTGCTGGATTTCGTGTTCTTTGGTTCCGCCGTTGCGAACCCGCAAGCCAATTTCTTTGAAGGCCTCGGCGACGATGCCGTCGATCGAGTCCCGTGCAGCAAAGTGCGACTGAACCTGTTCGTCGCTCCAGGTCGACTCGAACCGTGCCACCAGGTCAGCCGAGCTGACCACATTCTTCCCCAGGCCGCGCAACAGGTCGATGGTGCCGCCATCCACGAGCGAAATGGTGAACACGCTGTTGTTGGGCGAGTACTGCATGGCCAGGTCGCGATGCTTGGCCAGAATCGTCTTGAGCTGCTCAAATAATTCCTGCCACCCCGAGTACTGATGCTTTCTCCCCGGCAGCGAATCAAGGTGTCCGGCCTCGATTTTGTGTACCAGTTTGACCGGGTCTCCGTCGGCGGGAACCAGATAAAACCAGCGCCGGGTCACCATCAGGCTCGCAGGCAAACCAAGCACGCGATACGCGATGGGATCGCGATGGTGATGGTCGTAAAACAGCCACGCGTCAATATTGCGTTCGCGTAGCGCAGACTGAATCGCAGCAAGCTCCATGGGCAGACCCCTATTGTAAACAAGAGCAAGGATTTGGGCGAATCAGGGCCGATTTGCCGATTTGCAGGCACCTGACGCCGATGGAAGAGCGAACGAAGGGTGACCCCGCTCCAACTGCCGGCCGGTGACACACCTTAACTCAGGACGTGAGTTCCTGGTGAGTGCAGAATGGATGGGAACGAGCCCCGGAGGGGCGTCACAAACGGCTCACGCCAGCCGCGAGAACCTGCTTCCTCGCCGCCACCGGCAACGTCTCACACGCCGTCCGCAATACCAACCGCGGAGCCTTCCCGCGAATCTTCGTCAGATACGCTACCGTCCGTCGCGCATCGAATTTCGCCGTCTCGCGCAACAACCATCCCAGACCCTTCTGTACCATGTCGTCCTCGTCGTCAAGCAGGGAATCAGAGAGTCGAACGATCTCTGGGAAGAACATCTTCGCCCGCGTCCCGCGAATCAGAGCCACACACGCCGCCCGTCGGTGCCACCGATCCGGAGACTTTGCCCACCGAAATACGGCCTTCCCCCGCGCCGGTTTCGCCGCCACCATCGGAGCGATCAGGTAATGCACCAGCCCATCGTGATCAGCCCAGCCGCTAATGCGGTCCAGCCATTGCTCGAATAGACGGAACTCAGGGTCGCCAAACTTCGCGTCCAGATTCTCCAGCAGAAAAATCCCGGCCACCTTCTCTTCCAATACCGAACCAGAAAACAACTGGTCAGCCACGCGCACCAGAAAATCCAAATCGTGTTCCCGCAGAATCTCGCGCCGGCAGCGCCGCACCGCCCGCCGCAGGTCCGCGGTATACCATCCGTGCGATTTGATCTCGTCCTTGAAGAACCATTGCACCCCGGTCGCATGCTCGGACGAGCCCCCCTCCTTCAGCGCTCGTCGAATCTGCGCTGCCACTTCGCTGGGAGTGCCGGCTAGCTTCACCGTCGAATCCGTATCATCCTTCCGCAAAACCCGCGCCATCTACTTCGTCTCCACCCGCACCACCCGGTCATAGATCCACAACAGCAGGGTTGTCACCAGGCCCACCGCGACCACCGACCACCAAACCATCTGGGGGCGGTGCAGTTCTTCCCCGAAGTGATGCATCAGCCATCCGCTGAACGGTCCCGCAACGAAGGATCCGATCCCGAGCGGCAGAAAGGCGAATCCCATGTAGGTGCCCTGCTGCCCCGGAGGTGCCAGCCGAGAAATGTAATCATAATAGCGGGGCTGCTGGATGATCTCTCCGACCGCAACCACCACCAGGGCCGCGACCGCCATCCATACCGACGGATGCACGATCAGAAAAAGAAATCCCAGGCTCGTGATGAGCGTCCCCAGCACGACAGCGTGAAACGCTTGCATGCGCTTGGTCAGAAATCCGATCACCATGGTAAAGCAGATAACCACGATCGGATCAGTCGCGAGGATGCGTGCCGTGTCGGCCTTGGGATCGATATAGGCCGAAATGTAAAGCGGCAGTGCAATAAACTCCTGCCAGAAGACAATCCAGTATCCGGTGAAGATGAGCAGGAACAGCATGAATCGCGGGTTCGAGAGCACCGTGAGAAAGTTTTTCCCCACCTGCGCCAGACTGGCCCTCTCGCCTTCGTCCACGTGACGCGGCTCTTTGAAAAGCAGCAGCACCAGGAACAGCATGAGGAACACGCTCAACGCCGCAATGCGAAAGACATTCTCGACGATGCCGTGCGCCTGCGCCCACGAGGCCAGCAGCGGCCCCGCCGTACTGCCCACATTGACCAGCGTGTAATAGATGGAGTAACCCACCGAGCGGACATTCTCTTTCGACGCGCGCGCCGTGGTCCCGACCACGCAAGGTTTCACCAGCGCCACCCCCAGCGCCGGCAAAACCAGGATGAATGCCACCAATCCCACCAGCGGCACGTGCTCGCGCAAGGGAGTGAGCCAGGAGGACCCGATCGATCCCATCAAGAAATAGGCCAGGCTCAGAATCAGGTATGCCAGGGAGAGGGCGCGCCGGAACCCGAGCCGGTCCGCAATCGCTCCGCCAATCACGGCGAGAAACCACACCCAGCCGCCGAACATTCCGGTCAGGCTGCTGGCCCGCTCGACATCGAAGTGCAGCCCTTCATGCAGGTAGCGCGCCAGCACGGCAAAAACCGCGTAGTAGGAAAGCCGCTCAAACAACTCGCTGATGTTGGCTACCCAGAAAGGCCCCTCGAATCCGGTGCGGATTTCCTCGAAGCGTTGAGAGAAGGTCAAATTGGCTCCTGGAGTTGGGATCAGCCCAGCCGCTCGCGTATCTGTTCGGCCCTCAATCCCAGCACGCGAATCACTTTATTCCGGCTGGTCTGGCCGGACGCAATGGTAACGGAAGCGCGCGGCACCTTCAAAAGCTTTGCGAAGAACTCAATGCAAGCCTCATTCGCCCGCCCGTCGACCGGAGGCGCAGTCAGCGACACTTTCAGCGCATCGCCTAGTTCGCCGGTGATGGCGTCCCTCTTTGCCCGCGGGTGAACCTTGACGGCAAAGGCGACTCCCTCGGCGGACTCTCGCAGAGGAATCAAGAACTTTTCCTCAGGGAAAAGACTGCTTCCGCAACGAACATTGCCGCCACTGCGGGAATCTGAGCGTTCGCCAGCGTGAGCGACCAACCGATGCTGGCCATCAGGGCTAGGAACAGCGCAGACATAGCAACGTTGGCGATGATGCTGAACGTTCGCGCGCTCCGTGTCGCGGCGTTTTGAACGCGCAATAAGTTGAGCATTGAGGCAAACAGCACGGCCAGGTCGGTGCCATAAATCCAGATGCGACCGACGTAGGACCGTGGCACCAGCATGGCCCCGGCAATGGCGGTAAGGAAGAGTACTCCGGCGCAAAGGAGGTCGATGAATCTCGAAAACTTCCTGCGCGTCCCGGGATCGTCCGTGGCTAAGTTTTCGTCCGTTCCCCGAAGATCGCGGTTCCCACGCGCACGCACGTCGAACCCTCCTCGATGGCTACCTCGAAATCGTGGGACATGCCCATGGAAAGCACATCCATTTGAATGGCGGGCAAGCGCCGCCGGGCAATGGCATCGCGCAAATGGCGCAGTTGGCGAAAGAACGGCCGCGCACCTTCCGGATCTTCCATGTGCGGCGGCACGGTCATCAAGCCGCCAAAGTCCAGGGCCGCAAGGCTAGGTGCTGCTCGCAGCAAGTCGTCGAGTTCCGGCGAATCCGGCGCGAGCCCGCTTTTGGCGCCTTCGCCACCAACGTTGATCTCGATCAATACTCCCAGCCGCTTTTCCAGTTCTTGCGCCACCGCATTCAGCTTTTCCGCCAGCCTAACGGAATCGACCGAGTCCACGGCGCGGAATAGTTCTGCTGCTTTTCCGGCCTTGTTCGTCTGCAAGTGTCCAATCATGTGCCACTCCGCGTCGGGCAAATCAGCCAGCACGGCCGCTTTCCCGGCAAACTCCTGCACGCGGTTTTCACCAAACAGGCGAAGGCCGGCTGCGTAGGCTGCGCGAATGCGCTCCGGATCATGGGTTTTCGTTACCCCCATCATAGTGACGCTGGCGGCCAAGCGTCCCGCCCGCCGCGCCGCCGCGTCAATCCGTTCGCGCACCACCACAATGTTCTCGGAAATCGACATAAGACACGAAACCACAGAGGAGACGGAGTTGCACAGAGGAATTCGGAACGCGTTTCCGCCGTGGCGCCGGACTCACATGATGGCGGTAGGTGGCGCCGGTTCGTCCGGGCTACCGGCATTCTTCAGCGGCACAACGATCATCACCACGGCAATGATCCCCAGCACCACGAATCCTGACCAGGACGCTGGGGTCTCGAAGATTACGGGCACTTTCCACTCTTTGTAACGGAACACGGCAATCACAATACCGAGCAAAGCCTCCCCGGCAATCATTCCCGAGGCAGTTAAGACGCCCGCATTCTCCACCCGGGCTTTCTGGGCATCGTTCAGCTTCTGCCGGTCGCGCAGTTTGTCGGTCAGCCAGCGAATAATGCCGCCGAGAAATATGGCGAACGTCGTTTCCACCGGCAAATACATTCCGACGGCGAACAGCATGGGACTCTTTACTTCCACCATGATCAGCGCAAGGCCCATCAGGATGCCCACAATGATCAGCGGCCACGGCATTTCTCCGCCCACAATGCCCTGGGAAAGCGCCGCCATCAACCCGGCCTGCGGCGCCGAAAGTGCCCGGTCGCCGAATCCGATTCCGCCGCTCTTAATGTTGGCCACGTGCAGCAGCATGAGCACGAAAAAGAGCACCGAACTGGCGGCGGCTACGCCGATGAAGTCTCCGATCTGCATCTTGGCCGGAGTGCCGCCGAGAATGTGGCCTACCTTCAGGTCCTGCAACATCTCTCCCGCAACCGCCGAAGAAACGCAAACCACCGCGGCCACACCGAGCACCGCAGCCACTCCACTCTGCCCGGACACGCCCAGCGAAACCATGAGCAGAGCGGCCACAATCACGGTGGCCAGAGTCAGTCCCGAGATCGGATTGTTCGACGACCCGATCATGCCCACCAGGTTGCCCGACACCGCCGCGAAGAAGAAACCCAGGATGATCATGACGATCGCCGCCGTCACGCCCGCCCCGATCGTTCCCGAAAAGTAGGCATACAGGGCCATCATGCACAGCAGGACGGCAAACAGTCCGGCGAACACTGCCTTGGCGTTCAGATCAATCTCGGTCCGGTTGGTGACG
>Ga0209698_10009138_pt1 | contig 10170 bp, 6 predicted proteins | sample LitLauG_LLR_2012_FD_187203 | JGI IMG/M metagenome (GOLD analysis project Ga0209698, IMG submission 187203) | Freshwater sediment microbial communities from Pennsylvania, USA - Little Laurel Run_MetaG_LLR_2012 (SPAdes) (version 2) | ecosystem: Environmental > Aquatic > Freshwater > Creek >... | reverse complement strand
GCCACGCTGGACCAGTCCAGGTCGCCCTGGCCTTGGGCCAGCGCGGCCAGCAAGTGGTCGCGCAACAGGCTCGCCAGCGGCATGGGGGATTGGCACTCCAGCGCGGTTTCGAGGACCAGCCGCACGTCTTTCAGCCCCAGCTTCAACTCGAAGCCTGCGGGTTCGAAGGATTCGTCCGCGATGATGCGGCCGTAATTGGCGTAGACCGGCGAGCCGAACAGTGAGTTCATGATTTCCAGAAACGCGTGCGGATCCACCCCAGCCTTCCGCAGGGTGGCGAACGCTTCGCTGAAGGCCTCGATCATGCTGGCGAGCATGAAATTGCCGCAGAGCTTCACCGCATTGGCCTGCCACGGTTCCGCTCCCACCACGGTGGTCTGCCGGCCGATGGCGTCGAACCAGGGACGGCAATGTTCCACCAGCTTTGCGGGGCCAGCCGCAACCACAATCAACTTCTTCGCCTCGGCGGCATCGGGCCGGCCGAACACCGGGGCGCTTACGTAGCCCTGCCCGCGCGCGGCGTGCTGCGATGCCAGGCGGCGCGCCATCGCCGTGCCGATGGTGCTGTGAGAGATGTGGATGGCTCCTTTGGGGAGCGCGGCGGAGATTCCCTCCAGGCCGAAGACCACTTCTTCCACGGCGGCATCGTCCGCCAGCATGGTCATGACCGAATCGGCGCCGGCACAGGCATCGGCTGGCGACTGCGCCACGCGGGCTCCCTCCGATGCCAGTGCGGCTGTTCTTCCTGGACTGCGGTTGTATACCGCGACGTCATGGCCGGCACGGAGCAGATTCCCCGCCATGCCCGCACCCATCCTTCCAATCCCAATGAACCCTGCCTTCATATTAGCCAGCATAATGGTTTACCGTAGTCGAAGGGAGGCGTCGTGAAATTCTGGGCCATTCTACTGTTCTACGGGGCGGCACAGGCCGCGAGTCTCCACTATTGGGTTCAGCCTTGCACCGACCCGCAAAGCCGATGCCAGCCCGGCGACCCTGAATTGGCGCAATGGGCGCTGGCCGCTTGGCAGGTAGCGTCGTATGGCAAGCTCACCCTGGAAAAGACGGCCGATGTGGAAGAAGCCCACATTCGCATACTTTGGGCAACAGCTAACCAGGGGTTATATGGCGAAGCCCGGCCCATCATGGTCAAGGGAGTGCGCGGAGCCGAGGTTTACGTGCTTCCTGGAATCGTCCCTGATGGCGAGAGTGACACCCTGCTGAGAGATGCGATTGTATACCTCACCTGCCTGCATGAGACCGGCCACGCCTTGGGGCTTTCGCACACGGCCAGGTTTGCCGACATCATGTACAGCTTTCAATATGGCGGCGATATCGGGGAATACTTTAGCCGCTACCGGCGGTTATTGAAAACGCGAGGCGATATTCAAAGGCACTCGGGGATGTCGGATGAGGATCGCAAGCGGCTGAGCGAGGTGCTGAGCCGGAATGGAGCAAGACCTTGAAACCGCGGCCCAGAGGGTCGCGGTCAAAAGTACTTAAAAGCTGCCGGACTATAAGCCGGTTCCTGTACCCTTGCGGGCGGCAGTCATTCCTCTGGGCCGAACATTACTGTCCGGCTCTAGCGACCTACCCGGAAGTTTAGCGGGACGGGCCGTCCCTCCTCCCCTATTTGGTCTTGCTCCGCGTGGGGTTTTCCCTGCCGGCGAAATTACTCCCGCCGCGGTGCGCTCTTACCGCACCATTTCACCCTTACCTCGACAGTGGAGCAGGCTCCAGCACCAAGGCGGTATATTTTCTGTGGCACTTTCCGTAGAACCTTGCGGTCCTCCCGGCCGTTAGCCGGCACGCTGCCCTGTGGAGACCGGACTTTCCTCTCCTGTTTCCAGGAGCGACTGCCCATCCGGCAGCTTCCACCTTCATTTTCGCACTTTCTTTGCATGGTGAGTGTATGCGCCGATACGCAGTCCTGTTCGGTACTGGGTTGGGAGGTCCAGAATGCGGGTGGGAGTCCGAAATTCCTGGTGTATCCTGAGTGAGGACTGCGCTTTGGGAGAATCTTGCGAGCCTGCATCGCGGTACCGGTTGCTCCGGTACTCTGTTGAAACACCGTGAGCGCGAGGAAATCATGTTGCGCCAGACGGATCTCGAATTCATTTCAATTTCAGTACACGCCGATCCAGTTGAGGAGCGATAGAAGACAATGAACAGACTAGCAGCGATAGGCGCACTCGGATTGATGGCGTCCGGTTTATTTGCTCAGGGGCTGAATACCGGAGGCCAAACAAAGGAGTCCTGGGAGGAAATCAATTTCGAATTCAACTCCTCCATCCTCTCCGATGGCTACCCGAGTATGCTGCGCCTGGCAGAATTGCTAAGCCAACATCGGGACTATCACGTCAAAGTCACGGGGCACACGGACTTCGTCGGCTCGGCCGCTTACAACGACAAACTGGCGCTGGCACGCGCCAACGCCGTGAAGGAATTCTTGAAGCATTACGGGGCCGCCGACAATCAAGTGACGGTCGCCGGCGACGGCAAACGGAGTCCCGAGGTCGACAACAAGACGAAGGAAGGCCGTTTCATGAACCGGCGCACGGTCCTCACCGTCACTGACGGCGCCGGCAAGTTAATCAAAGAGGGCGGCATCAGCGAAGTCCTGCCGGCTATGGACAACTCTTTGGCGGACCTGGCAAAGAAGCAGCAGGAATGCTGCGACCAGATCCTGAAGAAGCTCGACAAGCTGGACGACATTCTGGCCGGCTTGAAGAATCTGCAAGGCGAAAACGAGCGGCTTCGCGGCGAACTTGCCGATCTACGCAATCAGCAGAATGCTCTTCGCGACCAGGTCAATGGTATCCCGAAACCGCTGACGGCTCCGCAGACTCAGGAGATCGCTCACACCGAAGCCATGGGCGCGGTGGACGAGGCGCAGAAACGGAATAAGAAGTTCTCCCTGGTGGGTCTCAACGTCGGGCCCACCTACGGCAGCGGGAAAACCGGCAGCTTCAACTTCAGCGGGCGCGGCCAGTTTTTCTCGCCCTTCGGCGGCGAGGGCACCCACGCCGTGCAGGCGCAGGCCGAATACATGTACTACTCGGGCCGCCAGGAGGGCCAGTTCGACATCGGTCTCGTGAATCGCTGGGGCAACTTTCAGGCCGGTGCTTTCGGCAGCTTCAAGTATCTCAACATGCAAGGCATGCAACAAGGCGGCGGTCTGGCCCAGGGATCCTTCTTGTTAGATTGGGTCTTCAGCCGCGGGCGCGTGGGCTTGTTTGGCACCAAGGGCTTCAAGAACTACGCGGCCTTGAACAGCGTGACCCTGGCCCCGGGCGCGTACCTGCAAACTTACGCGCGCCTCGTGGATCAGTTCGGGTTCAACGCCCTGGTTGGCGTCTGGGGAAATGCCACCCTCCAGGGCAACCTTGGCTATCTCCGCACCTACGAGTCGACACGGCATTCCGCTCCGGGCGCCAGCATCAAACTGACGCAGCCCCTGAACGAACACTTCGCACTCACCGCCGAATTAGGCGAGAACGAGACGCTGGTCAATTCCACCAACAGCGGCCGGCTGGTGTTCGGGTTCGAGATGGGCAGTTACATGCACGCGAAGGACTACACCAAGACCAAGAGCCCCGTCCCGATGGACGTTCCGCGCGTCCGTTTCGACATTCTGACGCGGCGCGTCGGTTCCAGCCCGCCAATCGCCAATGCCGGCCCCAACCAGGTTGGCGTAGCGCCGGGCACGGTCACCCTGGACGGCTCGGGATCGTACGATCCGCTGGGCCTGACACTCACCTATCAATGGACGCAGATCGGCGGCGCTTCGGTGTCGCTCTCGGGCGCCAGTTCCGTGAAGGCCACGTTCGCCGGCGCTTCGGGCCAGACCTACAACTTCAAGCTGACCGTGACCAACACGGATGGCTTGTCGGCCTCGGCCACCACTTCGGTAACGGTCGGCTCGCCGTCGAGCGCGCAGATTGTTCGCTTCGACGCCACGCCGAGTTCCATCCTGCCCGGCCAGTCTTCGCAGTTGACCTGGGTTGTACAGGGCGCCACTTCGGTGACCATCCAGCCCGGTGTCGGTACCGTGTCGCTGACCGGCTCGACGAACGTATCGCCCGCACAGAGCACCACCTACACCCTGACCGCCGTCGGACCTTCCGGAACGGTGAATGCTACGACTACCGTGACGGTCGGCGGGACGCCCACGGGGAATCCGCTGATCATCCGGTTTGATGCCAGTCCGCTGAGCATTCAACCGGGTCAACAGTCGACTTTGAGCTGGAGCACGTTCGGCGCCACCAATGTTTCCATCAGTGGCGTCGGTTCGGTGACTCCGAACGGCAGCACTACGGTGTCGCCGACTCAGACCACGACCTACACCCTGACGGCTGCGAGCGCCGACGGCAAGTCGGTGACGGCGCCGGTTACGGTGACGGTCTCGACGGGCATGATCCCGCAGATCGTGGTCTTCGTGGCCACGCCGCAAAATATCGACCCGGGCAGTTCCACCAAGCTGTGCTGGCAGGTAACGGGCGCGACGTCTATAGCGATCTTGCCGGGTGTCGGCAGCAATCTGAACGCTAACGATTGCGCCACCGTCAGCCCGGGCGCGACAACCACCTACACTCTCACGGCGACCAACGCGACCGGCCAGATCCAGGGCAACGCGACGGTGAACGTGGGCACGGTGAAGATCGATTCGTTCACGTGCGACCCGACGACGACGTCGGCCGCGGGCAACCCCAGCGTCCTGTCCTGGACCACGGAGAATGCCACTTCGGTCGTACTGATCGGCGGCGAACTCGGACCGCAAAGTCTGCCGGTGAACGGCACGTTTACGGTTCACCCGATCACCAACTCCACGTACACCTTAACCGCATACGGAAATGGAGGCCAGACGGTAAGCGTCACCATATCCGTTTTCGTCAGGTGACGCTGACCTAGTAGAAGCAACCAGCCGGGCGGCCGCAAGCCGCCCGGCACAAGCCATCCCTGCGTAGCCGGCCCAGCCTGGCTGTATGAAGCCGCCCACAGAGCCGCGACCGTCAGGGAGCGGTGGCATCCGTTTGCGCACACCTGTGCCTCCCAGCCACAATCGGTATTTCTGCGGAATGCCTGTGGTTTGAGGCAAAATAGAAGGGCAGCCAACAGTAGAGCGATTTGGACTGACTGGTGCAACAGGGGTCTGCCGTCAGGCATATTCGCCTGCCAAAAATCTGAACTGTATGAGGCGTTCGTGAAGAATTCGCTAACCGGCTTTTTGTGTCTGGGTCTATTTTGTTTTTCCGCAGTCTCAACGGTACACGCGCAGGACACCTCGGATGCGCCGCCCGATCAAGTGACTCCCCCGCAGCAGACACCGCCACCGGCTGCCCCTCCCCAGACGGAAACGCCAGCGCCACCGCAGTCAACTCTCAAACTGCCGCCGCCGGCGCCCAAAGTCGCTGACGTACGTATGCCCGGCGAGGCCGGGTATTACGTCGGCTTGCTGGACTGGGTGCCCATCGGTAAGCCCTGGGTCGATAAGGGCCACGGCGCCACATTCACGGGCCTCACCAAACTGCAGTATGCCGGAACGCCCAAGTACACTCCAGGCGCTGAGATCGGCATTGCCGCCGGCGCCCACAACACGCTCAAGATTTCCTATTTTCAATCCAAGGCCTCCGGACTGAAGACGGCGCCCAACGATCTGGTGATTTACAGTCAACCCTACGCCAACGGCGACACCGTCTCCACCAGCTACAAGATCCAGAACGCGAAAGTTTCCTACGAATACCTCACTTGGCCGTACCCGGTGGAGAGCCGGCACTTCCGGTTGAAGACTCTTTGGCAAGCCCAACTCATCTCCATGAAATCCAGTTTCGACGCGCCCCTGCTGCCCACCACCGATAGCAGCGGCAATCCGCTTTCGTACGCAGCTTCGGGTGCCCGTACCCTGATTTCCCCGACCTTTGGGCTGGGAGTTGCCGAATACGCCACGCGGAACTTCCGCTTCGAAGCCAATGCGTCGGGCTTCGACATCCCGCATCATTGGGCCATCTGGGATGCCGACGCCTCTATCTCCTACCGGGTTGGGCACATCGAAATCCGCGGCGGCGCCAAAGCCCTGCACTTCAAGACGAGCACCAAATCCGACTACTTCCAATACGCCACCATGGGAGGGGCCTTCGTCGGCTTGCGCTGGTACTCGGACTAGTTGCCACCCGAAAGGGTCCGCACTTCGGCGGCTGTCAGACGCCGCCACTTGCCGATTGGCAAGTCTCCGATGCGGATGGGCCCGATCGCCAGGCGGACGAGCTTGAGCACCTTGCTGCCTACGGCTTCGAGCATGCGCCGTACCTGGCGGTTGCGGCCTTCCGTGATGGTGATCTCCAGGAAGGTATACTTAGCCGCGTCGCGAAGGCGCGTTACCACCGCCGGACGGGTGGGGCCATCGCTCAGTTCCACGCCGCGGCGCAGTTGTTCGAGTTGATCGTCGCTCAACAGGGTGGACGCTTTCACATGATAGGTCTTGGCAATCTTGTGTTCCGGGTTGGTGATGCGTTCCGCCAGTCCGGTATCGTTGGTCAACAGGAGGAGCCCGCTGGTATCCAGGTCCAGGCGGCCTACGGGTGAAAGCCAGGTGCCGACGTCAGCAGTAAGGTCGTACACCGTTGGACGGCCCTCAGGGTCGCGGTAGGTGGTGAGGTAGCCCTTCGGCTTGTAGAGCAAGATGTATGCTTTCTCGGCGGCCCGGAGTGGCCTACCCTCGAAGGTGATCCGGTCCCGGTCGCAATCTACCCAAAAATCGGGGTTCTGGATTACTTTTCCGTTTACACGGATCTTCCCCGCCCCAATCCAACTTCGCGCGTCGGTCCGCGAACCCAGGCCACTTTTGGAAAGCACTCTTTCTAAGGTCTTTAGCGGTCGTTTAGAGGAGGATTGCGTTTTCCTGGCCATGTTAAACTTTAGTAATGAGAGTTTGAGTACTATCCAGTACTAATGCTAGAGTAGGGTAGGGTAATATCACGGGTACCATTCTCATCCGTGGCGCACGCCAGTTGCTGACAATGCGTGGCCCAAAAGGCCCCCGCCGTGGGCTCGCTCTAAATGAACTTAGCATCATAACGGACGGAGCGTTACTGGTCCGCGACGGAGTCGTGCTCGAAGTGGGACCTACCCGCCGCTTGGAGAACCTGGCGCTGGCCCGCGACGCTGGGGAAATCAACGCCGCCGGGCGTGTGGTGATGCCCGGGTTTGTCGACAGCCATACACACTTGGCCTTTCCTCTCTTGGGCTTCGGGTCCGGCGATCCCGATGAAGCGGCGCGGGCGGTTCGGGCCAACACCGGTCAGCGGCTGGAAGCCAAAGCGCGCGCCTACCTGGAGGCCATGGCAAGGCACGGCACCACGACCGTCGAAGTCAAAACGGGATGCGGTCCGGACGAGAGCGCCGAAAGTAAGATGCTTCGCGTGCTTTCGGTGTTTAAGCAGGATCCTGTGGAAGTGATTCCGAGCTTTCTTTTCCGCCTGCCCCAACGCCACGATGGCGACGCCAGCTTTCACGAGGCGGCGGATTGGGTTTTGGGCGATCTGCTGCCTAAGATCTGGAGGCGGGGCGTGGCGCAATTTGCCGACGTCGCCTGGGACTCCGATCCGGAGAGCCAGCAGTATTTTGACCGGTACCTTCAGGTGGCCCGCGATCTCGGTTTCCCCCGCAAGATCCACGCGGACCACCTCGAACCGCGGACGGCATTGGCGATGGCGCTGGACCACACGGTGGTCAGCATCGACCACCTGGAGCACGCTACCGAGGAGGAAGCTGCCACACTCGGACCGGCGGACGTGATCGCCACGCTGCTCCCTTGCGCTTCCTTCCGCGCCGCCCGCGACGCGCCGGCCCGCGCATTGGTCGATTCGGGAGCCGCCATCGCCTTGGCCACCAATTTCAACCCCAATCACACTCCCACTCTGAATATGCAAACGGTCGTTGCATTGGCTTGCCTGCGCATGCGCCTCACCGTGGCCGAAGCCCTCTCGGCTGCAACCATCAACGGTGCTCACGCACTGGGTTGCGCCGACCGTGTAGGATCGCTGGAACCGGGCAAGTCGGCTGACCTGTTGATACTCAACGTTTCGGATTACCGCGACCTGGCCCACACCTTTGGGACCAACGTGGTCCACCTGACTATGAAGCGCGGCGAGGTCATCTACCGGGAGGGCGCTGTGGTAACCACTCGAGCCAGGTGATCGCTCAGCGGCTGCGCAAGCAAGCACGAACTACGCACTTACCAGTTGGCGGTCGCGAAGAGTGAGCGGGACAAATTCGCGCGCTGCTTCGCCGATGTAGACCTGGCGCGGACGGGCGATCTTCTTGTCCGGGTCTTGCAGCATCTCCTGCCACTGCGCCAGCCAGCCGACGGTGCGCGGAATGCCGAACAACACGGTGAACTGATCGGGTGTGAAGCCCATCGCCTGGTAGATAATTCCCGAATAAAAGTCCACGTTGGGATACAGTTTGCGCTTGATGAAGTATTCGTCGGAAAGGGCGATCCGTTCCAGTTCGAGGGCGATATCGATCTTGGGGTTGCGCCCGGTCACCTCGAAGACTTCCTCGGCCACCTGCTTGATGATGCGGGCGCGCGGGTCGTAGTTCTTATAGACGCGGTGCCCGAAACCCATCAGTTTCCGCTCCCCGCTCTTGACGTGCTCGATGAACGCGGGGATGTGGTCCTTGGAACCGATCTCGTCCAGCATGCGGAGCACTTCTTCGTTAGCGCCGCCGTGCAGCGGACCCGAGAGCGCGGCAATGGCCGCGGCCGTAGTTACGAAAGGATCGGCGTGGGAACTGCCCACCGCGCGCATGGCGCTGGTGCTGCAATTCTGCTCATGGTCGGCGTGCAGGATGAACAACACTTCCAGGGCACGCGAAAGCACCGGGTTGGCGGCATACTTCGGCTCAGTCCGTTTCCAGAGCATGTTCATGTAATTCTTGGTGTAGCAGAGGTCCGGGTCGGGATAGACGTACGGCAGGCCAAGACGGTGGCGGTAAGCGTAGGCGGCCAGGGTGGGCATCTTGCCGATGAGCCGGATGATCTGCTTGCGCCGGCATTTGGGGTCGCCGATGTTGCGCGAGTCAGGATAGAAGGTGGACAGTGCGGCCACGGTACTGATCAGCACGCCCATGGGATGCGCATCGTGGTGGAAGCCGTCCATGAACTTTTTGACGTTCTCGTGGGTCATGGTGTGGCGCATGACCTCGCAGTTCCAGAGTTCGAGTTCGGGCGCGGTGGGAAGTTCGCCGTGGAGCAGCAGGTAGGCCACCTCCAGGAAGGTGCATTTTTCGGCCAGTTGCTCAATAGGGTAGCCGCGATACCGCAGGATGCCATTCTCACCATCCAGGTAGGTAATGGCGCTTTGGCAGGAAGCCGTGTTCATGAAAGCCGGATCGTAAGTCATCAGACCGAAATCGCTGGGATCGGTTTTGATCTGGCGGAGGTCGGTGGCGCGGACGGTGCCCCGATAAATGGGAATGGTATAAGTCTGCATGGTCCGATTGTCTGTAATCGTCAGCGTCTCTTTATCCATAGTGGGCTCCTGAGTATTCGGCGGCTACCCTGCACGACGATTTCCACATCCTAGTGTCAGGAATTGCAACGAATTGTGCACGTTCTCGCCCGTAATTCGGCCAGTTGCTGGGTTCAACCGGGGCTTTTCGCCCAAACCGCTGGGTGCGCAGAACCCAGGGATGCGCCGCAAACAGACGTGACGACTTTATAATACCGGCATGGCCCAGGAAGACAGCCCCGACCAGGAGTTTGTGGCCGCCCTGCGGCTGGCCATCGACCGGTACTTGAGAGCGGTAGACCAATGGGAATCGGCCTATCAGAAGTACTACCGGCTGCCTGGTTATGCGGCCAAAATCAGCAGCGACCTGGAGGCCGAGCACCGCGAGTATTCCGAGCGGCGGTATGACCTGGAGCGGATGTTGCCGCGGGCCCGGCGATTGTGTCTGAAACATCGCCTGCGCGACCCTTTCAGCGGACTGGTGCGCGTCTCGCTGGGCCGGTATGCGCCGCAGCAACGGGTGGATTCGGCGATCGGCCGCAACGAACGCAACGCCGTCACCGTCTGTCTGGTGGATTTGACGGCCGCCTGTCAGGAGTGGGCGGCTACTGGTGGGAGGCCGGAACCGGGGACCGGGAAAGGTTCGTGGTTACGCCGG
>Ga0209698_10009134_pt1 | contig 10172 bp, 10 predicted proteins | sample LitLauG_LLR_2012_FD_187203 | JGI IMG/M metagenome (GOLD analysis project Ga0209698, IMG submission 187203) | Freshwater sediment microbial communities from Pennsylvania, USA - Little Laurel Run_MetaG_LLR_2012 (SPAdes) (version 2) | ecosystem: Environmental > Aquatic > Freshwater > Creek >... | reverse complement strand
CCGAGGCGGAGGAGGCCGCCCGCGTCCGGGGGCGGAGCGGCCGCCGCCGGGAACCCGGAGTCGACGACGGGGATTTCGACTTCGACCATGCTCCCCGGATGGAGCAGCGCGCGGAAGTGCCCGTTCGCGTCTATGACGCCGAGCGGATGGTCAAGGTTCCGCGACGCAAGCGCCATCGCGGCAGCGATCTGGATTTCGACATCAGCAGCGCGGGACGTCCACTGCTCTACGGCACGGCCGCTGCCTTGTTGTCCCTGACGGTTCTCGTCCAGGCCGTGTTCTGGTTCCGCAGCGAGATTGCCGGCCACTTCCCGGCCGCGCGCGATCCGCTGGTGTCGCTGTGCCGGCCGTTGCGCTGCGACGTCGAGTGGCCGCGAAAAATCGAGGACCTGGTGATCGACAACTCGGACCTGCGGTCCGACGGCGGCATCCTCACGCTGTCGGCCACACTGCGAAATCGCGGCTCGCTGATGCTCGCCCTGCCCACCATCGAACTCACCATTACCGACGATCACGGCTCGCCGGTCGCGCTGCGCCGCCTCGCCCCGGCCGACTATCTGGGAGACCGGCGCCAGGCGACCGAGGGCATTGCGGCCGGCGGCGAACTGTCGATCGAGGTTCACATCGACGGAACGCAGCTCGCGGCCAGCGGGTATCGCCTGCTCGTTCTGTACGCCTAGCGGGGACCGGCCGCGCTGCTTCGCGCGGCCCGCTCACCGCGCGGGCTTCTGCGGCGCCGCCTGCCGTCCAGCGCGGACTTTCGGGATGACGGCGCGCGGGATAGTATGCTCGCGCCTCACAGCTCAAACTTCGAGGAGTCATCAGATGGCATCCGTCACGCTTGGCGGCAACCCGGTCGATGTGAACGGCACGCTGCCGCAGCCCGGCCAGAAGGCGCCCGCCTTCACGCTGGTCGGCAAGCCCATGCCTCGCGTTGACACCGGGCTCAAGGTCAACGGCACCGCGCAGTTCGGGATCGACACACGTTTACCAGATATGGTGTACGCGTCTGTCGTGATGTGCCCGGTGTTTGGGGGCAAGGTCAAAAGCTACGACGATGGCCCGATACGGGGTCGGCGTGGGATCATTTCGGTCGTACCCGTCGAAAATGGTATCGCCGTCGTCGCCGACCGCTTCTGGCGCGCCAAGCAAGCCGCCGCCGACCTCAAGGTTGTCTGGGATGAAGGCGCGGCCGCTGGGACCAGCAGCACCCAATTCAACTCCGAATATCGCTCGGCGCTCGACGGGCCCGTGGTCAACGCGGTCAAACGCCAAGGCGGCCCCGGGATGGACAGCGCAGCGACCCACATCGAGTCCTTGTATGAGGTGCCGCACCTGGCCCATGCACCGATGGAACCGCTGAACGCGACTGTATCTTGGCAGCCCAGCCGCATCGACGTTTGGATGGGCACGCAAGATGCCGGCTCCGCTTTAAGGCTTGCCGCGGATGTCGGCGGTGTCAATCCGGCCAATGTCACAATTCACAATTGCTACCTTGGCGGTGGCTTCGGCCGACGCGCCGTCAACGACGAGTTGCGCCAGGCCGTACAGGTGGCCAAGGCCGTCGGCAAGCCGGTCAAACTCGTATGGACGCGTGAGGATGATATCCGCCATGACCGCTACCGGCCGCAGGCGGCGATGCGCTTCAAGGCAGGATTGGGCGTGGACGGAATGCCTGTGGCGCTTGACCTTCGCACTGCGGTTGGATCTATCTCGCGCTCACTCGGCTGGGGTTCGGCTTCTTCGGGCATCGAACCATCAGCGGTCGAGGGGCTGTCCAATCTGCCCTACGCCACGCCCGCCCTCAATGTCGACTGCGTGCTGAAGAACACGCACGTGCCGGTCATGTTCTGGCGCTCGGTCGGTTCCTCGCAAAACGCCTTTGCCATCGAGAGCTTCATTGACGAACTCGCACACGCGGCCGGCAAGGACCCCTACCAGTACCGCCGCGCGCTTCTATCTGGAAAGGACGATTTCCTGAAGGTGCTCGACACGCTGGCCGAGAAGGGTGACTGGGGCAAGCCCATGCCGCCGGGTAGGGGGCGGGGCGTCGCCATCCATGAGAGTTTCGGCACCATCGTGGGCGAGATCGTGGAGGTCGCCGTCTTGCCAAAGGGCGAGGTCAGGGTCGAGCGTGTGGTGGCCGCGGTCGATTGCGGCCATGTGGTCAACCCAACAACCGTGGTGATGCAAATCGAGAGCGCCGTTCTCTATGGCCTGACGGCTGCGCTGTTCGGCGAAATCACCATTGATAGGGGCCGGGTGGTGCAGGGCAATTTCGACGACTACCCGATCGCCCGCATGGCCGACGCGCCGATCATCGAAACGCATTTGGCGCTGTCGGGCGGCAGCAAGTGGGGCGGTATTGGCGAGCCTGGTACGCCGCCGATCGCGCCGGCTATCTGCAATGCCATCTTCGCAGCGACGGGCAAGCGCATTCGCAGATTGCCGATCAAGGGTGCGGCGTTGGGTGCCTGAGGGAACGCCTCAGGCGGCCGGACGAGTGGCGACCAGAGCGGTGAGCTCGATGAGTTCGGTGAATTTGTCGGTCGGCGACAACTTGGCGAGCCGGCGGCGAAGTTCGGCCTCGAAGGCGGGCAGACGGTCGCCGAGTTTCTCGGGCGAGGTGTTGGAGAGCGACAGCCCGCGCCCAACAATGGCGTCCGTATCGATGGTCCGTCGCTCGATGACCGCCAGGCGCTCCAAGTGCGAAAACGCCGAATTGATCAGGATCGACTCGTCGGGGGTGAATGCCTCCGATTTGCGATGGACACGGAACGGATCGGGCTCGCCAAAGAATTCCCTCACCTCCTTGAGGGCGCGATCATGGGCATTTTCCTCGCAGGGTATGTGCGCATCGGTGAGAAGAGCGATGGCCCCACCGGGCGCGATCAGCCGTTCGAGCGTGCGTACCGTCGCCGCCCGATCCATCCAGTGGAACGAACGCCCCATCACGCAGAGGTCGAACGGTCCGGGCAGGACCTCGAGGTCATAGGACGACCCCTTGCGGAAGGTGACATTCGCCTTGGCCTCGGCGGCGGCGGCCCGCGCCGCTTCGAGCATGTCGGGGCTCGGATCGACCCCCAGCGCCACGCACCCAAGCTCAGCAAAGCCGATGGCCAGGAACCCTGGGCCACAGCCAAGATCGAGCACACGCGCACCCTCGCCATGGCCGATCCGGTTGAGGATGAGTTGGAGCAGCGACATGGGGTAGCGCGGGCGATTGGCGACGTAGTGTTCGACGGTCGAGCGGAACCGATGTGGTTCGAACGGGGCTGTAGCGACGGCTGACTTTGACTCTGGCATCCGATGGCCTTCAGTTCTTCGAACCGATGGTTAGGTTCGCGGAGCGTTCATTTGAGCGAAATACTCATCTAGCTGCTGGCGGCTGGCGAGCCGGCGCGTCTCGGAACTCTCGTAACCGACCTCCGTCTCGCCCGTCTCCAGCCGCGCAAAAACGCCGTCGGCGAAGGCATCGACATTGACGCCGAAGGTGTGGAGTCCCGGTCCACCAAGATCGGTGTTGACGGCGGGCGGCACGATCTCGACCACGTCGAGCTTGGTGTCCTTGAGCTGGTGCCGAAGGCTGAGCGTGAAGGAATGCAGCGCTGCCTTGGTGAGACAATAGGTTGGCATGGCGGCGAGTGGCGCGAAGGCCAACCCCGAGGTGACGTTGACGACCGCACCGAACGACGCCTTGGCCAAGTGCGGCAGCAACAGCATCGTCAGATGCATCGGCGCTTCGAGGTTGATCGCAAGCTCCGCCCTGTGCGCGGACCAATCCTGTGACTGCAGAAGGGGCGCGGGCCGATTTTGGATACCGGCGTTGTTAACGAGAGCATTGAGATTGGGAAAGCGGCTCACCGCTTGCTTGGCGATTTCAATTCGGCCGGATTCGGTCGAGACGTCACCTTGCAGCGTGTCGAAGGAGGGAACCGCCTGCTTCGCTTCGGCAAGGATCGCAGCACGCCGGCCGCAAATCACGACCCTGTTGCCGCGCATTGCAAAGCGCTTGGCGAGCGCAAGACCGATGCCGCTTCCACCGCCGGTTACGAGGATGGTGTTGGAGGTGAGTTGCATGAAAGACGCCTCGAACGGGTTCCGCGATCTGAGTTCATAGCACTTTGTTGAGCGCCACGTCGAACACATCGAAATTGCGCAGCCGGTGCCCAGCCGGAATTATCACCTTCCGATTAGCGATCATCGGCACACGCTGTTCGGCAAGGCCGCCGTGCGAGCGCAATGGCTCGTCCAAACCGCTGAGATCGTGCCGCGATGCCGCCGTGCCGAGCGTCATGTGTTTGCCAGACGTAACCACCAGATTCCCGATCCGGTCCGGCGGCAACTCGAAGAGGCTGCAAGCCTCGGCTTTCGTCAGGACCAGGTCGATACCAACGATCCCGCGCAACCGCTCGGTCATCACCGCCTCGTCCGATGACTTCGTAAGATAAATCGTTGCGAACGAACCGAGTGCACCATGGTGGGCCACGTAGGGATCGGTGATCGGCAAGATTACCCGCGCGGCCCCGGCGCCCAAATATTCATCCGCCAGACTTTGCAGATAGATCACTTGCGGCGAGCCGTCCCCCCTGTGCTTGTCATTCATGCCATGGTCGGCCGTGGCGACGATGATCGCACCGAGCTTGTCCATTTCCGCCAGATAGCGATCGATCATTGCGTAAAAGTCGTTGGCGGCCTTGGTGCCTGGGCCGGTCTTGTGCTGAACATAATCGGTCGTTGACAGATACATCAGGTCTGGCCGGAAGGTCGCGAGCAGCTTGGCCCCCGCCGCGAAGCAGAATTCCGACAGTCCCGCCGAATAGACTTCAGGCACCGGCCGACCTACGAACTCGACGACATTGTCGATGCCATTATCACGCTTCGTCGCCTTGTCGGCCTTCTCCGAAGAAAAGGCGATGGAGCGCCCGGTTCCATAGTCGAGGCCCTTGGACAGCAGTAGCCGAAGTTTGTCCTTGGCCGTAACCATCGCGACCTTCGCGCCGGCCTCGTGGAACGCGGCTAAAATCGTCGGCGCCCGTAGGAACTTAGGATCGTTCATCATCACCTCGGTGCCGCTGGCTGGATCAAAGAAGAAGTTGCCGGCGATGCCGTGCACGGCCGGAGGGCGGCCGGTGATGATTGAAAGATTATTGGGGTTGGTGAAGCTGGGGATGACGCATTCGGCGGTAAGGCCGGCACCCTCGCGCAGGAACCGCGCGAAGGTTGGCGCAACGCCTGCCTCGATGGCAGCCTCGATGTAGCCCGGCTCCGAACCGTCAATGCAAACGACTACGGTCGGCGTCGAGGGCCAGCGGTAGTCGCGGCCGTTGCAGGAGATTGTTGAGCTGTTCATGCCGCCGCCCTCAAGCTTCCGACACCCATTTCGCCCAGCACCTCGCGGATGGCCGCCAGCGCGCCGCGCATATGATCGGCGCCGAGCCGGCCGATGCAGCCGATCCGGAAGCTGTCGGCGACGGTCAGCTTGCCGGGATAGATGACGTAGCCGCGATCCTTGAGCTTGTCGTAAAAGGCCTGGAAGACAAAGGCCTCGTGCTTGGGCATGTGGAACGTGGCGATGATCGGCGCCTGCAGATGGTCCGGTAATAACGTTCGAAAGCCGAGCTCGCGCATGCCCTCGATCAGCACGCGGGCGTTTTCGCGATACCGCGCGCCACGACCGGGCTGCCCACCTTCGGCGCGAAATTCGGTCAGTGCCTGATGAAAAGCGACGATGACGTGAATCGGCGGCGTGAAGCGGTATTGCCCGGTTTTGGCGAAATTCTGCCATTGGTCGTGAAGATCGAGCACGAGCGTAGATGCGTTGCCCGCGCAGCCGTCGAGCACCGCTGGATTGGCAACGACGAATCCGAGCCCGGGCAGACCCTCGATGCACTTGTTGGAGGACGCGGCGACAGCATCGAAGCCAACCTCGTGGCGGTCGAGCGGCAGGGCTCCAAACGCTGACATGGAATCGACTAGCAGGCTGCGCCCGTGTTTGCGCGCGAGTCCACCGATTTCGACGATCGGATTGAGGATACCGCTCGTTGTTTCGCAGTGCACGGCGAAGACGTGGGTGATAGTTCGATCGGCCGCAAGGATCCGGTCGAGGCCGTCAAGGTCTGGGGGCGTGTCCTCGGGCGTCTGATGGACAACGGTCGCGCGCCCTGCAATGTCAAGAATCTTCCTGGCGCGCATGCCATAAGCACCGTTGATCAGCACAAGACATTTACCACCGCGCGGCACGAAGGTCGTCAGCATGGCTTCGACCGCGAAGGTGCCCGAGCCCTGCATCGGCACCGTGACATAGTCGTCTGCCGCGTTGATGATCGCGGGTAGCCAATCCAGCACCTCGCGGTTGATCTTTAGAAACGCGGCGTCCCGCGAGCCCCAATCATGCAGCATCGCTGCCTTGACGGAGCGCGAGGTAGTGAGCGGCCCCGGCGTCAGCAACAGCGGATCGCCGGTTTCCGATAGTCCTTGAGGTGCCTTGCCAGCGGTCATCGCGTTCCATTCCTCGAAGTGGCAATCTGAAAGATATCTAGCGCTTGGGTGCCTCGCGTGGCAAACAGCCGTAATCCCGCAGCGTCGTGGCGATCGCCTCATCGAGTGGTGTGACCGGCTCGCTTCCGAGCAGTGCTCGCAATTTGGCGTTGTCGAGTTTCACCGGGACCTCCCAAAGATAGCGCATTTCGCGCGCTTCGCGCAGAAAGCCGACGAACGGCGTCGCGAGGTGAAACCACAACGGAAGCGGCTTGATCGGCGCCTTAGGTTTGCCCGCCACGCGGCGGATGGCGTCGGCGAAGTCCACGCCGCGCTCGACCCAGTGGCCGCCGAAGTGGAACGTGTCAAACGCGGGCAACGCCTGCTCCCTGTCGGCAAGCTGCGCAAAGGTCTCCGCAAGGTCGGGCAGATAGGCCCAGGCGTGCCCGACGTTCGGCTTACCTGGGTAGATGACGGAGGTCACCGGCTTGCCGGGTGTCACCATCATGTTCTTCACCCAAGACGCGGGCTGCCTGGGGCCGAAGAAGTCGCCCGCCCGCAGGATTAGGGATCGAACGCCGTCGTGGGCGGCGGTCTTGAGTGCCTCCTCCATCGCCACCCGCACCTTGCCCTTGCGCGTAAGCGGGTGCTGTGGGGAGTCTTCGCTCAAGACCGGAAGGGCGTCCGGTCCGTAGTTGTAGACGTTGCCCGGAACGAGCAGCCGCGCGCCCGAAGCTTTCGCCGCGGCGATGGAGCTTTCGAGCATGGGCAAGACGAGAGTCGCCCAATTTTCGTAGCGGGGCGGATTGGCCCCATGGAAAATCACCGCAGCACCCTTCGCAGCCGCCAGGACGTCGCTCCGTTGCATGGCGTCACCCTTTACCCACTCGATAGCGCCGCCACTGGCCCGTTGCTTGGCCGGATCGCGGGTCAGCGCCCGGACGCGCCAACCGTGAGCGAGCAGCGCGCGGGCAGTTTCACCGCCGATGGCGCCGCTTGCCCCGATGACCAGGGCAAGGCGGCCTGAGCTTTTGATATCGCTGTTCATTTTTCGTCTCCGTTGGTTTCCATGTCCGCACTTTGCGCGGTTACGTTCCAAACGGAAATTGCCTAATTGCGCAGTCATGCTATACATTTGTGCATGACCCAATCGGAGCCGAGCTGGGAACTCTACCGTACCTTCCTTGAGGTGTTCCGCGATGGCAGCCTGTCGGGCGCGGCGAGGCGTCTCGGCCTGACGCAACCAACCGCCGGCCGTCACATCGATGCATTGGAGGTCGCGCTGGGTCTGACCCTGTTCACGCGCTCCCAACGGGGATTGCTCCCGACGCCGGCCGCGATCGAGTTGCTGCCACATGTCGAGGCCATGGCCTCGGCGCAGGCGGCGTTCCTGCGGGTCGCCTCCGGAGAGTCCAGGGAAGAACGCGGGGCGGTGCGGATTACCACCAGTGTGGTCATGGGCTGCGAAGTCCTGCCGGCGATACTGGCTTCGTTTTGCGCCGAGCATCCCGGCATCGTGCCCGAACTGGTATTAAGCAACCGGTTGGTGGACCTGCTGCGGCGTGATGCCGACATTGCCGTGAGAATGCGGCGGCCCAAGCAAGAAGCGCTGGTGGCGCGCCGCATCGGAGATGTGGGCATCGGATTGTATGCCCATAAGGATTACGCGGCGCGCTTTGGTCTCCCTGCGACCGTCGAAGAGTTGCTGCACCACCGCTTCATCGGCTTTGACCGCGATGAAACCGCGTTTCGATCTGTGGAAGACACACCCAATTGGCTCGAGCGGAGTCATTTTGGGTTTCGCACCGATGACGATCTCGCTCAATTGGCAGCGCTGCGGGCTGGAATAGGTATCGGCGGATGTCAGAAGCCGATCGCCAAGCGCGAGCCCTTGCTGCTGCCGGTGCTGGCCGAGCATGTCGACTTGAAGATGGACATTTGGGTGGCAATGCACGAGAGCCTGCGCACGACGCGGCGGGTGCGGATGCTATTCGACCACCTCTGCGAAGGGCTCGGTAGCTTCGTGCGCGGAGGCTGAGAAGGCGAATACCGCGTCGGCCAGCCACGCTCAATAGCAGGGCGTCGCACTGCCCTGCGCCGTGCAGGTCGGTGGACCGATGGCCTTGGCCGCTGCGGCGGCTTGCGCCTGGCCCACGGTTGTCAATCCGGGATGGCGCTGGCGTCCCAACACAGCGGTCTGATATTCGGAATTGATGGTGGCGAGGGCGAGTTGATATTGGCTTGGCGTTTTCCTGCCCGCGTCATACTCCTCGGCGGCCACCGCAGCCCGAGCGTTCATCGTGACAACGAGATCGATGTATGGATCGCCCACTGTATTGCCGAACACGCCGTGATATTTGAGGATAGCGGTGCTGAAGCAGGCGACGCGGGGGCTAACAGGCTTGGCAAGACGATTGGGATATTTCTGGCCGCATTCGGCGGTATCGAGATCGTACCGGTTCTTGGCGCTGGTCGCCTCTTCCTGAATTTTGGCCGTTTGGGCGATTCCGCATCCCGCCAGCGTGAACGCCACGACGCATTTTGCCACAACACGTACTATCACAGAACGCATCGTCCGCCCCCACATGCCGAATTGGCTGGAAACGCTACGCTGGGCACCCTGCAAGTGCAAGCGGACGATTTCCGCATGAATCCCCAAGCGATGTGAAACGCGACTGCGAAGGTGAACCGAACATCATGCCGACGGTGTCGCCCAACCGGCGATCCAATCGCGACGCAGTCGATCACCCTCGCCGTGAAAATGGTCCTTACCACCCGTTCCCTCAATCACCCGCTCCGTCAGAAAATTGCGCAAGGCCTCTCGCAGTTCGCACCACGCGACGATGTTGGAGGCCTCGGAGTAATAGATCAGGGCGATCGGTCGTATCATCCGCTTGGTGATGCGGCCGGATTGGTCCTTGTACTTGATGCTGAGTTTCTGCTCGTCACGGATGGCGCGCCGCACCAGCGAGAGGTCGATACCCTTGGGCGCGGGAGCGACCGTTCCCCAGGCGTGGATGGTATTGGCGAACAGGGATTTGCGAAGCGCTGCGGGGACGGCAGCGGCGGCGGCGACCTTGCGGCTGACGATCTTGGCCGCCTGCTTCAGTTCGCCATCCCCAGTTCGCTCGAGCAAAGCCAGGGCAAGGACAATTGCCTCGGTCTCTTCGATCGAAAACATCAAGGGCGGCGGGTTAAATCCGGGGCGCAGGATATAGCCGATCCTATGGCGCCCTTTGGATGCAGGCGTTGATCATGGGTGTAATGACCGTGGTCACCCAACTCGGTGTTTATGGCGGCCTATCGCTGGCGGCCAATAGGGGGCGCACACTTCTCACGGCAAATAGGGCCCTAACCGTCGCGATAGGGCGCTCCACCGGTGCCATTTTCGTTGCTGTTGCCGTGCTCACCGCGTGGCACGGTTGGGCCCTGGCTTGAGCGCTTCCTACGCGGTTTTCGCTCCCTTAGCTCCCTCGAGGATGGCGGTAACACCCATGCCGCCGGCGGTACATATGGAGATAAGCGCACGGCCGCCCGCTTCGCCCAGGAGCTTGGCAGCCACCCCCAATATCCGCCCGCCGGTCGCTGCGAACGGATGACCGTAAGCAAGACTCGATCCCCTGACGTTGAGTTTGGCTCGGTCGATCGACCCGAGTGCCTTGTCCTTGCCTAGGACTTCCTTGCAATAGACC
>Ga0209698_10009133_pt1 | contig 10175 bp, 8 predicted proteins | sample LitLauG_LLR_2012_FD_187203 | JGI IMG/M metagenome (GOLD analysis project Ga0209698, IMG submission 187203) | Freshwater sediment microbial communities from Pennsylvania, USA - Little Laurel Run_MetaG_LLR_2012 (SPAdes) (version 2) | ecosystem: Environmental > Aquatic > Freshwater > Creek >... | reverse complement strand
GAACACCAGTCCGTAGTCGAGGACAAAGATCAGCACCGCCGTCAGCGAGGCCGCGGTCCACTCACGGCTGGTGGGCGAGGCCGTGCCTTTCCTCCGCATCCAGGCATACAAGATTGCTCCCGCCAGCACGAAACGAATCCCGGCAAGCAGAAACGGGGGAACTTCCCGGACTCCCACACGAATGGCTAGATAGGTCGAGCCCCAGACGAAATAGATGATGCTGAATGCCAGTAACAGCTTCCAGGTTGCTGGGCGGGTTGTTTGATCCACGGTGTGCTCCGTTGGGCGTTGGACCGGCAACTCTATATCCAATAGATCACGGCAGTGGGTTTGGCGACGCAGGGTTCGTTCATAAAAAATTGTTTCCGGGGGAAGAACTTTTGTTTATAGAGAACATTCTTGACGACTGGAGGGGCAACTGGAGAAGTAGGAGTCCTTCGACTCCACAGGAACTTCACGTCGTGAAGTTCCTGCTCCGCTCAGGATAACAGGGGCGATGGGATTACTGTCTGGGGGCGTAGTAGCCGCGGCGGGCTCGGACTTGCAGATCTTTCTTGAGCGCGGTGATTTCGATGGCGCGAAAGCGTCCGTCGGCGTCGAAGTCACTCGGCTTGTAGGAAACGGCGTACTGGCTGCGCAGTTCGTCTTCGATGGCGGCGAAGGAGCGCGTGATGTCTTTCATCTTGAAGGGGAAGAAGGCGCGCCCGCCGGTGGCGGAGGCGAGGTCGTCGAGGACTTTGTCGCCGCGCAGGATCAAGCCGCTGTCGTCGGTCGAAATCGCGTAGATCAGGACTTCCGCGCGCTGCGCCATTTCGATGGCCTGGGCGCGGGTGTATTCACTCTGGTTGTCTTCGCCGTCGCTCAGGATGACGATGGCCTTGCGGATTGGGTGATCGGAATGTTCGCTCAGCAGTTTCTCTTTGCAGGCCTTGTAGATCGCATCGTAAAGCGCGGTTCCTCCGCCGTCGCTGAGGCGCTGCACTCCGGCGGCAAGGGCGGCGACGTTGTCAGTGAAATCCTGCGTGATCCTGCTCTGCTTGTTGAAGCCCGCGACAAAAGCCTTGTCGTAGCCGGGACGGATGATGTGCTGCAGAAATCCGGTGGCGGCTTCCTTCTCAAATCCGAACCGGCTCTGCACGGAGCCGCTGACATCGACCAGCAGCCCCAATTGAATGGGAAGGTCGGTTTCGCGGCGGAAGTTCAGGATCGACTTTACCGGCTTGTGATCGTCGTAAAAGGAGAAATCATTCTGGTTCAGATTGCGGACGAACTTGCCATGACGGTCGGTGGCAATGAAGAGCACGTTCACTTCGTCGACCCGCTTATGAATGGTGAGCACGGACTCCTCGCCCCCATCGCTGGCGGGTGCGGGAAGAGCGGTCGCGTACACCGAATTTTGAGCGGCGGAAGTCGTACCAAGGTTTGAACTGCTCTGGCCCAAACCAGCCACACACAACGCGAAGACTGCGATGAGTGCCCACCCGAATTTACTTTGTTTCGTCATTCTTTCGCCTTGCCGACCCGTCCTGCACTGGTATTCAACTTCCAAGTGATTCGAAGCACGCCAGGGGCCGAAGACCGGGAAAGCCGCTCCAATCGACTGTAGGCGGTTTCCGTGATGAAGTCCAAGTTACAAAAGGAGTACGCAAGCAGTGCTGGATTTAACCATAAGGCGGTCAATGGGTTATGAACCTATATTAAGCGCAAGTGGCCCGTGCCGATGCACTCCCCACTGGGGAGGAGTGGAAACCAGCGTGCACCACCTCAAGTTCAATCTGTGTTTTGAGCTTTTGCAGGATAATTTTTTCCTGATTCAGGAGGGTTCATGCAAAAACTGCTGAGTGCATTCGTGTCTCTGTTGATGTTATCCGTCACGATGGTAGCGGTCGATAATGAGCACGAAAGCGACCGCGTCAAGGAAGCGGGCGAAGTAACGAAAGAGATTATCAACATTCCCGACAACATCCCGAAAGATCTGATGGATCGCGCGGAATGTGTGATCGTGTTGCCCTCCGTCAAAAAGTTGGCGATCGGGATCGGCGGCAGCTACGGTCGCGGGGTGATGACGTGCCGCACGGGCGAGCATTTCACCGGGCGGTGGAGCGCTCCGGCGATGTATGCGTTGGAGGGGGGCAACATTGGATTTCAACTGGGCGGCGAGGCGACGGACTTTATTCTGCTGGTGATGAACCCGCGCGGCGCTAGCAGTTTGATGGGCAGCAAGGTGAAACTGGGCGCGGACGCGGCTGCTGCCGCTGGGCCGAAAGGGCGCGCGGCGGCTGCCGACACGGACGCCGCCATGCGAGCGGAGATTCTTTCGTATTCCCGCTCGCGCGGACTGTTTGCGGGCGTGTCGCTGGAAGGATCCACCTTGCGTCCGGACAATCGCGCGAATGAGAAGCTCTATGGCAGGAAGGTGAGCGCGAAAGAAATTATCCGGCAGGGCAAGGTGGGGGCGCCGGCATCAGCGCATGAGTTGCTGTCGTTGCTGGATACAAAATTTCCGAAGAATCATTCGGATCCGAAGTCGTTGCAGTAAGTAGAGCGCGTGGAGAGCCGGGCGTTCCCGCCCGGCTGAACCCTTCGGGTTGCGCTCAGGGCAGGCTCGCGAGGCGCCCGTCCCTCCATCAGTCCGAACCATTTTGTTCGCAGTGATAACCTTAGCTGGTTTGAGATTCAGTCTGCCTTCTTGCAGTCCGCAGACTTGCGCGGACAGGAATGTCCGCGCTACACAGGTGAGACCGATGTTCTTCGAACAGTTCTATCTGACCTGTTTGGCGCATGCCTCATACATGATTGGTTCTAGAGGCGAGGCGGCGGTGGTGGATCCGCAGCGCGATGTGGATCTTTATCTGAAAGTCGCCGCGGAACAGAATCTCACGATACGGCACATTTTTGAAACGCATCTGCACGCGGATTTTGTTTCCGGGCACAAGGAACTCGCCGCCCAGACGGGAGCTCAGATTTATATCGGAGCCGGGGCCGGCGCCGCTTTTGCGCATATGCCGCTCACCGATGGGCTCGAGGTGAAGGTGGGGTCGATTCGGGTGCGCGCCCTGGAAACGCCGGGGCACACACCGGAGAGCGTTTGCTTCGTCGTGATCGATGAAGAGAAGTCCTTGCAGCCGTGGGCGGTGCTTACGGGAGACACACTCTTTATCGGGGATGTTGGGCGGCCGGATCTTTCGCGCACGCACACTCCGCAGCAGCTGGCAGGGCTGCTTTATGACAGTCTGCATCAGAAGTTGCTCAGCTTGCCGGATGCCACGCTGGTGTATCCGACGCACGGCGCGGGCTCGCTGTGCGGGCGCAGCATGCGGGCGGAGCGATCGTCGACAATCGGGACCGAGCGGTTGACGAATTATGCACTGCAGATCGGCAGCCGAGAGGAATTTGTGCGGCAAGTGACTGCGAACCTTCCCGCGCGGCCCGACTACTTTTTAGAGGATGCGGAGATGAACCGGTCGGGGGCGGCGGCGTTATCCGAGTTGTCTCCGCTCGCACCGCTCACACCGGAGCAGTTGAAGGCTCTGCTCGACGAAGGTGCGAATGTGCTCGATGTGCGGTCGGGGGAACAGTTCGCCGCAGCACATGTGCCGGGTTCGATCAGCATTGCGCTTTCAGGACAGTTCGCTTCCTGGGCAGGCGGAATCCTGGGAATTCATTCCAAGCCGATTCTGGTTGCCGAGACCGATGCGCAGGTTGACGAAGCGCGGATGCGGATGGCGCGCGTGGGCATTGAAGAAGTCGGCGGATTTCTCGCGGGCGGTTTCGCAGCTTGGCAGAGAGCGGGGCTGCCAGTGCTGGCGACGCCGCAGATTTCGCCAAGCGAGCTCGAGAATAGGCTGCAGAAGGGAGCCGTGCGGGTGCTCGATGTGCGGCGCGAGGCCGAGTGGCAAGCGGGGCATATAGCGCAGGCGGACTGGCGCGCTCTCGATACGTTTCCTCAGGGCATGCCGCCGCTGGCTGGGAATCGGTCGATCGCGGTCCACTGCAAGAGCGGGTATCGCAGCATGATCGCGTGCAGTTTGCTGGAGCGGGCTGGGTATCGCAACGTGATCAATGTCGCGGGTGGCTTTGATGCCTGGCAAGCCGCGGGACTTCCGGCAGTTCTGGAACAACCTGTGAAGGCGTGATGCGCTGGCTTGCCATTTGTCTGATTCTCATGACGCTTTCGTTCCGTCCTGCTGCTTCTGCCCAGGTCTCGCCGGCGGCCATCGACGCCTTGTTTTCGAAATTTGAAAGCGCGCGCGATCCGGGGTGCGCGGTGCTGGTGATCAAGGACGGCAAGGCGATCTTCCGGAAGGGATACGGCGTTGCGGATCTTCGCACGCACCAGAAGATTGGACCGGAAACCAACTTCCGGCTGGCATCTTTGACCAAGCAATTCACCGCCATGGCGATCATGCTGCTGGTGCACGATGGCAAGCCGCAGTATGACGAGCGCCTGACCGACATCTTCCCAGGATTTCCGTCGTATGGGAGAACAATCACGGTTCGACAAATGCTGACCCATACGTCAGGCCTGATCGACTACGAAGACATCATGGCGAAAGAGTACGCCGGGATCGCGGATGAGAAAATACCGCAGATCCACGATGTTGGTGTGCTCGACCTGTTGAAGCAGCAGTCAACGACGAGGTTCGCGCCGGGCACGCGTTGGGAGTACAGCAACTCGGGCTACGTGCTGCTGGCCATGGTGGTCGAGAAACGGTCGGGGATGAGCTTTGGCGATTTTCTGCGTGAACGGGTCTTCAAGCCCGTGGGCATGACGCACACGATTGCATATGAGAAGGGAAAAAACGAAGTCGCGCAGCGAGCCTATGGACACACGCTGGACGCGGGCCCGTGGCGCGAGACCGATCAGAGTTCGACCTCGGCGACGCTGGGAGATGGGGGAGTCTATACGTCGCTTGCGGATTTGGAGAAATGGGACCGCGCGCTGGCGGAACACACGCTGCTCAGCGCGAAAGAAATGCAGCCGTCGTTAATGTCCGCGACAGACGCCAATCGAGCACCTCTAAGGAAACTGGACGGAAGCCTGGCACCGCTCTACGGGTTTGGATGGTTTCTGGATGCGTATCGTGGGCATCGGAGGTACTGGCACTATGGCGAAACGGTGGGATTTCGCACGGCCATCGAGCGCTTTCCGGATGACCGATTGACGGTGATTGTTCTGACAAATCGCGCGGAGGCAGACGCTCCGGCGCTGGTGGAGACCGTGGCGGATTTGTACTTCGGGAAGCGCTAGGTTCCTGACCGTAGCGCCGCCGACTCGGCGGCTGTCCCTCGCGACAGCCGGCAGGATGCCGTCGCTACGGTCAACCTGATCTACTTTGCGGCGGCTTGAGCTGCGGAACTCTGGTTGGGTCTGGCTGGAACGTGCGGCAGAGACGACATCAGGCGGCGGGTATAGGGATGTTGCGGGTTAGCGAAGATCTGGGTGGTGGGTCCGCTCTCGACAATCTCGCCTTCGTGAAGAATGGCGATCCGCTGGCAAATTTCGGCGACCGAGGGCAAGTCGTGCGAGATGTAGAGAATCGACATGCCGGTCTCGCGGTTGAGACGCGCGAAGAGTTGAAGAATTTCGGATTGGGTGATGATGTCGAGCGCGCTGGTGGCTTCGTCGGCGATCAGCAGGGCAGGACAGTGCATGACCGCCATCGCGATCAGAACGCGTTGGGCCTGCCCCACGCTGAGTTGCGAGGCTTGCTTGCGCAGGAAGTCTTCGTCGGCAGGTAGGCTGACGCTGGTCAGGGCTGCTCGAATCGCGGCGTTGCACTCTGCAGGTGTGCCGTTGGCGTGGGCGCGCCAGGCTTCTTTCAACTGCGTGCAGATCCGCAACGCCGGATTCAGGGAAGAGATGGGACTCTGTAGGACTAGGCTGATCGATCGTCCACGCATTCCGCGCAGGTCGCGTTCCTTCATGGTGACCAGATCGGTGCCTTGAAACAGGATGCTGCCTTCTACCGTGGCACGCTGGCGGCCCAGTAGTCCGAGGATGGCGAGCGCGAGAGTGCTTTTGCCCGATCCGCTCTGGCCGACCAGGCCGGTGATTCCGCCGGGCGCGATTTCGAGCGTGACTCCGCGCAGGATTGGGGCCTTGCCCGGATAACGGACCGTCAACTGCGCGGAAAGCAGACTGCTATCATTCATCGGCTGGCTCGGGTGTTGGCGTTCAGCGTGAGGCGCTCGGCATTCCAGAATGTTTGCGGATGCAGGATGACTGGATTCGCTCCCTCGACCGAGGTGGAGACCGCCGAGAGCGCATTCTGGTTGACAAGATAGATGAAGGGCGCCTGCTGGTAGACGATTTCCTGCACGCGGTCAAAACTCTGCTTGCGTTTTCTCGGATCGGAGGCGGAGGCCTGCGCCCGCATCAACTTGTCAATCTCGGCTTCCCACGCGGTTTCTGGCGCCTTCTGCTGTGGATTCCAGGCATGGTCCTCGGCCGAGCTCAGCCAGATATTCATCTGGCCGTTGGGATCGAGATCGACGTTGCGGAAGCCGAGGATGGCGGCCTCGTAATTGAATTTCTGCGAAATGCGCTCGAGCAGCGACGGGAAATCGAGCGTGACCACGTTGACCTTGATGCCGATTTTGCCGAGATCCTCCTGAATCAGGACGGCCATGCGCTCGCGCGGCTTGCTGCTGGCGTTGGTGACAATCGAGAACTCGATCGGGTTGCCGTCCTTATCTTTCAGCGTTCCGTTGTCGAGGTGGAATCCTTCTGCCTCGAGACGCTTCAGCGCGGCGTCGGGATTGTGCGCTTCGGAATGAAGCCGGCTGTTGAACCAGAACTTGTTGGCGGGCGAAACCGGGCCGACGGCTGGTTGGGCATGGCGGTTGTAAACGATGCGGCTCAGGTCATCGCGGTTGATGGCTGTGGAGACGGCGCGACGAAAATTGGTGGAGCGGAACCATGCGCTCTTGTAGGGCGGAATGGGCGCGCTTGCGACCTGGTTGAACCACATGAACTCGGCGTCGAGCGAGGCACCGGCGTCGTGCACAAGCTGCGGCGAAGTCGAGGCGAGCTTGTCGAAGTAGTCGCTGTCGAGAACGTTGATGAGGTCGAGTTCTCCGCGCTTGAAGCGCAGCATTTCAACGTCGCGATTGGGCTGGATGTCGAGACGGATAGCATCGAGGAAGGGCAGGCGATGTCCCCGGGCGTCTTTTTTCCAGTAATTCGGGTTGCGCTTGAGCAGGACGCTGGAGCCGGCTTTGTATTCGGCAACCATGAACGGGCCGAGCACCGCTCCTTCTTTCTTGGGCGAGTGAGCAGACATGATGGGGACCTGATCGAAGAGCGCGTCGAGTCCGACGACGGGAGCGGGAAAGATAACGGTGATCAGATCGGGACCAAGCTTCAGGGTGGTGACTGCGCCGCTGCCGGAACGGAAGGCGTCGCCGGTAGAGGAATGCAGATTCGGATCCATCAGGCGCTGCATGGTGTAGGCAACGTCGCCGGTAGAGAACGGCGTGCCGTCCGAGAACAGGATGCCGTGGCGGATTTTGAAAGTGATCTGTTTGCCGTCTCTTGAGAGGTGCCAGGATTCGGCGAGTTCGGGCTCCAGTTGCTGCGTCTTGCGATTGGCGCGGATGAGCACGCCGCCGGTCAAGTAGCGGATGGAGAGCGAGGAGTCGTCGTCGACGAGCAGGGGATCGAAGGTCTTGGGTTCGTTGCGGAGGCAGAAGCGGAGTTCACCGCCACCTTGGGCATGGGCCGGCACGAGGAGTGCGAAGCAGAAAAAAAGTACCGACAATGATTTCAGAAATCCTCCTGCTATCGGAGCAAGCCCTGCGTTTTTGTTGGAGTAGGGGGCCTTCGGCTCCGCAGCAACTTCACTTCGTGAAGTTGCTGCTCCGCTCAGGATGACAGAACTGGGGGCGTACGAGAAAACACGGCCGTTCATGCGGTCAGCTCCTCATTCGATAAAGCGAGTTGAAACGATGTGAGTACAACGATCAACAACACCAGGGGTACCATGCGCCACGGTTCTTCCCGGAAGGAAACCAGGCCTTCGAGTTCGCGGAGAAGACTTCCCCAGGAAGGCAGGGGTTCGGCGACCCCGAGGCCGAGGATTCCGAGGTTTGCTTCGCTCAGAATGAAAACGGGAATCGAGATCCAGAACTGGGCGTAGAGAACCGGCTTCAGGTTCGGGAGCACATGAACGAAGAAAAGCCTTGGGCCGTCGAGGCCTGAGGCCCGCGCTTGCAAGACAAAATCGGAGTTGCGCAGAGAGTCGGCGCTGGTGGACAGCACGCGAGCGGATGCGGCCCAGCCCAGCAGTCCGAGGATGAAAAACGTAATCATGACCGAGAGCAACGGAGAAACGTTGAGCGGCAAGAGCGCGCGTACTGTGATCAGAAGGAAGAGCCAGGGCAAAGAAAGAAAGAGGTCAGTGAAACTGGTGGCGAGGCGCAACCAGATTCCGCCCAGGTATCCCGCAAGTCCTCCGACGAGCGCGGCCAGGAATGTTGAAACGAGCGCTGCGGCCGGCGCCAGCAGCAGCGAAATGCGGGTGCCGTAGAGAACACGCGCAAAGCGGTCGCGGCCGATCTCGTCGGTCCCAAGCAGGTGTTGGTGCGAAGGTGGGGAGCCGGGAACTTCCCGAAATTGCTTGGCAAAGCCCGCGGGCGCCAGCCAATCGGCGGCCAGAGACACTACGCACACGGCGAGCAAGACGACACACGCCACCTTGCGGGCTGCGTTCATGCCTCCCGGGGCCTCAGCATGTGGACCATTACATCGGCTCCGGAATTGGCCAACAAGGTTACCAGCGTAACCAGAACGGTGACATTCACCAGAAGAGGCAGATCGCGCGCGAGGGCCGCTTGCCAGGCGAGTTGTCCAATCCCCGGGAGGCCGCAGAGACTCTCGATCGGAATACTTGCTCCCAGGGCAATGCTGACCGTGATGCCAGCGAGGGCAATCATTTGAGGAGCGACTACGGGCAGCACGTGCCAGAACAGGATGCGAACCTCCCCTAACCCTTTGGCGCGGGCGGCGGTGATGTGCGGTAGCGCGTAGGCTGTCGCGAGCAGGTTGCGGGCATAGCGGTAAATCTTGGGGAACACGATCAGAGCAATGGCGAGATAGCCGGGGGCGTTGAGAATTACGGAAAGCAGGGCGAGCACAGCCGCAGGAATACAGAGAAAAGCACCACTCAAACTTGTGCCGAACAGATCGTAGGCTGTGCGCTTCCAGAGGCAGCCGCTGACCGCGAGAGCCGACGCGAGCAGCCATCCCAGCAGGAGTCCGATGCCGGCGACGCGCAGAGTTACGGGCCAACGCTCCTGCAGGAGGCTCTGCACGGGTTGTCCAAGCGCATGGGAGGTGCCGAGGTCGCCGTGCAGAGCTCCCCGAAGATAGGCGGCGTAGAAACGGAGGATATTGTGTTCGCCGGCGCGCGCTTCGCGGAGGGCGCGAACACTCTCGGCGTTGAGTGAGGGATCGAATGCGTGCTCATCCGCATCGAAACCCGGCGCCAGCCGCACCAGTGTGGCAGAGAGGAGTCCGCCCAGCAGGACGATTCCCACGATGGCGGCGAGGTGGCGTACGATTCTCCACAGTAACATACGAGGGTCCTAGTTCACTGCCGCGCCGCGTGCCGGCTTGGACGGAGCTTGCGCGTCGCGAGAAAGTTCCGAGTGATGAAGTTGTTTCATCGAGTACATGCGGCGGTCGGCTTCGGCGAGCAGGCGCTCGACGTCGAAGCCGTCCTCGGGACAGAGCGCGATGCCCACGCTGAGGGAAACGAGTTCGCGACCGGTGATTTTCCTGCCCGCTTCGACGGCGAGTTGATTCAGACGGCTCGCTTTCTCGTTGGCGGCTTCGGGTTGCAGACCGGGAGCGACCACGACGAACTCGTCTCCGCCTACGCGGGCCACGTAGTCGTAATCGCGACAGATTTCCTTGAGTTGAGCAGCGAAATCGCGCAACAGGTTGTCCCCTTCGAGGTGGCCAAAGAGGTCGTTGATCTGCTTGAAATTATCCATGTCGCAGACCATCACGCCCAGGGTGCTGCCGGTGCGGCGGCAACGCGCGAGTTCCCGCGACAGGTGGACGAACAACGAGCGGGCGTTGGGCAGGCCGGTGAGATAGTCGGTGGTGGCGGAGTTTTCCGCTTGCTGGTACTTGAGAGCATTCTCCACCGAGAGCGCGATCTTGGAAC
>Ga0209698_10009132_pt1 | contig 10176 bp, 11 predicted proteins | sample LitLauG_LLR_2012_FD_187203 | JGI IMG/M metagenome (GOLD analysis project Ga0209698, IMG submission 187203) | Freshwater sediment microbial communities from Pennsylvania, USA - Little Laurel Run_MetaG_LLR_2012 (SPAdes) (version 2) | ecosystem: Environmental > Aquatic > Freshwater > Creek >... | reverse complement strand
AGCTCGGTATCGGCCTGGTTGCCTACAGCCCGCTCGGCAAGGGCTTCCTGACCGGGAAGATGGATGCGAACGCGACCTTCGACAAATCCGACTTCCGCCACATCCTGCCTCGCTTCAAGCCCGACGCGCTGAAGGCGAACCAGGCCCTGGTCGACCTGCTGCGCGCGACCGCCGCACGGAAGAAGGCAACGCCGGCCCAGATCGCGCTGGCGTGGCTGCTTGCCCGCAAACCGTGGATCGTCCCGATCCCAGGCACCACCAAGCTCGCGCGGCTGCAGGAGAACGTCGGCGCGGCGGCTGTCGAACTGACCCCAGACGACATGGCGGACATCGAGCGCGCAGCCTCGAAGATCGAAGTTCAAGGCGCGCGATACCCCGAGAAAATGGAGCAACTGAGCGGAAGATGAGCGGAAGATGAGCGGCCCGCGAGTGACCGATGCGCAGCCATTCAGCGCGCCGGGACCCGTGGCCTTGCCGATCGGCAGACAGCCGTCGCCCGAAGCCGCCCCGTCAATGCGCGGTGGCATTGCGTGCGAGAACCGGCAGCACACCCGACGCGGTGCCGACCAAGGCCCGCTTCAACGACCCAGGCAGCTACAGGCGGTCGATCGTCTGGCGATCAGGAACTCCGTCGAAGTACTTCTCGATCGCCGTCATGAAAATCTCCCGGTCAGTCGCGACGCTTCCGAACAAGGTCATGCTGGAGTGGAATTTCAGATCGTCGGGTGAGCCGAAGATCTCGCCCACCGTGCGACCGGCGATGGCGACCACAAGCCCGGTGCATTCGCGAAGTCGCGTGTTCAGCAAGGGATGGCCCAGGTACGCAGTTGCTTCGGCGCGAGACGAAATCGCGTAGTGCTGCGCCGTCGCGCTGTGCCCGAGGCCGGCTATCTGGGGAAACACGAACCACATCCAGTGACTGCGCTTGCGGCCGGTCCTGAGTTCGCCCAGGACCTGCCGATACACCGGCGCCTGGGCCGCCACGAACCGTTCCAGATCGTAGGAATCCACTCGCGATCATCCTTCGGGTCAGGGCGCGCCGGTCGCGACAGTGCGTTGCTGTCGATCATAAGGCGGGTGTCCCGATCGGCCCAAAGCACGGTTGCGCGGCCGACGCGGTAACCTTGGACCGGCAGGTGCGACCGGCTCGACCATCGAGCTCGTGTGGCTTTTGCCTGTTGCCGATCCAGGATGCATCTGACGCTTCAACCCATCGCATGCTGCACTTCGCCTTCGACAACTCCTATGCCCGTGACCTGCCGGAGTTCTACGTATCGTGGCAGCCCACGGCGGTGCCGGCGCCGAGGCTTCTGTTTCTGAACCGCGAACTCGCCGATGAACTCGGCCTGGACGCGAACGCGCTCGCCGGGGCGGAAGGCGCAGCCTTGTTCGCTGGAAACGTCGTGCCCGCGGGAGCCGAGCCCATCGCGCAAGCGTACGCCGGCCACCAGTTCGGGGGCTTTTCGCCGCAGCTTGGCGACGGCCGCGCGCTGCTGCTCGGGGAGGTGGTCGACCGCCATGGGCAGCGGCGCGACATCGCGCTCAAGGGGTCGGGCCGCACGCCCTTTTCGCGCAATGGCGATGGCAGGGCGGCCGTTGGTCCGATGCTGCGCGAAGTCCTGATCGGCGAGGCGATGCATGCGCTGGGCATTCCGACGACACGGGCGCTGGCGGTGGCGGCCACGGGTGAGGCGGTTTACCGCGACCGGCCGCTGCCGGGCGCCGTCCTCACGCGCGTGGCGGCCAGCCACCTGCGTGTCGGCACCTTCCAGTACTTCGCGGCCCGGGGAGATATCGACCGGCTGCGCCTGCTCGCGCAATACGCGATCGCGCGGCATTATCCGGACCTGATCGGCGCGCCTGACCGCCACCTCGCGCTGCTGCGCGCGGTGGCCCGGCGCCAGGCCGCGCTGGTGGCCCAATGGATGAACGTCGGCTTCATCCACGGCGTGATGAATACCGACAACATGACGATCTCGGGCGAGACCATCGACTATGGACCTTGCGCCTTCATGGAGGCCTACGATCCGGCGACGGTGTTCAGCAGCATCGACCACGACGGCCGCTATGCGTATGTCAACCAGCCGAGGATCGCGCGCTGGAACCTGGCCAGGTTCGCCGAGACGCTGCTGCCGCTGATGGCCGACAGCGACGACGAAGCGGCAATGCAGAGCGCGGTCGCGCAGGCCACCGAAGCGATCGACGCCTTCCCCGGCTGGTACGACGACGCGATGCTCCAAGGACAGCGGGAAAAACTCGGCCTGTACGCGGCCACCGCAGGCGACACCGGAGCCGACAGGGCACTGGCCGGCGACTGGCTTGCCCTGCTGCAGGCACAGGCGGTGGACTTCACCCGGGCCTGGCGCCGCCTGGCGGATGCAGCCGATGCGACCGGCGCCCGGGGCGAACCGGCGCTGCGCGCCGAGTTCGCCGATGCGGCCGCCATCGATGGATGGCTGCGACGCTGGCGGGCGCGGTGCGCGCTCGACGAAGCAGCCGGCGGCCCCGACGGGGCCGGGCGGGCCGCGCGCATGCGCAGCGCCAGCCCCTGGGTGATTGCGCGCAACCACCGTGTCGAGGAAGCGCTGGCCGCCGCCTCCGGCGATTCCGACCTGGCTCCTTTCGAACGCCTACTGGCTGCGCTGCGACGGCCGTACGACGAGACTGCAGAGCAAGCACCCTACGCCGAGCCGGCACCGGCATCGGTCACCGCGGCCTATCGGACGTTCTGCGGCACCTGAATCGAACGCACCGCCGGCGTTCATCCGGCGGCGTACAGTTCCGCCCCGGTGGATCGGCTGTCCTCGAAGCCCCGGTTTTCCCAAACGACGCAACCTCCGAAACCATCGACTGCGACCCCTTTGTAGCTGTCGCTACGACTGCCGAATATTGCGCCAGCAAGCACACGCCCGCGTGACGCAGCAAACGGGGCCAGGAAGACGCGGGGATGCGGCACTGCAAACGCCTTCCGGAAATCGCCCGGATGCAGCCACTGAATGCGGGTTTCTCTACTGGTGTGCAGCGCCTGAATCGACCCCGAGGCGATTGTCCTTCCAGACCATCGTCCGGGTCGAATCGGGATCGTAGAAAAGGCTCGGCGAAACCAGGATCTTGCTGACCGCCGACTCATTTCCTTCCACCCAGAGGCCGCTTCCGAGCTCCGCGCGGATGGCGTCGCGCATGTAGCCAAAGTCGCAGTCCTCGAGACGCGGGTAGCCCTTGGAACTGTCCACATGCAGCCCGTCCGCCGTCACGGCGATGGGCCGACTTGCACCGTCAGGAAAGGTGATTCGGCACCGCAGGCACTCGAAGTGATGCTGGTCGCCGCCAATGAGAAATCCGATCCCCGGAAAAGAAAAGATCGTGACATCCTGAAGGGACAAATGTGTGTTGTGGCCCATCACAATTCCGTGCTTCTCGAAGGTGTAGTGGCGCAGCAGATAGAGCTCTCCGGTCCTGACAGTCAAGGGCCATGAGGGCCAGACGCGAACGGTCAGTGGATCCAGGCTGTCGATCTTTGTCGGCGTGAATCCGCCAAACTCGCTTCCGGCACCGGGCACGCGCAGCTTCTCGTCGAGGGCGTTCATCGTGACCCAGCGTCTTGGATCGAGCGGCGCGGAGACTTCGAATCGCATTTCGAAGCGGGAGTGGCCGATGTAGATGCCGGCGCCTCCCTGGATGCGGTGGCATAGAAAGGTCGACCCGCCGCCTTCGAAGACGATATCGCTCAGACCGCTGAGATAGATGTGACAGCGTGTTTGAGGTGTAAAGCGCGCCAGCATTGGAGCCAGTGATCCATTTGATGCGGGCAGGCGCACCACGGCTCCGAGAGGCCGGCCGCTTCCCGCCGGCCGCGCCGCTAGCGCTCGGTCGATCGCAGCAACGCCTGCAGGCGATCCTTCCACAGTGCCGCCACGGTATGCGATCCATGCCCGCGCGTGCCGGGGCCGAATGGGATCAGCACCATGCTGCCCTTGGGCACGCGCCGGATCTCGCGCTCCAGGATTCCCAGTTCCGGCGGGTTGATCAGGTCGTCGGCGCTGTTCACGGCCAGCAGCGGCGCCTGGATCTTCTCGAGGCCCGGGCCAGGGTCGTAGTCTTCCGACGCTTCGAGCTGATACAGCGTGTCGTTGGCGTCGGCGCTGTGCTCGCCACTGGCGATCGCCGCGTCGATCGCCGCGTCGGCATCGGCGATCGTGGGCATCTGCTGCTGCCTGAGCGGCGGGTTGCTGGACATGAACATCAGCATCTCGCTCGCCGTGGCCAGGCTTGGCGGCTGCTTCGCGTAGTTGCCGCCCTGCCAGGCCGGGTCGCGCCGGATGGCGTCGATGATCACGCGCCGCCAGAGCCGGTTGCGGCCGCTGATCTGGGTGGGCAGGCTGGCCAGCGGCATCAGTGCATCCATGAATCCGGGGTACCGCTCGCCCCACAGCCAGGTGTGCATGCCGCCCATCGAGGTGCCCATCACCAGGCGCAGGTGGTTCAGGCCCAGTCCCTCGGTCAGCAGCAGGTGCTGGGCCTGCACCATGTCTTCATAGCCATAGTGCGGGAAGGCGGCCCGCAGCCCATCGCTCGGCTTGGACGAGTGTCCATGGCCGATGCCATCGGGCAGGATCAGGTAATAGACGCTGGCGTCGAGCACGCCGCCGGGACTGAACAGCTCGCCTGCGAACTCATCCCGGATGAACTGGCCGCCCGTGCCTCCGGTGCCGTGCAGGATCAGCACCGCGTTGAGCACCTGGCCCTTCGGGTCACGGCGCGGCGCGCCAAGCGTCCGGTAGTGCAGCTTCAACTCCGGCAGGGTCCGGCCGACCGCGAAGTGGAAATCCTTCGCGATGTAGTCGCCTTCGACGGGCGCCGGGTAATCGGCAGCAACGGCCTGGCTCAGACACCATGCCAAGGTCAGTACGCCGGTCAGGCAGTGTTCAGGCAGGTGTTTGAGCAAGTGTCTGAGCATGTGATGGTCCTTCGCGACGCAAGGAAAGAAGCGTCATTCCAACCGGGAATGTGGACGCCGGCAACAGGTCCGCCAGCTGCAGGCTCCGGCAAATCGCCTGCTGGCCCTGCCGGGGCTGAGCAGCGACGACGGCATTGAACTCAGCGCAATCCACGTCCATCGAGTGGTTGCCCCGCCGTCCCGGGGCCGGCAGGTCCTGCGATCCCTCGCCTCTGATAGGCTTGAATCGCGACCAGCGTCCATGCCGCGCATCGATCCATCTGGTGAGCCAAGACCCCATGAATCCACTGCAAATCGCCACATCGTTCTTCTTCCTGCTGATCGCAACCACGCTCGAAGCAAGCGGCGACGCCGTGATTCGACAGGCGATCTATCTGCATGTGGGAGCGACCCGCATCGGGTTCTTCCTCGCTGGTGCGGTGCTGCTGTTCGGATATGGGTCGTTCCTGAACCTTGCGCCGGTGGAATTCGGCCGCGTCGTCGGCCTGTACATCGCAACCCTGTTCGTGGTCTGGCAGGTGATCAATTTCATCGCCTTCCATAGCTTGCCGACCCTGCCGATACTGGTCGGCGGCTCCCTGGTGATCGCGGGCGGCGCGATCGTCACGTTCTGGCAGCCGGCGCCATAGCGCACCGGGCTAGACGTGAATCTGGCGCCCACCGCCGAAGGCCCAGTTTTCCCAGGTGGTCTCTACGAAACAGACCATGACGTTCTCGGTTTCCAGGCCCGCCGCCTTGATGCGGGCCATCAGGTCGGCCAGCATCCCGCGTTTGACCTTCACGCTGCGACCGACCGACCAGAGGATTTCGATCAGCGCGAAATCGTCATTGCGAGGCAACTTCAGATCCGGGTAGGTCGCGTCGAAGCGGAAGTCCTCGGCGTCGAGTTCGATGACGCGTTGGAACAGGTCCGCGGCCGGCACTCCGCAGCCCACCAGGGCGCCATGGACCGCATCGAGCACCGCGTTCTTGAAGGCGCGGGTCTTGGGTTTGCGTACTGTCAGGGTGACGAGCGGCATCAGGCCTCCTGCCTGGTCATACGGAAGAAGTCGAGGCCTGGCGCAGGGCCAGCGCGCCCCTGCCGATGAAGTACAGCGCCACCGCGTGGAACGCGAGCGGCATCCACATCCCGTACGAGGCGTAGATCAGCGCGTCGACCACGTAGAGCGCGGCGCCGGCATAGAACGCCCACAGCCGCCCGCGCTGCGCCTGCTGTCCCATCAGCACGAAGAACCCGATCACGACCGCGTCGACGACGAAGCCAAGGGCCTGGCTCTGTGCAAACATCGCACCGGCCAGTTCGGTCATCGCCAGCCCGACCACGAAATGCGACTGGCTGCCGCTTTGGGCCATCACCACGTTGACCAGCGACAGCCCGGCGATCCACCAGAACCAGCGCGCCCCGGCCTGGATCAGCGGCGATGGGGCAGGCGCCGGGGGCGATGACGGCGTCGCCGACGCCGCCGGGCTCGAGCTTGAGGACAACGGGTCGGTCATGACAGCCTCCTGGTCGCTGGTGTGAAGGTCAGCTGGCCGGCGCGCCGATCATGTCGTGAACCGAGCTCGACATGATGGCAAGGAAGGCTGCCAGTCCGATATAGGCCACGCCGTAGGTGAAGCGATGCTCGCTGCTGACCCCGTAGTAGGCCTGATTCTCCGGCGCCTTGGGGTCGAAGTTCCAGGCCTTGATGACCTGCGGCACCGCGAGAATGGCCATGATCACCAGGATCGGGCTTGGGCTGAGCAGGAACAGGCCCAGCAGGATCGGCACGCCCAGCAGCCAGAGCTTGGGGCTGAGCACCGCGGTCACGCGCCCCCCGTCAAACGGCGACAGTGGAATCAGGTTGAACAGGTTCAGGAACAGGCCGGCGTATGACAGCGCCAGCAGCAGCGGGCTGTCGAGCGAGCGACCGGCGAAGTAGCAGGCCAGCGCGCCGGCCGTGCCGAGCAGCGGCCCCGCCAGCCCTACGTAGGCCTCGGTCTCGGCGTCGTGCGGCATGTCCTTGAGCTGGATCCAGGCGCCGACGAACGGGATGAAGGTCGGTGCGCCCACCCGCAGGCCGCGCTGGCGTGCGGCGATGTAGTGCCCCATTTCGTGCACGAAGATCAGCAGCACGAGTCCGACCGCGTAGCGCCAGCCATAGAACATCGCGTAGGCGAAAATCGACAGCAGCATCGTGCCGCCGGTCAGCAGCACCTTGCCGAACTTGCCGGCCGAGAACAGCAGCAGCAGGAGCTTGATCACGTGGCGCCGGATGCGGGCGGCAGGGGCTGGGAGCCGGCCGCAGGCTCGGCTGCGCAGGTGCCGGCGCCAGGCGGCTCCGGCGCCGCTTCATTGGCCATCGCCGCGGCAGTTTCCGGGACGGCGGGCAACGCCGGCGCAGCGCCATCGGCGGTGGCACCCTTTTTCTGCAGGCCGAGCCACTTGCGCACCGCGAAGAAGGCGCCAGCCACCGCCAGCGCGATGAGCTTGGCGAACTTGATGAAGAACGCCGCTGCCAGCGCGATCAGGCCGAGCTTCTTGGCCGCGACGCCGGCGACCAGTGCGGCCAGGCCGAATTCTGCGACATGGTCGGTGGTCGAGTTGAAGTCCGCGTAGCGCTTGCCTTCGTCGAAGCGGATCGCATCGAGCAGCACCGGCGTGCGCGGCTTCAAGGTGTCGAAATGTGCCTTGTCGGTCACCAGCGTCATCGCCAGGTAGCCTTCACGTCCGAGCACCAGCGTGCGGTAATTGACACCATCGTCGGCACCGGGCTGGCTGCCCTTGTCGCGCGCGGCGATCGACCAGACCAGCTGGTGCTTGGCGGGATCGTAGGCGGGCGGCTCGATCCAGCCGACCACCTCGACCTGCGGAAACCCTCGTTCGACGCGCTGCTTGTTCTCCTCCTCGGTGCCCTTGCGCAGGCGATCGATCAGGTCGTCGGCCTTCCAGCTGCGCGCGTCGTCGTCCTTCACGTAGCCGGAGCCTGCGTAGCTGATCGAGTAGAAGGAAAAGCTGCCGTCATCCAGGCGCGGCACCACCAGGCCCTGGAAGCCGGCATCCACCGTGTTGCCGGCCGACTTGAGCAGGAGGGCGGACGGCGCCGCCGGAATGAAGGCGAAGTTCGGGGGCAGTTGCAGATGAGCCTGCCCGGCGAGCACGATATCGGCCGGCCCCTTCTGCGCCGCCTTGGCCGCCCCTTCGAAGGCGGCTTGGGCTTCGGCCCTGGCGGCGGTCTTTGCATCAACCGGAGCGTTGGACGGTCCCGGCGCATCCGACACCTCAGCGCCGAGCGCTGCCAGGGCCAGCGACAGCAGCAACAGCGGCGCGACGGCGCGCAACAGGTCCGACGCAAGGCGACGGGAATTCATGAAATCTCCGGGCTGCCGGCCTGGCGGCGCCAAGCGTTCGGCGCGACACTACCCTGTGGCGTGTCCGCTGGCAATCGCCCCGGCGAGGACATCGATTCCGCGGGGCAGGCCGTCAGGACTTCGGTTCCCAGTGACGCGCGAAGACGGCGGCGATGGAAGGTTCGGCGTCGACGCGTCCCAGCGTTGCCGAAAAATCCGGACGCGCCGACCGCAGGTGCGCCCGCGCGCCGGACCACTTGGACACCACCGCCGCCAGAATATCGAGCGCGCCCGGCGTGGCGCCTTCGAGGAACGGCGCGCGGCCGAACTGGTCCGCGAAAATCTCCCACTGTCGATGCAGCCGCTGGCGGGCGCCCTGCACCAGGCGCTGGCGTTGCTCATCGCCGGCATCGGGCAGCCAGCGCTCCGGATAGTCGATGATGCCGATCTGCGCGTAACAGTTCGCCGCAATGAACACGAGGCCGCGGATCGAGCGCGCGCGCGCGCGCGCATCGGCGGGCAGCAGTCCGCTGTCCGGGTAAGCCAGGCCGAGCGCGATCAGGATCGCCGAGCTTTCGGTAAGCACATCATCATCGGCCGTGACCAGGGTTGGAACCTGCTGCAGCGGATTGACCGCCCTTAATTCCTCGAGGCGCGAGTCCGGCGCCCACGTGGCAGCGTCGACCATGCGAAAGGTCGCGCCGATGCGTTGCAGCGCGACTTCGACCGCGGCCGAGCCGGAACCCTTGTATCCGTACAGCGTGTACATCGGCACCTCGCGTTCGCGCCCGCGCGCGTTCCGTGCGCCTGCGCCGCCATGCCATCAGGCCAGCCAGGCTTCAGTGCGTTTCCACAGTTCGGCAGCCAGCGTCGCGTCCCGCGCCGGCACGCTCGGCGTCTTTTCCTTGCAGTCATCGTAGTACAGGCCGGTCTGGCCGGCGAGCGCCGGCGAGGTCGCGCAATGCAGCGTGGTCGCGGCGCCGCGCTCGGGCGGGATCATGAACATCGTCATCAGCGGCCTGATCAGCGCCGGCACCCGTCGCCAGATCTCGGTGGCGACCACGCCCGGATGCAGGCTGTAGGTCGTCACGCCACTACCCGCCAGCCTGCGCGCGAGTTCGGCGCTGAAGAGCACATTGGCAAGCTTCGACACGCAGTACTCGGGCAGCCCGGTGCCAAGGGTGGTCGGCTTGCGGACCGCATCCCAGTCGATACCCGCCGCCCGGTAATGCGCCCGGCTGGCGACGGTCACGATGCGCGCCGGCGCCGAAGCGCGGAGTCGCTCGAGCAGCAGGCCGGTCAGCAGGAAGTGGCCCACGTGATTGACGCCGAACGTCTTCTCAAATCCCGACGGCGTCATGCCGCGCGAGCCGGCCAGGCCCGCGTTGTTCACCAGCAGGTGCAGCGGCAGACCCCGCTGCAGGAAATCGCGCGCGCAGGCCCGCACCGAAGCGAGGTCGCCAAGGTCCAGCGCAAGGTCCTCGATCGCGTCGTCGCCGCACAGGGCCCGGACCTCGTCCAGCACCGGCCGGGTCCGCTCGGCCGAGCGGCAGGCGACGAACACCTTGCAGCCGGCGCGCGCCAGTTCACGCGCCGTGACGCGCCCGATCCCGGTGTTGCCGCCGGTGACCAGCGCGACCCGGAGGGCGCCAGCCGGCCCGTTCGCAGTCATCGAGCAGGGCTCGCGGTCATTTGCGATCGGTCGCGGTCAGTCGCCATGGCGGCGCAGTGGATTCAGGGCCGCCAGTTCCCCGACCACGCCGCGGCGGAACAACAGGACGCAGACGACGAAGATCGCGCCCATGATCACGGTGACCCAGGACCCGACCCGGTCCGCCAGCTGGGTTTCGAGTCCGACGATGATCCCCGCGCCGAGCACCGGACCGAGC
>Ga0209698_10009130_pt1 | contig 10176 bp, 7 predicted proteins | sample LitLauG_LLR_2012_FD_187203 | JGI IMG/M metagenome (GOLD analysis project Ga0209698, IMG submission 187203) | Freshwater sediment microbial communities from Pennsylvania, USA - Little Laurel Run_MetaG_LLR_2012 (SPAdes) (version 2) | ecosystem: Environmental > Aquatic > Freshwater > Creek >... | reverse complement strand
CCACCTTCTGGTTCGCAAAGTTCTCCGACGCCTGCATGCTGACGTCGCTCAAATCCAGATGCGCCAAATAGTCCTTAGCCTCTTGCGTAGCGCCGGACTCAATCGGCTTGGCAACGGGTCGATTGAGATAAATGGCGCCTCCGACCAGTGCCATCGCCACCACAACCGCCATCAAAACGGGAAGCAAAGGGATCGATTTCTTGGTCGGCAGGGAGCGGGAAGAAGACATGGCCTACATGCAAGTCTAACGCGCCCTGTGATGTCCGGCGTGCATCTAACCAACGTGATCACTCTCGCGCGGGCCGCCAAAAATGGCCGCAAGTTTTTGAACCCAGTCGAAACATCTGTCGGCGGTCTCAGCATGCTTTGGAAAGTTGCCTACCTCTACTTGACGAACAAGGACGAACGTTCGCCGCGCGTCCCTCTAGGCCCTTTTCGAACCGATGCCCGCGTCTTCGAAAAGCCCCCAGCCAGCGGCCTGCGCATTACCTGGATGGGGCACTCCTCTATGCTCATTGAACTGGATGGGCTGCGAATATTGGTTGACCCAGTCTGGGACAAGCGTGCTTCCCCACTCTCCTGGTCCGGGCCGAAGCGCTTCTTCACCGCCCCGCTCCCGTTAGAAGAGTTACCGCCCCTCGACGTCGTGTTGGTTTCGCATGATCATTTCGACCACCTCGGCAAAGAAACCATCAACAAGCTAACTCGTTTGGACGCGATTCAGAAAGCCCGCTGGATCACATCACTTGGCGTTGGAAACGTATTGAGCGGCTTTGGTGTTGAAAGAGACGCGATCACCGAACTCGATTGGACGCAAAGCACTACCGTTGAGAACCTAACCATCACTGCCCTGCCCGCCCGCCACTTCTCTGGGCGCAGCTTGTTGAACCGCTTCGAAACTCTGTGGTCGTCGTTCGCACTGAAGACCAATCGTCACAACATCTACTACGGCGCAGATTCCGGCTATTGGAACGGCTTCACAGAAATCGGCAATACCTATGGACCGTTTGACCTAACCATGCTCGAGATCGGCGCCTATAACGAGCTTTGGAAATCGATCCACATGGGTGCCAACGGAGCAGCCAGCGCGTTTGCCGACATGGGTACGAGCGGTTTGCTCATGCCTATACATTGGGGTTTGTTTGAACTGGCGCCGGAAGGCTGGCGCGCGCCCATCACACGCATGATTGAACTGGCCGATGGCTACGGCTGGAAGCTTTGGAGCCCAACGCCCGGCCAACCAACCGAAGTCGTCGCAGGCGAGCCTCACAAGTCTAGTTGGTGGCGCACGTTATCCTAGGAACAGTTCTGAAACACCTATTTCGTATCATCCTATTCTCGTTCGCCACCTTTTTTCTTCACGCGCAGGACCCAATAGCACCCACCCCCGACGAAGAGCGCTGGAATCTCTTCTATCAGGCTACGTCGATCGGGCAGTACCACGGCTCCTTTCCTTCGCCCTATTCCGGCGCGTTTAGTTTACAAGCGTATCCGGAGCGCGACGTTTCACTAACAACCACGCTCTTCCTGGGTCTCCGTCTCGGCGAGAATACCCAACTCTACTTCGACCCGGAAATTGCCGGAGGCCGCGGCTTCAGCGGCGTCAACGGACTCGGCAATTCGTCAAATGGCGAATTGCCGCGCGTGGCAACAGCCACCCCCAAACCATATTTAGCGCGCCTCTATGTGAGCCACGACTTTGCGCTCGGAACCGAGATGGAATCAACCAATAGCGATGAAAACCAGCTCGCGGGGCAACGTCCGATGAAGCGTTACACCATCACGGTCGGCCGTTTTACCCTGACCGACTTTTTCGACGGCAACCGCTACTCCCACGATCCACGCACGCAATTCATCGGTTGGGCTGTCATGTACAACGGCGCTTGGGATTATCCTGCCGACGTGCGCGGCTACACATGGGGATGGGTGCACGAGTTCCACACGCATAACTGGTCATTCCGTTACGCTAGCGCCGCCATGCCAAGAGTGGCCAACGGCCTCCGCTTCGACCGCCGTTTGTTTGTCAATCGCGGCGATGTCTTCGAAGCCGAGCGCCGTTACTCCGTCAACCAGCAGGCGGGCAGCATTCGCATTCTGAACTACGAAAACCATGGCGATATGGGAACGTACTCTGAGTCAATCCGTTTAGCCAAAGCGACCGGCACCGTCCCGGATATCACCGCAACGCGCAAGAACGGCACCCTCAAATATGGCTTCGGCATCAGCGCCGATCAAGAAATCAAAAAGGATTTCGGCGTCTTCGCACGCTTTGGCTGGAATGACGGCAAAACCGAAAGCTTCGCCTTCACGGCCATGGACCGCCTCGCCACCGGCGGCGTTTCTTTGGGTGGCTCGCGCTGGCGCCGCCCCAACGATACGCTTGCCACTGAGTTGACCGTCGGCGGCATCTCCGCCGCTCACGCACAATATCTGGCCCTCGGCGGGCACGATTTCTTGTTAGGCGACGGACATTTGCAGTATGCGCCCGAAACTGTTTGGGAATCGTACTACAGCGCTCGCATCTATCGTGGCATCTTCGCCAACTTTGACCTGCAGCACGATGCCAATCCTGCCTACAATCAACAGCGCGGTCCCGTCTGGATTCCTTCCGTCCGCTTACATATCGAGTTCGGAAAAAACGATTTCGTAAAGAAAACAAAATCGTAAAGCCGCTCCGTAACTCTTCCGCCGACTTCCGCGAACCCTTTGAGCGAGAGAAGAAAGTTTTTCGCTTCCTCAAGAAAGCTCACTAAGAGGTAACCCATGCTTTTTCGTAAATCTATCTGTAATTCCGCGGCAGTGTTGCTGGCGTTTTCGGCATCCACGCTTGTTGCTCAATCGAACCACCATTCTCCGTATGCGGGCGCAGTTTTCGTCATGACGAATAACAACGATGCCAATCGGATTCTCCGCTTCGCGCGTCAAGCCAATGGCGCACTCATCCCACTGGGCAGTACCGCAACTGGTGGCCGGGGGAGCGGCGGAGTAATCGATCCGCTCGGTTCGCAGAACTCTCTCCTGCTCACGCAAGATGCCGGCTTTCTCCTGGCCGTCAATTCCGCCAGCGGCACTATTTCTTCGTTCGAGGTGCAAGGCGCCAATCTGAAGCTCGTCGATGTCAAAGAATCGGGCGGCAGCGCTCCCAACGCTATTGCCCAGTGGAGCAATTTGGTCTACGTCTTGAATACCGCCGGCAACAGCAATGTCGTTGGTTTCCGTCTTGAAGACGGCCGCCTGATCCCCATTCCCAACGGCAGCGGCTATCTGAGCGCGGCCATTTCGGGCGGCAGCTCACTCGCTTTTACGCAAGACGGCAAATTTCTACTGGCCGCCGAACGCGTCACAAACAAAATCGACGCATTCCCATTGAACGCAGATGGAAGTGTTGGCAAGGCTGTACTCACGTCCTACCCAGGCATCTTTGATTTGGCCGTTTCCTCCAGCGGCTTAGTCTTGTCTGCCGGTGGCCCGACTATCGGTGCGAGCATCGTCAACTCCGACGGAACCGTTAACCTATTGAGCGATCCTAAGCTGTTAGGCGGAGGAGCTTGTTGGGTAGTGGTCACGCCGAACGGCTCTTTCGCCTATGCTTCTAATCCCGGCGGCAGCGTCATTGACGGCTACTCAGTTTCTGGCTCCGGCGTGCTCACGGCCATTGGCACTGGAAATGTCGGAACCACTACTTCGGCAGCCAAACCACTCGATCTCGCAGTCTCTTTTGATGGCAAATACCTCTATTCCAACAATGCTGGCGACGGTACCCTAGGTGTCTGGGCCATTAACGCAGATGGCACGCTCGCTGCCCAAACGCCAGTAGTTCTTCCCACTGCAGACGCCAGCGCCGGACTCAACGGAATAGCCGCTTACTAAGATTTTCTTTTCAAGCGTAACTTTTCCCCACCAACTCACGAACCGACAAGCACGGGGACTTCGATTAGTCCCCGGCAAAAGCTTTCTTGAGGAAACAATGAAAATGTCAATCAGATGTATTTCGACCTCGGCCGCCCTTCTGGCGGCTCTTTCTATGTCTTCTGCCTTCGGCGCTCCGGGTGGTAGCGAGAGCCGAAGCGCTCATCCGTCTAATGCGGGAGCTGTGTTCGTGATGACGAACAGCAATTCCGGCAATCAGATTTTGCGCTTTGGCCGCAAGGCAAACGGCAGCCTGGTGTCCCTGGGCAGCACTCACACGGGTGGGCGCGGCAGCGGCGGAACAGTTGATCCGCTCGGTTCGCAAAATTCTCTGCTTTTGACCCAGGACCGCGGCTTTCTACTGGCCGTCAACTCAGCCAGCGGCACCATCTCTTCGTTCGAGGTCGAGGGTAGCGATCTTGAACTCAGGGATGTAGCATCCAGCGGCGGTAGTGCTCCAAACGCCATCGCGCAATGGGGCGATCTCGTCTATGTTCTCAATGTGGCTGGAAACAGCAACGTCACCGGATTCCACCTCATCGACGGGCGCTTAGTGAGAATTCCAGGGGCGGTCGGTTACCTAAGCACCGCCGTTTCCGGCGGCAGTTCAGTTAGCTTTACACCCGACGGTAAGTTCCTAATCGTGACCGAACGCGTGACCAATAAAGTTGACTCCTTTCCGGTAAACGCGGATGGAACGCTAGCGACACCCGTTGTCAAAGCGGATCTCTCCAAAGGTTTATTCTTGCTCGCCATCTCTCCCGGCGGTATAGCAGTGTCACTTGAGCCCGGTTCAGGTATCGTCACCGCCAGCATGATCGGCACAGATGGCACTTTGACTGCGCTCTCAACCGCCGCCGACACGGACGGTGGCACCTGCTGGAACGTTTTCACGCCGAACGGCAAGTACATGTATGCCGCAGACACAGCCGGCGACACGATCTCCGGTTTCACCTTGAGCGGCTCTGGCATCATCGCCCCCATCGGGGCGACCAATACCGCAGCTCATCTGACTCCTGGCTCGAAGGCTCTCGATTTAGCCGTGAGCTTCGACGGAAACTATCTGTATTCAACTAACGCTGGTAACGGCTCAGTCGGAATTTGGACGATCAACGCCGACGGGACACTGACAGCTCAAGCGCCCGTCGCGCTTCCTTCAGTTGACGCCGCAGCCGGTTTCCAGGGCATCGCAGCTTATTAACGGTAGAGTTTCTCTTCCCTCGCCGTCTCTTCCGAACATGTATGCCGGAAGCGACGGCTTTTTTATTTGGTTAGAGCCGCCGCAGAAGTGGCGGCAAACTGCAAGAGCGGCGACGGGAACAGGCCTAAGGCGAGTACGCCAAAAGCACTCACCCACATCGCCATCCGCAAGCTAAACGGTGGCGCTTCGAGCTGATTCGTGGGAACGTCAGGCTCACGCATGTAGATCGCCACAATGATCTTCAAGTAGTAGTAAGCCGCGATGGCGCTATTGATCAATCCAAGCACCGTGAGCCACACGAGATGTGAATTCAGCGCCGCCTGGAAGATATAGAACTTGGCAACGAAGCCGCCCGTCAGTGGAACCCCAATCAAAGAGAATACGAAAATCGAGAGTAGTGCCGCCACGGCGGGTTGTCGGCGGCCTAACCCGGCCAAATCTTCGATCTTCACAAATCGTTCGTTGCGCGAAGCCACATAACCAATCGCCGCGAAAGCCCCGATGTTCATCACCGCATAGGAGGCCAGGTAGAACATCGCCGCAGACACGCCCACGCTGGAAGCGGCAGCGAGCGCCACCAGCACATAGCCTGCGTGCGCGATCGAACTATAACCGAGCATCCGCTTCACATTGGTCTGCATTAGCGCGCCTAGGTTGCCAATCAGCATCGTTCCCAGTGCGCAACCCCAGGTGAGCCAAGCCCAACGTTCATGGATCGGCATGAACGACGTCATAAATATCCGAAAGAACACAGCGAACGCGGCAGCTTTAGGTCCAGCCGACATAAATCCGCTCGCTGGCGCCGCCGCGCCTTGGTACACGTCTGGCGCCCACATCTGAAAAGGTGCGATCGACACTTTGAAGCCCAAGCCTACAAAAATCATCGCAACCGCTACCGCCACGATCGCCGAGATCGAGGTGCTTTGATTGTTAGGCATCCAGTGGCGGATCACTTCCAAATTTGTTGAGGTCACCGCGCCGAAGATCCACGCAGTCCCATACAGGAAAAACGCCGTCGCAAACGACCCGAGCAGAAAATACTTAAGCGCCGATTCGTTGTTGCGCCTGTCGTCCCGCAAAAACCCCGCCAGAATGTAGGTCGCAATCGACGAAATTTCCAGGCCGATGAAAACCATGATCAAGTCGGCGGCAGTCACCATAATGCACTGGCCCACGACCGAGAACAGAATCAACGCGTAGAACTCGCCGCCAGCGTTGGCGTCTTCCCGCTCTAGATAACTGAGGGAAGAAAGTATTGATAGGAAACCCACACCGATCACCACGGCGCGGAAAAAAATGCCGTAGCTATCTACCGTGATCATGCCTTGAAAAGCCAGCCCTGGTTCGGCAATCAAACCTGGCAGGTTCGCGGCAAATGCGCCGGCAAGACCAAGCATGGCAATGATGCCCAGATATATCCGCTTGCCTTTGCTCACCGCCTCCAGCATCATTACGATGATGCCGAACACCGTCAAAATGATCTCAGGCAGTATCCGATAGTAATCCGCCACTGGCGGCATAAGATTAACGGGCATGGATGACCTCGGCCAGGGCGTTCATATTCCGCACGCCGTTACCGGAAGGGTCGAGCTTCACCCGGTATTGATTAGTCATGTTCGTGTTATCGAGCAGTTGGCCCGTTGCCGCCGAAATGCTCGGCATAAAACTCTGGCTATAGCAACCAAGCCAAACCATCAAAACCACCATCGGCACAATCGCCACCCAGTCTCGCCACTCCAGATCGTGAAAGTGTTCGATGGCCGGATTGAGTTTCCCAAGGAAAGTCCGTTGATACATCCAAAGCATGTAGGCAGCCGACAAGATTACGCCAACCGCGCCGCCAATCGCCCAGTGGAAATCGGCGATAGCAGCACCTTGCAGAAGCAGGAACTCACCTACAAAATTGCAGAGCGAGGGAAGGCCGATGCTGGCAAACAAAGCAATTGAGAACGCGGCGGCTAAGCGCGGAGCCAGAGCCGCCACGCCGCCGAAATCACTGATCTCAAGCGAATGTCGTCTAACTTGCAAATAACCCGCTAGCAGGAACAACGCGCCGGTAGATAGGCCGTGCGCCAACATTTGGTACACCGCTCCATCTGCCCCTTGTTGATTAAACGAAAAAATACCCAGCACAATCGCACCAATGTGGCTGACAGACGAGTAAGCAATCAAGCGCTTGATGTTCGGCTGCACCAGTGCCAGCAGCGCTCCGTAGATAATTCCAATAATCGCGCAGATCGCAATCCAGGGAGCGAAGCGGTGCGCAGCCAGTGGAGCCATGGAAATACCGAAACGCAAGAGGCCGTAGGTGCCCATCTTCGACATCACGGCCGCCAGCAGAAACGTCGCCGGCATCGGGGCTTCCGCATATGTATTGGGCAACCAAGTGTGCAACGGGAAAATCGGCGCCTTCACAGCGAATGCAGCTAGGAAGCCAAAGAAGACAAGCATCTGATCGCGGGCCGTAAATTGAACCTGTCCACCCGTGATCATCCTGACGATCTCTACGTAGTCAAACGAGTTCGTCAAACTATGCAGGTACAAAATCGAGCCAAGCATCAGTACTGAGCCGGCCATGGTGTAAACGAAAAACTTGACCGACACCTTGAAAGCGTTTGCGCCGCCCCATGCGCCTACCATCAAGTACATGGGAACGAGGGCGATTTCCCAGAAGACGTAAAACGCTACCAGATCAAGTGACGAAAACACGCCCATCAGCCCGAACTCAAACAACATGAGCATGGCAAAGAAGCTCTTGCGTCGTTCTTTCACCATCTTTTCAGTAGCCCAAACAGCAATCGGAACCAGAAAAGCTGTGAGAAGAATCAGCCAGACGCTAATGCCGTCAATGCCCATATGCAGGCGGATCTTCATACTCTCGATCCAGGGCTCGTCAATCTCTGAAGTGAACATTGCGGGATGCGCCAATGCAGGTCGAAGCAGCCGGAGTGCCGCGAAGAACGTCCCCAGTGAAGCTACCATCGCATAGAAAAAGGGCAGCCGAGAACGCCTGGGGCAAGCTGTCACGATAAAGAAGCCCACTAACGGCAGCAGAAGGGTAAGAGCAAGATAGTTAAAACTGAGGACCGCATCTATAAACGAATCCATGCTTAGCGCGCCGCCCCCAAAAACAAAATAAAGATCAGTAACAGCGAGCCTGCCAATATCAAGGTAGCCGAATTGCGTATGCTGCCGGATTGCCAGCGCCGCAACACCGAGCCGATCATTTCAACCACTTTGCCGGAACCGTTCACCAAGCCCGTATCGATCAACCCGTCATCGATGCCGCGCCAAAGAACGGTGCGCGAAATCAGGTTCAACGGCTTCAGGATGAGCGCCGAATAGATCTCATCCACATAATATTTGTTTGCCAGTAGCGTGTACAACGGGCCCGACACCGCTTTCGCCGTATCGCTCAAAGAAGGCGCAATCACGTACATCAGCAGCGCGACCAAAATGCCCCCCACGCCAAAACTGACCGAAATAATCATTGGCTGCAAATTGTCGCCGTGTTCGGCCGACAACGGAAACATCGGCGAAAGCCACTGTGGCACGCTCAAGAATCCGCCGCCGATGGAAAACGCCGCCAGCACCAAGAGCGGGAACGTCATCGAGAACGGTGATTCGTGCGGGTGGTGATGCCCGCGATACTTGCCGAAGAACGTCAAGAAGTAAGCACGGAAAACGTAAAATGCGGTCAATCCCGCCGTCGCCGCCCCTGTCCAAAACATCCAGGGCCACTGGCTGTTGTAAGCAGCCGCCAGAATTTCATCCTTACTATAAAAACCAGAGAAGCCAGGAACACCGGAAATCGCCAGGCTGGCAATGCCTAACGTCAGGAAAGTGATCGGCATCGCTTTACGTAAACCGCCCATGTGCCGCAAATCCTGTTCGCCGTTCAAACCATGAATAACGCTGCCTGCACCGAGGAACAATAGCGCTTTGAAAAAAGCGTGCGTCATCAAGTGGAAGACGCCGGCCGAATAGGCGCCCAGACCAAGGCCCAGAAACATGTAGCCAAGCTGTGACACGGTGGAATACGCAAACACTTTCTTGATATCGTTTTGCGCCAGGCCAATCGTCGCCGCAAATACCGCCGTCGCCAAACCAACGATCGCAACCACATGCATCGCAATCGGAGCGTGATCGTATAAAAAAGAAACGCGCGCCACCATGTAGACACCAGCCGTGACCATCGTCGCCGCGTGAATCAACGCCGAAACCGGCGTGGGACCCGCCATCGCATCGGGAAGCCAAACATAGAGAGGCAATTGCGCCGATTTTCCGCACGCGCCCACAAATAGCAGCAGCGTGATAATGCTCAGCGTACCGACCGCCGATTCCACGGGCATCGTCTTCACCGCCGCGGCGATCGTCACAAAATCCAACGTCTTGAATTGAATCACCACCAGGAACAGGCCCAGCATGAAGCCGAAATCACCAATACGATTTACGATGAACGCCTTATTTGCAGCATCACCCGCAAACTTCTCTTTGAAGTAAAAGCCCACCAGCAGATAGCTGCACAATCCCACACCTTCCCAACCCACAAACACCAGCAGCAGATTCGCTGCCAGCACAAGCAAGAGCATAAAGAACATGAACAAGTTCAGGTATGCGAAGAATCGCGCATAGCCTTCTTCGTGGTCCATATAGCCCGTGGAATAAAGGTGAATCAGCAGCCCGACTCCGGTCACAACCAGCAGCATCACGGCCGTCAGTCGGTCTACGGTAAGGTCGAATCCAATCTTGAGAAAACCACTTTGAATCCAGGTGAAATCATGTTCCGTCACCGGCGCATTCACTGGATAGATCTGCGAAAGCAGGAAAAGCACCAAGCCGAACGAGGCGGCCACCGATCCTACGCAAATGATGTTGACTAACTGCTTGGGCAATCGCTTGCCCAACAAGCCGCTCAGCAGAAATCCGATCAGCGGGCAAAGAGGTATGAGCCAAAGGTTCATGGTGAGTGGTTATAGCTTCATCGAATCGATATCGTCGATTTGCAGCGTGCCTCGGTTCTTGAAAATAGTCAAAATGATCGCCAGTCCGACAGCCGCTTCCGC
>Ga0209698_10009129_pt1 | contig 10177 bp, 5 predicted proteins | sample LitLauG_LLR_2012_FD_187203 | JGI IMG/M metagenome (GOLD analysis project Ga0209698, IMG submission 187203) | Freshwater sediment microbial communities from Pennsylvania, USA - Little Laurel Run_MetaG_LLR_2012 (SPAdes) (version 2) | ecosystem: Environmental > Aquatic > Freshwater > Creek >... | reverse complement strand
TCGCTCGCCAGAGCCTTGAGCTCGGCATGCATCATCTCGGTCGTGACGCCGGCGGGCCGCGCATTCGCGGTCAGCGCATTGAGCGCGATCAGCGTGGTGCGGTTCGCGATCAGTCGGGTGCGCTCGCCGATTTCCTGCACGTGCGAGATGCCCTGCGCGAGGTGCGCGACGCTGTCGCCCGAAGCGGTGATGAGGCGCTCGATCGCCGCGGCCGCGGCCTCGCGGAACTGCTCCAGCGAGCGCTCGGCCGCCGCGCTCTTCTCGCGCGCCTCGCGCGCCGGAATGGCCAGCAGCGTGTCGAGCTCGCCGCCGAGGCGTTCCAGCTCGCGCACGGTGGTGAGCATCGCGGTCGCCTCGACGAAGCCGCGCTCCGCCTGCTCGGCGACCTCACGCGCCTCCGGAATTCCGGCGCCGATCTCGCCCGCCAGCGCGCCCGCGAGCTCGCGCCCGCCGCTCTGCCAATCGCTCAAGCGCGGCAGCTCGCGATTCAGCACGCCGACGAGCGCGCCCATCGGGCCGCCCTCCGGCACCATCGGCGTCCAGAGCTGCGTGTGCGTCCACTGATCCACGCCGTCGCGAATCGCGAGCAGACGCGCGCTCAAGCTCTCGAGCTCGGCGGCGGTCCGCGCCGCCTGACGCTGGCGCGCGAGCAGCGCTTGGGTCGCGATCGTGAGCGACGAGAGCTCGCCCCAGCCGGAGCTGGACGGCAAGCCGCGCAGGTCGGTGACCTCGCCCTCGGCCATGCTGCGGACGAGCCCACGCAGGTGGCGAACGATGCCGCGATCGAGCCAGAAGGCGAGCGCGATGGCAAGGACGAGCGCGCCGCCCAGTGTGGCCGGCAGCCACACCCAGTGGAATTCAGCGTCCGCGCCGCCGGCGGGGGCGCGCAGCGACAGGATGGCGAGCGCGATCGACGCCAGAACGGGCGCGGCGAGACAGCTGATCCAGATCCGGACGCGAAGTCCGGGGCTGGAGCCGCTCTTGAGCTGGTTGCTGGGCACGGGTGTCTTCATGGGTGTTTCCACGCGTTCTGGATCGGTGTGTTGCATTTTCCTAGGTTGAATGAACAGCCCTCACCAGTCCATTTCGCAAGCCATGTGCCCATCGGGGCCCGCACCGGCTGGCCGGCCGGCGCGGGACGATGTGGACGGTTCTGAACACCCCCGTGACCACTTTCGTGCGGCGCGCATCGCGCAAAGAACGGCCGCATCGATGCGGCATCCCGTTGGGCGCGAGCGCGATCCCGGAGGAACCGCTCGCGCGCATGGCCTCCCGCCCGCGCCACCGTTGCGAATTACGGGACGCTGGGCGTGCCAAATGGATGCCCCACGACCGGGCTCCCCGGGCCCCGGAGCACATCCAAATGAGGGGCGGAACACCCAGGGGGTGAGCCACCCGACGCGAAGTCCGTATGCGAGCGGCGGTTGGGTGAATGTGCGCGAAGTCGTGCTGGCCCTCGCCCACTTGAGGTTCCGCCCTCGGAAGATCGCGGCGGCGCCATGGCATGGAGGATGCAGCAAGTCCTATCAGGTGAGCGTCGGCCGCGATCGCCCATGCGGTGTGCAGCGCCGAGCTGAGGAGCCCAGCATGAACCCCCGACACTACGTCGATCTCAAAGAGACGACCCGGGATCTTCAGCCCACCTATTACTTCATGATCAACTGTCTCCTCTATAGCCGCATGGAGACGGGCCTGGTCTCGAACCAGGACTTCTACGACGAGGACGTCAACGTCTACCTGGCGCACCTGCTCCACTCGTTCATCAACCCCGAGTATGTCGAGCAGTCGAAGAAGTTCCTCTCCAAGTACGACACCGACGTCTTCCGCCGCCTGGCGCACTCGAGCGACTCGCGGCTCAAGTACCTGATCTACAAGACCAACGCCGACTTTCTGCTGATCTCGATCGGCTTGTTCGACAATCCGGCCGCCGCGAGCGGCAATCGCCGCCACCAGCCGAGCGAGGAGGCCTACATCGGCCGTGGCAAGACCTACTACCACTTCGCGTACAGCTATGGTCAGCAGGTCCACCGCAAGAATCAGGGCGTGGCCGAGGTGCTGGAGAAGCTCTCGGTCGGGTTCGAGAAGTACATCAAGATTCTCTCGCACATGCGGGGCGAGTACCTCGACCTGATGAAGCGGTTGTCGCAGGGCGAGGTCTACCATCTCGAGCGCTCGATCGACGAGCACTCGCAGCAGGAGCTGCTGCGCGTCAAGCAGGACGAGCTGCTGGAGCTCTACTCAGCCTGGAAGGAGAAGCCGACGCGCGAGGCCGAGGAGAATCTCGAGCGCGTGGTCGGCGAGATCCGGCGGATCAACCCCGACTTCAAGTTTCAACTGCCGAAGCGATAATCCAGTCGCGGGACGGCAGCGGGCCCCGAAGCTTCGTGCGTCGGGGCCCAACCATTTGGGTTGCGGCCCTTCTCATCCACGCGAGCGCGCGGGCCCCGAAGCTTCGTGCGCCTCAGCCCAACGAACGGCGTCACGGGACGCACCGGAGGCGTGGCCGATGTTTGGGACTAACCGGTCGACGCTGGCTCGGCGATCGCCTCGCGCGCCGGCGCTTCGGCGGGGGCCATGACGAAGCGCTCGGCCCACATCTGGAGCGAGAGCAGCGCCCAGAGCGTGCGCCCGCGCTCGACCTCGCCCGCGGCGTGGCGCTCGAACAGCGTGCGCGTCGCCGACGGATCCAGCACGCCGGCCCGCGCGATGCGCTCGCGCGAGAGCCGCTCGGAGATTTCTCCGCGCAGCGGGCCGCGCGCCCAGGCGGAAAACGGTGGCGAGAAGCCCTGCTTGCGGCGCGCGCGCACGGTGTCGGGCAAGAGCCCGCGCGCGGCCTGCTTGAGCGCCCATTTCGTGACGCCGCCGCGCACCTTGGCGTTCGCGGGCAGCGTGAGGGCGAATCGGATCAGCGACTCCTCGAGGAACGGCGCGCGCGATTCCACGCCGTGCGCCATCGCGGCGCGATCCACCTTGGTGAGGAGCGCGCCGGGTAGAAAGAGCTCGAAGTCGAGGATCTGGTACGCCACGAGCGGCGGCTCCTCGCCGGGGCGCATGATGCCGGCCCGCTCGAGATCGTCCTCGACGCGCGCCAGGTGCGCGAGCGCGTCGCGCTCGGAGACGCTCGCGCGCAGCGCGGGCGAGAGAAACGCGAGGGCCTCCGGCGGCGATGCGGTGCCGAACCACGCCCAGTGCCGCTCGAAGGGCGCGAGATCGGCGGCGCTGAGGAAGCGCTCGATCAGGTAGGGCACCGTGACGTGGTGATGCGCGGGACGCAGCCTCCTCGCGAGCGCGACCGCGGTCCTGCGCAGCGCCTGCGGAATGCGCGCCGCCTGGCTCGCGTGCCCGTGTCCGATGTAAGTCGGATAGCCGGCAAACAGCTCGTCGCCGCCCTCGCCCGTCAGCACCACCGGCACGTGGCGCGCGGCCAGCCCCGCGAGCGCCCAGGTGGGCAGCAGGCTCGGATCGCCGAGCGGCTGATCGTTGCGCGCGGCATAGGTCTCGAGCGCCTGCGCGCCCTCGGCCACGTCCATCGTGAGCACGTGATGCCGCGAGCCAATCCGGGCCGCCACCTCGGCGGCATAGCCCGATTCATCGTAGCCCTGATGCGGCAGTCGCAGGCTGAAGGTCGGGAACGGATGACGAACCGTGCGCGCCGCGAGGGTCGCGACGAGCCCCGAGTCCACGCCGCCCGAGAGAAAGACGCCGAAGGGAACCTCATCGGGAACCCGGGAGGCCACCGCGCGCTCCAGCTCGGCCAGCGATCGTGCCGGCGCGTCGGCCGCCTCGATCGGCGCCGATGGCCGCGCGGCCGGATCCCATGGCCGCCAGTAGCGCCTCACGTGCTCGCCGGCTGCATCGAGCACGATCGTGTGCGCGGGCGCGACCTGACGGATCGCGGCGTACGCCGAATCCGATCCGGCGAAGAAGCCATGATAGAGATAGCGCGCGATCGCCTCGGGCGCGGGATCCCGCGAGACGCCCGGCAGCAGCACGAGCGCCCGTGGCTCGGAGGCGAACGCCCAGCCGCCGGGGACGCGCGTGAAGAAGAGTGGTTTCTCGCCCGCCCGATCGCGCGCGAGCACGAGGCGGTGTTCGGTCGCGTCCCACAGCGCGATCGCAAACTGGCCGTCGAGGTGGCGCGGAAAATCGGCGCCTTCCCGCTCGTAGAGCGGCGGAATCACCCAGGTGTCGGTGGGCCCCGCGACCGCGTGACCCTGAACGCGCAGCGCGCCCCTCAGCAGCATGTGATTGTAGATCTCGCCGTTCATCGCGGCGCGCAGGCGGCCGGAATCGGCGGAGGCGATCTCGGCCTCGCTCTCGGGCGCGACGATCGCGAGCCTCGTGAGCCCGAGCGTGATGTGGTCATCGCTCCAGAGCGCCGCGCCGCTCGGACCGCGATGTTTGAGCGCGGTGAGCATGGCGCGCATCCAGCGCTCGCGCTCTTCGCGCGCGAGTTGCGGCGACCAGATTCCGGCGATTCCACACATACGGAGCGCGCGCTCCTCGATCAGGGTTGGGCGGCCGGACGCATGGACGCGCCGGCGCGATACGCGACGAACCTCTGCCCTTCAGCGGCCCACACGCGCTCGAGCCGCGACGTCCCGGATGTGTCGCGCGCGGACCGGACCAGGATTCCCGCAAAATCCCGCGGCACACGATCCAGCAGGCGCCATTCGCCGCGCGCCATCAGAGCGTCGCGGTAGCGAACGACGTAGTTGCTCGTGATCTCCTCGCCACGGGTACTGACGAGCGGCGAGGCGCGGCCGAGCAGGAAATCCGTCCCGGGACTATAGCAGCGCTGGTAGCAGAGCGCCGGGCTCCCGGCGGCGATCACGGCGCGCGCGAGCGGCGCGCCGCCGGCGAGCAGCGGCGAATCGCGCAGCCACCCGGCCCACGCGGCGACGATCACGGCCGCGGGCGCGAGCGACAGCGAAATCACCAGCGCGAGCCGACGCGCGCCGCTCGTAGCCGGCCCGGCCCACGTCGCGGCCGCGCACCAGGCGAGCGGCGGCAGCGCGGGCAGCAGGTACGTGACGAGCTTGGAGTGCGAGAGCGTGAAGAACACCGCGGCGAACAGCATGAATCCGACCCCCGCGCCCGCCGCGACGTTCACCGCGGGCGCCGATGCTTCGAGCCGCGCGCGGCTCCAGCGCGTGAGCAGCGACCACGGCAGCGTGCCGCCCACCAGCACCGCCGGCACGAACCACCAGGGCTGCTGGCGATGAAACGAATTCGACGTCAGCCGCTCGAGCGATTCCTCGAGAAACGCGTAGTGCGGATACTCGGGAAAGCGCGCCGTCGCGGCCGCGAACCACGCGCCGGGAATCCCGAGCGCCAGGATCCAGCCCGGCCACCACACGAGCCACGCGAGGCTCGCGCGCGAGCGCGTGAGCAGCGCGGCGCCCAGGCTCCCGCCCAGCGCCCACCCGAGCATCACCGGGCCCTTGATGAGAATTCCGGCCGCGATCGCGGCGAACATCAGGAGCCGGCGCCGCAAGCGCGCGGGCCCCGACGAGCTCGCGCCTTCGTCGCCGCCCGCCTCCTCGACCTCGCGCGCCAGCCCCAGCCAAACGATCGTCACGCACAGCGCGAGCATCATGTCGAAGATCACGTAGGCCGCGAGCGCGGCGAAGAGCGGCGCGGCAGCGAGCAGCGCGGGCGCGATCCAGCCGAAGCGCTCACCCCCGGCGCGCCGCGCGGCCCGACCGAGGAGCGCGAGCAGTGCGAGCGCCGCCAGGATCGAGGGCAGCCGCGCCGCGAGCGGCGTGGGGCCGAACCCACGGATCGAGAGCGCCGCGGCCCAGAAAAATCCCGGTGGCTTGTCGAGATAGGGCATGCCCGCGAGGTGGGGAATCACGAGATCGCCGCTCACCGCCATCTCGCGCGCGACCTCCGCGTTTCGCCCCTCGTCGGGATCGAGCAGCGGCAGCCTGAGCGCGAGAAACAGCGAGAGCGCGAGCGAGGCCGCGAGCACGAGCGCGAGGGAAATGCGGCGGGCCGGAGCGCTCGTCGCGGGCGCGTTCACGCTCGCGACCCCGTGACGCCGCGAGCAGGGAAGCGCACCGCGCCCTCAGCGCAGCTCGTAGTTGGGGGCTTCCTGGGTGATCTTGATGTCGTGCGGATGGCTCTCACGCAACCCCGCCGAGCTGATGCGCACGAAGCGCGTGAGCGCGCGCAGCTCGTCGATGGTGCGCACGCCGCAATAGCCCATCCCGGCGCGCAGCCCGCCGGTCATCTGATAGACCGACGACGAGAGCGGCCCCTTGAACGGCACGCGACCCTCGATGCCCTCCGGGACGAGCTTGGAAAGCTCGTCCGCGCTCTCCTGGAAGTAGCGCTCGCGGCTGCCGCGCGCCGCCGCCATCGCCGAGAGCGATCCCATGCCGCGATAGACCTTGAACGAGCGTCCCTCGAGCAGCACCACCTCGCCCGGGCTCTCCTCCACACCCGCGAACAGGCTGCCGATCATCACCGAATGCGCTCCGGCCGCGATCGCCTTCACGATGTCGCCGGTGTATTTGATGCCGCCATCCGCGATCACGGGAACGTCGGTCCCCTCGAGCGCGCGCGCCGCCTCAAGGATCGCGGTGATCTGCGCCATGCCGGAGCCGGTCACCACGCGGGTGGTGCAGATCGCGCCCGGCCCCATGCCGACCTTGACCGCGTCCGCGCCCGCGGCAGCCACGGCCTTCGCGCCCTCGGCGGTGCCGACGTTGCCGGCGATCAAGTCGATGTCGGAGAAGCGCGCGCGCAGCTTCTTCGTGGCCTCGAGCACGCCGGCCGAGTGCGCATGCGCGCTGTCCACGACCAGTGCATCCACGCCCACCTTGATGAGATCCACCGCGCGCTCGAAGTAGTCGCCCGCGGCGCCCACCGCGGCGCCGACCCTCAGGCGGCCGAGCGAATCCTTGCACGCGAGTGGATGGCGGATGCGCTTCTCGATGTCCTTGACGGTGATGAGGCCCTTCAATCGATTCCCGCCGTCCACCACCGGCAGCTTCTCGATGCGGTGCTTCGCGAGGATCTCGCGCGCCTGCTCGAGCGTGGTGCCGACCGGCGCGGTGATCAGCCGCTCGCGGGTCATCAGCTCGCTCACCTTGCGCGAGCGATCGTTCTCGAAGCGCAGGTCGCGGTTCGTGAGGATGCCGACCAGGCGCTCGTTCTCGGTGATCGGCACGCCCGAGATGTGAAAGCGCGCCATGATCTCGTGCGCCTCGCCCACCGTGGCCGAGGGCGGCAGCGTCACGGGGTCCACGATCATGCCGCTTTCGGAGCGTTTGACGCGATCGACCTGGGCGCACTGCTCAGGGATCGGCAGGTTCTTGTGGATCACGCCGAATCCGCCCTCGCGCGCGATCGCGATCGCGAGGCCGGACTCGGTCACCGTGTCCATCGCCGCGCTCAGGATCGGAATGTTGAGCGTGATGCGCCGCGAGAGTCGCGTGGTGAGCTGGACGTCGCGCGGGTGAACCTCGGAGAACCGCGGCTCGAGCAGCACGTCGTCGAACGTGAGGGCTTCGGGGCCGACCTTGTCCGTCCACGTCACGCGCTGGGTCACGATCGGCAAGTCCTCCGCCCGGCCCGCCTCTCGCCCCTAAGCCGGGCCGCTCACTTCGAGAGCGGCAGCGGCGTCTCGGTGGCCTTTGGCTTGGGCTTCAGGCTGAAATAGTAGTTCGCCCCGGCGCGCAGGCCCATGGCCATGACGGCGCTGTTGTAGCCCGAGGGAAACTGGTCGTCCCGCTTGGCGTTCGCGTAGTGCGTGTCGAACGTGACCTCGAAGCTGGTGGTCGGGAGCGAGCGGAAAAAGTGCTCGAAGCCGATCTCGGCGGTGCCGCCCCAGTAGACGCCGCGATGCGGGTGGAACGTGACCGGATCGGGCACGATCTTGCGGTAGTTCTCGACCCACACGCGGTAGATCCCCGGCCCCGCGCCCAGGTGCCACACCAGGCTCTTGCCGCGGTGAACCCACTGGATCTCGGCCGACACCGGTACGATCAGCGTGAGGTAGTGATCCTTGTAGGGATCGGTCGGGAAATTGGGATCCTGAAACGGCGCCGGGTTGCTGCGCTTGGAGTAGCCGGTCCACACGAATCCCGGGCTGATCTGCCAGCGCCACGAGGGCGCGATCGTGTAGCGCCACGTCGCCGAAAACGACATACGAAGCTGCGCGTCCTTTGAATAGTCCTCGAAGCCGGGAACGTAGCCGAGGCCGAGCTGGCCGCCGACGCCGCCGAAGCCCTTCTGATCGCCGCGATGCGTCGCGCTCGGGGCAGTGCTCACCGGAACGCCCGATGAGTCCGCGGCGACCACCGCGCCGGTGGGCGGCTCGGCCGCGAGACATGCCGAGGCGTCCGTGAGCAGCGCGAGAATGACGCCGCTCACCCATCGAACGCGTGAATTCATGCGATGGTGACTCCCCTCCGGGAGGACCGAAGATGATGAGGTGGGCCCGGTTCGAATGAGCGCGGGAGTATAGGGAGGGCCCCCCGCACGGTCAAGAAGCGCGTCGCGTGCACGACGCTGTCGCATCGCGGACGCCGTTGACGCGTGGGGGGCGCCGCGGACGCCGGCGGCGCGCCGAATCCATTGCGCCGCATGGCGGGGCCCAAGGGAACGGAATTTGCGGTGGGAAGCCCACGCCTCAGCCGGGAACCCACCCCAACTCTCCGCTTCTGCGCAGCATCCTCCTTCAGATCCCACCGAGTACCAGACCCAAGCCAAGATCCGGGGCCGGCCGCCAACCGGCCCCCGTCCCGGCCTCAGCTCCCAGAGTGGCGACGCGCGCGCGCCGTCGCGGCCGCGCCGCGCATCGTCTTTTGACAGCCCCGGTCGGGCCCCCTTACACTCCCGCCCTCATTTTGCCCAAGAACGCCCCGTCGCCCCCGGCCTCACGGGGGCTTTTGTGACGCCGCCATCTCACGGGAGTCCCGATGTCGCGCTCCGACTTGTGGAAGCTCTTGGCTGTCGCGATCGCCACGATTCTCAGCGCCGTCTATCTCTATCCCTCCTACCGCTTCTACACGCTCTCGCCCGCCGAGCGGCAGAACCTGCCCGCGCAGCAGCTCGCCGAGCTGCGCAAGCAGGCCGTGCACCTGGGGCTCGACCTCCAGGGCGGCATGCACCTCGTGCTCGAGGTGGACCGCTCGCGTCTCGGCCCGGCAGAGGCGAAGGACGCGCCCGAGCGCGCGATGGAGATCATCCGCAACCGCATCGATCAGTTCGGTGTGGCCGAGCCGCTGGTGCAGCGCGAGGGCGAGGATCGCATCGTGATCCAGCTGCCGGGCCTGACCGACCGTCAGCGCGCCATCGATCTCATCGGCAAGACCGCGCTGCTCGAGCTCAAGCTGGTGCGCACGCCCGAGGAAGTGAAGAGCGTGTTTTCGAAGCTGGACGCGGCGTTCGCCGCGCGCGGCATCGGCACCACGGGCGCGGATTCCGCGCTCAAGAAGTCGCCGCTCACGTCGCTCTTCCTCGCGCTCGAGAGCTCGGCGTTCATCCGCCGTGACGACGAGCAGGCGGTCGAGAAGCTGCTCGCGACATCGGGCGTCGACTCACTGGTGCCGGGAGATTCTCAGCTGCTGTGGGGCCAGCCCGATCAGAGCTTCCAGGGCGTGACCGGCCGCTCGCTCTACGTCGTCAAGCGCGAGCCCGAGATGACCGGCGGCTCGATCGCCTCCGCGGTCGCGCAGGTGGGGCTCGATCAGACCAATCCCGGCGCGTGGGGCGTCAGCATGAAGCTGACCCCGAAGGGCCAGGTGGACTTCGCGCGCGTCACCGGCAACAACGTCGGCCGGCAGCTCGCCATCGTGCTCGACAGCACGGTGAACTCCGCGCCCAACATCCACGAGCGCATCCCATCGGGCAGCGCCTCGATCACCGGCAATTTCGACGTCCAGTCGGCGAAGGACCTCGCGATCGTGCTGCGTGCCGGCGCGCTGCCGGCCCCGGTGCACATCATCGAGGAGCGGTCGGTCGGGCCGTCGCTCGGCTCCGACTCGATCCGCGAGGGTCTGACCGCCGGCGTGATCGGCACCACGATGGTCGTGGTGTTCATGGCGGTCTACTACTCGCTGTCGGGGTTGATCGCGATCGCCGCGATGGTGCTCAACATCTTCTATCTGTTCGCGTGCATGGCCGGCCTCGGCGCCACGCTGACGCTGCCCGGCATCGCCGGCAT
>Ga0209698_10009128_pt1 | contig 10178 bp, 10 predicted proteins | sample LitLauG_LLR_2012_FD_187203 | JGI IMG/M metagenome (GOLD analysis project Ga0209698, IMG submission 187203) | Freshwater sediment microbial communities from Pennsylvania, USA - Little Laurel Run_MetaG_LLR_2012 (SPAdes) (version 2) | ecosystem: Environmental > Aquatic > Freshwater > Creek >... | reverse complement strand
GCTATCGACAGGGGGTGCGGAGGATGACGCCATAATCGCCCCGCTTGCGCTCGTTCAGCAGATCGCGAATAAACCTGGGCAATACCGCAAGCTGTACGTCAGCGCGTTGACGAAGCCGGAAGATGCATTTGCAAAGCGCGATCCGAAGACGTTCACCCCAAAGGAATACGACACGTGGTTCTGCACTCCGTACATTTCTTCGATCGCATTTCAGATTCAGCAGGAGTTGGCGGGCACGGATGTGCGCGTGATTCGGCGCGTGGCGGAAGGGGAAGGGCAGATTCTTACGCGCGTGCGCATGCTGCTGTGGTTTGTCACTGGCGCGGCGTTGCTCGCGGCTGCGCTGGCCGTGGGTGCGTCCTCGGCGGCCTCGGTGATCGAGCGGCGCACGGAGATTGGCTTGATGAAAGCGCTCGGCGCGGGCTCCGGCACCGTCGGATTCCTGCTGGCGGCGGAACAGCTTCTGCTCGCGTTCATTGGCGGGGGCGCCGGTTATGCGCTGGGAATTATTCTGGCGCGCCTTCTCGGCGAAAAAATCTTTGGCGCGGCGCCTGAGCCTTCGCTCATAGTCTTCTTCGTGATCATCGCGCTCGCCGCCGGCGTCACCCTTCTGGGCAGCGCCTTTCCGCTGCACCGCGCGTCGCGCATTGAGCCGGCGCCCATCCTGCGAGGCGAATGATGGCCGACCGCCGCGCAACCAATCGAGCGATGTTCTGGCGCATCATCCGGCGACTGTTCGGCGCCAACCGCGGCCGGCTCTTCGTCATGCTGCTCGCGCTCGGTGCTGGCGCCGCGGTCACCGCCGCCCTCCTCAATCTCCAAGTCGACGCCAAACGCCGCCTCACCACCGAGTTCCGCGCCTTCGGCGCAAATGTGGTCATCGCTCCGCGCAATAACAATCAGCCCGGTGTCGATGACCAAACACTGGAGGAATCAATCCTGCAGAGAATTCCTTCCTCGAACAATGAAAATAGTGTCGCAAAAATCGCATTCCTCTATTTTGTCGCTGGCATTACGCCGCTCAATTTCGTTGACTCCTCTTCCGAGTCCCAGCGCACTATTCAAGCTGTGGTTGCTGGTTTTGAGGGGGCAAAGCTGGCTGACATTCTGCCTTCCCGGAATCTGAGAGTGCTTTTCTCTGACACGGAAAATGATTCCCGGACCTGTATTCTCGGGGAGCAGGTTGCGGCCAAGTTGCGAGAGAAATCCAGCGGCGTCCCATTGCGGCCGGTGATCCGCTATCGCAATCTGAGTATCCTCTGTTCAAAGGTACAGGTTCAGAGTTTCGGCGGCCCTGAAGACGCCTATGTTTTTGTGGACATGGCAACTGCGAGACGACTGACAATTCTTGATGACCGCCTAAGTCTTGTTCAGCTGAGTGTTCCCGGCACGCCTGGGAGCATCAATCATTATATTTCCGATCTCCAAGAAAGAATCCCAGAAGCTGACGTGCATGGAATCCGACAATTCACAGAGGGCGAAGGGAAAATCTACAATCGCATCAGCGGATTGCTGACGGCGACGGTAGGAATTGTGCTGCTGCTAACGGGCCTGTGCGTGATGGCGGCGATGACGAACGTGGCGATGGAGCGGAAAAACGACGTTGGCTTAATGAAGGCCATCGGCGGCTCGATGCGCCGCGTGCTACGGCTTTTCCTCGCGGAGGCGGCGTTGCTTGGGCTTGCTGGCGGCATCATTGGGGCGGCGGTGGGGATTTTTCTGTCCATCGGATTGGGCAAAGCGGTCTTTGGAGTGGCGGCGCGGCCGCGCCTGATTGTGTATCCTGTAGCTGTGGCTTTGACTGTGATCGTCGCGATTCTCAGTGCCTTCCCGCTGCGGCGGCTGGCCAGCATCCGTCCGGCATCGGTGTTCAGGGGTGAAGCGTGAGTTCCGTTGGTGTAGCGCCGCCGCAATCCGCGGTGAAGCAAGTGGTCATCGACAATCTGATCAAGCAGTACGGCAGCCTGCGCGCGCTCGGCGGCGTCAGCTTCGATGTCCACAGCGGCGAGTGGGTCGCGCTCATGGGCCCTTCCGGTTCCGGAAAAACAACGCTCATCAACATTCTCGGTGGTCTGGATACGCTCACATCAGGACATGTAGTTGTTGACGGCGTCGATCTTTCGAAGCTTCGTGAAAACGAACTCGTCCGTTACCGCGCGGAAAAAGTCGGCTTCGTTTTCCAGCAATTCCATCTCGTCCCGTATCTCACAGCGCTGGAAAACGTGATGCTGGCGCAGTATTTTCACAGCGTCACCGACGAAGCGCAGGCTGCCGAAGCCTTGAAGCGCGTAGCCCTTGGCGATCGCCTGACGCATCTCCCTGCACAACTTTCCGGCGGCGAGCAACAGCGCGTGGCCATCGCCCGCGCGCTGATCAATCAGCCCAAGATTATTCTTGCCGACGAGCCCACCGGCAATCTTGACGAAGCCAACGAAAACATCGTTATTCAAATTTTCCGTGAACTGCACGACGCCGGCCACACGATCTTGATGGTGACGCACGACCCGGACATCGCCCGTCAGGCCGACCGCCGCATCGAACTTGCTCACGGCCACTTGCACTTCGACACCGCGCAGCACGGCCCCGGCCATCCGCTAGCTTGCCCGCTCGCCGACACCGCCGATTGCTGCACTCCCATTTCCACTGATGACGAAATCCGTTTCGACCATCTCCTCGAGCAAATCTGGGTCTGCGGCGAGGAAGGGAAGCCAGCGCAGCCGGAGCACCTCAAAGCTACTGGCCCGGCGGGAAGCCTTCCCGTGGTAAGCAACGAGCCTGCCACGCGCGTTCTCTCGCGCATGTCCGATCTTCGCCTGGTGCAAATGGCAAACGGGGAAGTGCAACTCACTCCCGTGGGCAGTCAACGTGCCCGCGACGTTGTGCGGCGTCACCGCCTGGCCGAGCGCCTCTTCAAAGATACTTTTTCCGTCGACGATTCTGAAGCGCACACGCAAGCCTGTAAATTCGAACACATCATCAGCCCGGAATTGGACCAGCGCATCTGCACGTTCCTCGGCCACCCGAAAACCTGCCCGCACGGGAATCCCATTCCGCCGGGCAACTGCTGCGACGGCAAGCCCAAGGGTTGATCGCGCAACCTAAAAATGCCAACTCCTCTCGACCCGCGGAAAAAACCAACCAGCGTCAAGATTCACGTCAAGAACGGCACCGGTGTGGACATCACCTGGGTCGACGGCCACGCCAGCCACTACGAATTTGCCTATCTACGCGAAGAATGCCCCTGTGCCACTTGCAACGACGCGCGCGAGAAGAAGGCCGCACTCGGCGAGGTAGCTTCACCATTCAAGTCATCTCCCGCGCTGCCTATGTTCAAGCCCAAGCCACGTGCCCAGGCAGCCACAGTGGTAGGCAACTACGCCGTTCAGCTCAGCTTCACCGATGGCCATTCCACCGGCATCTACAGCTACGACTACCTTCGCAACATCTGCCCCTGCGCCGAATGCGCCAAAGCCTTTCGCGCTTCCGCGGGTTAGAACTTTTCAATGATTCGCCGGGCCCCAAGCTAGACTTAGCGCCCTAAAAATGCGAGCATTTCAATCTGCAATTTAACGATACCCAGACATGAGCAGCACTCCCAATAACCCTGCTGCCGCAGGCAGCCGCGGCAACGGTATTCCGCGCGTTCTTGTCGCCACAACGGCGCTTCTGAGCTTCATCTCCTTCTGGCGTGCCGCGGCGATTGTGCTGAACGATCTCGCGTCTTCTGCGTATTACGCCGGTGGTGAAGCCGAAGGCTACATTGGCAAAGCCGCTCCCTGGTTCATCCTCGGCATCATGCTGTTTTCGTATGCCGTGCGCGCCATCTACGTCGAGAGCTGCAGCATGTTCGTGCGCGGCGGTGTTTATCGCGTCGTCAAGGAGGCAATGGGCGGCACGCTCGCCAAGTTCAGCGTCTCGGCGCTGATGTTCGATTACATCCTGACCGGTCCGATCAGCGGCGTGTCCGCGGGCCAATATCTCGTTGGACTTTGCAACGAAACATTCGATTACATCCACTTGAGTCTGCACATTTCGCCGGGATTTGGCGCGGCTCTTTTCGCCATCTTCGTCACTGTGTATTTCTGGTGGTACAACATAAAAGGCGTTCACGAGTCCAGCCAGAAGGCCATGCGCATCATGCAGATCACGACCGTGATGGTCGTGATCCTCATTGCCTGGTGCATTTACACAGTCTGGATTCGACATCCTCTGCTTCCACCGATTCCTTCTCCAAAAAACCTGAAACTCGAGCCGAACGCCATGGGCTGGCTTTACGGTGTGCATTTCGCCCATCTCGCTGGAATCCTCGCCATCTTCATCGGACTGGGCCATTCCGTGCTGGCCATGAGCGGCGAAGAATCCCTAGCGCAGGTCTACCGCGAAATCGAGCATCCCAAACTTCCGAATCTGAAGAAGACCGGGCTGGTCATTTTCATTTACAGCCTGGTGTTCACTTCACTGGTTTCTTTTTTCGCCGTGATGATCATTCCGGACAACGTCCGCCAGAACTATCTGGAAAACCTCATCGGCGGCCTGGCCATGAGTCTAGAGGGGCCGTTCCTGGTCCGGTTGGTCTTCCACGGTTTCGTCGTTGTGGTAGGTACGATGATCCTCGCAGGCGCGGTGAATACCGCGATCGTGGGATCAAATGGAGTGCTCAACCGCGTTTCCGAAGACGGCGTTCTTGCCGACTGGTTCCGCCAGCCGCACCGGAAATTCGGAACCTCCCATCGCATCATCAATATTGTCGCGTTGCTGCAAATCATTACCATCATCATCAGCCGGGGCGATGTCACGTTCCTCGCGAACCTCTACGCCTTCGGCGTGATCTGGAGCTTCGCGATGAAGGGCTTGGCGGTGCTCATCTTGCGTTACACGCATCCGGGCGATCGCGAGTACCGCGTGCCGCTGAACTTTACGATCTTTGGCGTGGAAATTCCGCTTGGCCTTGCGCTGATCACTCTGACTTTGCTTGGCATCGCCGTCGTGAACCTTTTCACCAAGAAAGACGCGACCATCGCCGGCGTGACTTTCTCCGTCGTGCTCTTCATCGTCTTCACAATTTCGGAAAAACTCACGCATCACGCCCGCGGCAATGTCAAACACGTCGAGATGGACCAGTTCCATCTCGAGATGGAAGGCGAGTTGACACCGGCGTCTGTCGGCGCGAGGCCGGGCAATATCCTTGTGCCCGTCAGCAATCTTCACTCGCTCTATCACCTGGGCAATGTGCTCGATCGCCTCAAACCCGGCCGCCGCGATGTCGTTGTGCTTCACGTGCGCTTGCTGCGCCGCTCCGCCTCCGGCGAATACGAACTCGAAGCCGAGCAGCTTTTCGGCAGCATCGAACAGCACCTCTTCTCGCAGGCGCTCTCGCTTGCGGAGAAGCGCGGCAAATCCATCCGCCTCGCTGTCGTTGCCGCCAACGATCTGTCGGACGGTATCCTGCGTGCGGCGACTTCGTTGCAGTCCAGCACTATCGTCCTGGGACATTCCACTAAGGAAAGCACCGAAGAGCAGGCCCGGCTGATTGGCGAGGCTTGGGAAAAGCTCGGCGACCAGCGGCCGCAGTTCAACTTGGAAATTCACATGCCCACCGGGGACAAGCTTTATAAGGTCCTCGGCCCGCACGCGCCCAATCTGACCGCCAATGAGGTCAATCTTTTGCACCGGCTGTGGCTGCGTTTCAGCGATGCTGTGGCGCCCCTGGAAATGCACCACCACGACGTCGTGCACTTCGCGCTGGAAGAAGTGCAAAAGGAAATGGACGAAGGACACGAAGACATCGTGGTGAACCGCCTGCGCGCGCATCTCGAAGAAATCCAAAAGAAGAAAACGCCGAAGGCTTGATGCAAATTAGTTCTTAGCCGTTCGTTGCGAGTTTTTAGTACGCACTGCGCATGTATAGTCTTCTATTTCCGCCGAAGTTCTCTTTGCTGACAACTAAAAACTAAGAACTGGCACTTGCTAAAATTCATTCACTCAGGCGAGCTGCGCCGTGCAGTGACCGCAACGCTTCGCCGCGAGCGGAATCGCCATGGCGCACTGCGGGCAATCTTTGGTGGTCGGTGCCGCAGCCGGCGCCGGTTTCGCCGAGAACCGATTAATCTGCTTGACCACGAGAAAGACGCAAAATGCGACGATGAGGAAATTGATCACGGTGTTTAGGAAAATCCCATAATTTAGGGTGGCCGCGTGCACTGCTTTCGCTGCGGTCAGCGAGTCGTAACTCTTGCCGTCCAAGCTGAGGTAAAGGCCTGAGAAATCAACTTTGCCCAGCAGTTGTCCCAACGGCGGCATGAGCACGTCCTCCACCAGCGACGAAACAATTTTTCCAAAAGCGGCGCCGATGATGACGCCGACCGCCAAATCCATCACATTGCCACGCATGGCGAATTCTTTGAACTCTTTCAGCACGAACGTTCTCCTTTATTCTTTCGATACAGGTACTGGACGGCCCGGGCGGATTCCCAAATGTTGAGGGGGCGGTCTGTTCCGGAGATTATAGTCGAAGCGGGCGGGAAAGAAACATATGAAGGCGATCGATCTTGGGAATCGCCGCTTAGCTCTGCTCGTAGAAGTTCTGCTAACGCGGCCTAAAGACCAAGAACGCGGCCATCATCCCGCGCAGCACCAGTACTCCTCCGCAGGTTGCAAGCATTGGACCAACCCAGCCGAACGGCACGCGTGACATCACCAGCATTAGGACTCCCAGAAGTGCAAGCGACAACCCCCGTGTCCAGTTTTGCCGCCGCAGCCACCACTGTCCCGGGCTGTAAAGCGCTCTCAAGCCCCACACGATCAGCGCCACGCTCAGAATCAGCCACGCGGCGCCGTGTCGATCGACGGTTCGGCCATGAGTAAGACCAACAAGGCCGAACCATACCAGCAACGCACCGAGCAAGACAAAAATCAACTCGATCATCAATTGGAATAATCGCTCGGGCGTGAGCATTGCGGTGGCGTCCGCTTAGGCGATACGTTCGATGGTTAGCTTCTTGATGGATACCGGAGTCTTCGGCCGGTCGTTCGAATCGCGCGGGAGTTTCGAGATTTTGTCCGCCACGTCCTGGCCTTCGACGATTTCGCCGAAAATGGTGTGCCGGTTGTCGAGCCACGGGGTCGCCGCCACGGTCAGGAAGAACTGGCTGCCGTTGGTTCCCGGCCCAGAGTTGGCCATGGAGAGCTTTCCCGCTTTCGAATGCTTCAACGTGGGATGAAATTCGTCCGCAAATTTGTAGCCCGGGCCGCCCATGCCGCTGCCGTGCGGGCAGCCGCCCTGAATCATGAAATCCGGAATCACGCGATGGAAGATCAGCCCGTCGTAAAAAGGCCGCTTTTCCTTCTGGCTGGTCTTTTCATTCGTGAATTCTTTCGTGCCCTCGGCGAGGCCGACGAAATTTGCAACAGTCTTTGGCGCCTCGTTCTCCAGCAAGCGCACCACGATGTTTCCTTGCGAAGTCTCAAAAATGGCGTAAGTTCCTGCGGGACGGCTCATGCGATCTCCTTTTGTACCGCACAATCCTACACGAGGCGGAGTGGCCCGCGCCACTTCGCACCGGAGAAACGCGTACTCATCTTTTCGTCTAAACCTGTTTTATGGCCGCAAACCGCAACCGCACATAATCAGCGGTCCATTTGCCCTCGGAATCTGCCAGCTCAGGGCGCAAGGCTTCGCGCACCGCCGCGATATAAGCGGGGCGTTCCGCTGGCGGCAAACAAGCCGTGAAGCTCTCTCCAAAAGTCTCCAGCCAGCCCGTAACGTCCCCGGGAAGCGGCGTTGGACGAGGCACGAGGGCAATTGAAGATACGACGAATCCATTTGTTACGAGCAACGCCGAGTACTCTTCGACGGTCGGAAAGTACCAGGGAACCGCGGCTTCTCCATCCAGCCCACGTCGATTCAGCGCGTCAACCAGCGCCTTCTTGATTTTCGCAACACAGCCATGCCCGCCGAATTCCGCCACAAACCGTCCTGCTGGCTGAAGCGCACTCCAGACGCCGGAAATCACCGCCTCGGGGTTTCGCATCCAATGCAAAGCGGCGTTGCTGAACACCGCGTCAAACTCCCCATCGAACGAAAGCTTTTCGCCGTCCATCACACGTGCGTCCAGCCCCAGTTTTCGCGCTGCCTCAATTTGCGCGGAGCTGCCGTCAACGCCAACAACAGCGCATCCCATTTCTACGAGCTTTGCTGTCAGGACTCCGTCGCCGCAACCGAGGTCCAGGATCCGCTCACCCGGACGGGGATTGAGCAAGTCGACCACGGCTGCGGCGAGATCGCTGACAAAGCGAGCATTGCGCGCATAGCGGTCCGGGTCCCAAGTCTGTGAGGCGCTCATTTTGTTCAGCTAAGTTGCTGAGGGCTACCAGCCCTTTTGCTTGCGAAGCTCTGTGATGTGCGCCGTGTGATGTTTACCATGCCACTCGTAGACGAACAGCAGCCAGTCCACGGTTCGCTCGCCGTGGTCGGGATGAATCAAAGTTCTTGCAAAATGTTCAGGTTTCAACGAGCGCCATAGTTGGACAAATCGGACGTGTACCGCATCCAGCAGTGCTTGCGAAACCTCGATGGGTGTCGATTTCGAATCCGCCAGTTCGGCCCAGGCCGCTTCGTTGTACGGCTTAATGGTCGGCCTATCTTCCGTGAGCGCCAGCTTCAGCCTCACATAGGCGTTCAAGTGGCTGTCGGGAACATGATGCACGACCTGGCGCACGGTCCAGCCGCCCTCGCGGTACGGTGTATCGAGCTGTGCGCCGGTCAGTCCTTTTACCGCCGCGCGCATTCTCGCCGGCGTCCCAGCAATCTCCTCGATCGCTTGTTGCCGCCGTTCGGGCGAAACTTGCACTGGCATCTTGAAATTTCCAATCGGGTAGCGCGGTTCCATCGTGAAATTCTCCTGGGGCAACCTGATATTTCTTTTGACTATAGCGGTGGACGTTTGCACCGGTCAATGCCGCGCGCCGAAAAAGGCCTCTCCAATTTGGCCGCCGGCACTCCGAATCGCGAGCGAGGGAATGCTACAATACCCGCTGCGCTGTACCCGGCGGATGCAGTGCCGAATCTAACGGATGGAGAAACTTCGAATGTACAACGTCGTCATCATCGGCAGCGGCTGCGCCGGTCTAACTGCTGCAATCTACGCTGCTCGCGCGAACCTGAAGCCGATTGTTCTGGACGGGCATGAGCCCGGCGGCCAGCTTTCCTTGACAACTCACGTCGAGAATTTTCCCGGTTTCCCGGACGGCATCATGGGGCCGGAGTTGATCGAGAACATGCGCAAGCAAGCGCAAAAGTTCGGCGCGGAGTTTAAGGCCGGAGCTGTTACCGAAGTCGACGTCAGCAAGCGCCCGTTCAAAGTCACTGCCGGAAAAGACACCTATGAGACGCAATCGCTGATCGTAGCCGCGGGCGCCTCAGCGCGCTTGCTGGGCTTGAAAGGTGAAAGGGAACTGATCGGCCACGGCGTTTCCACTTGCGCCACCTGCGACGGCTATTTCTTCCGCGGCAAATCCATCGCGGTGGTCGGCGGCGGCGATTCCGCCATGGAGGAATCCAATTTTCTCTCGCGCTACGCCAGCGAAGTGTATTTGATTCACCGCAGAAACGAATTCCGCGCCTCCAAGATCATGATTGACCGCGCCAAGGCCAATCCGAAAGTCGAATTTGTCACTCCCTATGCGATCGAAGAGATTCTTGCTCCCCAGGGCTTCGTCGAAGGAGTGCGGCTGCACAATCTGGAGACAAAAGAGAAGCGCGAAATCGCTCTCGCGGGAGTCTTCGTAGCCATCGGGCACGATCCGAACAGCACCGTCTTCAAGGGCAAATTAGAAATGGATGCGAACGGCTACCTGTTTGCCAAACACGGCAGCCTCACCACCATTCCCGGCGTGTTCGTAGCCGGCGACGTGCAGGATCATCGTTACCGCCAGGCGGTTACCGCCGCAGGTTCCGGCTGCATGGCCGCCATCGACGCCGAAAAGTTTCTGGAAGAGCACAAGCACTAGTTTCGTCCTTCCTACGCTGCCATAATAATTCCCGCATGATCCGGTCGACGCTCCTCAAACTTTCCGAAAGCAAGGGTTTCGCCAATTGGGTCATTTCCAATGGCACGACGCGACGCATGGCGCGCCGCTTCGTCGCCGGCGAAACGCTTGACGAAGCCATCGCCGCCGCC
>Ga0209698_10009127_pt1 | contig 10178 bp, 5 predicted proteins | sample LitLauG_LLR_2012_FD_187203 | JGI IMG/M metagenome (GOLD analysis project Ga0209698, IMG submission 187203) | Freshwater sediment microbial communities from Pennsylvania, USA - Little Laurel Run_MetaG_LLR_2012 (SPAdes) (version 2) | ecosystem: Environmental > Aquatic > Freshwater > Creek >... | reverse complement strand
GACCGGACCAGCCACCGCCAACGACCACCACATCGACCGGCTTAAGGCGTTCCATCTACGTCGCCCTACCTTTGTGAGATTTTGGTCATTCCGAGATTTCCCGCTGCCCCGCCCCGAAGGCACTTTCCAGGGCACGATTGGCTGTCTCTGTGGCCAGAAGAACTTTGGAAAACTCTCGTCGAGTTATCATAAGAACGCCCTCCTTCCTATTCCCAGCAACTGGATCCTGATTGGGTCAGGGAAAAATTACTTTTTGCACCGACATCGGCCGCTCGATGGTCGTTTCGGCCAGCAACCACTTGTGGGCGACGTAAGCAATCAATGCAGTGTCCGACTTACTTCAACGCCACTACTTGGTCGGGGTCAACCCTGATGACGACGTACGACATCGTTTTCCCCTCAAGCTCGCTCCACCAATGCGGCGTGCCCGCGGGGATGACGACGAAGTCACCCGCTTTGATTCTCCGGCTCACCCCTCCCTCAACGGAAGTCCCGCTGACTCCGGGACCGTTGACCTGCGCCACGATCTGGGCGATGCTGCCGCCTTCGCGGCGTGTTGGATTGACAAGTTTGCCCCCCGTCACCAGTGTCCCGGCACCTTCGAGCATTACGTACACTTCTGACACTTTGTCGTGCACAGCGCTGACTCCTCCAGATGGCGCTGAAAGCCGATACACCACGCCGACGCCGATGTTGTGACCGCCTATGTCGACCACACGAACTGACCTGTCGACAACCGGTTTCCCACTGGCGATCTCATCCTTCAGGGTGGCCTGAATGACTTCGCCGGTCACGTCCGTAGCCGGAATGGGTTCCTTTCCTGCTGACGTTTGCCGGGTGCCAGCCGCACCGGGACCTGCCATCGAAAACAAGAACAGAATTGCAACAACACTCGGCACTCTCCTCATGACCCCTCCTCGAGAAAAGCGATTTCCAATCACCACATTCCTATACACGTTTGCCAGACTTTCTGCGGCAGATGTCAAGGCAAAGTAAGTAGTTCCGGTGGGCGATTCCTATCACCCTTCGCGTGCGCTGTTCTTGTCTTATAATCTTCCACAGCGGGTATCCACGGCGGAGGCGGAGCCCATTCCTTGAACTGCTCCGGTTTGATGTCAAACATTCCGAGCTTACTCGCGTAATATTCCCCAAAGCAGAACCGGTGTTACCAAATCGACAGTCCCCCGCAACAGCCCGGAGTTTAGAATAGGGCTTTTATAAAGTTACTTTACCTGTACTTGCATTAACTCTTCCGATGTTGCAGCCCATAATGTCGCAAAAAGCGCCAGGGAGATTGAATTCTGAGCAAACAAACAGCAAGCACGCGACGGTGATACCGAACGTCAAGAGAAACAACGTTGTTCTCAGCATCAGCCACATTCTTTTAATTGGAGAACGGATCACTGAAACAACTTAGCTTGATTAGAAGGTCAGGAAGACTGGCCCTACGCGTCTCGCACCCCTATCTTAATCAGCGTGTTTTTCCCGGCGGTGACATCGGGAGGGTCCCCAAAAATCTCTGTGTCAAAGGTTGGTTCCACCTCCCCGAAGACTTATCGCAGTTAACCACGTCCTTCTTCGCGTCTGCCACCAAGGCAGCAATCCCTCACCTGCAAAGCCAACACGTCCCTCCGACCGAAGAAATCTTACCAAGTCAACCTTAATGAAATCTGGATTTGGCGAGAGGTCGTTTTTGTACTGTCAATCTGACCCTCGAAGGGAACTTCAGTTCCGTCTGAGTTCATGATCGCGTTATTGTCGACGGGAGAGCTGAAGTTCGACCGATTGAGGATATTGAAAAAATCCCCTCGGAGTTGCGCCTTAAAGTTTTCTGAAACTCTCGTGAGGGGAATGCTTTTGGATAGGGAAAAGTCTAAGCTCGCGAGTCCAGGGCCAATCATGGTGTTCCGCCCCCCGTTGCCGAATTGAGTACTGGGGTTCGGAGGAGCGAAACATTGGAACTTGATGTAGTGGTTGGGGTTTCCAGGATTAACATCCGTCGTGCAGCCCGGACCGACGATCCGGTTGGGGAACTGACGGTGGGGCTTCGTGACCTGCCCAAGAGGGTCGCCTGCAACCAGCGCCTCAAACGGTGTGCCGGATTCCAAGGTCAGGATACCACCGGCCTGCCAACCGCCGAGGATTGCCTTTGCAGGCGCTCCGAAGGAGGCTCGCGTAGGGATGTTCCAGACGTAATTAGCCGTTAATCTGTGTCGCATATCCGAATCGGCCAGACTGCGATAGCATCGAGGGCAAAACCAGAGCATGTTGTCAATTGAATTCCGAAACTGATCTGATGCGGCTGAACTGGAACCGTTGTCAATATCCTTTGACCAGGTATAAGAACCTTCGACTTGCAAGCCGCGACTCATCCTCTTCTTAATTTGAATCTGGAGAGCATCGTAAAAATAGGCTCCGTTGTAAGTCGATATCGGAATCTTTGCCGAGTACTGGTTGACTAGCGTTCCGGTGCCAGGATCAGAGCAGAGATTGATCGTGGAGCCCTGAGGAGTTAGTGTCGGGACGAAGGCCGGGCAGGGCCACTCGTACTGGCCCTGAGCATTCAGGGTCGGCATGACCATGTCGGAGTTGTCATGACTTACCCTCATGTGTTGACCGTGACCACCGACATAACCCACCATTGCCGACGTGCTTGGCGTGAGTTCCCTCTGAATGTTGAAGTTCCACTGCATAACATAGTCACGTTTAGGCGTAAAAGGGGTAATGTAGTAGTTGTGGCTGTTTTGAGCTGATGCTTGGACAAAGTTCCAAGCTCCCGACGGAAAAGAACCGACGGGCAAGGTGGCCGTCGATACGGTGTCGCTAAAGGGGTAGGAATTGTCAACTCCGGGTCCCATTTCAACCGGGAGGGGCAATATGTCAAATATCCCGAAGCCCGAACGAATGGAGGTCTTGCCGTTCTTGAATGGATCCCAGGCAAAACCAACCCTCGGCTCAAAATTCAACTTTGTGGGATTTTGGAAATAAGGGCTTCCCAGAAAGGGTTGCGGAAAGGCACTGCTCAACACTCGAAGATTCGCTAGCTCGTTATGAACCTCCGTAATAATCGTGGCCATTTCGTAACGTACGCCCACGTTAACAGTCAGGTTTGGCCGGAGATGCGCGTCATCCTGAAAGTAAGCACCTACTATTGACTGCCGGAGCCCTCGCGTATTTCGCTTGCCTGGGGCGTCAGCATAAATACTAGCTGGACGGTTGGTCAAGAAATCCGACAACGAGTTGAATGCTATGAGCCCACCAGCGTAGTTCAGACCAGCTGAATTGTCTTCGATCCGCTCGAAGTTGGCGCCGAACTTCATCGAGTGAACTCCCCTGGTGTAAAACAAGTTGTCGTACCCCTGCCACGAATTAAAATGGAATACAACCTTATCTATCGCGTCGACGCCTCCCGAAAAACCGTTGTTAAGCTCCGGAATGGTGGTGTCAATGGCGCCTGCCGTCTCTCCAGGGATAAAACTATACGAACCAGTGCGATCGGCGGTTGCAGGGTTGATGGCCGTCGCGCCCGAAGGAGACTCCACGTTGTCACGGTTGAAACCTACACGGAAGGAATTGAGCAACCGGGAGGTAAAAATGTGGTTCTCTTCGATGGCGATCACGTAGCGTCGCACCGGATTATGAATTATCTTATTCCCGTACTCGTCATCTTGGCTTGTGTCGGAACGATCGAACATGAATGTACTCGAAATTCGATCTTTTTCTGAGAAGGTGTGATCCCCTCGGATGATGAAAAAATTCTCGGTTGTAATATTGGTGCTTGGAAACTCGAATAGCCCCGCATCGCCCGAGGTTGAATTAGGGACATTTGGCAAAGGGATAAATGCCTTGATAAACTGAGCGACCGCCGGGTCCACCGTCACCGGCCCCGCCACAAGGCCCCCGGCCCGCGCGGCCGCAGTTGGCACATTGCTAATCGTAGTTGTTCCGAGATCCTGCTTAATTCCCTCATAGTCACCAAAGATGAAAGTCTTATCTTTTTGAATCGGACCTCCGACGGATGCCCCGTATTGGTTGCGCCGAAAGGCTGGAATTGTCGAGGGGTCGAAGTAGTTCCGCGCGTCCAGCGCGCTGTTGCGAAGGTATTCATAAGCGCTCCCGTGAAACCGGTTTGTCCCCGATTTAGTAATCGCGCTGATGACCCCTCCTGAGGTACGCCCATATTCGGTCGAATAGTTGGTGGTAAGGACGGAAAATTCCGCAACCGCGTCAGCACCTAAATTGCCTCCGAGCACACTCCCAGGGCCCCCGTTTGAGTAGTCGTCAATATTGACGCCATCGAGGAGATAGTTGTTCGCCTGCGGACGGCCACCCCCTATGATCAACTGGTTCCCGAAACCGCGCTTAGTTCTGTCACCCGAACCGACAGGCGGCTGGTCGTGGGCATCTATGACGCCCGCCTGCAAAGCCGCCAAGTCTGTCCACGACCGGCCGTTCAAGGGAAGCTCCTCAATCGTCGTCGTATTGGCGACCCCACCCAGAGTGGAGTTAGCCAGGCTCACTGTCGAAACCTCGCCAGTCACCTGGACCCTTTCTATACTCCTGCCGACCTGCAGGGTCAGATTCAAGACCGACTCCTGACCCACGGTCAGGATGATCCCGCGACGCAGCTCCGTCGAGAATCCGGCGCCGGAAGCGGTAAGCTCGTATTCACCAGCCTGCAGGTTTGGGACCGTGTAGAAGCCGCCCCCGTTCGTGACAGCATTCGTGACAATGCCTGTCGCCACGTTTTTGAGTGATATGCTTGCGCCGGCAATCACCGCGTGCGAAGTGTCCATCACCGTACCCGAGATAGTGGCACCGACGATCTGAGCATAGACAGGGGCGGAAAGGAAAAGGAGAAGTACCAAGTCAAGAAACTTGGCAAATGTGATTACTCTGCAGTTACCGCATCGCCAGGAAAACATAGACAGTTCCTCCTCCCCAAATGTCTCTATTTTCGTCGCCGTCGTGATGTGGTATGAGCTAATTGCTATCTGTTCAGAAAGTACGACGCTGCCGATACCTAGCTAAAGGCAAAGAGATTGCCTTCACGCAAATCTCCATCCCTCTGCTGTTACAGTAGGCGGGGGGGGGTCGAATGTCCTTTGACAAGGCTAAAAAAAGCTTAAAAAATTCTTTAGCGAGTGGTAAACGCTATTTTTTGTGGATAGCTGCAAAACCTATGTGCCTTCATCTTGCAGTATGCTTCTGCAAGTTCGCTTCTCTCAGAATCGCCACAAATCTGGGATCAGAGCGCAGATTGTTCAGGGTCGGATCTACATTCAGATAAGCCATCGATGTCGATCGGTCCGCGATCGCGCGTTCCAGCCGTAGATATCCGCGATCTGGTTCTCCAATACCAAAACAGATTAAAGCTGTTGCATATGGAGACACATACCTTGTGCGTGAAAGACCTTCCAGTTTACGAAGACTTCGGTTTGCCTCACTGATCATTCCTGCCATGGCATAGGCATGACCGAGCGAAGCCTCATAGTATGTGTCGCCGCCCGAAAGTTCGACTGCTTTCTCGTACTCCGCAATCGCACGCTGATATTGATTCATATGCTCGTAGATATTGCCAAGGCGAAAATGAGCACGAGGAAAATTGGGGTCGATCTCGATCACTTTCTCCAAAATGCTTATCGCTTGCTCATTCTGCCCGGCTAGAAAATTGACCCACCCTGCATTCGTTCCGATACTTGCCGAAAGAGGATCGTCGTCCATCGCTAATTTCTCCTCACGCACGGCGTCATTGAACCGACCCATCACCGCAAAACTGAAACCTCGCCAGGAATGCGCCATTGCGTAATTTGGGTTGTCTTCGAGCGCCGTGGCGAATTCACGTTCGGCGGCGGGTCCATCCCAGTCGTAGTAGAAATGGACGAACCCCAAGGTCGAATGAGCCTCCGCAAGCGAATTGTCCAATGACAAAGCATTCGTGGCGGCTGCTTCGGCCTTCGGAAATGCATCGGTCGGTGAAAGCACCTGATAGAGCCCGAGCATCGCATATGAATCGGCAATCCCAGAGTACGCTTCTGCATACGAGGGATCGATTGCGATCGCCTGCTGGAAATAGTCCAGACCCTTTTTCAATCCTGCTCCGGTCCTCTCGTTCCAAAAAAAACGTCCTTTCAGATAAGCCGCATAGGCTTCCCTGCTTCTCTCGGGGCGCTTTGCCAGACGTTCCTTCTCTGTCCCAGTCAATTCCAAACGAATCGACGAAACAATATCGGCAGAGAGAGTGTCCTCAACCGCAAAGACATTCGTAAACTCTTCATCGAACGTGTCAGCCCAGAGGTGCTTGCCATCCGCCACGCGAATCAACTGCGCCATCACCCGCACCCGATCTCCGGAAAATTGAATTTGTCCATCCAGGACTGCATCAACACGTTGTTCATATCCAACGGACCTCGGATCTTGTGATGTGCCCTGATATTTCTGCATCGTTCTGCTGGGACGCGTCGCAATTTTTCCAGTGCTCGCGAATTTGGTAATTAGCGCATCTGCCATGCCCAGGCCTAGGTATTTGTTTCCTGAGTCGGCACCAAAGGTTTCAAAAGGAAGCACAGCCAGCGATCGGATTTCCGGAGTCTTTGCTGCGTGCGCCCTAACTTTTGGCCAAAAGTCGAAGGCGAGAAAAATCGTCGCAGTGATGACCACAAATGAAAGGGTAAGCACCCGCGAGAACCGGAGCCTTGGAACGATCTTTGATTTCCGATGCTCAACACCGCTTGGAATTACTTTCCTATCGAGCGGAATCAGTGCGGCCCCTTCCGGCCTCACTGTTTCGGCGTCGAGGGACAATTCTTTGATTTCGGCATCAAACCGATAACCGTGTTTTGAAACGGTCTTGATGTACGGATGCTCTTTGCCGAACACCTTGCGCAGAAGAGAAATCGTGACGCAAAGATTTCCTTCTTCAACAAATGTATCCGGCCAAACAGCGCGGATTAGTTCTTCTTTTTCAAGCACGCGCCCGTGGCTCTCCACCAGCACGAGCAACAAATGAAACGCTTTAGGCGTCAGGGAAATTGATTTACCGTCGCGAAGAAGCTTGTATGCGTCTGGAATCAGAAGAAAGGGCCCAAACAAATATCGGCGACCGTCAGACATGGATGGCCTCCTGCACGAGCTACCGTTTTTCTCACCCTCACTGCTACGAAATCGGTTTCTCGGCTGGCGTCGCGTAGTCCCATCGGGCAAGCGGTGATACGCGCGTCAGTACCGCTTACGGTACAGAAATTCGCCCCGTCTCGATGCGACGGAAGGATTCTTGCGCGAATTGATCAGCTACCCCAGTGAATCGTTTCTGTTCGGCAATGCCGTTCGGCCGAATCCGCACAATAAGGCCTTGGTGTCCGCTGATAAACTCTTAGGGATCATTTTAAGAAACCCAAAAGCGTTCCAAAGGACTCTTGATAGAACATCGGCTAAGCCTGAGGAGACGAGATTCTCAAAAAACTGAGCGACATGATAACCCCGACTGTCAACAATGGCAACAAGCTTCCCCGACGGACACATTTAGCGCCATGGGCGATAGAGCTCTGGATCTCGAGGAGGACGATTGAAACGCTTGAAATCGAAACAGATCTTCAACAAGCTGATTTTTGCGACGGAGCATAGTCCGTGCTTGTCCGCAGTTACCCGTGGGGGCGGTGGGTGGCGGCGAAAGCACGATTGTTTCACCCTCATTCCCCCTGCTCGATCAACCGCTTGACCCGCCTGCTGCAGTGGGGGCCGAGGTGCACACTCTGAGATAAGTAGCAGGAGAATCCGGCGATTGAAAAGTTCTTTGAAAACTTCGGAAAATTTCTAGGAACCTTTTGATCGCCCAAACTGGCGGTGGGGATTCTTCACCCCAAAAAAAGAAGCGGGCTCCGAATCTCACGTACGGACTCTTCCAGATCCAATTTTCTAAATAAAACCATCATGAAAACTTGCTTAATGTCCTCACTTGCCGTGCATGCCGACCGCAACTGTCTAAATCGACCCAGCCCCGTGGAACCAAAAAATAAGACGGCACTCTCGTGGTCGAACAGACGCGATTTAAGATCCGGACAAACATTGTCGACCTAATGTTCAAGTGGTCGCTCTTGAGTTTCTTAAGAAATCTTCAAGACTTCTCAAAGGACGTCCGAGTTGGTACCAGTAATGATGAAAAGCATCGTGGCCAAGCAGAGTGGCCTGCCTCCGTGAGTTTGATAACCGGAGTTGAGTGATCGGATTGCATTCATGTCCAATTTGCTACAGAAAAAGGAACAGGCAAATCAGATCAACGCTGTGCTCGCCGGATTCCTTGGCTGGACCTTGGATGCGTTCGACTTCTTTGTCCTCATTTTTGTGGTTCCCGAGGTCGCGAGGGAATTTGGCCGTTCCGTCCCGGCCATCGCTTTGACGATCACCGCGAGTCTAGCCACCCGCCCCCTTGGCGCGCTTATTTTTGGCATTCTGGCTGACCGTTATGGCCGCCGTACCTTGTTGATGGCCAACATCGTCTTCTATACCGCCATGGAGATTTTCTCAGGTCTGGCTCCTACATTTGCCATCTTCTTTTTCTGTCGGATGCTGTACGGCGTTGGGATGGGTGGCACTTGGGGAGTCGGGGCTTCCCTAGCGTTGGAGTCAAGCCCAGCAAAATGGCGGGGCCTTGTCTCCGGACTTCTCCAGGAAGGGTATGTCACCGGAAACATTCTTGCAGCCATCACCTATTACACGGTTTTTCCGCATTGGGGATGGCGCCCCATGTTCTTCATCGGAGCCATCCCCACATTCCTCGTCCTGTTCATCTGCTTACAAGTCAAGGAAAGCGAAGCGTGGCACCAATCGCGGACCGACTGGACTACCTACAAGACAGCAGTGACCAACAATTGGCGGCGGTTTCTGTATCTGGTCATCCTCATGGCCATGATGAATTTCATGTCCCATGGAACACAGGACATGTATCCGACGTTCTTGCGGCGTCAGCGCCATTTCTCGGTGGAGACGACGGCAGTCATTACCATCATTTCCATGCTGGGAGCCATTTGCGGTGGGATCGCGTTCGGTCTGTTCTCCGACCGCAAAGGTCGCCGGCGCGCGATGGTCACCGCGACCCTTCTCGCCGCCATCACCATTCCGCTCTGGGTATTCGCACCCAACTTGCAGTTGATTGCCACCGGCGGTTTCATGATGCAGTTCATGGTGCAAGGAACCTGGGGCGTCATTCCCGCCCATCTCACGGAATTGTCTCCTAGTCCGCTTCGAGCATTTTTTCCCGGGTTTGCATATCAGTTAGGCGTGCTGATCGCTTCGAGTATTGGGTACATCGAAGCCGTTATGGGCGAACATTTCAGGTACGGAACTTCGATGGGTATTCTGGCCTTAGCGATTTTAATCGTAGGAGCAGTCGTGATCTCGATCGGCCCCGAAGCGAAAGGCATTTCATTCTTCGGCGACGAGAAAGAAAGTGTTAACAATGTTCGCGAAAATAGCCTGGTATTCGAAGGTGCACGCGACAAATCGAATGGCTCCGACTAACTGTTCCAGACATCATCTGCGGTTCGAAAACACAGCGCGGAAAGTTAACCTTTATCAAAACTGAGCATCATTGTCAGATTCTGAGCAGAGAAGGAAAACGGTATCAGCGTGGCCTGTGCCGCAACAGTCAGGCATTCAGCGATTAAGGTGGATCGCTTCGGTTTACGATGTACAGTCCGCGAGGCAGTGACTGTATGCCCACATTCTGCAAGCCTACGCAGATGATCTTTACACACAAGCGCATGGCATCATTGTTGAAACAGCGTGTCATATAGAAACACTTCTAGGGTGCGGGCCGAGATCGAGGCAATTTCTGAAGCTTCGAGCATGATTACATCCGGCTCTTCCGCGTCAGCCCGGCTCCTCCGACGCCTCACGAACAGCCGAACGAAAATTCGATCAGCACAACCCGCTATGACCCAGTTCAGACGACGGGATCGAATCGCCGCCATGATTTCGAACACATTCCATATCGAGGGCAATATCAGCTAGGTGCAGGCGTCCGCCGGGCTTGAGTATCCGGATAATTTCGTGACGCCAGCCTTTGCAGCTACGCTCTGCCGAATCTTACCTTGTTTGCACGAACCGAAGGTGACTTCCCACAAGTTATTTGGTATTTTCAAGGGTTTTCCACAGCAACGTCTCCTGGACTACTCACACAC
>Ga0209698_10009126_pt1 | contig 10178 bp, 6 predicted proteins | sample LitLauG_LLR_2012_FD_187203 | JGI IMG/M metagenome (GOLD analysis project Ga0209698, IMG submission 187203) | Freshwater sediment microbial communities from Pennsylvania, USA - Little Laurel Run_MetaG_LLR_2012 (SPAdes) (version 2) | ecosystem: Environmental > Aquatic > Freshwater > Creek >... | reverse complement strand
GGGCCAGCCGGCGAGGCGCTGGCGGTGGGGCAGGCCGGGCTGATTCTGCACTCGCCGCGACCTGAGGGCAGCTTTGCAGTCATCGCGGCGGCGCATCCGGAGGGCAGCTACGTGCTGCCGCTGAACACCGGGTCGGCCGGATCCTCGAGCGACAGGGCAGGCGAAGGGCCGACCCCCAGATGATCGCCTCGCGCATCGCCTCCTTCATCAAGCGCTACGCCCTGCTGATCGCGGGTGTGATGCTGGTGTTCACCTGCTTCATGGGCTGGATGTCGGTACGGCACCTGTCGCTGAACGTGGTGCTCGAGGCGATGCTGCCGGCGCAGCATCCGAACGTGAAGTTGATGGCGAAGTTCGGCGCGCAGTTCGGCGGCGCCAACACGTCGCTGATCATGGTCGAGAACACCGGGGGAACGGTCTACGACGAGAAGTTCCTGTCAGCCTACAAGCGCATCGCCGACGAGATCTACTTCTATCCCTCGGTGCACCGGCACCTGGTGCAGGCGCTGACGCTGCGCAAGACCAAGGCGTTGTCGGGTTCGGCCGGCCGCATCGACGTGAACGCGATCGCCTGGCCCGACCTGCCGCACACCCCGGCCGAGATGCTGACGTTCCAGAACAACGTGCGCGCCGCCTACCTGGGCTTCCTGGTATCCGACGACGAGAAGGCGGCGATGATCGTTGCCGACTTCAAGGACTCCACCGACTACGCGCAGCTGGTGCATCTGGTCGACTCGCTGGCGGCCAAGGAGGCGCCCAACGGGGTTCGCATCCACGCGGTGGGACGGCCGCTGCTGCTGGGTGCGATCTATGGCTACCTGAATGCGACGCTGGGCCTGATCGTGGTGTCGCTCGCCTTTTCGGGCCTGATCCTCTACTTCTACTTCCGCTCCTGGATCGCCGTCTTCGTCCCGATGCTGACAGCCGCGGTCGGCACGATCTGGGGCACCGGCGCGATGGCGCTGGTGCACTTCAACCTCGACCCGCTGCTGATCATCCTGCCGGTGTACGTGTTCGCCATCGTGCTGTCGCATTGCGTGCAGTTCGTCTCGCGCGTGTTCGAAGGCTTCGAGCAGGACCTGTCGATGTCCGAGGCGGTGCGCAACGGCCTTATCCAGATCTTCGCGCCGAGCACCACCGCGATCGTGGCCGCGGCGGCGGGCTTTTTCGTCCTGCTGCTGATCGGAGTGCCCAGTCTGCAGAGCCTGGGACTGATTTGCGGGTTCTGGCTGCTGGCCATCGCACCGGCGCTGATCTTCACCGCCTCGCTGCTGTGCCTGCTGCCGCGGCCGAAACGCTTTCGCGCCCGCACTGCCTGGGTCGAGACGATCTGGGAGAAGACGCGCCTGGCCCGGTACGGGCGGATCGTGCCGCTGGTGATGCTGGGTTTCCTGGCGGCCGGTATCTACGAGTCGCGCTTCGTCATCGTCGGTGACGCGGTGGGCAGCCCGGTCCTGTGGCCGGACGACCGCTACAACGCCGACAACGCTCTGATCAACTCGCGCTTCGCTGCGGTCGGCACCGACACCATGCTGGTCTACGTCGAGGGCGACCGCGACGCGCTCACGCAACCGGCGGTGTTCCACGCGATGGAGGATGTCGGGCGCTATGTGTGGGAGCGCACGCCCAAGGCCCGCCAGGGCCAGAGCCTGGTGACCGTGGTGCGCTCGGTGCAGGAAGCCCTGTACGAGGGCGATCCGTCCTACAAGGTCATTCCGCTCACACCCGACGAGATCCGCTTCAACCTGTACATGTTCAGTTCGAAGGGGGAGCCGGGCGATTTCAAGGCCTACACGGACGAAGCCCTGGACATCGGCTCGGTGGTCATCCCGTTCGCCGACAAGACCGGCCCCACGGTGCAGACCGCCACCTCGCTGGCGCGCGATTTCGTCGCCCGGATGCCGGCGCTGCCGAATCAGGCGCGACTGAAAGTGGCGGGGGGGCAGATCGGCATCGCCGAGGCCATCAACAACGAAATCGGGCGCACCCGCACGCTGGTGCTGGTGGCGATCCTGGTGTTCATCATGGCGACGGTCTACGCCTCGTTCCGCTCGCTGTGGGTGACGGCGGTGCTGGCCGGGAGCCTCGTCACGTCCACGTTCCTGACCGACATCGTGATGCGGGTGATGGGGATCGGTCTGAACATCAACACGCTGCCGCTGGCGGCGCTGGGGGTCGGACTGGCCGCCGACTACGGCATCTACGTGCTGTACCGGGTCCGGCAGGGCCTGGCCCAGGGGGCTGGCTTCGAGGAGGCGGTCGATCATTCGCTCAAGACCGCCGGCAACGCCGTGATGATCACCGCCATCACGATGATCGCGCCGGTGCTGCCCTGGGCGTTTTTCTCGGCACTGCGTTTCCAGGCCGAGATGGGTGTGCTGCATGCGGTGGTGCTGTTCTTCAACATGCTCGGCGCGCTGATCTTCGTGCCATGCATGGTGTTGATCTTCAAGCCGCGCTCGCTGATCGCGCAGACGAGCCGCGTGCCGTTGACCAGTTCCTTTCCGATGCGCTACGGCGCGGTGGCTGCGCAACCTGCCAGTGCGTTCGTGGATGCCAAGGATTAGTCCGGCTTTCGCAGGGTTGGTGATTCCAAATAATGACAGGGAGACGGGGATGAAACGAAGACTGTTCGGTGCCAAGGCGGTGATGGCGCTGCTGCTGGGCGTTGTCGGGATCCCGACCTTCGCCAATCCCGAGGACGGGGTGGCCGCGTGGAAGGCGTTCGCGGCGGCCAGGCCGGAAACCGATCGCTCGAAGTGGATCGAGGCGATCGGCTCGCCGGAGGCGGTGGCGCTGGCCAAGCGCTGGGCGGCGCTGCGTGGCTATGACGCGCCGGGGATGCTGGCCGGGGCGAAGCTGCCGACCGAGCTCAAACCCGGTCTGGTGATCGACGCGGCCGCGATCAAGTCGATGCCTTGGCTGAAGGACTACATGACGCCGGAGCTGATGGACCGCTTCAGCGACAGTTCGTGGTTCGGCTGGAAGCGCGCGGTGGTGGTGCCGACCACTTCGTACTACATGTCGAAGGGAACCCTGGAGCAGACCGAAAAGGCGGTCAAGGCCGGTATCGCGTTCAAGGCCGCGGATGACGCCAATCTGTACACGCCGGACGGCAAGCTGGCGCTGGCCACGCAGGGTGCGCTGCCGTTCCTGAATCCGAAGACCGGCCTTGAGGCCACGTGGACCTATGTCGCTCATGCGGTCGACAACAACAACCTGGACTTCAATCCGATCACGATGGACGTGTGCAACAGCACCAACGACCTTGAGCGCCAGTACAAGGCCGAGTTGTGGTGGCAGAAGATGCACGGCCGCGAGGACTTCGCGCCCAAGCCCGACATGCCGGGCAATGATGGTGTGGTCGAAAGCGGCGCGGTGTTCTTCAACGATCCGCGCGACGTCCGGGGCGTGGCCGGTGTTCGCAAGCGCTTTGCCGCTGCCAACAAGGACGACGATTTCAAGGTCTTCATCCCGTCCCTGAAGCGCACGCGCGTGCTGTCGTCCACCGACGGCCAGGACCCGCTCGCGGCGGGACTGGAACTGATCTGGGACGACTGGCGCGCTTACTGGGTAAAGACCAACCTGTCGCAGTTCGAATACAAGCTGGTCGGTGAGGGCTGGACCCTCGGCATGCCTCACACAGGTCACTTCTACGAGGCCGCCAGGCGTGACGGCCAGTGCAAGGTCGACTCGGTGGAACTGGAGCTGCGCCCGGTCTGGATCATCGAGATCAACGACAAGAGCGGCAAATACGTCTACAGCAAGCGCCGCATCTATCTGGACAAGGAGTTCTACTACTCCGCCGCCAACCAGTTTTACGACGCGCGCGGCAACCCGATGCGGATCTGGTACGACTCGCGCGACTGGGTGCCGCAGACCGGGCTGGCGCAGTGGCGGCAGGTTGCGATCTGGAACCTGGTGGCGCACCGGATGACCTGGCTGACCATGGACAGCCGCTGGAATGGCCTCGAAAAGTCGCCAACGCCCAGGACTTTCGACATCGACCAGCTCAGGGACTTCAAGTAGCCGCCCCGGGCACCTGCGGGAATCCGACAACCGAGCGACTGCGAGCGTCCGTGTACAGGACGCCGCGCGAGGAGAGTATCGATGAAAGCGATCGCATGTGCCGTGACCGTGGCCGCGGTGCTGGGAGGGCTGGCCGGTGCGGCCAGGGCGGAACTGAACTTCGGCGATGCCGTGACGGTGGGAGGGCGGGTGAAGCAGGGCGCGGCCTTCGCCTACGGTGACGCCTCGGCCAACGGGCTGACGCTCGGGCAGGCCAGTTACCTGGGCGAGGTGTCGGCCGCCTGGCGGCCCAGTTCGAACCTGACCTTCACGGGCGATGTCTGGATCCGCGGCGACTGGTATCCGGACATCGGCGGCAATCTGGTGGCGCCGGGAACCATGAACTACGCCTCGCCGGGTTTTCGTGGGCGTTTCGGCTATCGCCTGAACGGGGGCGCCATGAACCCGCCGGCCGGTCCGCTCAGCGCCAATCCACCGTCGGTGCCGTTCGGCTCCTCGGACCGGCAGATCGAGCTGCTGAACAACTTCAACTCCGAGATGATCCGGGAAGCGGCGATCAAGCTGACCGATCCTGAGAATCGGTTTGCGCTGAAGATTGGCAAGTTCCTGCGCGCCTGGGGCCAGGCCGACGGCATCCGGCTGCTGGACGTGCTGCAGGCGCAGGATTACCGCCAGAAGTTCATCTTCGGCGATGCCGACGAGACGCGCATTCCGAGCACGATGGCGGCGCTGGACACCAACCTGAACGCGCTCGGGGTCGGTGCCCCGTTCGAGGCCATTGGCCTGAAGAACCCGAAGCTCGAGCTGATCTACATGCCCGAGTACCACCACAACCGGTTCGTGATCAACAACCCCACCCCCGGCAACGCCACTTCCGGTGGGCTTTATGGGGTTCCGTTCCCGGCGCTGGTGGACAACGTGTCGGGCCTGGGAATTCCCTTCATCGGCGCCAATCTGAACGACAAGGAGCGCAGCCGCTTCAATTTCACCGATCCGACCGTCGGGGCGCGGCTGAAGTTCGATGCACTCGGCGGCGAGGGTACGTTCAACGGCTTGTACGGCTACCAGGAGATGCCGATCGTCAGGATGACCGGCTCGCACCTGGTGGTGGGCAATGCCTGGGGCGACCAGAAAAACGCCCTGGCGGTGCTGCCGCTGACGGTGGCGCAGACCGAATTCGCGGTCCACGGCGCCTACCTGCCGTTCCTGCGCTCCGGCTTGGCGACCGGGGCGGGCCTGCAGAACCTGGTGTTCGGTGGCATTCCCGGCAGCCCCTGCAATGCGGCCGGTCCCACCTGCTCGGTCAATGTCGACTTCGACCTGGACTACACCTACCGGCGCAAGCTGATCGGGGCCAGCTACACCCGTGACATGGTCGAATGGCCGTGGGGACCGAAGGACGTCTCGCCGGTGTTCCGTGCCGAGGTCAGCTACGAGTTCGACAAGCCCTTCAATCGATCCCGCGTGGTCACCATCGCCGATCCGTCGACCTTCGGCATCCCGGCGCCGGCGGCGGTGGGCTCGGCGCAGGGCAGCGGCGCCCTGATCGTCGATCCGTCGCGCGGCATCGCCAACAACGACCAGATCTCGGTCATGGTGGGCGGGGACTACAACATGTGGCTGCCGTTCTGGAAGGACGACAGCAGCTTCTTCACCAGCCTGCAGATCTTCACCATCATCACGCCGAACGGCAAGGACCTGCTGTTCCAGTCGCCTTACGCCGCCTACGGATCGCAGGTGCACGAGGTGCAGAACTACGCCACGCTGCTGGTGGACCACACCTTCGATCACGGCAGGCTCGGGGCCAACACGCTCCTGATCTGGGATGTGCAGAACCACGGCTGGTCGGTGCGCCAGCGGCTTGATTTCAACTACTTCGGCGACCACCTGCGCCCGCGCATCGAACTGATCCACATCCAGGCCAGTCCCGAACAGGGCGTCCTGGGCCTGATCCAGCATGCGGACAACGTGGAGTTCTCGCTGGCGTATCAGTTCTGACCGCCACCACTGGTTTCATCGGACCGGCGCGCACCGGCCCGATCGACACGATGACGAAACGTAACGCGGATCCGAAAGAGGCGGCAGAACCAGTTCTTCGGGCATTGACGCCGGCTGAGCATCGCCAGCTGTCTTCCAGGCTGAAGGACCTGTCGCTGACTGTGAGGGTGCACCAGCGCTATCGCGTCATCGAGGAGATCCGCAAAGGCCGCAGCGTCGGCGACGCTTCCGAGCACGCCGGGTGCGATCCAACACTGGCGCTCGGCCTGATCGAACGCTTCAACCGGAGCGGGTTTTCCCGCTTCGAGCGCACACCGAAAGCGCGGGTTGCGTTCCTGATTCCACCGGCGACCGAGTAGGTCAGGCGCTATTCGCCGATCCGACAGGTCAGCCCGATCCAGATGCCACGCCCCGGGCCGACCGAGCGGTATTGCGCGGCGGGCCAGCTGGCCGGATTCGGGTTGAAAGCATGGCCCGGCAGGTTGAAGGCGTTGGCGCCCAGCGTGCCGAAGGTCGAGTACAGGCGGTCGAACAGGTTGTCCACCTTGGCGTACAGCTGCAGCCGCTCGGTCAGCTGGTACTGGCCGGTCAGGTTGACCAGCGCGTAACCCGGTACCGGCCCGTTCGAATCCTGGTTGTTTTCGTCGCCGCGTGCGTAGGTGGAGGTCTGCGCGATCAGGTTGATGCCGGCGCTCCAGCGGTCCGATGGCGCGTAGTCCAGGTCGACCTTCACGATGTGGCGCGGCACGCCGGGCATGCGGTCGCCCGGCTGCACCCGGATGTCGCCGCATGCGGGGCAGCTGATCGGAGCGGCTGATGAATTGCTGGGGCTGTTCAGGATCAGCGGCGTGCGGTAGGTGGCCTGGATGTACGAGTAATTGACCTGCCAGCTGACCGGCTTGCCGGTGCCGTTCAGGCCGAGTTCGATGCCCTGGCGGCGCGTGCGTCCGACGTTCTGGAAGTAGCCCGCGCTGGTGGCGCCGCCGCCGCTGCTGATGAACTGGATGTCATCGTCCAGCGTGCTGCGGAAGATCGCAGAGCTCCAGTTCAGACCGCCGTCGACCAGGCCGCGCGCACCGACCTCCCAGGTCTTCGAGACGACCGGCTTCAGGTCGGGATCCGAGTTGAACGCGTTGGGCAGGCTGCAGGGTGCGGTCGGGTCGGCGCAGCTCAACTCCACCGGTGTGGGCACGCGCGTGCCTTCGTTGTAGGAAATGTAGGTGGTGCCGGTCGGCGCCGGCGAAAAGTTAAGGCCCAGCGCCGGGTTGAAGCGGCCGAACCCATGGTCGCCGTTCAGCGCCGTGCCCAGCTCGTCGCGCAGGTGCAGCACGGCGCGATTGAAGCGCCCGGCGGCGGTCAGGCTCAGCGCCGGGCTGATCTCGTACAGGTCCGACGCATACACCCCGACATTGTCCTCGGTCGAGTGCAGCTGCGTTGCCAGCAGGATCGGCAGCGACGAGAACGTGCCGCGGTCGGACGAGATCAGCGCGTCCTGGTTCGACTGCGTGAAATCGACCGCCCCGTGGTCGAATGCCGCCCCGACCGTCGCGTTGTGCTTGTGCCCCCAGACGCTGAAGATGCCGTTGTACTGCAGCGACAGGCCGCTGCGGTCCTGGTCGATGCCGTCGATGACGTTGTTGCCTGGATAGTTGCCGGGCGCGAGCGCCTGCGTCGGGTCGTAGTTGTTGTTGACGTTGCTGTTCAACCCGTTGGTCCGCACCGAGCGGTGATAGGCGTCGGCCGACACCAGTTGCTGCCCGCTGAGCGCGTACGTGAATTGCAGGTTGAACGACCACAGCTTGTTCTTCTGCCAGTCCGGATACGAGTAGATCTGGCGCGGATCGGACAGGAACGACAGCGGCAGGCTCTGGTTGCCCTCGGCATAGTTGTCGGCGAAGGTGAAGCCGGCGTCGATGTCGGCCTTGTCGGTCTGGTAGCCGGTCTTGGCGAACAGCTGGCGGATGCGCGCCGGGTTGTGCTGGGCCCATCCGTGGTCGTTGGTGATGCGGCCGGCGATGAAATAGTCGGCTTCGTCGTTGTGCCCGCCGGTGGCGACCTGCGCCGTCTTGCGTCCGAAACTGCCGTCTTCGAGCGAAAACGTGGTGCCGGGATACTCGAAGCCGCTCTTGGTCGACACGGCGAGCGCGCCGCCCAGCGTGTTCAGACCGAACACCGGATTCGAGCCCGGGATCACGGTCAGGCGCGCAATCGCGCCCGGCGGAATCAGGTCCCAGTTGACGGTGTCGCCGAAGGTTTCGTTGACCCGCACGCCGTCGACGAACACCGAAATGCCTTGCGGCGTGCCCAGGATCGGCGACGCGGTGAAGCCGCGGAAATTGACGTCGGCCTGCAGCGGACCGCCCTGGGTGTCGTTGATGTTGACGCTGCCCAGGTTGCGCTCCAGCGCCTCGGAGGAGTCCACCGGGTGCGACCTGCCGATCTGCTGGGCGCCGATCGACTGGACGTTGGCCGGGACCCGGTTGATGTCCACGCCAAGTCCGGGCAGCGGCGCCGGGGCAACGACCTCGATCTGCTCGGTTTCGTTCTTGGCGGGGCTGTCAGCCTCCGCCAGCAGGATGACCTGGGCGCCTGCGTGGACCGAAAATCCCGCCAGAGCCAGGCTCAGGCATTTGCGGGCGGTACGGCGCACGATGTTCCGTGCAAACCCCATGCGGAGTGAAATCTCGGGATGATTTATTGTTGTGACCGTGAGGTCCGCTGATGGACCACAAAACGCCGCCGCGTACCGGCAACTCGCGGGGGCATGGGGGGTTACCTCGGCCGGGCCGCGGCGGCACCCGCAGTTTCCCATCATTGGCCCGGGAGTTTTTCCCGACCTGTTTTCCGAGCTTGTTTCCGGGGTGTTGTGATTTGCGCCGCTTGGTCCGACGCTTCGTCCATGCCTGAACAGCAATCGATCAGTGTGACGCGAAACCGCTGGCTCAGCCGTGCGCAGCTCGATCTGGCCATCGTGGGCGGGCTCACGGCGGGGTTCGCGCTGCTGTCGTTCAAGCTCGACCTGAGCGAGTCGCTGCTGCGCTGGGCCCACTCCGGAGAGCGCCTGCAACTGGACGAACTGCCGCAGATCCTGCTGGTGCTGGCCGCCCTGCTGTCCTGGTACGCCTGGCGCCGCACTTCCGAGATGAAGGCCGAACTGGCGCGCCGCCGGGCCGCGGAAACCGGCTTGGCCCAGGCGCTCGAGGACAACCGGCGCCTGGGCCGGCAGGCGGTGGACGCCCAGGAGTCGGAGCGGCGCAACCTGGCGCGCGAAATGCACGACGAACTGGGCCAGTACCTGGTGGCGATCCGGCTGGACGCCGCCTCGATCGGCAAGGACCTCGAAGCCGACCGCGCTCAATCGCAGGAATCGGCAGTGGCGATCGTGCGCCACGTCGATCACCTGCAAGCGGTGGTGCGGGGCATCATCGGTCGGCTGCGTCCGGCCGGCCTGGATGTGCTGGGTCTGGCGGCGGCGCTGGAAAGTTGCATTGAAGCCTGGCGGCCGCGTCTGCCGGGCGTCGACATTCATCTGAACACCGAAGGCGACCTGGAGCGGTTGGGGGAGGAGGTCGATCTCGCGCTGTACCGGCTGGCGCAGGAGTGCCTGACCAACGTGTCCAAGCACGCGTCGGCGCGCCTGGTCCAGATCGAACTCGCGGAGCACTGTGCCGACGGCGTGCGCACCATCCGCTTCCTGGCCCGCGACGACGGACGCGGGGCCGCCTTGCCGCTGGGCGGCCAGGGTTTCGGCCTGGCCGGCATGCGCGAACGGGTGCAGTTCCTCGGTGGCGAATTCGCTTTTTCCGCGCGTCCGGGAGCAGGCTTCCGGGTGACGGCCACGCTGCGGCTGCCCGCAGGCGCCACGCAGGCAACGCCGCGATGATGCTGCGCGTGCTGCTGGTGGACGACCACAAGGTGGTGCGCGAGGGCTATCGGCGGCTGCTGGAGCGCGACGGCGAGCTGGCCATCGTCGCCGAGGCCGGCAGCGCCGATGCGGCCTACCAGGCATTCTGCGAGAGCTCACCCGACGTCGTCGTGCTGGACATCGCGCTGCCGGGCGCCAGCGGTGTCGACGCGATGCGCCGCATGCTGGCGCGCGACGCGGCGGCGCGCATTCTGGTGTGCAGCATGTATGAAGACCCGGTCTACCT
>Ga0209698_10009125_pt1 | contig 10179 bp, 9 predicted proteins | sample LitLauG_LLR_2012_FD_187203 | JGI IMG/M metagenome (GOLD analysis project Ga0209698, IMG submission 187203) | Freshwater sediment microbial communities from Pennsylvania, USA - Little Laurel Run_MetaG_LLR_2012 (SPAdes) (version 2) | ecosystem: Environmental > Aquatic > Freshwater > Creek >... | reverse complement strand
CCACCTCAACAGCCACGGCGGCGGCTTCTGGCTCGGCACCCTCGACCAGTTCGACCCGGGGTGCCGCGGCTTGTGCGCGGCGGCCGGGGTCCTCGTGGCCTCGGTCGACTACCGCCTGGCCCCCGAGCACCGCTACCCCGTCGCCCCCGAGGACTGCTACGCCGCCCTCGTCTGGGTCCACGACCACGCCGCCGAGCTCGCCGGGGACCCCACCCGGATCTCGGTGGGCGGCGGCTCGGCCGGTGGCAACCTCGCTGCCGTCGTCTCCTTGATGGCGCGCGACCGCGGCGGCCCGGCGCTGCGGCTCCAGGTCCTGGAGATCCCCGTCACCGACCTCACCATGAGCCAGCCGTCGGTGACGGCCAACGGCGAGGGCTACCTGCTCACCAAGGAGGGCATGGCCCAGTACCGGGGCTACTACCTCGCCGACATCGACCAGGCCAGGGAGCCGTACGCGTCGCCGCTGCTGGCGCCGGACCTCTCCGGGCTGCCCCCGGCCGTGGTGATGACCATGGAGTACGACCCGCTGCGCGACGAGGGCGAGGCCTACGCCCGGCGTCTCCGCGATGCAGGTGTGCCGACCGTCGCCAAGCGTTGGGCGGGCCACATCCACGGGTCGACGTCGTTCACCAAGGTCCTCGCGTCCGCGCGGGAGTGCCGCGACGACGTGGCTGCCGCCGTGCGCGCCGCCCACGCCCGCTGAGCGAGGACCCCGAGCATGATGACCGACGTCGGAGATCTGCCGGTGATCGACCTGTCGCAACCCGAGTGGTGGCGCGAGCCGATGGTGGTGACCGCGCCGATGCTGGCGGCGGGCGCCGCCGCGGCGTACGTGCCCACCTTCGACACCGTGTTCCTCCTCCGCTACGACGACTGCCTCCGGGCCTTGAACGACCCCGATCTGCTGGCGATGGGCAGCCGCTACTTCGAGATGCAGGGATGGACCGAGGGCCCCTTCGTCGAGTGGATCAGGCGCAACGTCGTCATGATGGACCCGCCCGGACACACCCGCCTGCGCCGGCTGGTCAGCAGAGCCTTCACGCCTCGGGCGGTCGCCTCGATGCGTGCCGTGTCGCAGCGGGTGGCGCACGAGCTCTGCGACCGGGTCGATGCGGCGGGCGGGGCCGTCGAGTTCGTGCACGACTGGGCCCGGGTGCTCCCGCTGCTCGTCGTGTGCGAGATGATCGGCATCCCCCGCGTGGACGTCGACCAGATGGCGCAGTGGGCAGCGGCCCTGACGGTGGCGTCGGGCGTGGCGTCGCCTGAGGCGCGGGCAGCCGGCGATCAAGGCATGCGCGAGTTCAACGGCTACGTGACGGCGATGATCGCCGAGCGGCGGGCGCATCCGGCCCCCGATCTCCTCAGCGCGCTGATCGACGCGGAGGACAAGGGCGACCGGCTCTCGGCCAACGAACTGGTCGCCATGGTGGTCCAGCTCATCTTCGCCGGCCACGAGACGACGCAGAACCTGCTGGGCAACGGGCTGTACCGCGTCTTGGAGCACGCCGACCAGCTGGCGCTGCTCCGCGCGGACCCGTCACGAATCCCGGCTGCGGTGGAAGAGATGCTCCGCTACGACCCACCGATCACCTTCACCTCCCGCATCGCCCGCCGTGCCATCGTGCTGGGGGGCGTCGACATCGCGACGGACCAGTTGGTGATGCTCAACCTGACGGCTGCCAACCACGACCCCCGGGAGTTCTCCGATCCTGGCCGCTTCGACGTGACGCGCCCCGACAACCGGCACCTGTCCTTCGGCAAGGGGATCCACTACTGCCTCGGTGCGAACCTCGCCCGACTCGAAGCCGAGGTGGCGTTCGCGACGCTCCTCGGGCGCTACGGCGTCATCGAGGAGGTCGGTGCATCCGGGTGGACGGCCTTCACACCGCTGCGCGGCCGGGTCCGGATGGATGTCGTGATGAGGCCGTAGGGCGGCCACGCCCGGGTGTCCGGTAGTGTCGCCGCGGCGCGCGCATCGCACGCAGGGGGAGGGTGACCATGGCAACGACGGCGTTCACCAATGCCAACCTGGTCGACGGGGAGCATCCGGCCAAGCCGGGATCGACGGTGGTGGTCACCGGCAACCGGATCACCTCGGTCGGCACCGGGACCATCGCCGACCTCGATGCGATGGACCGGGTCATCGACCTCGGCGGCCGGACGCTGATGCCGGGGATGATCACCTGCCACTTCCACGCGACCTACAAGGACCTCGGCACGGTCAACGCGCCCTACGGCCTCGAGCGTCCTCCGGCCTACCAGGCCATCCTGGCCGCCAAGCACCTCGAGCTCGCCCTCCTGTCGGGCTTCACCGGAGCGGTGAGCGCGGGCGCGCCCCACGACATCGACGCCCAGGTCAAGGCCGCCATCAACGACGGGCTCGTTCCCGGTCCCCGTTTCCTCGCCGGCAGTCGCGACGTCAGCACCACCGGTCACGCCAACGACAACTTCCCCTACTACTACGAGATGGCCGCGCTCGGCAACGTGCGGCGCTGTGACGGCCCCGACGAGTTCCGCAAGGGCATCCGGGAGGAGATCAAGCGGGGCGCCGACATCATCAAGCTCTTCGTCACCGGCGGCCACGGCGTGTTCGCGCCCAAGGAGCTGATGGAGATGACCGAGGCCGAGCTGCGCGCCGCGGCCGACACGGCGCACGAGCGCGGCCGGCTGATCCGGGGCCACATCGTGAGCAAGAAGGCGATCCTGATGGCGCTCGACGCTGGCATCGACGTCATCGACCACTGCGACGAGCTCGACACCGAGTGCATCGAGCGGATCGTGGAGGCGGGCACCTTCGTGGCGCCGAGCATCTTCTTTCCGACCGCGTTCTTGAAGACCGTCGGGGCCGGCCTCGGCTTCACCGAGTCGATGCAGGCCGAGCTCGACCAGATGCGGGCCGTCCTGCCCGAGGCCAACGCGGCGGGCGTGAAGCTGGTGGTGGGCGACGACTACGGCGCCATGGGCTTCGACCACGGGCGCTACGCCGAGGAGCTCGAGGTCTACGTGCGCGACGCGGGGATCCCGGCGCTGGAGGTCCTGCGCTGGGCGACGCGCAACGGCGCCGACCTCATGGGCCTGGCCGACGAGCTCGGCACGGTCGAGGAGGGCAAGCTGGCCGACCTGCTGGTCGTCGACGGCAACCCGCTGGATGACATCGCGGTGCTGCAGGACCGCGACAACCTGCTCGCCATCGTCAAAGATGGTGCGTTCGTGAAGGACACCCTGGCTCGCTGAGCGGGAGGCCGACGAAAGGGAGGACGGGCATGGCACGGCTGGACGGCAAGGTGGCGATCGTGACCGGCGCGGCGCGCGGACAGGGCGAGGCGGAGGCCCGCCTGTTCGTGCGCGAGGGCGCCAAGGTGGTCCTCGGCGACGTGCTCGACGCCGAGGGCAGCAAGGTGGCCGAGGACATCGGCCCCTCCGCGCGCTACGTGCACCTCGACGTCAGCCAGGAGGCGGACTGGGTCGCGGCCATCGAAGCGGCCGCGGCGTTCGGTCCGCTGCAGGCCCTGGTCAACAACGCCGCGATCATCCGTCCCTCGGCCATCGAGGACACCTCCCTCGAGGAGTACCTGTCGGTCATCAACGTCAACCAGGTCGGCGCGTTCTTGGGGATGCGCTCCGCCATCGCCCCGATGCGGGCGGCGGGCGGCGGCTCGATCGTCAACATCTCCTCGATCGACGGCATCGGCTCCAAGAACGGGCTCGTGTCGTACTCGGCGAGCAAGTTCGCCATCCGGGGCATGACCAAGACGGCGGCCCTCGAGCTCGGCCGCTTCGGCATCCGGGTCAACTCCATCCATCCGGGAGGGGTCAACACCGTGATGGGCAACCCGACGGGCGAGCCCGAAGAGATCATCGACGCGGTGTTCGCCAACCAGGCCATCCCGCGCTGCGGACGGCCGGAGGACATCGCGTACATGGCGCTGTTCCTGGCCTCCGACGAGGCGGCCTACTGCACCGGCGCAGAGTTCGTGGTCGACGGCGGCTGGACGTGCGGCGATCTGGAGCCGGCGCTTCCCGGCGGGCCGGTGGCGCGCACGGACATCGGCTACCTCGCGAGCTCCTGAGTCCGGGCGGATCGCGGAGCCGGCGAGCGATGGGAACAGCTCTCGACGGGCTGGACGCGGTGCTGGCCGAGCGGGCCATCCGCCAGGTGCTCCTGCGCTACTGCCGGGGTGTGGACCGCATGGACCGCGAGCTGGTCGCGTCGTGCTACCACGCCGGCGCCACCGACAGCCACGGCAGCTTCACCGGCACCGTCGAGGAGTTCTTGGTCTGGGTGTGGCGGGTGCTCGGCCGCTACTCGATGACGATGCACTTCCTCGGCAACATGTTGATCGAGCTCGACCCCGACGACCCGAGCCGGGCCCGGGCGGAGACCTACGGCGTCGCGTTCCACCGCAGCGAAGGTGGCGAGGACCGCTCCAACCTGACCACCGGTTTCCGCTACGTCGACGACCTCGCGCACCGCTCCCCGGTGCCGGGGACACCAGCGGAGTGGCGCATCGTGCGGCGGGTGTCGACCACCGAGTGGGTGCGCGTCGACCGGCCAGAGGACCACTGGCCGATCCCCGCCGGCATGCTCGTGGGCGTACGGGACCACTCGGACCCGGTCTACGCCCCGCCTCCCTGAGGCAGCGACGGCTAGCCTTTGCCGCATGGCTCCCTCCGTCGAGGTCCGGCCCGTCACCAACCTGCTCGGCCGTCGCCGCTTCGTCGATCTGCCGTTCCGGCTCTTCGGGGGCGAGTCGGACTGGGTGCCTCCGCTGCGGATGTCGGTCTTCGACCGCCTCTCGCCGAAGAACCCGGCCAACCAGCACCAGGAGACGGCGCTGTGGATGGCCTACCGCGATGGGCGCCCGGTCGGTCGGGTGGGTGCCTGCGTCGACAGCTTCTTCAACGACTACCAGGGGGTCGCGTGGGGGTGGATCGGCTTCTACGAGGCAGCCGACGACGCCGAGGCGACCAACGCCCTCTTCGACACCGCGTGCCGCTGGGCGAGCGAGCACGGCGCGACGACCGCGGTCGGTCCGGCGTCGTTCACCACCAACGATGAGCTCGGACTGCTCGTTGACGGCTTCGAGCACCCGCCGATGATGCTCACCACCCACAACCCGCCCTACTACGAGCGGCTCTGGGTCGACTACGGCTGGGAGCAGGCCATGGACCTGCTGGCGTGGCGCTTCGACCGGACCAGCACGGGCCTGTCGGAGCGACAGCGCCGCACCCTGGAGCGGATCAAGACGCGGGCCAACCTGTCGGTGCGGGGCATGAAGATGAAGGACTTCGACGCCGAGGTGGGCCGGCTCTTCGACGTGTACAACGCGGCGTGGAGCAAGAACTGGGGCTTCGCCCCGATGCCCGAAGCCGAGGTCCGCCACCTGGCCAAGCAGCTGAAGCAGATCGTCGATCCGGAGCTGGCCATGGTCATCGAGAAGCCCGATGGGGAGCCCGTCGCCGTCGCGATCACCCTGCTCGACGTCAACGAGATCATGCGCCGGATACCGTCGGGTCGGCTGCTGCCCACCGGGTGGTACAAGCTGCTCACCGGCCTGAAGAAGGTGCACCAAGCCCGGATCTTCGCGCTGGGCGTCAAGCCCGAGCACGCCAACATGGCGCTCGGACCGTTGCTCTACCAGGAGATCATCGACCGGCTCTCGGAGCGTTCGCAGCTCGACCTGGCCGAGGCGTCGTGGATCCTCGCCACCAACGATCGCATGAACGGCGCCATCGAAGCGGCGGGTGGCACCTGCTACAAGACCTGGCGCATGTACCAGCGCGAGCTCTGACCGCCGCTCAGCAACGGCGCTGACCGTCGGTCAGTCCCCGAGCGCTCCGGCGAGCACGTCAGCGGAGCTGTGGGTGGGGCGCCAGTCGAGCTCGACGGAGGCCCGGCGGGCGTCGAGCGCCAGCGGGCCGTCGATGAGCACGGTGCGGTCCGCGCCGAAGGGGAGCAGGTGCGCCCGGTACGCGACCTCCGAGCCGCCGACGATCAGGCGGCGGGGGAGGCGGACCACCCGGCTCCGCGCGATGCGGGCGATGTCCTCCGCGTCGAGCCAGTCGGTGGTCGCCACGTTGAGCACCCCGGTCGCCGGCGTCCGCCCGGCGCGCAGCAGCGCGTCGGCGACATCGTCCTCGTCGAGGAACTGCGTCGCTTGCCGCACGCCCCCGATGGCGGGCACGACCCGGCGGTAGCCGCGCGTCGCACGCCGCAGCCGCGGGTCCGCGTGCGGGCCGAGGACCGCGCCGATGCGCAGTACGAGCGCGGGTGGCCCGGCATCGAGGCAGCGGCGCTCCGCGTCGAGCTTGTGCGTCGCGTAGGCGCACTCGGGATTGGGGCGGGCGGCGTGGTGCTCGTGGAGGGGGAGCGGGTTGTCGGGCCGGGCGCCGTACACGGCGGCCGATGAGGCGAAGACGACGCGAGCCGGTCGGGCGGCGAGGACGTTGTCGGTCCCGTCGCGGTTGACCACGGCCGCGCTGGGGTCGCGCCACAGCACGAACGCGAGGTGCCAGAGCACGTCGACGCCGCCGAGCGCGTCGCGCGCGGCGGCGTCGCGCAGGTCGGCGCAGGTGTGGACCAGCTTGGGGTGGGCGGGCAGCGGGCGGCGGGCGACCGAGTGGACCCGCGCCACGTCGGGGTCGTCGAGGAGCCGGGCGAGCAGGAGGGACCCGAGGTGGCCCGTGGCGCCGGTCAGCCCAACGTCGATCGGGCGTCCTCGAAGGCGTGGAGCACCATGTCGATGTGCTCCTCGGTGTGGGTGGCCATCACCGAGGTCCGCAGCAGGGCGCGCCCGGGAGGCACGGCCGGGGCGATGGCGCAGTTGGTGTAGACGCCGCGGTCGAGCAGGGCCCGCCACATGCGGCCCGCGTCCCAATCGCCTCCGATGTGCACGGGTACGATCGGCCCGGGTGGCATGGAGCCGACGGCGAAGCCGAGCTGGTCGAGGCCCCGGTGGAGCTGGGCGGCGCGGGCCAGGCAGGCCTCGCGCAGGTCGTCGCCGGTGCGGGCGATGCGCTGGGCCTCGAGCACCGCACCGAGCGCGGCGGGCACGCCAGCCGCGGTGAACAGCATGGGCCGGCACGCCACCCGCAGGTAGTCGATCACGCCCTGGGGGCCGGCGAGGAAGCCGCCGCAGGACGCCAGGGACTTGGAGAAGGTGCCCATGATGAGATCTGGCCGGATCCCGGCCGCGGCGGCCACGCCGGCACCCTCCGGGCCGAGCACCCCGAGGGAGTGGGCTTCGTCCACGAGCAGGCGGGCACCCACCTCCTGGCAGACCGCGGAGATCTCGGCGACGGGGGACATGTCGCCCTCCATCGAGTAGATGCCGTCGACGGCGACGAGGGCGCCGCCGCGGTCGGGGTGCTTGTCGCGCCAGGACCGCAGGCGCTGGCGCAGGCTGGAGGGCATGTTGTGGCGGAACGAGCGCAACGTCCCCCGCGACATGCGGGCGCCGTCGATGAGGCTGGCGTGGCCCACCGCGTCGAGGAAGACGGCGTCGTCGGTCTCCACCAGGGTGGACACCACGCCGAGGTTGACCATGTAGCCGGTGGTGAACACCAGGGCCGACTCCATGCCCATCCAGTCGGCGAAGGCCTCCTCGAGCTCGCGGTGCAGGCTGAGGGTGCCGTTCATGAGGCGGCTGCCGGTGCAGCCGGTGCCGTAGCGCTCCACGGCGGCGATCGCGGCGGCCTTGACCCGCTCGTCGCCGGTCAGCCCCAGGTAGTTGTTGGAGCCGAGCATGATGACCCGGTGCCCGTCGTGGTCGACGACCGGTCCCGACTGGCTGGCCATCTCCCGGTAGAAGGGCAGGAGCCCGAGCGCTTCGGCCGCACGGTAATCGTCCACACGGGACGAATCGCACTTGGCGAACACGTCGCTCGGTGACGTCAGCGGGAGGTCGTCGGGGGGCGACCAGGCATCGGCCATGAGGGAGCAGCCTACGGGATGGGCCGCTCGACCGCCATGATGGCCCACTCAGCCCGCGCCCTGGAGGGCTTCGAACCGGCGCTCCCAGTCCAGGTGGCGGGCCTTTCCGTCGCGGACGAAGGGGGACCAGGAGATGGCCTTGATGAGCGCCCGGTTGACCTGGTCGGCGGGCGGGCGCAGGGGCCGAAGCACGTCGATGAAGAGGACCACCCGCACGCCGTCGGTGTCGTTCCAGGCGAAGTGCTCGTAGCCGTCGTCGAAGACCAGGCTGCGACCCTCCTCCCAGTGGGCCACCTCGCCGCCGACGTCGATGCCGCATCGCTCGGCCGGCTCGGGGATCTTGAGGGCCAGGTGGTAGCGGACGATGCCCCGCCAGGGGCCGCGGTGCTCGCCGATGTGCTTGCCCGGCGACAGGATGGAGAAGAAGGCGGTGGTGAGCCCCGGTACCTGCTCGAGCAGCGCCGTCGTCTCGGGGCAGCGGGTGCAGTTGGTCTCCGACTTGAACCCGAAGCCGAAGAAGAAGTAGGTCTTCCAGCGGTCGTCGTCGGTGATCGACGCCTGGTCGGTCGAGATGTCCTGGAAGTTGGGGAGCTGCTCGCGGTGCTCGAGCACCTGGTCGAGCTCGGCGCGGATGCGAGGGAAGCCCGCCTCGAGGGTGGCGGCCCAACCGAAGGTGTCGGGCGGCAGGAACGGCGTGGTCGGCACCGTCGAGTGATCGACGACCCATCCCTCGAGGGAGCGCAGGGCGCGGGCACCGGCGTGGTTGGTCACGTCGATCGCCTTGTCCTTCCAGCCCGTCGCCATCCCGCCAGCGTAGGTCCGCCCCCGCGCGCGGGACAGATCGCCGGTGCCGCCGGGCGGTCGGGGCCGGCCCCGGGAGGGGCGCCTGCGGCCGGGGCGTGCCAGGATGGCCGGGTGCGGCTGCTCATGCTGGCCCCGCCGGGCGCGGGAAAGGGGACCCAGGCGTCCCGGTTGGCGGGCCGCTTCGGCATCCCGCACCTGGCCAGCGGCGAGCTGCTGCGCGCCGAGCTGGCCGCGGGAACGCCCACCGGGCTGGCGGCGCGCGAGTACGTCGACCGTGGCGACCTGGCTCCCGACGAGCTGGTGTCCGCCATGATGGAGCGGCGCATCGCCGGCGAGCAGCACGGCTACGTGCTCGACGGGTTCCCTCGCAACGTCGCGCAGGCCGAAAAGGTCTCCCGGGCCGGGATCGGGCTCGACGCGGTGATCCTCCTCGAGGTGCGCCGTCCCGAGCTGCTCCGCCGGTTGCTCGCCCGCGGCGAGGGTCGCTCCGACGACCAGGCCATGACCATCCGCCACCGCCTCGACGTCTATGACGGCGATACGGCGCCGCTGGTCGCCTACTACCGCGACCGGGGGCTGCTGGTCACCATCGACGGCGAGCAGTCCGTCGACGAGGTGGCTCGAGAGATCCTCGACAAGCTGGCCGCCGTGGTCCCGGGCGGCTGAGCGCGCGGCGCGGGCGGCCGGACCTCAGCTCGTGACGAGCGCCGGGTCGGCGGCGGCGAGGTGGTGGATCTCGTTGAGGGACAGCAGGACCCGTCGGCCGTCGCCGACGAGGACGCGGTGGATCGACGCGTGCGCGGGCCGGAAGAACATGTCCTCGGCCAGTCCGAGCTGGTGGCCCATGTAGGCGTTGATCACGCCGCCGTGGCAGGCGACCACGACGCTCTGGCCCGGGTGGGTGGCGAGGATCCCCTCGATGCTGGTCACGATGCGATGGTGGAACTCGGCGCTGGTCTCGGTGTAGGGGTAGACGTCCCAGCGCCGCTCTCGCACGAAGCGCTCCTGCATGCCGAGGTACACCTGCGGGTGGACCAGGTCGCGGATGCGCCGGCCCGGCGGGAGGTCCCGGAACATCTCGATCTCGCGCAGCTCCTCCATCACCACCGGCTCGAGGCCGTGGTGACGGGCGATCTCCTGGCCCGTGATGTGGGCCCGCTCCAGGTGGCTGGAGTACACCGCGTCCACCGGCGTCGCCGCCAGTGCTTCGCCGACCACCGCCGCCTGTCGCCGGCCGATCTCTGACAGCGGGGGGTCGACCCATTCTTCGATGGCGGCCCGGTCGCTGCGGGGCCAGACCTGCTGGCCGTGGCGGACCAGGATCAGGGTCCCGACGCCGGGCTGGTTCGTGAGGAAGGCCCGATCGAGGGGCGAGGGCGGGGGTGCCGGTGCCGGAGGATCGCTCGGATGGCTCGGCGTCGAAGGGGAGGTGGCGATGGCTC
>Ga0209698_10009124_pt1 | contig 10179 bp, 9 predicted proteins | sample LitLauG_LLR_2012_FD_187203 | JGI IMG/M metagenome (GOLD analysis project Ga0209698, IMG submission 187203) | Freshwater sediment microbial communities from Pennsylvania, USA - Little Laurel Run_MetaG_LLR_2012 (SPAdes) (version 2) | ecosystem: Environmental > Aquatic > Freshwater > Creek >... | reverse complement strand
GTGCTCGAGGAGATCACGGTCAACGGCATCCGCAAGGGCGACCTGATCATGCCGACCACCACCACGTCCACGTCCGCCTATGGCCTGGACATCGGCGTGATGGACACGCCGCGCAACAACACGGTGCTCTCGCACGCCCAGCTCGAAGCGCTGAACATCCAGAACCCGCAGGGTTTCTCGTTCCTGACCTCGAGCAGCTACAGCGACGCCTCGTTCGGCGTGCCCAACATTCCGCGCATCCGGGGGCAGTACGGCGACGTGTTCTTCAATGGCATGCGCGACAGCTTCTCGAGCAACGGCTATGGCGCGCCCATCAGCTTCAACAGCATCGACCAGATGGACATCATCAAGGGCCCGGCCAGCGTCCAGGCCGGCCCGGGCGCCGGCGTGGGCGGGGCCATCGACATCTCGACCAAACTGCCCAACACCGCGAAATTCGCGGGTAGCGTCTTGGCCGAGTTCGACTCGCAGCAAAAGCGCCGCGTCAATGTCGATGTCGGCGGCCCGGCCAGCCAGAACCTGAGCTACCGCCTGAGCTACACCGGCGACCTGAGCGGCAGCTATTACAACGGCATGTATTTCCACCAGGAATCCTTGTACGGCGTCGTGGTGGCCAACATCACGCCCAAGTACACCGTGCAGTTCAACAGCGAATATGTCGATGCGCGCCTGAAGGAGAACGACGGCATCAACCGCGTCAACCAACAGCTGATCGACAGCGGCTCCTACCTCACGGGAACAGTGGCCCAGGGGCAATCGATCGGGGGCTTCCTGACCCCGATCGCCCTGGGTAATCCGATCCAGATCGGCCGGGCCGTCAATATCGACCAGGCCCCCGGGACCCACGCGCGCGCCTTGCGCTACAACGCGCAGGTGATCCAGAACTACGAGGTCGCGCCCGATCTGACGGTGTCCAACAACACGTTCTACAACTTCGTGGACCGCTTCAACGTCATTCCGGATTACTACGCCGATACCACCAAGGCCAGCTACACGATCGAAAACAAGACCGACGTCAAGTTCAAGTTTTCCACGCCAAGCAACGGGCTCCTGCTGAACCATTCGGTAGACGCGGGGTTCACCGCGCGCTATGCGCACGTGAACACGATCCAGAACTTCGCCAACGAGGCAGTCAGCGTGTTTGACCTGAGCGGCAGCCCGTCGAGCTGGGTCGTGCCGTCCTTTCTGCAAATTTACGGCGATGCCTATCCGTACGGTGCCGCCTTCGGTCAGCAGCTATATGGCGTCCCGGCCCGGGATGGGCTTTTCCCCGCGAACACCATCAACTCGAACCTCACGGACCTGGCGGTGTTCCTGGAGCACCGCATCGAATTGACGCCCAATGCCAGCATCATGTACGGCCTGCGCATGGACGCGGTGCACCTGATCGAGTCCGATCCGCTCGGCGGCCCCGGGCTCTTCAACGGCCTGCCGGCCGCCACCTCGACGCCCTGGTACACGCTGGGCAACGGCAACATCAGCCCGGTGTTCCACGTGACGCCGGCGTGGACCGCGTACCTGACGTACAACTTCGCCCAGTACGTCAATCCTACGGGGCAGGACGGTTCCGTCGGGACCTACCTGCTCAACCCCGGCTCGACCTTGCGCCAGGACACCCGCCTGGTGGAGGCCGGATCCAAATTCGACCTGCTCGACAAGAGCCTGTTCGTTTCCACAGCCGTATTCGAGCAGCAGCGTTCGGTCCCGACCGGACCCGGCAATACCGAATATTCCTTCGCCCACATCAAGGGCTTCGAGGTCGAGGCCAACTACCAGCCCGGCAAGCAGTTCTTCGCCACGGCGAGCTACTCGTTCCTGCGTACGGTGCTCGACACCCCGGCCGGCTTTTACAATTTCCCCGCCCAGGGCGGACCGCTCAATTCGGCCGGATTCAACAATGTGGACGGCGCCGGAACCTTCGCGGTGTTCACGCCGGGCCAGACCTTCAAGGACCCGGGCGTGCCCGAGCAGCTGTTCAATTTCCTCGTGAACTACAAGGACCCCTCGGGCCTGGGTGGACAGGCCAACATGCAGGTTACCGGGCCGATCGAAACGACAACCTCGGGGCAACTCGACCTGAACAAGACCTTGGCCAACGCCCAGAATTCCTTCATGGGATTCCCGAACCTGCAGGGTGTGGTGCCGCAGAGCGTGCTGAACAACGGCGGGTATTACAAGTCGCCCACCATTCCTTGGCAGTACACCATCAACACCGCGGTGTTCTACAAATACCAGAACTACGAGTTCAAGTTCTCGATCTTCAACCTGACCGACCGGCGCAACCTGGTCAACGACATCCCGTTCTACGGCAACGACTTCCTTACCGTCGAGACGCCGCGCAGCTACGCGATCAGCATCAAGTACAAATTCGACTGAGCGCGGGTCGGTACCTACACCTGCACCCTCACCCTGCCCTCTCCCGCAAGCGGGAGAGGGAGCTGGGGGGGATCAGACCCGGCTGAAACTCCAGCGCACCAGTTTTTGCTCGCGGTACGGCATCACGCCGTGAAAAGGGCGCGGGTCGGCATCGAAGACCAGCGGCAGGAAATGCCGGTCGCCGTCCCACAAGGGCAGGGTCGGCAGGGCCTCGAGGGCTATCCACTGCAGCGTGCCCTCCGCATTTTTCTCGAGCGGCGTTCCGCTGAACTCGGTGACGAGGAAGACGAAACCGAACCAGTCTTCACCGTTCTTGCCGAAACCCGGCCAGCTGATCGTGCCGCGCAGCCTCAGCTCCAGGCACTCGATGCCGGCTTCTTCGCGGATCTCCCGGCGCATCCCGGCCGCGACATCTTCGTGGGCTTCGAGCTTGCCACCCAGGCCGTTGTATTTTCCCAGGTGAAGATCGCCGGCGCGTGCGTTGCGGTGGACCATCAGCACCCGCCGGCGGTCGGGGGACAGCACGTAGCCGAGGGTCGCGAGTATCGGTGTGTAGGGCACGATGGATCGATGCGCCGCGCGCAGGGCGAAGTCTGTGGAAGACGCCAAGCCGAATCTGCCGCGCCCGGGCGTTCCTGCGCGCTCGGCGCGCGGGCACATCGACACCGGCACGGCTGCTGCGCGCCAAGGGTGTCACGAAACGCGGCGCGGGCGCAAGCCCGCGATGCTGCCGGCGATCGCATCCAGCCTACGGGTGCAGATCGGCCGCAGCCTTGTCCAGCCCGCTTTTCATCGCCTGCCAGGCGCCTTCCATGCCTGCATGGAGCTTGCCCGCGGCCTCGTCGCTGGCACAGCGGATCTCCTGGAAGCGCTTCTGCGCCTCATCGCGATGGGCGCGCAAATCCTTGATGCGGCCGAAATACCCGGCACGCAATTCCACCGCCATCTGCTTGCCGCGGCTGCGCAGCGCGTCGATGTCCGTGTCCCATTGTTGCAGCTGCGCTGCCATCTGGGTGATGTACTCGCTATTGGTGCTCATGGCCGTGACTCCCCGGACGGGCGCTACGGCCGATCCCGCCGGCGCAGTGCCGGAGTCCGCCCGCAGCTGGCCTGTCCTGCCTGCGAGTGTGGGCCGGGCCGGCGCGAGGCTCCGTGCGTTGGCGTACGGATCGCTATTACCCCAGCAGCGGATAATGGCGATGGCCCCGGCCGACCGCGCCAGGGGATGTATCGAAGGCTGGCCATGGAACGCGATCGCACCGACATTTACCACCGCAACCGTTCGGCGCATAGCGCCGAGCCTTTTCCAATGGCATCGGCCCAGGAGTTTCATCGCCGGATGGCGGCCGCCATCGAAGCCGTCCAGGCCGGCATCTGGCACGCGGGCGTGCACGAGCTGCTGGGCTATGCGACCGATTTTGGCTTCGGCCGCGACCGCGGTGTGCAGACGCTGGTGCTCAAGACCAGCCGCAAATCGGCCTACGTGCGCTTGAACTGGGACACGGTTCTGGGGACCTCGGAGGCCGATCGCCAACTCGTGCATGACGCCGTGGCCCGTGCGATCACCGAGCTGAGCTAGGTCTCGCGGCTCCGGCAGTAGTCACTTCCGAAGCGCATATTCCCCGCGCGGGGTGCTGTGGATCGATTCGCAGCAGGCAGCGCGAAATTCCAGGACGACAGGACGGTGGATTTGCCGCGTCGGCGCGCCTATCGGCTCCGAAAGCGCGGCAGCAATTCGCGTGGCAGGGCCGGTTATTCGGGGCCGCAGTAGCTAAGAACCGGCTAAGTCGGCCCGATCAGAATGACGCAATGCAATTCGACCGCGCCAGGGACACAGGATGAACCAATCGCCAAGGTCCACTCCCCTGGCTGGCTTAATTAACAAGGTTGCGCAAATCGCCCGGCATTGCGTCGAGGCCGGGCTCAAGCCCTGGCCGCTGATGACGTTCATTTGCTCGACAAGGCCTGACCCCTACGGTGCCCCATGAAAACTTCTCCCGATTCCGCATTGGCCAAAGTTCCTGCCGTCACGCTGGGCTTCTGGCTCATCAAAATTGCCGCAACGACCCTGGGCGAAACGGCTGGCGATGCCGTTTCCATGTCGATGAGGCTCGGCTATCTCATCGGCACAGGCATCTTCGCGGCGATATTCCTGGTCGCCGTAATCGCGCAGGTGCGGGCCAAGGGGCACCATCCCTTCCTGTATTGGACCACCATCATCGCCACCACCACGGTCGGCACGACCCTGGCGGACTTTGCCGATCGTTCGCTCGGAATCGGCTACGCTGGCGGTTCGTGCCTGCTGCTGGGGTTGCTGCTCGGCTCGCTCTTGGTCTGGCATCGGGCGCTGGGCACCGTGTCGGTAGATGCCATCCGATCTTCCAAGGCGGAAGCCTACTACTGGTTGACGATCATGTTTTCCCAGACGCTGGGTACGGCGCTCGGGGATTGGACTGCCGACACGGCGGGCCTGGGCTATACGGGCGCAGCCGTCGTGTTTGGCGGGCTGCTGGCGCTGCTGGTGGCGGCGTATTTCTGGACCGCGGCGTCGCGCACGCTGCTGTTCTGGGCGGCATTCATACTTACGCGCCCATTGGGCGCCGTGATGGGCGACTTTCTGGACAAGCCGCTGAGCGCAGGTGGCCTGGCACTGAGCCGCTATTGGGCATCGGCGGCACTGCTCGCTTTCATGCTGACCGCGATCCTGCTATCGCGGCAGCGCGCGAGCCGTACGGTGCATATTTAGGCGGTTGAACGGAGGGGCAATGCGCGTATTGCTGGTCGAGGACGATCCCATGATCGGCGACGCGGTCCGGGGAGCCTTGCAGGATGCGTCCTACGCCGCCGATTGGGTGCGGGACGCACATGCGGCGCTCTCGACGCTGGGCTGCCAGCACTATGACCTGGTGCTGCTCGACCTTGGCCTGCCCGGCAAGGATGGGCTGGAGCTGCTGGCCAGCATTCGCGCCGGCGGCAACCCGATCCCGCTGCTCATTATCACGGCGCGCGACGGCCTGGATGATCGACTGCGCGGCCTGGACGCCGGTGCGGACGACTATGTGGCTAAACCCTTTGAGATGGCCGAGCTGCTGGCACGGATGCGTGCCGTCTTTCGACGCAAGGGCGGCACGGCAGCGCCCGTGATCGGCAACGGCGTGGTGTGCCTTGATCCGGCCACCAAAGAGGCCAGCGTCAACGGTGGCGTTGCGCTGCAGCTGTCCAATCGCGAGTTCGCGCTGCTGCACGCCTTGCTGGTCCGGCCCGGGGCCATCCTTTCGCGCAGCGAGCTGGAGGACCGCATCTACGGCTGGGGCGAAGAAGTCGAAAGCAATGCCATCGAATACCTGATCCATGCGCTGCGGCGCAAGCTTGGCAGCGAGGTCATCAGGAACGTCCGGGGGGTCGGATGGATGGTCTCAAAAGCCGTCTGAACGAATCGGTTCAGCTCAAGCTGTCTTTCACGCTGTCGCTGGCCATCCTGGTGGTGGCGATCGTGGCAGGCGTCTTCTCGTTTCTGTCCGCCTTCGCGGAGGCCCACGAGCTCCAGGACGATGTATTGCGGCAGGTGGCACAGCTCATGGATCGGCAGCGGCTGTTGCCGGCTCCGCCGCCCATCGCTGCCCAGCTCAAGGATATCGATGAGGAATCGCGCGTGATCGTCCAGCGCCTGGACGATGCGAGCGCCTCCACCAAAGGCGTCGATGTCGCAGGCGTGCTGCCGCTGCGGGTAACACTGGAGGATGGCCTTCATACGCTTGACGTCGCTGGCGAAACGTTCCGGGTGCTGGTCAGGACCACGGCTGCCGGCGACCGCATTGCGGTGGCGCAGGAAGCGAGCTTTCGCAATGAAATCGCGCGCGATGGGGCACTGCGTACCGTGATGCCCTTCCTGGTGCTCGTGCCGGTGCTGTTGTTGATCGTGGCTGACCTGGTGCGCAAGATGTTTCGGCCCATCGCGGCGCTGTCCAGGGAAATCGACCTGCGCGCCGACCAGGAACTGCATTCGATTGACGAGCGCCACCTTCCGGTCGAGGTACGCCCGTTCGCGATAGCCATCAATCGCCTGCTCGGCCGCATTGGCCAGTCGATGGAATGCCAACGCCGCTTTGTGGCGGATGCGGCACACGAGCTGCGCTCGCCCCTGACCGCCATGTCGCTACAAGCGCAGAGGCTGGCACAAGCGCCGATGTCAGATCTGGCACGCGAACGGCTGACGGCGTTATGCCAAGGGATCGAGCGCAGCCGCGGCCTGCTCGAGCAACTTCTAAGCCTGGCAAGAGCGCAATCGGCGGGCGCGGCGTCGACCATGCGCGTATCGATTCGGGGCATCTACCACCGCATCATGGAAGACCTCCTGCCGCTGGCCGAGGCCAAGCAAATCGACATTGGTGTCGAAGGCACGCAGGATGCCCACGTGCGGGCGAGCGAGCTCGATATGATCGCCGTGGTCAAGAACCTGGTCGACAACGCCATCCGCTATACCCCAGAGGGCGGGCGCGTCGATCTGTCGGTGGAGGTGTCGGACGCATACGCCGAGCTGCGCATCCAGGACAATGGCCCAGGCATTTCTTTGGCCGAACGGCAGCGCGTTTTCGATCCTTTCTATCGCACGCTGGGAAGCCAACAGATCGGGTCGGGACTGGGCCTGTCCATCGTCCAGACGATCGCCAATCGCATCGGCGCGCAAATTCGCCTCGCCTTTGCCGACGAAGCCCGGCAAACCGGCTTGATCGTTACCGTCATCGTTCCGATCGGATAGCGCGTGCGGCTGCGCGCGGCAGCAGCGCGCCGGCCAGATGCAGCAGCGGCGAGCGCCGTTGGAGCCCGGCGGCACGTGCGGCGGATGGATACCGGCTACGGGTTCGCCCAGGGCGCAGATCGATCGCTAGCCGCCGCGATCGCCCTGCCGGTGCCGCCGCACGTACCGCGCCGCTGCCGCCAGATCGCGCACCACTTCAGTCGCCGCGCTGAAATCGTGCGATTGCGAATAGGCATTGGGTATGGCCAGGCAGTCGATACCGGCCGCCCGTGCGGCCTGCACGCCGTGGGCCGTGTCCTCGATGGCCAGGCAGTGGCTGGCGGCAAGGCCGAGGCCTTGCAAGGCCAGGCGATACCCGTCGGGGTGCGGTTTGCCGCGCGCCACATCCTCGTTGGCGACGATCAGGGCAAAGTGCTCTTGCAGCGCGTGGGCCTGCAAGCTGTTGCCCACTTCCGCGGCACTGGCGCCGGTGACCACCGCCAGTTTCAGGCCCCAGCCGCGGCAGGCGAGCACGGCCTCCCGCGCTCCCGGCATCAGGGCGAAGGCGTGCTGCGCCAGGCCCTCGCGCAAGATGGCCGACTTTTCCCGCGCCAGCGCCGCCGCGTCGGCCGCGAGGCCAAAGCGCTGCACCATGTCGACGGCGTTGGCCAGCGTGGCGATGCCGGAGAACTGCTGCCGATACAAGGCTTCGGACAGCACGACGCCGTAGGGCGCCAGGGCGGCGTTCCAGGCCTGGAAGTGCCGCGGTTCGGAATCGACCAGAGTGCCATCATGATCGAACAGTACGGCGCGCAGGGTCATGCCGCTGCACAGGCCGCGCCGGGCACGCTGCTACTGCGGGCCGCGCGATAGGCCACGGCGCGCGCCGGTTTCTCAGGCCGGCAAGCCCTGGGCGCTGATCTGCGCCCATTCGGCCTCGTCGAACACGCGCGAGCGCGTATGAAAAGCCTTGCCCTCGGGCCCCTCGAGCGAGAAGGTGCCGCCGTGGCCTTCGATCACGTCGATGATCAGTTGCGTGTGTTTCCAGTATTCGTACTGGCTGGTGCTCATGTAGAACGGGCAGCCGCCGATGTCCCCCAGGTGCACATCGCCCGCGCCTATGGTCAGTTCGCCGGGCAGGTAGCAGTTGGCCGCGCTGTTGTCGCAGCAGCCGCCGGATTGATGGAAAATCAACTGCGGGCCGTGCTTCTTTTGCAAGAAGGCGATCAGCTCGAGCGCAGCGGGCGTGGCAATTACCTTCTGGACCATGGGATCCTCCTGCAGGGGTGGGACGCAAAGCGCACCCGGCAGTGTAAAAGAACCGACGCGATCGTGTGGACGTCCCTGGCCTGGGCCGTCGCGGCTATGGCCCTCTCGTCGACCCCGACATCGCCCGCAGCCCCCTGGGCGTTTGTGGCTATCATGGCGCGCTACTTGCCTAGGGAAACCCTCATGCTCAGGATTCGCTACACCTTCGCCGCCGTGCTGGCCAGCGCCGCCACCGCCGCCTTTGCCGCCGACGCGCCGGCGCGCGGCGTGGCCTATGTTTCGAACCAGCAGGGGGCGGTCAGCGTCCTTAACCTCGATACCCTGGAGGTCGGCGCCACGCTCGATGTCGCCGCCAAGGGGCCGCGCGGCATCGGCATTACCGCCGACGGCAAGTGGCTGGTTACGGCCAACATGAACGACGCCAACATCTCCGTCATCGACACGGCCAGCGGCGCGCTGCTGCGCCATGTGCCGATCGGCAAGAATCCGGAGTTCGTCCGCGTGCTCGGCCAGCACGCCTTCGTGACCTTCGAGCCGCAGTCGCACCCGCCCGGCGCGGGGGGCAAGCCCGAGGTCAAGGATGCCAAAGGCGGCGAGGACGAGGACAAGACGCCCGGTCATATCGCGGTCGTCGACCTGGCCGATGGCAAGCTGCTGCTCGACATCGTGGGCAAGCCCGAGACCGAGGGGGTGGAGATCGCCGCGGGCGGCACGCAACTGCTGGTCACCAACGAATCGGACAACTCCATCAGTGTGCTCGACCTCGCCACCGGCCGCATGCTGCGCAACGTGCCCGTGGGCCAGTATGGCAACCGCCCGCGCGGCATCAAGGTCTCGCCCGACGGCCATACCATCGTCACGACGCTGGAGCTGGCGGGCAAGCTGCTGGTGTTCGACGAGCAGTTCACGCTGGTAAAGGAAGTGCCGACCGGCAAGACGCCCTACGGGGTGGCCTTCGATCGTGCCGGCAAGCGGCTGTTCGTCGCGTCCAACAAGGACAAGCTGCTGCAGGTGTTCGACACGGCCACCTGGGAGAAGATCAAGGACATCCCCACGGGCGACCGCTGCTGGCACTTCTCTTTCACGCCCGACGATCGCCAGGTGCTGGTGGCCTGCGGCAAATCCAACGAGGTGGTGGTGGTCGATGCGCAGACGCTCGAGGTGAGCAAGCGCATCGGCAACCTGGCAGCGCCCTGGGGCATCGTGACCTACCCCAAATCGATGGGCAGCATCGACTAGCCGGAATCCCCCTGCTCCGGCTTCACGGGAGCAGGGAGGCGATCAGCTCTTGCCCTGGCTCATCAGGCGCCGGTATATCGTGTTGCGCGATATGCCCAGCACGCGCGCTGCGGCCGAGACGTTGCCCTTGTGCTTGTCCAGCGTTTCGCAGATGGCGCGCCATTCCAGGTCGCCCAGGTTCTGCGGCTCGCCAGCGGCGGACACCGCCGGCGCCACCGGCGCCGGCCCCGTGGCGAAGTCGTCGAGGAAATCGTCGGGCAGGTCTTCGCGGCGGATCACGCGGTCGTCGCCGACCATGCGCTCGGCCGTGCGCAGCAAGTTGGCCAGCTGGCGCACGTTGCCCGGCCATCCATAGCTCTTGAAGAGCCGCATGACCTCCGGGTCGATCGTGATGTCGGTGAGGTTGTCGCGCAGCAGGATGCGCTGTATGACCGCTTCGAGGTCGGAACGCTCGCTCAGGCGCGGCAGCCGCACCACCAGGCCATTGATGCGGTAATACAGGTCTTCGCGGAAGGTCTTGGCCTCGATGCGGCGGCGCCGGTCGCAATGGGTGGCGC
>Ga0209698_10009123_pt1 | contig 10179 bp, 12 predicted proteins | sample LitLauG_LLR_2012_FD_187203 | JGI IMG/M metagenome (GOLD analysis project Ga0209698, IMG submission 187203) | Freshwater sediment microbial communities from Pennsylvania, USA - Little Laurel Run_MetaG_LLR_2012 (SPAdes) (version 2) | ecosystem: Environmental > Aquatic > Freshwater > Creek >... | reverse complement strand
AGCTTTTCCTCCAACGTCGCCCGCATCAAGGCCGTCGCCGATGCCGCCGAGGCCACGGGCCGCGAGTTGATCGTCGCCGGGCGCTCGCTCCACCGCGTCATCGACGTCGCCATCGATACCGGCTACCTGCCGCAGAACTTCAACTACCACGACCAGGATCAGGCCCAGCACATCGACCCGCGCAACGCCTGCATCCTCTGCACCGGCAGCCAGGGCGAGGCCCGCGCCGCCATAGCCCGCATCTCCGAAGGCGAGCATCCGGCGATCACCCTCAACAAGGGCGATACCGTCATCTTCTCCTCGCGCACCATCCCCGGCAACGAGCGCGCGGTCGGCCGCATCCAGAACAACCTTGCCCGGCGCGGCGTCGACGTCATCACCGACAACGAGGCGCTGGTGCATGTGACCGGCCATCCCCGGCGCGACGAACTCAGGCAGATGTACGCCTGGATCAAGCCAAAAATCGCCGTCCCCATGCACGGCGAGGCCCGCCACCTCAAGGAGCAGGGCCGCCTCGCGGCCGCCGCGGGCGTCGCCGAAGTGGTGCAGGCGGTCAACGGCGACATGGTGCGCCTCGCACCCGGTCCCGCCAAGATCATCGACGGCGTGCCGGTCGGCCGCCTCTACCGCGACGGCTCGCTGATCGTGCCGGGCGACGACGGCCCCGTGCAGGAGCGCCGCAAGCTCGCCCAGGTCGGCCTCGTCATGGTTGCGGTCACGCTCTCGGTGAAGGGCGAAGTCTTGGGCTATCCCCAGCTCGCGCTCGACGGCGTGCCGGAAAATACCGCGCGCGGCGAAGCCATGTACGATATCGCGCTCGATGCCGTCGAAGGGTGCTTGAAAAGCATCCCCGCCGCGCGCCGCAAGGACCCCGAACTGGTGCGCGAAGCCGTCCGCCGTGCCGTCCGCGCGAGCATCGCCGACGCCTGGGGCAAGAAGCCGATTGCCAAGGTGCTGATTACTGTAGTTTGAACACGGTAGTCGGGGCAAACGATTGCCGATTGCCCACTCCCGATTGCCGCCGAGCGAAGCGAGGAACAATGATCGGACGACTGAATCACGTTGCCATCGCCGTCAAGAACCTCGAAGCCGCCGCCGCGGTCTATAAAAACGCGCTCGGCGCCAAGGTCGGGCCGCCGCTCGCCCAGCCCGAGCACGGCGTGACGGTCGTGTTCATCGAGTTGCCCAACACCAAGATCGAGCTGTTGGAGCCGCTTGGCGCCGGTTCCCCGATCGCCAAGTTCCTGGACAAGAACGCCGACGGTGGCATCCACCACGTCTGCTACGAGGTCGACGATATCCTCAAAGCCCGCGACCAGCTGAAATCCCAAGGCGCCCGCGTGCTCGGCGACGGTACGCCCAAAATCGGCGCCCACGGCAAGCCCGTGCTTTTCCTCCACCCCAAGGATTTCTGCGGTACTCTGGTCGAGTTGGAACAGGTCTGACGCACGCTATTTCAGTGTAATCGCGAGCCCGCTCAGGTCGGCGTTGGCCAGCAGGCCAACTTCCTTGCCGCTCAACTTCAATACGGCACCCTTTTCGTTGGTGAGCACGATGGCGCGCGCCCCGCCCCCGACCGCCAGGCCCGCGCCTGCAGCACCATAGACACCAGCCACGTCGGAGGGTTGGCTGATATGGCTGACGGTGCCGTGCAGGTAGGTTTTCGAGCCGCCGAACACCAAGCCGTAGTCGAGACCACCGGCCGAAAGTCCGTAGGTCCGGCCATGGAACGTCAAGGTTCCGCTGCCGCCCGAGCCGCCGATGATCCAACCCGCCTTATAGATCGTGAGTGAGACGCCCCCGCCGTCTGCCAGGCTTGCGGTTGAAAGGCCGCCGAGTGCGGCAATCGAGGCAAGCGCCGTGCGGATAGCCATTGAAATCGTCATGGAACAGTCTCCTGGAAGGTTTCTAACCGTAGCAGTGCTAAGCTTGCCGTTAACGGCCAAGCCGGCGAATCGTGTCGCAGCTTGGCGCACAAAAACGACAACGGTGTGGATGGCCTGCGGGGGTGCACCTTGATATACCTTCCCCCATGACCCTTTCCTTCGCCATCGTCACCTACATCTGCATCTGGTTCATGACCTTGTTTGCGGTGCTCCCGTTCGGCGTGCGCACCCAGGACGAGGCCGGCGAGGTTGTGCCCGGCACGCCTGAAAGCGCGCCCGCGGGTTTCCGCATGGCCCGCGTCGCGCTCGTCAACTCCCTTGTCGCGGCGCTGATTTTCGCCGTGTTTTACCTTGGCTACACGCAGGGGTGGCTGACCGCGGTCGAGACCCACGCGCCACAAACCCGCTAATACGCGCTGCGCCCTGGGCCCCAATGTGTTGCGCTTGCGCCACGCCTGACCGTCATCATGCGTGCAAAGTGCCTATGGCAGCGCCATCCTCCCGTCCGCCTGCTAAACCCTCTCTCATGTGTCTGTGAGGGGTATCGAGTGGTGGCTTCGTGTCTCCATAAGTTGTCGGTTTGGGTGGTGCTGGCGTTGGCCGCGCTTGTCGCGCTCGCAGCTCCCTCACGCGCCGCCGAGTTCAAGGTTTCGCTCGCCGAACTCGCCAAAATCCTGACCGTCACCATCGGCGACGCCAAGCTTCGCCTCCACAACGTCCCTGGCGGCATGATCAACCTCACGCCCGGGTCCTCGCTCACCATCGGCTCCACCTCGGTCCCGGTCGCGGTGCCGGCGCGCACGTTCGTCGTCGACGGCGTCACCTATGCTTACTACGTCAACGAACTGAACTCAGGGCCGATCACAATCTCGGCGGTGCCCTCGGCCATCCGGTTCACGGTGCCGTTCACCACTAACGGCCCGGCGCTGGTTGGCAAGTGTGTGTCGGGCGTCTTCTGCTTCTCCGACCAGATCCTGCCCGAAATCCAGTGGTCGAGGGCCGTCGTCACCATCGATCTCACTCCGGTGTACGTGAACGGCAACCTCTCGCTCGACCTCAAGGCGGTCGGCATTGGTGGCACCTTTACGCCCGACTGCAACGCCGCGAATGGGCTGCTCACGGGCGGGGCGTGCGATTTCGTGCTCCCCAAAGCGCGCACAGCCGCGAGCCTGCTCAAGTCGGACCTCAGCAAGACACTGGTCGATACCGTGAATGCGCCCGACATGCAGGAAAAAATCGCGGCCGGCTTGAGGCCGTACCTGAAGTTTGGGCCGGTCGGCTCGGTCAGTTTCTCCAAGGTCCAGGTCGATTCAACGAACCTCACCCTCACCTTCTGCCTCGCCTGCACGGGCAACGGAAGCTGACGCTGCAACGGGGCTAAAACCCGAGCCCTTGCGCCCCCCCGCGCTAGCCGTTAGTGCAGGCCGAGCCAATTCAACCCCCGGACATTCCCATGAGCAAGCGCGCCCTCCCGGTCACGCGAGAGCAGAACTTTCCCGACTGGTATCAGGCCATCGTGCGCGACGGCGACATGGCGGAAACGTCCCCCGTGCGCGGCTGCATGATCATCAAGCCGTGGGGCTGGGGCGTGTGGGAGCGCATCCAGGCCGAGCTTGACGCCCGCATCAAGGATACCGGCCACGAGAACTGCTATTTCCCGCTGTTCATCCCGCTGAGCTTCATCGCCAAGGAGGCCGAGCACGTCGAGGGCTTCGCCAAGGAGATGGCAGTCGTCACCCACCACCGCCTCATGAACCAGGGCGGCAAGCTCATCGTCGACCCCTCCGCCAAGCTCGAGGAGCCGCTCATCGTGCGGCCGACGTCGGAAACCATCATCGGCGACGCGTTCCAGCGCTGGATCAAGAGCTACCGCGACCTCCCGCTGCTCATCAATCAATGGGCCAACGTGGTGCGCTGGGAGCTGCGCACGCGGCTGTTCCTGCGCACGGCGGAGTTCCTCTGGCAGGAGGGCCACACCGCCCACGCCGGCCGCGAAGACGCGATGGCTGAAACCTTGAAGATGCTGGAGGTCTACCGCGAGTTTGCCGAGACCGTTCTCGCCATGCCCGTGATCGCCGGCGAAAAGCCCGCCAACGAGCGCTTCCCCGGCGCCGACGCCACCTATTCCATCGAAGCGATGATGCAGGACGGCAAGGCGCTGCAGGCCGGCACGTCGCATTACCTCGGCACACACTTTGCCGAGGCGCAGAACATCCAATTCCAGAACGCGCAAGGCATCATGACCCACTGCCACACCACCAGCTGGGGCGTCTCCACCCGGCTGATCGGCGGCGTGATCATGACCCACGGCGACGACGACGGGCTCCGCCTGCCGCCCGCCATCGCACCCAAGCAGATCGTGATCGTCCCCATGCTGCGCGACAAGCCGGAGGATGCCGCGCTCTTGGACTATGTCCGCGCTCTCGAGAAAGATCTCAAAGCCCTCGGCATCCGCGTGCTGCTCGACGTGAAGCCCACCAAATCCGCCGAGAAGCGCTGGAACTGGGTGCGCAAGGGGGCACCGGTCATCGTGGAAATCGGTCCGCGCGATGCCGCCGGCGGGCAGGTCACCTTCATGCGCCGCGACGCCTTGCGCGATGGCGACAAGATCGCCTCGCACGCCCTCGCGCGCGATGCGTTCATTGCGGGGGCGCCCAAGCTGCTGGCCGATATCCAGGCGGCGCTGTTCAACGAGGCGAAGGCGCGCCTCGACGGCAATATCGTAACGGGATTGAAATCCTTCGCCGAACTCGCCGCCTACTTCGGTCCAGCGTCTAGCGACGACGGCGAAGCTAGCGGCGACGACGAAGACGGTGCCTTCAAAGGCTGGGCCAAGGTCGCGTGGTCGCGCCCCGAAGGTGCCGCCCTCGACAACATCGCCGACCGCCTCAAAGCCCTCAAGCTCACCATCCGCAACGCGCCGCTTACCCAGGAACCCGTCTCCGGCCCCTGCCTCTTCACCGGCGAACCCGCCAAGGAATGGGTCCTCATTTCGCGGGCGTATTGAGGCGAAATTCCACCGCCTGCGGACGGCACCTCGGCCCAAAACGGTCCCTGCAAAAGCTTGCCGTGCGTGCCGGTTTGAAATACACCACCGTCCTATCGACTTTAGTACGGAGTGCCTTTCATGAATGACATTTTAGCCGGCAATTGGTGGCTGATCGCCTCGGGTTTCCTGGTTGCTTTGGTCGCCGTGCTCGCGATCTGGCGCTTCAATTCTTCCGGTTCAGCTGCTGACGACGCGTTCGCCACCAGCGCGGCTGCGCCGGACGTTCGGTCTGCCCCAGCACCCGCCGCCACCCCTCCCGCAGCCGCCAAATCCATGCCCGCAACGAGCCCGGCTGCCGATCCTGTCACCTATCCTGTCACCACCATCGGCATTCCTCCCGGGACAGTGAATGCGGTCCCCGCATCGCCATCCGCCGCCGCGGGACCTCTTACCTATCCCATCACCACGGTCGGCATCCCTCGCGGCGGCGTCTAGCCGGTAACATTGGGAACCAATCGCTGAGGCCCCCATGCCCGATTTCCTTTTGCTGATGCACGCCGACAGTGAACGGCCCGTTTCGGACAGCGACTGGGAGGTGTACCTCGCCGGGCTTTCGGCCAAGGGTGCCTTGCGCGGCGGGAGTGCCATTGGCGACGGGGTTTGCCTGAAGCGCACCGGCTCCCCGCCGCCGACAACCAGCCACCTCGCAGGCTACGTCAAGATCGAAGCCCGCGACCTCACGCATGCGCGCGAACTCGTCGCGGGCAATCCGGTCTATGAAGCGGGCGGCACGGTCGAGTTCAGGGCACTGCCGCGCTCGGGCTGAACGGGCACATTTCGCGCCTCGCCAACCCGCTACACAACGCCGCCGAATTCTTCCGGCGGTTCTTTTGCGATCCTAGCAAAAACCTGCCGCAGCTCGTTGACCGAGGCCTTCCGCACCGCCCCGGCATGCACCTGATCGGGCGTCCACATCCACGTTCTCACCGGATCGTGGCGCATCTCCCACTGCGGGAATAGCCGCGTATCGACATCGGTGACGGACAGCAGCTCGACCTCGTCGTGGCGCTGGTCGCGCAATATTCGGGCGAACGCGGCCGTCACTTCGGCCCCCTGGCCCTCCAACAACTGGAGAAAGATGTCGTCCCGGCAGATCAGGGCCCCTGTGATGCCGTCGCGCTTGTTGTTGCGCCGGGCCTGGAACAAAATGTCGTTGAGCGTGGTGGCATCATAGCCAAACGGCCGCGACGTGTAGATCAGCTGCGTCTGCCGCATGGCGTGCCTCCGGTTATAGATAAGTGGCGCACGATAGCACGGTTGGGCTTGGAGCTGGAGCTGCCGGGTCACTCAAACCCGGCAACTCATGCGCCGTCATGTGCGGCCAGCTCGATCCACCTACTTGCTGATCACCGCCGCGCCGGCCGTGCAAACGACCTCGTCTTGCGATCCTGTCGCTCCCGAACAGCCGATTGCGCCGATGATCTTGCCGTCCGCGACCAACGGGATGCCGCCGCGCGACGCGATCACGTCGTCGAGCGTCAGGATGTATTTGGAATCCGCCTTCTGGATCGCGTCCTCGAAGGCCTTGGTGGGGCGGCGGAACTTGACTGATGAGCGCGCCTTGTGCTCCGCGATGGCGATGGAAGCGAGCTGGGCGCCGTCCATGCGGGCAAACGCCACCAGATTGCCGCCCGAGTCGACTACGGCGACGTTCAGCGGCCATCCGTGCTTGGCTGCTTCTGCCATCGCGGCCTGGATGGCATCCTGGGCGCGCTGCAAGGAAATTGGGGCGCCGTAGGGTTGGCTGAAAGGCATCTTTTCGGGAACGGTGTCGAGGGGGCTTGCCGCCGGCGGTGTCGCCTGCGCATGTGCTTCACAAGCAACAAGCAGGGCAGCGCAAGCGAGGGCTGCTCGCCAGTGGATGGTTTTCATATCAATGCTCCAAGGATTGCACGTCCACCCGGTCCTTCTATTGCACCGGCGCCACACGCTTAGCGCACCTGCATGACATCGGCCATGGCGCAATGCGGTGTGCATTGCTTCGCCGGGCAATCGCGTCCGGATGAGAAGCATTTACGCATATTTTGCGGCTTTTGGACCTGCCGCTCGCTGCTCAATCCCCCAACACACCAGCCTTGACCGCGCCATAAGGGGCTGCGATGGCATCAAGGTGGGATCAACGCATACGATTCATGGGGCGCGATGAGCGGTCAAGGGCTATCGGAGGCGGTACAGGCCGCGGCACGTGCAACCGGTGCGGGCGGCGATGCGCGCGGCTACACGCGGCCCTTTACCGGTTACGAGTGGATGCTCGCCCGCCGCTATCTTGGCGCGCGCCGCGCCGAGGGCTTCATCTCCGTCATCGCCGGCTTCTCGTTCCTTGGCATCATGCTCGGCGTCGCGACCCTCATCATCGTAATGGCGGTCATGAACGGCTTTCGCCACGACCTGTTTGAGAAAATCTTAGGCCTCAACGGCCACGTCATCGTGTCGCGCGGCGGCGAGGACATGAGCGACTACTCCGCTTTGAGCGCGCGCATCTCCCAGGTTCCAGGCGTCAAGCACGTGATGCCGCTGGTGGAGGCGCAGGTACTCGCCTCCTCGCCGGTGCAGGGCCTCGGCGCGCTGGTGCGTGGCGTGCCCGAAGGCGGGCTGCGCTCGCTCGATCTCGTCGCCGGCAATATTCGCTACGGCACGCTCGACGGCTTCGAGCACGGCCAGGGCGTCGTCATCGGCATCCGGCTCGCCAATGCGCTCGGCCTGCGCACGGGCGACAATATCACCCTCATTTCGCCGCGCGGCGCCACCACCCCGTTCGGCGTCTCGCCCCGCACCAAGCCCTACCAGGTCGCCGGCATTTTCGAGGTCGGCATGTCGGAATACGACAAGACCATCGTGTTCATGCCGCTCAGCGAGGCGCAGAAGTTCTTCTCCCGCGGCAATCAGGCCGATGTGCTCGAGGTGGTGGCGGACGATCCCGAACGCGTCGAGCAGCTCGCGGATGCGATCAAAATTGCCGGCGGCGAAGGCACCGCGACGTCCGACTGGAAGCAGCGCAACGAGACCTTCTTCAACGTGCTGGAGGTCGAGCGCAGCGTGATGTTCATCATCCTCTCGCTCATCATCGTGGTGGCGGCCTTGAACATCATTTCAGGCATCATGATGCTGGTGAAGGATAAGGGCCGCGATATCGCGGTTTTGCGCACCATGGGGGCCACCAGCGGCGCCATGATGCGGGTGTTTCTCATCACCGGGGCCTCGATCGGCATCGTCGGCACGCTCGCGGGCCTCGCACTCGGATTGATTTTTTGCCGCAATCTCGAGGATATCCGGCAGTTCATCCAATGGGTGTCAGGTCGGACCGTCTTCGACCCTAGCGTCTATTTCCTCTCGCACCTGCCCGTGCAGGTCGATCCCTGGCAGACCGCGACCATTGTGCTAATGGCGCTCGCGATTTCGATCCTTGCCACCATCTATCCGTCCTGGCGGGCAGCCATGCTCGATCCGGTCGAGGCGCTGAGGTACGAATGAACGCGCCCGCCGAAATCCCGCCGCCTCAAGCCGTGCTCGTTCTCGAGGACTTGAAGCGCTCATTCAAACAGGGCGAGCGCACGCTGCATGTGCTCGCGGGGGCGTCCGCGCGGCTCATGCCGGGTGAGGCGGTCGCCCTCGTCGGCCCATCGGGCGCCGGTAAGTCGACGCTGCTGCACGTTGCGGGGTTGCTCGAAACCCCCGACAGCGGCCGCGTCGTCGTCAACGGTCAGGATTGCGCGCGTCTCGGCGATGCCGCCCGCACCCGCGTGCGCCGCCGCGACATGGGCTTCGTCTACCAGTTCCATCAGTTGCTGCCGGAGTTCTCCGCACTCGAGAACGTGGTGATCCCCCAACTCATTCTCGGCCGGTCGCGGGCCGCGGCCAACTCCCACGCGGCGTCGCTGCTCTCCTCCCTCGGGCTTGCAGACCGCCTCGATCACCGCCCAGCGGAGCTGTCGGGTGGCGAACAGCAGCGCACCGCCATCTGCCGCGCGCTCGCCAACACGCCGCGCCTGCTCCTCGCCGACGAGCCGACCGGAAATCTCGACCCCAAGACCTCGGAACTCGTATTCTCCGAACTGATGTCGCTGATAAAATCTACCGGCGTTGCGGCTCTCATTGCCACACACAACATGGATCTGGCACAACGGATGGACCGTGTCCTCAGGTTGGAAAACGGGGAACTCGTAGAGATTAAAAAATGAAGCGTATGTTTGCGAGCGTTGGGTTCCTCGTTTTGATCATGGTGACGGTGGTGCTTGCGACGGTGACCGCCGACGTGCGCCACCGCGAGGACGGTGTGCCGGGATACGTCATCTCGCAGCGCATCCGCGCCCGGATGGAGCTGCGGCGGCAAGAGCGCGCGCCCAGGCTTACGAGCGCCACGCGCCTGCCCGGCGCCGGGCCCGGCTACGAGAGCATCAGCATCAACGGCCAGATGCGCACCTTCGTGCGCTATACACCCGACAGCGTTCTGCTCGCCCGCAAGCGGGCACCCGTCGTCTTTCTGCTCCATGGTGCAGGCGGCGTTGCCGCACACCTTGCTCCCTATGTCGGGCTCAATGCGGTTGCCGACCGGGAGCACTTCATCGTGGTCTACCCGCAAGGCATCGAAAAAGTGTGGAACGATGGCCGCGATCCCGGCGACAAGGCCAGCCACAAGCGCGGCTCCGAGGACGACGCGGCGTTCTTAAACCTGCTCGCAGACGGCCTCGTCGCCGACGGCGTTGCCGATCCCGAGCGCATCTACCTCGCCGGCATCTCGAATGGCGGCTTCATGGCGCTGAACCTTGCCTGCAACCCCGACAGCCGCTTTGCAGCCATCGCCAGCGTGATTGCGAGCCTGCCGGAGAAGGCCAAGCCTGCCTGCACACCGCGCCGCGCCGTCCCCGTCCTTATGATCAACGGCACCGCCGATCCGCTGGTCCACTACGACGGGTCGGCGAGCAACACCGGTATCAAGGGTAACCTCCCCGTTCCCGCGACAGCGCAGTTTTTTGCCGAACTGAACCAGTGCGGCACCGCGACCGAGCTTTCGATCGACCCGCGCGACACCAGCGATGAAACCCGCGTTTCGCAGCGCGTGTGGCACGGATGCCGCGACGGCAGCGGCGTCGCCCTGTACACCATCTCGGGCGGCGGTCATCAGGCGCCGTCGACGGCCAAGGTGACCGGCGGCATCGTGATCGACTGGGCCATGGGCATCCGCTCCCGCCAGATCGACACCGCCGAGACGGTGTGGGACTTTTTCAAGGCGCATAAGCGCTAGGC
>Ga0209698_10009122_pt1 | contig 10181 bp, 11 predicted proteins | sample LitLauG_LLR_2012_FD_187203 | JGI IMG/M metagenome (GOLD analysis project Ga0209698, IMG submission 187203) | Freshwater sediment microbial communities from Pennsylvania, USA - Little Laurel Run_MetaG_LLR_2012 (SPAdes) (version 2) | ecosystem: Environmental > Aquatic > Freshwater > Creek >... | reverse complement strand
ACGATGCAGTGGTCATGGTCATTGGTCTAGGTGCTCCGGTCTCGCCCTGTAGGGATGACGGGCTACCGCAGATGTCTCACGTCACCCTGACATACAGGGGACCCTCCTCGTCAGGGACCCGGGGACCGGGGAAATGGTGACCACCATCCTCTTTCGGGACCATGCAGCCCTGGACGCTTACCAGGCTTGGGCGAAGCAGAAAGTCGCCGAGTCTGAACAACTAGGATCCGGCGAGGTCAGTGCGGGCCGGGTGTACGCGGATGTCATCGCCTACCTGTAGCCTTAGTTCACCGCCGTCCGGCGCGCGAAACTCCCGCCTTCTCGACGATCAGCTGCGCTCGCCTGTAGCCATAGTAGCCAGGTATGACGGGGCCACCGACGTGAGAAAGGTGTCGTTACGCCCACCCGCCTGTCCTCGGCTCCTACCAGGCCGCTCAGAATGACGCATAATGCGCCAACCGGCGCACTAGCGATTTCTCGCGGCGGTTCTGAACCCTGAACGACGGCTGCGCGCGTCAAATCGGAAGCGACGCCAGCTACCAAACGAGCCACTCAGCCGTGCGCCCAGTCGTGTCGGATTGCCGGGATGAGCACGGGGCCCGGCCGGCCTGGACCCGGCCGACCCGAGCGGAAGCCGCGGCCGGGGATTACCGATCGGTCCGGTCTCGGTATCCGACCTGGTCAGATCCATCGGCGTCGGCACTTCTCGCTCAGCTGGGGTCGAGGCCGGCTTTCTCGATCCTTGTGCTGGTCCGCCTACGGCGGGGTGAGCAGCTTGGCCCGGACCCGATGGTCGAAGCACTCGGCGGGCGCAAGCTCAGGACCACATGCCATGGCGGCCACCACCATGAAAAGGTCAGGGTCAGTCCCGAACAACTCCATACGCCGACGGCGCTCGCCGATGCGCTCGGGACCGAGCGGGATATGGACATCAGTGAAGACCGAAGCGCAGAAGCGCAGCCGCCGCATCCGCTCGCTGCGCTCATCGCTGTAGGAAGCCAGAGCGGCCGGTGACCAGTCGCCACCTCCGAGCAGCGCCTCTCCGAGCAGACGGGCGTCGCGCAAAGCGATGGACAGGCCCTCGCCGATCGTCGGATCACTGAAGCCGGCGGCATCACCAATGAGCGCGGCGCCCTCCACACACGGCGTCGTGGTCCACGAGTCGTGCATCGGATAGGCGGCGCACGGCCCGGCGGGAGTGGCATCGGCCAGGCGGTCGCAGTTGGGAACAGCGGCCAGGCGGAAGCTGGCAAGGAACGCCGCCGTCTTCTTCTCGCCCGAGAGGCGCTCCCGAAGCTCCACCGGAACGGAGAGATACAGCCGGGCGCGCCCCTCGAGCTGAGGGAAGATGAAGAAGATGCGGTCGCCTTCGGTGCCGATCGTCGCGTCGGTCGCCGGCCAGTCGAGATCCTCGACGAGCAGCCCGCCCATTACGACTCGCGGCTCGTTGTGTTGGATGCCGATGCCGAGCTGGCGACGCACGGCCGATTCCCGGCCGTCGGCGCCCACCACCAGGCGGGCGCGGGCGCCACCCACCACACCGCCGGCGGTGTAGGTGACCTCCGGCGAGGGGCCCGCCGTCACCGCGACGTTGCTCACGCCGCGAACCACCCGCGCTCCGGCCTCAACTGCCGCCGCCTCCAAGGCGGTGCAGGCCACAGGATGGCGCATGGCGAGCGCGCCGGGCACGCCCGCAATGAGCTCTGCCAGTGGATTGGGCGCCGCCTCAGCTTCTGCCGGCGTCACCACCTCGTCGTAGCCCACGAACTGGGTGAGGAAGTTGCCGCCAGCCTCAACCAAGCTGTCGAGCACGCCAAGCTGCTGGGTTTCGGACACCCCCCACGGATGCATGTACTCGCCCCGGACCCGGTCCACGTACTCGGTCGAGCGTTCGAGCACCAGGACCGAGAGACCACCCCTCGCCAACATGGTGGCCAAGGCGCAGCCAGCGATCCCAGCGCCGACGACGACGACGTCGTCGAAACTGTCCACGGGAGTCATGCCGCCCGCGGCTGAGCGGGCCGAAGAACCCCGTGATGGACGCCAGGTGCCCGTCCGGCGCCAACACGCCGAAGTCAACGCCCTCCAACACCATCGAGTCGTCCGGGTCCCGCAGCTCCCACGCGAACCGGAGGTACACGTCGTGCTCATCAACCGAGGACACCACCTCGATGCGGTGACCGGGAAAGCCGGCCCGCGTCACCGCGATGTGCGCCACGAGCCCGTCCCGACCCTCGACTCGCCCCATCGGATCGCAGTACACCGCATCGTCGGCCCATGCTTGCCCGAGCAGCTTGTGGCGCGCCACGTCATCATCCTCGTTCCAAGCCGCTCCGTACGCCACAACGATCTCCGCTGTTGTCATCACGTCCCCCTGATCCCGGTCTCGGCCGGCGCTCATCCTTGCGCACGCTAACGCCCCCCGCTTGCGCACCGACGCTACGACAGTCGGCCCGGAAGCTGGGCCGCGGTCTACCAAGCCGGCGTCGTTCGCACCCAACAGCTCGTCCCGCCCGGTCATGGGCTCCCGGGCGGATCGGCAGACCACTCGGTAGTGCCGGCGGATTCAGGGGCAGGCGACACCGACGATCCAGCGGACTCGGGCGGGATCGCGCCGGCCCGTCGATCCTGCTCGGTCAGCGGCCTCCAGCTACGAAAACGCGACCGGCGATGATCGGCACATCTGTACGGGTCCTTCCCTGAAGTCGTCTCTACAGGGATCCGCGATTATGTCGCAGCAGAGGGAGTTGAGCGCCCTTCATGCGGTGGACGTCGATTGGTGGGCGACCACGGCGGGTCGGTCGAAGTTGCGGCCGAGGTCGTAGGCCTGCTGGAGGTACTGCTGGAGGAGTTCGGGCGATGCAGATGTCGCGGTGTAGAAGTAGACATGCTCGACGTCTTCGATGCCGGGGTAACGGAAGGACCAGTCGTCGAGAACCCTGGCGATGCCGTCTCGGATCCCATCGTCGTAGGCGTTTCTGTCGAAGATGGTCGAGGTGATGAGCAGGGCGCGCTTGTGATGTAGGAGGGGTTGGCGTCCGTTGATGTCGCCGCGCCACCCCTCCGAGGTCAACCCGAACGCGAAGTCCAAGGTGAACACACGGTCGATCCAGCCTTTGAGGATGGCCGGGAAGTTACAGAAGTGGATGGGGGCGATGAAGGCCAAACCGTCGGCCCACGCGACCTTCTCTTGTTGGGCGAGCACGTCCTTGGGCATCTGGCTTCGGATGAGCGCGGCGATCTCCGATTGAGACTTGCCTCGTATGGCCCGTGTTGCGAGCCAGCGTTGGAGCGGCCCGCGGCATGAGGTCATCACTCGACCCCGCAGGTCCATCATGTCCAAGATGTCGGTGGGGATGTCACCGGCGATGTAGCTGGCCGCGTCCCGGTCCCGGAACACCGGGTCGAATCCGATGGCGTGGAGATCAACCACCTGGCTCGTGTGTCCGGCATCTTGCAGGCCGGCCGTGAACCGGTCCAAGACGGCGTGGCAGAACGAGCGCGGGTTCTCATGGGCGTACACCGTCAGCACCTTCATGTGGACTCCTTCTGCCGTCGGGGGCGGAGGTCAGCGACCTCGCCGCAGCTCCTCCTCGATGTCCTCCTCGGTCACGGGCCGGCGGTAGAACGCGTTCCAACCATCCAACGTCAGGAGCACTCCCCAGCCGGCGAGAACCCATCCGGGCCAGAAGGAGCCGTACCCGTTGACCGCCCACACGCCGACCAGGAACAGGTTGATCACGACGTAGGCGACGAGATCGGCGAAGAACTTGCGCTTCTTTTCGACTCGCTTCCGGGCTCGCTCGTAGTCCTGGGCTGTCGAAACCGTTTCCTCGAGATCGGATAACCCGGTCATTACGCCCGCCTCCCTCGCTTGTCCACGGCAGTCCCAATCGACGATCGCTCACCCTGCAGCTTCTGCTCGCCTGCCGCGCCGCGCCAGGGCCGAACGTCACCCGGGGGACTACAGGAGAGAAGTAAGGATGGGGAAGGCCGAGAGGTATGGCCGGCCCGGCTCCAGGTCAGCTGTCGGCAGAATCCGGCTCGCCGGAGCGGGAACGGTCCTGGTCGACGAGTTCGAGGATCCGGTCGGTGTTCTCTCGAATGGCGCGGATGTTTGCGGAACATCCACTTCGGTGGAGCGTTCTCCGGCATCCGTTCAAACCGCTTCTCCCAATCCAGGTTCTGCATCTTCGGGCTGAGGCGCTTGGCAAGCACGCCAGCCACAACGAGAAGCACGGCAAGCGCGAAACACCTCTTCATGAGCGGATCGTGACTCGATCGGACCGCCCGAAACCAGAGGACAACGTCCCCGCGGCCCAGGTTCTCGGGGGCCCTGTACGCCAAGACGGGCCTTCTGCCCCTAACCCGCGCCGGCCGCGAGGTGCACGCTGTAGACAGCCCGCCGGTCGTTGCGGTTGTTGCGCCCGGCGGGGGACTAGAAGGGAGGTACCAGATGCGCCTCCCCAACAGAGACGTCATCGCTACGGGACTCGTGGCCGCCGCTGGACTTCTCTACGTGCTGTGGGCCGTTGGCTCCGCGCCGCCGGGCATGAGCAGCACCCGAGCGTCGGGAAGCGTCATCCTCGTGCTCGGATTCGCGGCCTCGGCCAGCGCTGTCGTGCCCACCTTCGACAAGCTGCTCCACGGCAACAGGGCCTACCTGGCCGTGACCGCCCTCATCGGCGTAGTCGCCCTCATCGGCGGGATGCAGATGCTCATCAACGCGAGCGACGCAGGCCTCGCCGTGGTGATGGTGGCGATGGCTGTCCTCTGGCTCATCGCCACCGTCCATCACAGCCTTCTCGCCAGGACCGGCTCGGCATCACGGACGCCCGGCCCCACCTACGCCCCGAGGCACGGATGGTGAGAGGACCGCGAAGGCGCACCCAGCCGGCGCAGCCTCCACGGTCGGCTCCGCAGATTGTCCGGCAGCCTCGCTGCTCGTCAAGCGCGGTGAACGCGGATGGCGGGCTCGCAGCGTCGGACACCAGACAGTCGGCCGGAGGCACTACGCCCGGCTGGCGGTGACCGTCACCCAATGTCGGACTTGCTGCACCGCCGACGAGCCGGAGGTCTTCGGGACCCCGCTGTACACGACCGACGAGCTGGGGCCGCGCCGAAGGCGGCCGCCGCGGCACTCGGGTGTAGGCAACCCCTCCGCGGTCGCCGAGCCATCCCCCCGGCAAGGTGGTCCTCGACCAACCCCTCGACACTCACCGCTGCGCGACGACGACCTATCCGACGATGTGGCTACCCCTGCACCCTACTTGGTATCACCCCGTCATGCATCCCACCGGTCGGCACAGAGACCATGCGCTATTGCCGGCGATAGCACGCCGCCCGCCCCGCCAGGACCCCCTCGACCCGTGCCGGATCACCCCGGCTGGGACGTTACCGGACGGTCCGGCTGGGGCATCGTCCCAGCTCAGACCTGGCATCGCGGTATGTACGGCATCGTCTTCTCGTGCCCGAGTGGCGACCGAATGTTGCGATTACCGGTCGGCTTCGGAGCCAGACTCGCTGAGTCGGTCGAGCTGATCGACGGTGAAACCGACGGGTCTGAGCTTGTGGCACGGCGCCGCCCTCCCCGGTTTAAGCGCCTTGGCGTACCCACCGGGCCCATCTGCATGGCCGGCCGCCCAGAACGGAGAGCAACGTCCGGAGCGGGATCCTGGCACGGCGCGATGACCGTTCGGGCAGATCTGCTATCTGCGAAGGGCAGGACCGCCTAGTGTCTCGCCAGATCGAGGAGGGGAGCCCTCGTGCGTTTCCGGTCGGGTTGGGGGCATTGGGTGGCAGGCATGCCGCTTCTCGTCGCACTGGTGTGTGGTGTGGCTCCGAGCGCTCGAGCCGACAGCCCCGTGGGGGCGCAGCCGTCGAATCGTGGCGTGATCGTCAAGGAGTACCCGGTTCCGACGCCGGGAAGCAGTCCTGCAGGAGTCGTCGTCGGGCCGGACGAACAGGTTTGGTTCGCCGAAGCGAACGCGAACATGATTGGTCGCTTGACGGCACGTGGAACCTTCCGCCAGTTTAACGTTGGAAACCACCCGCCATGGCTCGCGGTCGGGTCGGACGGGGCGCTGTGGTTCACTGAACAGCTCTCGAACAACATCGGGCGGATCACAACCGACGGCACCGTCAGCGAGTTCCCTGTTCCCACGCCGGGAAGTCAGCCCGCCGCGATCACCGCTGGCCCCGACGGCGCGATCTGGTTCGCGGAACTGTCCGGTAACAAGATCGGCAGGATCACCGCCGACGGAGTGATCAACGAATTCCTGATCCCCACGGACGCAAGCACGCCTGCGGGAATCACCGCAGGACCCGACGGAGCGATCTGGTTCACCGAGTACGCCACGAACAAGATCGGGCGGATCGCCACCGACGGCGCCTTCAGCGAGTTCCCGGTCCCGACGCCAGGTGCCGAGCCAACGGCCATCACGGCCGGGCCGGACGGTCGCGTCCTGTGGTTTACCGAAACCGGCGCCAACCAGATCGGACGGGTCACGACCAAGGGCATCTTTCGCGAGTTCTCGATCCCGACACCGAATGCGTTCGGCGGCTGTTGCAACCTCGGAATGATCAGTGGTCCCGACGGCGCGATCTGGTTCACCGAGGACCAGGCCAACCAGATCGGACGGGTTACGACCAAGGGAGCGTTTCGCGAGTTCGCGGTGCCCACGCCGGGAAGCTCCCCGTTCGGTCTCACGCTCGGCGACGACCACACACTGTGGTTCACAGAACTCGCCAGCAATAAGATCGGGCGCCTCACGTTCGACTGGCACTGAACGGGTGAGACACGAACGTGCACGATCGTGATCGACCCTTGCGACCTCCTAACGAGGAGTAGTCCGGCACACACCAACAGTGCCCGGACCACCTCAGCGACCCCTTACCCGCGACCGGCGGCTTCAGGAAGGCCTGCCAGGATCGGAGCAACAGGCGGCTCCGAATCGCCCGTTCATGGAGTGCGGGTCCGCGCCGAGCAGACCCGTTACGGAGTGCCGGCGATAGCACGCCGCCCGGCCGGCCAGGACCCCCTGGAGCCGGTCGGGAACGCTCCTGGCCTGCGGTTATCGCATGGAGTCAGGCCCCGGGCCTTCCACCGGGAGCGTGTCGCCCCGGCACATCCCGCATGGGCTCGAGTGAGGCTGTGGTGGGCGGAATTGCGGCTATGTCATAGTGCTGGCCTCAGGTTCTGGCGTTCCGAACGAGCTCTCTTCGGTACGTCCCGCACGGCGCGAACGATGCCGTGGGTGTGAATGGGCCGGGATCGGGGTTGTGGGCGGCCACCGTTGACCGATGTGGGTCTCGAATCCTCAGCTCAGGGGACGACCAGGCGGTCGAGCTGTTCGACGGTGTAGGCGACGACTTGGTCGTAGGTCATGGCGGCGCCGGCGTGCTGGGCGGCTGCATAACGCCGGGTACCAAGCACAGCAGCCGCCTTCGTGAGACCGTGTTCGTAGCGCTCCCGCTGGTATGGGGTGAGAAACGCCAACGAGAAGCCCAACTCCGGACCGGTGACGGCGCCGGCGAGCGTCGCGGCCGCCTGGCAGGTGTCGGCCACGCCGGCCAACACCAAAGCCGCGAACGTGACATCGATCCCGATGAGTGTGCGCTGGCCTGCTCGGGCGTCACGATCCACGGCAGCGCGCATGGCGCCGGCTGCGGCAGCATGGTCACCCCGGGCCGCTCGAAGCATCGCCGCGACCTGCGACGCCCCGCTGTAGCCGATGTCGCCGGCGCCGGCCTCGGTGAGCCGGATGCTCTCCTCCGCTGCGGCGAGGCCGTCATCGGGGTCGTCCTCGCAGACCCCCCACGCGTAGGTGCACAGCGACACGGCGAGTAGCGATGGAGCCCCGATCTGGCGGGCTCGGGCCAGTGCCAGCTGGGCCTGGGCGGTGGCCGTGGCGTGGTCCCCGGTGCCGTGCGCGATCCACACCGCGAACAGACACGGTCCGACCGTGACCCAGTCGCCCGCTGCGCCGGCGTCGAGGCGCTCGCGACCCTCGGCGAGGACCTCGAGCGCTCCCACCGCATCGCCGCGTGCCAAGGCCGATAGGCAGACCGATTCGAGCGCGACCACAAGCGCCGCCCTGGAGATGTTCGACTCCGCGATGGCCTGGCCACCGAGGACCATGGCGTGCTCGAAGCGGCCGAGGTAGTAGGCATCGAGGGCGGCGAGTCCGAGCAGGACTGCGCCTCGGGCGCCGTCGAGGTCGTCGACTCGCGCCAAGCCGGCGGTCGCCCATGAGCAGAACCCCGATGACGGCCGGAAGATGGCCTCACCGATCAGACCGGCCAGGATCCCCACCCCGAGGGCCACGTCGCCGACGGCGGCCGCGTCCAGCGCCCAGCTCGTCGCGGCCCGCAGGTTGTCCACCTCGCCAGACAGGCGGGGCCACCACACCAGCTCCTCGGGGCTCATCACCCCTGCGCTGGCCCGTTCCACGAATCCGGCATAGAACGCGGCATGACGGCGGCGCAGCCCATCGATGTCTCCCGGAACGCTCACCGATCCCGGGCGAAGTGCCGCAAGGTCTCCAACAGCTGGTAGCGGGCGGTATCGCCTGAGCGTTCCATTCCGATCATCGACTTTGCCGACAGGCTGGTCAGCGCGTCGATCACATCCCACCACTCGATCCCCTCGGTTGCACACACTGCGACTGCCGCTGTCTCGTCGAAGCCGGCCGGGAACACCCCGAGGCGGTCGAAGACCGTGCGCTCCGTGTCGGCCAGCAGCGAATAGGACCACCTCATCGCCGCCCGCAGGGTCTGGTGACGCTCCACCCGACCGCGCCGCCCGCCGGTCAACAGGCGGAAGCGCTCGTCGAGATGTCCGGCGATCTCCGCCGGGCCCATCCCTGCCACCCGTGCCGCGGCCAACTCGATCGCCAGCGGGATCCCATCGAGACGGCGGCAGATCTCCACCACCGCCGGTCCACACGCCGAGTCCAACACGAAGTCGGGATCGACCTCGCGGGCCCGCTCCACGAACAGCGCAACCGCCTCGCTGTCCGCCACCTCCTGCCCGCCAACTGACAGCCCCAACGACCGCAACGGCCGCACATGCTCACCGCGGATCCCCAGCGCCTCCCGGCTGGTGGCCAGGATCCGCACCCCCCCAGCAGACGCCACAACCAGCTCGATCAAAGCGGCGGCGGCGTCGAGGAGGTGCTCGCAGTTGTCCAACACCACCAACAGCTGGCGGGTGTTAGCGGTCTGACTTCCTGATCATGTAGGCGCGCGCGTCGGCAACGCTGTTTGCGCGCGCCGGGGGTGGCTCCTGTTCGTGGCGTCCGGTGAGGATGGGCGGTCCCTGTTCGCGAGGGACCCCCTCCCCGTCAGTTGGTCGCTGTGCCGGGAGGGGGTCCAAGGCGGTGTTGCCACCGGTGGCGATCGTATGGCCTTGCCCGTTGTCAGTCGATGCCTACGTCACTGCGGACCGCGAGGTCGATGCGCCACGCCCTGACTGCCCGCGCTGTGGCGCAGCGATGTGGCGGTGGTCGGGCTATCGCCGCTTCGTGCGCGCCGACGGTGTGAGCCGTGCGATCTTCGTCCCGAGGGTCCGCTGCTCGGGGTGCAGGATCACAGATGCCCTGCTCCCGGCGTTCGTGCTCAGCGGCCGTGTCGATGTGGCCGAGACGATCGGAGCGGTGATCGAGGCCGTGGTGGTTGTCGGCGCCCGCGGGGTCCGGCCGGCCGCTGGTGAGGTCGACGTCGCGCACACGACGGCACGCGGGTGGGTTGGGCATCTCCCCGTCGGCCGGACAGGGGATTATGAAGCTTGACGGTACTGCTGTTCCCATTCGACGGGTGGGATCCCGCCGAGGCTGGTGTGCAACCTCGAGCTGTTGTACCAGTTGATCCAGCGGAAGATCGCCCGGCGGGCGTCGGCGCGAGTAGCGAAGACCCGGCCTTGGAGGCACTCCCGTTTGAGCGATTCCCAGAAGCTTTCGACCACGGCGTTGTCCCAGCAGATCCCGGTCTTGCCGACCGAGGGCCGCAGCTGGCGGGCGGCGCAGAAGTCGAGGTAGTCGTTGGACGTGTACTGCGATCCACGGTCGGCGTGGGCGATCACGCCCGCCGTGGAGCCGCCCCGGGCACCCACGGCCATCCCGAGCGCGTCGAGGACGAGCTCGGTGCGCATGTGGTCGGCCATCGAGTAGCCCAACAGCCGG
>Ga0209698_10009121_pt1 | contig 10183 bp, 7 predicted proteins | sample LitLauG_LLR_2012_FD_187203 | JGI IMG/M metagenome (GOLD analysis project Ga0209698, IMG submission 187203) | Freshwater sediment microbial communities from Pennsylvania, USA - Little Laurel Run_MetaG_LLR_2012 (SPAdes) (version 2) | ecosystem: Environmental > Aquatic > Freshwater > Creek >... | reverse complement strand
GTCGGCGCAAAAGAAATCCACGTGCGCATCAGTTGCCCGCCGACGATTTCTCCCTGCTATTACGGCGTGGACACGCCTACGCGCGAGGAACTGATCGCCTCCTCGAACTCCCCCGAAGAAATCTGCAAATTCCTCGGCGCCGATTCGCTCGGCTACGTTTCTCTTCCGGCGCTGCGCCGCGCCGTCAGCGATACCGAAAGCCGGTTCTGTACGTCTTGTTATACGGGTGTTTATCCAACAGATCTGGTCCAGCTTGAGGTGCGCAAAAGCGCCTCCAACGGCAATTCCAGCGAGGCCCTTCCTGTGAATGGCGGTGACCCCGAGCCCGCAGAGCGGCCGGTGGCGGTGGAACGTGAAGGCTGAAAAAAAACAAAAGCAGCAAGAAGCCACCGTCCCGGTGAAAACCAGGATTAAGCGCGAAATCATCGCCTGGTTCTGGGTTGCGTTAGCGTTTCTCCTTATCAACGGAACTGCTGGCCAGGCCCGCGTCATTCCTTCCGGCTCCATGGAGAACACCCTGCTCGTCGGCGATCATCTCATCATGAGCCGCATCGGCTACGACGCTGGCGTGCCCTTCACCAATTGGCATGTGCCCCTCTGGCGCAATCCCAGGCGCCAGCAGATCGTTATTTTCAAGCCGCCCCTCGCGCCCAATGAAACCGACCTGATCAAGCGCGTCATCGGTCTTCCTGGCGAAACAGTTGATATTCACGATGGCGCGGTGTGGATCAATGGAATGAGGCTCGTCGAGAATTACACCACCGGCCCCAGCGAGCCTGCTCCTCCGGGACAATCCGCCGTAAAATTCCCGTTTGTTGTTCCTGAGAATTCTTATTTTGTTATGGGTGACAATCGCGGCAACTCCCTGGACAGCAGGTTCTGGGGCTGCATGCCGCGCAAGAATTTGATCGGTACGCCTGTTATGATTTACATGTCCTTGGATGCGCCCCCGGACGGCTGGGAACCCGGACAGATTCGCGAGCGTTTTCTGAATTATGCGAACGCTCTGCTTCATCCCAGCACCGTGCGCTGGAACCGTTTATTTCACACTTTCTAGTTTGCGCGCCGCAAGCGCGTACACTTTTGACTACGCGCGGTTCGGAATTGCTGACGGGACCCTCAGTAGAAATACAACTTAGCCGGGGAACGGCTCGTGGTGGCAGAACGTGAAAGCTGAAAAAAAGACAAAGCAGGAAGAAGCAAACGTCCCGGTGAAAGTAAAGATTCAGCGCGAGATCATCGCCTGGTTCTGGGTCGGCCTCGTTTTTTTGCTCATTAACGGCACGATTGGCCAGGCGCGCGTCATTCCCTCCGGCTCGATGGAGAACACGCTGCTCATCGGCGATCACCTCATCATGAGCCGCATCGGCTACGACGCCGGCGTGCCTTTCACCAATTGGCATGTCCCGCTCTGGCGCAATCCCAAGCGTCAGCAAGTGATCATCTTCAAGCCGCCGTTTGCACCGGACACCCCCGACTACGTGAAGCGCGTCATCGGCCTGCCCGGTGACACGGTCGACATTCACGATGGCGCTGTGTGGATCAACGGCCAGAGGCTCGTTGAAAAATACACCAACGGCGCGAGCGAGCCATACGACCAGCACATGCCGTACAAGGTCCCCGCCGAGTGTTATTTCGTGATGGGCGACAATCGCGGAAATTCCTATGACAGCCGCTTCTGGGGCTGCGTCCCGCGCAAGGACATCATCGGCACGCCCGTCATGATCTACATGTCGTTGAATGTTTCTCCGGAGGCTTGGGAGCCGGGCAGAATTCAGGAACGGTTTTATGCCTACGCGAATGCCCTCTTGCATCCGCGCATCGTGCGCTGGAACCGGATTTTCAGAACCTTTTAATTTTTGTTAAACTGTCGTTGTTGAAAACAGCCGCCGCGACCCTCCACGGCGTTCGAATCAATTCCTGTCAGTGACCGGTGAGTGGCAGCGTGCGCCCCGGTCGCCAATAGTTTAGAAGCGAAAGCGAACGGGCTCTCATGAAATATGCCGATGCCGGAGTGAACATCGCCGTCGCGGATGACGCCAAGCAGCGTATCCGCCATCACGCCAGCCGCACGTTTACCCCCGGCGTGCTCGGCGGCATCGGCAGCTTCGGCGCGCTTTTCGCGCTAGACCGCAAAAAGTGGAAAGAGCCCGTGCTGGTCTCCAGCGCCGACGGTGTCGGCACCAAGCTGAAAGTCGCCATGGCCATGGGCGTTCACTCCACTGTCGGCGGCGATCTCGTCAATCACTGCATCAACGACATTCTCGTCCAGGGCGCGGAGCCGCTCTTTTTTCTCGACTACCTCGCCATGGGAAAGCTCGAACCCGATGTCGTCGAACAACTCGTCGAAGGCATGAGCCGTTCCTGCCGCAAAGCTGGCTGCGCGCTCATCGGCGGCGAAACTGCCGAGATGCCCGGCTTCTATCCCCCCGGCGAATACGATCTCGCCGGCTTCATCGTCGGCGCCGTTGAACGCAAAAAACTTTTGACCGGCAAGAGCGTCCAACCCGGAGACACGCTGATCGCGCTGCCGTCCGCCGGCTTGCACACCAACGGCTATTCGCTTGCCCGCAAACTAATATTTGAAATGGAAAAGCTCAGGCCGGATACCTACGTCGCCGAAGTCGGAAATAAAATCGGCGCGGAGTTGCTGAAGCCCCATCTGTGTTACGCGCCCGCGCTGAAAAATGTCGTCGCGCGCGGTTGGGTTTCCGCCCTCGCGCACATCACCGGCGGCGGCATTCCCGGCAATCTTCCGCGCGTTCTTCCCAATGGCCTGAAGGCGGAAATCGACCTCGCCACCTGGCCCATCCCCGCGATCTTCAAGTATCTCGCCAAGCTCGGCAAAATCGACACCGACGAACTGCTGCAATCCTTCAACATGGGCGTCGGCATGATTCTCGTCGTCCCCCCGAAAAACGTCCGCGCCGTCGAAGCCGACCTCAAAAAACGCCGCGAAAAATTCTTCCTAATCGGCCGCATCGAGCGCAGCGAATCCGGTAAAGCCCGCGTCACCTACTCCGGCTCCCTGCAGATGTAGTAGTGCCACTTTCCTGAATCTGTGTTTTGCACTGAATGGCCGAAAATGAGGGGCTGAACACCTATTAGGGTGGCTGAATGGCTTTTGTGGATGCGACACGGGCTAGAAAAAAGCAATGTTAAAAACCCCAGACGCAAGACCGGCGTGATTGCACCTAATTCTGCTAAAGTGCCGGTCGTTCATCTGCCGGCAATGCGGCCCCCATTCGGCGCAACGTGTCAGGTAGGTCAGCGCTGAATCCATCGCCATAGTTCACAACAAAGGAGCCTGGATTGCTCTTCGAATTAAAATGAATCACGGCTCCTTTCTCTCGAAAGTAGAACGCTGCGCCAAAGCTGTATTCGCGTCCTGACTTGCAGTGGATTGTGAGTGGAATGTCCCTCGCCCATCCACCATGTTCGACTGTGAACCATGATATTTTATTCAGAGCGTGCACAACTTCTCTGATGTCCCCAGAGCTCGTAAACTGCTTTTCCCCGACTCTGATTTCTTGCACATCCCATTCACGGAGCGTCATTAGCCGGAAGTGATAGTAGAACTGATGCCCAAAAATGTTTCCGGCAAGTGCGGCCACGGCTGCACACGCTCCTATAACGAGCAACAGGGTGCGACGGCGCTTACTCGCACCGCGATAGAGATCAACCGATGAACGTATCGCGACGTAGGCTGGCAGTCCGAAGAAACATGTTGCAAACCCCAGTTCGACCAACAGTGCAGGGATACCTGTCATAAGGTTTGGGTCTCCTACGCCTAAGATGAAGATACCACCGCCGCAGGGCCTCGGTTTTTCGGGAGTGCTGCCAAAGCCAAGCACCCCTAACTGGCATGCTCTTTCTTCGTCAAAGCCGTAGAATGCCGGAACAAGCAGGGTTTCACCGACAAGACTTCTTGAAGGGACGGCCACGGTGCCTGGGAGAGGGATAAATGAAGCGAGAGATGCAATTTGCGATTCGCATGTTGTTGAAACAACCCGGTTTCAGTCTGATTGCGGTATTGACGCTGGCGCTGGGAATCGGGGCGACTTCCGCGGTGTTCAGCTTGATTCAGGGCGTGCTGTTGACGCCGCCCCCCTACAAAAATCCGCAGCAGCTTGTGCTCGTGCCGACCGCACGAACGGATGGGCAAAAGCAGGACGACCCGCGGGGGTGGGCGGCGCAACAGTGGATGGAGTGGCAAAAGGAGGCAAAGTCGTTTTCGGCAGTTGCGGCCTACGGCTGGACATTTAATTTTTTGATTCGCAACGAGGGCAGCCAGTCTATGCAAGGCATGGAAGTAACGAAAGACTATTTGCCGGTGATGGGGCTGAGGCCGGCGTTGGGGCGTGGCTTTGAGGATTCGGATTTTGGGCAAGGGCCAGTGAAGGCGATCCTGCTCGGGTATGAGTTCTGGCAGCGGACGTTCAACGGCGATCCAAAAATCATAGGCAAAACCGTTCGCATCAGCAGATGGGACGTGCCGCCGACAATTATCGGTGTGATGCCGCCGGGAGTGCGGTTTCTGCCTTCGCCGGGCGCAGCGAAGGAGCCGAATTATAACGTCAACGCGACAGTGGATTTTTGGGTGCCAACGGAGCCGAATCTGAAGTATATGAAGGATTCGTACTGGAACGTTGTGGCGCGGCTGCGTGATCGCGTGACGCCGCAGCAAGGGCAAGGCGAGCTGGCGGTGCTGGCGGCGAGAGAAGCGCAATCAGAAAAACAGTTCGAAGGTTTCGCGCCGCGAGTGCAATCGTTGACAGACGAAATGAATCAGGACAGCCGAGGGATTTTATTGCCGCTGCTTGGGGCGGCTGCGCTGGTGCTGTTGATCGGTTGTGGCAATGCCGCGGCCTTACTGTTAGTGCGTGGACTACAACGGCAGCAGGAATATGCGGTGCGCAGCGCGATGGGCATGGGACGCCTTGCTCTTTTGCGCCAGGTTTCGGCCGAGAGCTTGTTACTGGCGCTGCTGGGCGGGGTGTTCGGTGTGGGGCTAGCGTTTGGCGTGGTGAAGCTCTTTAAGCTGATTGCGGGACATGCCGTTCCGCGGCTCGATAACGTAACCGCCGGGTGGGCCGTGCTGGCATGGGGATTCGGCGTTGCGATGGTGGCGTCGATGCTTGCCGGAGTTTTTCCGGCGCTGCGCGCATTTCGACTAGATCCAATGGAGGTGCTGAAAAACGCTGGACCCAAAGGAACGGCGGGACTCGGGGAACGGCGGCTTCTGCGCGGAGTCACGATGGCGCAGACGGCGCTGACCCTGGCGCTGCTTGTAGGGGCCGGGCTGCTGATCCGCACGATGATCAATATTGCGAAAGTGCCGTCAGGCTACAACACGGCGCACATCTTGACGATGAGTGTTACAGAAGTGCGGAGCCATTCCGAGTGGGCTAGTTTTCACCGGCACGCTTTGGAACGGGTTTCGGCGCTTCCTGGCGTGCAATATGCGGCTTTCGCGTGGGGCGTGCCCCTTACCGGCAACAATTGGCCGGCAACTATGGAAATTGAAGGGCAGCCTCCAGCAACCAAGGAGAGCGAGAAGACGGCACTGCCCCTGCGCGCCGTCACCGAGGACTATTTCAAGTTGATGGGCCTGGGAATGCTCGGTGGGCGGGAGTTTCGCTCGAGCGATGAAGGCAAGATGCTAAACGTGGCGATCGTCAACCAGGCATTTGCTGACCGTTACTTTCCGCACGCCAATGCAATTGGACGGAAGATTTGGATGGATGGGCGAGACAAGCCAGCCATGGAAATCATAGGTGAGGTCTCGAACGGCCGCACCGATGACTTGACGCAGGCTGCATCGCCTGAGGTCTATCTGTCGTTATGGGAGGCGACTGCATTTTCGAAGCATCTCGTGATCCGTACGGCAGCGGACCCACGAACGGTGCTGGCGGCGGTGGAACGCGAACTGCGCGCCGTCGATCCAACTGCCGCCATCGAAAGCCCGAAGACTTTGCAGCAGATTCGCGATGATTCGCTGGCATCGCGAACGTTCGCGATGCAGTTGCTCGTTGGGTTCTCAGTTGTCGGCAGCGTTCTGACACTGGTCGGAATTTACGGCGTACTTTCGCTCTCCGTCGCCTCCCGGCGCCGTGAGCTGGCGATTCGCAGCGCGGTTGGCGCTGAACAGAAGGACATTCGCAACCTAATCTTCGGCGAGGGATTTCGATTGATTGCCAGCGGGGTACTCGCGGGCATGGCGCTGGCGATTGTCTTGTCGCGGGTCCTGAGAACTTTTCTGTTCGAGGTGCAGCCGAGCGATCCCACAACGCTGTTGCTTGTGGGTTCTTTGTTCGTGGGAGTGGCGCTACTAGCCTGTTGGGTGCCTGTGCGCCGCGCCGCGAAGGTCGACCCCTTGGAGGCTTTGCGTTACGAATGAGTTGACGGGTGGGCCATTGAATTTTCCCCGATTTTGCGACCACAACCCAATTAGTTTCCTGCTTGCCGACCACCCGGAGGTTGGCCAGCCCAGTCAACACAAGCGCGTTTGTCGGTACTAATCCGACGGGACCAGCTCATAACTGTCTTCCTTGGCGATTGGAGGTGATTTCCGATCCATGAGTAGTGGGTTGTGCATACGAAAGGAGGAGATTCTATTCGTAGCGCAACGCGTCCATTGGATCGATGCGCATGGCCCGGCGCGCGGGAATCCAGCAAGCGAGTAGCGTGATGAAAGAGAGCAGAGCCGCTACAGATACATAGGTGAGCGGATCGCTTGGGCTGACGCCGACAAGCATGTGGGACATGGCGCGTGTGAGAGCCCAGGCGCCGACGAGGCCGAAGAGCAAGCCCCCGGCTACTAGTTGCGCGCCTTGCCTGAGGAGGAGTGCGAGAATCTGGCGCGGGCTTGCCCCGAGCGCCATGCGAACGCCGAGCTCTTGCGTGCGCTGCGTTGCGGCGTAGGAAACTACGCCGTAAACGCCGACGATGGCGAGAAGCAATCCGAGCAGGCCCATGGCCGCCGCGAGCGACGCTCCGAGTCGAAAGATGAAATATCCCAATGTGCCGCCCAGCGATTCCTTCATCGTTTGAATTTCTTCGATGGGGTCGCCAGCATCGACCGCCTGTATTTCGTGTTGGACTAGGGGGGCAAGCAATTCAGGAGGCATCGAGGAACGAATCTGCAGGGTACGCTGCGCAGTGAAGTGCTGCGTGAGAGGGACATAAAAGTAAGGTTGCGGGTCTTCAGCGAGAATGCGGTATTTGCCGTCGCGCGCAACACCTACGATCTCGACGAAGGGGCCGGCATCGCTGATCAGACTAAAGCGTTTGCCTATCGGGTCTTCTCCAGGCCAAAAATGCCTAGCCATCGTCTCGTTGACAATCGCGACGAGCGGAGCTGTTTCACTGTCGGCATCTGTGAAAGCGCGGCCGAGGATGATACGAATGCGAAGTGTGTCGAAATAGGGTGGGTCCACGTCGTTGAAGAAAGCTCCGGGTGCTCGTTGACCAGATGGCACGGGTCGACCTTCGAGGTAGACCGATTGGCTACCAAGAGTATTGCCCATAGGAACCGACGCGGCGAGGCTCACGGATTGGATTCCTGGGAGCGCGCGAACCTTTGTTTCGAGGGAGCGATAGAACTCATTCGTTTGTATTCGGGTGTAATTGTCGAGGGAAGGATCGAGCGTAACGTTCAAAAGCTGGTTTGGGTCGAAGCCTATGTCCATACGCTCGACAGCACGCAGGCTGCGTACGAAAAGTCCGGCGACGATGAGCAACGTGAGCGAGCCCGCAACTTGCGCAGCCATAAGGTCGCCGCGAACCTTGTGCCTGGCCTTGCCGCCGGCGTCCGCGCGGCCGCCTTGATGCAATGCGGTATTGACATCGGCGCGAGTGGCGCGAAGAGCTGGCGAGAGGCCGGCGGAAATCGCAGTGAAGATCACCGCTCCGAGAGCGTAGACAAAAACTCTCCAATCAAAACCGAAACCTAGCCGAATCGGAATGTTGGACAGATGGGTGTGGCTGGCCAAATAACTCAAGCTCGCGCCAAGCGTTACTCCGGCCATTCCACCGAGCAGGGCCGTGAGCATCGTTTCCGTAAGCATTTGTCGGAGGAGGCGAGAGCGTGCGCCGCCAAGAGCAGCGCGAATGGCCATCTCGCGCTGACGAACCGAAGCGCGCGCCATGAGAATGTTTGCGATGTTGGTGCAGGCCAGCAATAAGACGAGGGCGCCGAGGATTAGAAACAATCCAGAAAACATGATGAACGCATTGTTGGCGTACGGGATTGGACGCGAGAGCCGTTCATCCATCACCCGCACGTTCAAATCTTTGTCTGTCACAGAGTATTGTGCGGCAAGCCGCCGCGAGACTACGTCGAACCTGCTCTGAGCCTGGGCGAGAGTCACGCCAGGTCTCAGTCGGCCAAGAACCAGCATTAAGTGTATGTCGCGGCTAGTCCAAAAGTTGCTGGCTGAAGATTCGTCAAACACTGTGCTGAGCGGAGCGTACGCGTCCATCTCGAAGACGGAGAACTGACCCCGGAATTCTTTCTCCATGACGCCGACAATCGTTGCTGGTTTGCCGCCCACACGCACTTGCTTGCCGATCACCTGCGGATCACCACCGAATCTTCTTTGCCAGAAGGCATGGCTGAGGACGAGGACGGCTGGTTCGCCGGGGTGCTCGCCTTCGCCGGGAAGGACGAGCCGGCCGAGAGCGGGCTTCACCCCGAGCGCTGAAAAATAGTTGTTGCTGACGCCGCCGATGGTAAGAGTATCGCTATGGCCTTCGGCGGTGAAGTTCAAGCGCCACGCCGTGGCCGAGCCGAAGACTTCACAGATCGGCGCTGTTTGCTCGCGGAATTCGACGAATTGCGGATAGGAAAAACCCAGCGCTCCAAGAGAAGATTCGCCGGATTGAATCACTAGGGCGGCGATTTGCTCCGGCGCGGGCACGGGCAGACGCTGCAACAGAATGCCATTCACCAGCCCGAAGATGGCGGTGTTGGCGCCGACGCCCAGGGCGAGGGTAACCACGATGACAAACGTGACGCCCAGATTTTTGCTGAGAATGCGGAAGCCGAAGCGTACATCCTGGGTCAGGTGCTCGAGCCATTCCCAGCCCCATGCCATGTTGCTTCGCTCCCTCAGGGAAGTTACGTTGCCAAATCTGCGGCGTGCTGCAGCCTGAGCATCGTCTGCGCTCATGCCGGACTCGATCTGGTCCTGCTGACGCAACTCCAGATGCAGGCGCATCTCTTCCTCGAGGTCCACGTCAAATTGGCGGCGATTCACAAGCATCCTGATCCGCCTTGTGAGTTCTCGCAGCCAGTTCATGTCGGAATTCCTTTCAGACCGCTTCAATTACCCGTGTGATTGCTCCGATGACGCGCTCGAACTGCGACATCTCGACGGCCAATTGTTTGCGGCCCGCTGCCGTCAATTGGTAGTAACGCGCGCGGCGGTTTCCCGCCGTCGTGCCCCACTTCGCGGTCACCCACCCTTTGATGAGCATCCGTTGCAGTGCTGGGTACAGCGAGCCTTCCTCGACTTGAAGAACGTCCTCCGATATCCGCTGAATGGAATTGGCGATCTCATATCCATGCAACTCGCCGGAGCGCGCTAGAGTCTTCAAGATCAACAGATAGAGCGTTCCGGGAGGAATCTCATCTCGATGCAATTCGAGGCTCCGTACCATAGTTAGACTATGCCAGTGTCGGATGGTTTGCACACTATGTCAAGACATTGGGCCTGTTGGTCTCCATGAACAGAACCCCGTCCTGAGAAGGGAAAGACGAGATTCAAGCCGAATAATCGGCTACGCGGAAGCTATCCGGCTTCCACGACTGGATTAGTCCTGTGAAGTCGGCTTCTAGCAAGTGATCTCTGCGTTTGGCATCGACTCTGGACGGATTACGAGTGACTCTTCCCTAATCTTGTACCGGAGGAGTTCGCGGTCATGGTCGAACAACGGAACCGCTTGGCAATTCAGCTTGTTCAGTGGCGTATCATTCTATGCTCCAACGTCCAGAAGGGCTGTTTCGTCGGCACGAATTCCACCGGCACGTTTTTCACAAACGTTTTCAGCCATCGCGCGCACTCTGCCATTCCCGCCTGCTCGGAGGGCACGTGCCCAATCACGATGAGCGCTTTTCTTTTTCCTTCACTGACCGCGTCGGCTGCGTACTCCACCGTTTCCCATTCGCGCGTCTCTCCCA
>Ga0209698_10009120_pt1 | contig 10183 bp, 6 predicted proteins | sample LitLauG_LLR_2012_FD_187203 | JGI IMG/M metagenome (GOLD analysis project Ga0209698, IMG submission 187203) | Freshwater sediment microbial communities from Pennsylvania, USA - Little Laurel Run_MetaG_LLR_2012 (SPAdes) (version 2) | ecosystem: Environmental > Aquatic > Freshwater > Creek >... | reverse complement strand
GTCAACGTAAGAAACGCCAGTCGCGTTGCCATCCGGCCCAACCGTCACTTCGCGCACCATCGCTCCTGTGCGCACCTCCAAATTGCCGGTCTTCAAAGCCGGCTTGATGTGAACGCCCGGAGAATTAAAGTTCGCGTTCGCACTGCAAGACCGTCCGCACTGCGCGCAGTAGTGGCAAGCGGGCCGGCCATTCAACGGCCGAGTCAAGATCGCCAAACGCGAAGGAATACAAGGAATATTCAACTTGTCGGAGGCAGCCTTAATCAGTCGCTCATAACCGCGCGGCGCCGGAGCAGGTTGAAATTTGCCGTCCGGCGTATTCTCTAAACCTTCCTGCGACCCGAACACGCCGATCAACTCTTCCGCCTTGTCATAGTAAGGCGCGAGGTCGTCATAGCTGATCGGCCAATCGAATCCTTTGCCATCGCGGCTATAAGGCTTGAAATCGTAAGGCCCCATGCGCAAGGAAATGCGCCCGTAATGATTCGTGCGCCCGCCCAGCATGCGTGCCCGCCACCACATAAAATCGCTGCCCGGCGCCTTCGTATAAGGCTCACCCGGCACTTCCCAGCCACCCACCGTCGTCGCGTCAAAAGCGCCCCACGGCCTGTATTGCGTGCCTGCCCCACGATGCGGCACCTGATAGGGCCACTGGAACATCTTCGCGTCTTTCTCGCAATCGAACCACTCGCCGGCTTCCAGCATGCAGATCTTCGCGCCGGCTAACGATAGAACATGCGCCGCCACGCCGCCCCCCGCACCGGAACCGACAATGATTACGTCGTACGTCTTTGGAGCAGCTTTCACTTGTGCCATGTGTTTATAGATTTATCAGATCGGAGTTTAGAAAGACAAAAAAGAAACTCCCGCGATTCGAAAGTCTCTCGAATCGCGGGAGTGTGTTGTACGGAGGAATGATCTAGAAGTAGAAACGCAGCGACAACTGCAAGTTTCGGACGTCACCGGTCTTGCTAGTGATTTGGCCGAAGAGTTTGCTGTCCGGCGTCTCGTTCGCGCCACCAAGATTCGGATGGTTCGTGGCGTCGAACGCTTCGGCACGGAACTGCAGGCCATACCGTTCGGTGATCACGAACTTCTTAAACAGACCTGCGTTGAAGTTGAGGAAACCCGGATTGTAAATCGTATCGCGGATACCAGGCTGAAGGTTGAAGGTTCCGGACGGCGGGGCGGTAAAGATTTTCGTCCCGTCCGGATTCGTTGGCGTGAACCAGTAGTTCCCCAGAGCGCCGTTGGCCGCGTCGAAGTTCCCCGGGTATTTGACGCTGCCGTTCATAACCCAGTATTCGCCGATTCCGCACATGCTGCCGTCTACGCCGACTCCCGCATAGTCGTTGCTCTTGCCAATGCTGCACGGGGTTCCGGTTTGCGCCTGGAAGATTCCACTAATCTGCCATCCGCCCAAAAGCCTCGTGCCGAAGTTGGTCGCGTGCTTGTAGAACGGCAGCTCATAAAGGAAGTTGGCAATAAATACGTGGCGGGCGTCGAATTCCGACGGTCCCCACAGATTGCTCGCGTTGTAACTGTCTGGAATGATGTCGCGTTGATTCGACCCATTGTCCATGCTCTTCGAAAGTGTGTACGCAGCGCCGAATAACAGCCCGTGCGATAGCCGCTTATTCCAGGAAATCTGCAGTGCATTGTATTTGGTGTTCGCTACGTTATCCGTTTCACGAATCGAGTTGTAGCCCAGATAAGGACGCAACGCATCGATGCTGACGCCCGGATTAGCGGCCACAACTGCGGGTGAGGGTTGGTTGATGTCGGATTCGCGCTGTTGGTGCAGCCCGCGCCGCCCCACGTAACCAACCGTCACTACGGAGTCAAGAAGCTGCCGTTCTACCGTGAAATTCCAGTTCCATGCTTCAGGGTTCCGGAAGTTGCGGCTCTGTGTGGTAACTGTGAGCGGCAATACGTTGCCGGCCGTGCCACCGGGGTTATCGGCGTTACCGAAGCTTACGTTCGCCGTTGGTTGGAACGGAGGATTACCGCCCAGGAAAACCGAGTCGCTCACACCAAGACGCGTGTAGAAGCGGCCGCCCCCAGCTCGAAGTACGGTTTTTTCATTCATCTGATAGGCAAAACCAAGGCGCGGTTGAATCTGATCCCAATGAATCTGCGAGAAGTAGTTCGGATATTTACCTCCTCGGAACAAATACTGTAATGCCGGGTTGGTTGACTCGGGGAAGCGGCCATTTCCTGCCGACGCGAACGAGCCTCCTGGAATAACCATGCCGTCATACCGATCGCCGTTACCGACAACCACTTGGCCCGTCTTTGTAACCGATACCGCAGTGGCCGGGTTATACAAGGCTGGATCAAACACAATCATGTTGCCCCAAATCGCATGATAAGGAACGATGACTGTGTAGCGGAAGCCCACGTTTACCGTCAGCTTCGAATTGACTTTCCACGAATCCTGAACGTATGGTTCGTAGCTGCTGCCGCGGAAAGGCGTATATGCACGCTGACCGAGTTCGGAGTAGCTATCGAACAAACCGAATGCCGCGTTCGCGATCGCGTTTCCAGTGTTCGGGTTGTACACCGTCGAGGTGCTCGAACGCGTATCCGTAAACGCGAATTGGCCATTTTGGTTGTTGGTACAAGTGGGGCAGGCGCTGACGTTGATTTCGTCGTTATCGTTCTCACCCGAAAGTTCCCAGTAGAAACCAAACTTGAAGGTGTGGCCTTCTTTAATCCAGGTCAAACTATCGGTGGCCGTGTAAATCGGCCCAGACGAGTGTGACGGATACGGGTTGCCGGTGAGAGTGTTCAAGCCGGTAATGTTGGCCGTCGGTATTCGATTCTGAATTAACTTCCCAGTCGGGAAAATATACGGATAGTTGATCCCCGCCGTGGTGCGGTCGAAGAAGTGAGCCGTATCTACCGGAATGTAGACATCATCTAAGCTGACCGTCGCTTGTGCCTCGTTCACCAGGTTCGGGCTAATCGTCTTTACATAACTTAGCGAGTTGGTCTGATTCGGCCGGTGGAAGTATTTCGGAGTTTCCGTCGGCGTTCCATCCAGCGGTTGATATTCATTGAATGAATAGTTATTCCGCCGGAACGAAATCCGGTCGCGCTCAGTCACGTTCATGTCCGCGGCCAGCGTGTCTTTACGTTGATCTTGCGGATGGATGGCGGTGATGTAGTAGTTGTTCAGACCGATGAAATTGCCAACAGCGAGATTCGCCACTGGATACGCCTTCAGAATGCCAAGGCCATTCGGGCTCAGTTGCGCGGTCGGAATGATGTTGCCAGAAATGGGGTTCTTGGTTGTCGGGTCCGTCAATTGAACAACCTTGCCCAAAATGTTCGCCGGACCGGTTGTCAAAAGTTCGCTGAAATTACCTTGCCGCATCAGTGCTGTTGGAACTGTCCATTGCGCGCTGTCAGTAAATCGGTAGCGAACCCATTCGTCACCCCAATACCAGAAAAACTTATTCTTGGCCGTGTTGAATTTGCCAGGGATGTAAAAAGGCCCACCAATGTTGAAACCGTACTGGTTGTAGTTGAACGTCGGCACGAAATTCTGCCCGTTCGTCTTGTTGCGCGTCCAAGTGTTCGCGTTGAAAACCGCGTTACGCACATATTCATATGCCGCGCCATGGAATTCAGACCCGCCTGGCTTCGTCACGATGCGGATTTGGGCGCCGGACGTGCGCCCGTACTCTGCTGCGTAAGCAGCCGTCAGAATCTGCACTTCCGACGTCGAATCCACGTCTGCCGCGCCTAAGCTCGTACCGTTCGACCGCGTACGCGTCGCCGGAGCGCCGTCATAAGTGATCAAGTTCTCAGGGTTCCGCGAACCGTTGAAATTCGAAGGCCCTTGGCTGAAGTTGAAATTCAAGCCCGCCAGGTTACCGCCGCGTGCGCCGGGTACCAAACTGGCAAGACCAATCGGATTGCGGCCATTCAGTTCAAGCGAATCAATCTGCTCACGCGTGACTTGCGTTTGAACTGTGGCTGTTTCCGTTTGAAGCTGTGTCGCGTTCGACTGAACTTCTACTGTTTCGGTAGCAGCACCGATCACCAAGTCAATGTTTACCTCAAGCGTCGAGGCAGCTTCGAGCTTGGCATCTGTCGTTTCAAATTTCTTGAAGCCAGCGGCTGTCACAGTGATGGTGTAAACCGCCGGCCGGAGATTCGTTGCCGTATAAAAACCAGCGCTATTGGACGTGAACGAACGCTCCACTCCATTGCCCTGATCTTTCACCACAACCGTTGCGTTTGGTATCCCCGCGCCGCTCGGATCCTTAACAGTACCGTTGATCACGCCATTGTCGGACTGTGCAAACGCGCCGACCGATAGCGCTAAACACGTTGCGAGAATTGTGCAAACGTGTGCAGCTTTTTTTTTCAGTGTTTTCGTCATAGAAAAATCCCTCATACTCAGAGTGAACTACCTCAACCCCTTGATACGTTTAAAACTGTCCACGACTAGTATATACATCCTGGAGGCGTACTGCAATTACAGTAGCGTAAATAACAGAAACAGAGAGAGAACAGGACGCGTCCTACTTCTTCCGCGTAGCTGTCCATTGCCCGTCCGAACGCCCCTCTACCCGCATTCTCCCTTTCCCCGAATCGCCGTCCACCCAACCTGCAATGAACGCCGTTACCGGACCACCAAACCCAAGTCCTGTATCCTTCGGCCACTCGCCAACAAACGAAAGTTCTACATATCCTTGTCGCCAAGCACCGCTAACGGTGCGCTCGTCCCCCAGTCCGCCCGACCACGTTCCCGCCACTTTGCTTCCTTCGCGGTTCAGCATCATAACGCCCTGCAGAGGACCCGCATCGCTCGTACACTTCACGTCCCAACTGCCCGCTATGTCCGACCCATTTTGCACCGCAGCCACCGTTGCCGCTGGCGTCACGCGTACGTTCGAAAAATATGATTCTTCGCCCGCGTAGCCCCACAATGCGACCGCACCTTTTAGGTCTTCGCCCTTCAAGCCATCCACCACCAGGCTCGGCTTTTCAGATCCGTTCAAGTACAACTTCGCCCCACGCCCCGCCACTTCAATCTTGACCTTGATCCAAGCCTCCAACGCCAAATCCGCATGCGACTCGTAAACCCAAGGCCACGCTCTCCGCAACTCATACCAACCGAAGCCAGGAGCGGAACTGTATTGCACCACGTGGTTGCGCATCGCTTGATCCTCCGCTCCCGCGTTCCCGGGCCGTAGATAAAAGAGTTCATAATGCGACGCGTCCGGCCGCGCGCGAAAGGCAATGCCGACAAACCCAGGATTCCGCACGCCCTTCGGAGTCGTCAGCCTCAAAGCGATATCCGCCTCAATCACGCCATCTTGGAAATCCACATCCCGCAGAAAAGCGAAGCCATTTTCGGCATCGCCATCCATAGTCAGGCGAATAGCGTGCCTGCCCAGATACCTGACAGTCTCCAACTTCGCGTTCTTCGCCGTCAATCGCGTGAGCGGAGTTGTAGTTTGCCCAAACGCAGTCAACGTCACAGCAACATAGCCAACAAAAAGAATATTTCGCATATTGTGGCCGGATGTTTGCACGTTGCCCACCAAGCCAAACATCCCCGTGTCTCCGTGGCCCCGGATGCCCGGATTCGGGATTCGTCCGTCCGTTAACGAATCACGACAATTGTCGCGTCAGCCTGATAAAACCCGTGAACCTCGCCCTTCAGAACGCCGCTACACAACTTAGCATCTGCCTCAAAGCTCAGCGGAAAAACATCCTCCGCGCACTTCCCAACCGCGGCGTAAAGGTTGGATCGACGTTCAGGTGAGATCCCCCGCCGCCCTCCCCAAAAACTGAATTGCCCGTCGCCAACGAACATCCGTGGTTGCTGTATCCCTAGAATCGCCAGCGGCGATCCACCATGCTTTGTGCTGAATGATCGTCCGGCTGATAAGAGGATCTCCCCATTCGCCGTCCTACGCGGCGGCCGAGCAGCATCCCAATTCTGCGAGGCCGCCCGCACAAAGCCCGCATATCGGCTCCCGTCGCGTGTCTGGAATTCCGCCCGCACCAAGACAAATCCCCGCTCCGCCGAAGCCGGCAACGGCTCCGTCCAAGGCCGGTAAGTCGCCTCGTCTGCCATGTCGTACCACGCCTTACCGAAATCGGTGTTGTGGACGCCGATCCAAACCGGATGCCGCTGAAAGTCCGCTTCCCGCAAATCCCAAATCTGTTTCAGCTCAGGTTTGTGCGGGTCGTTCATCATCGAGCATCCTCACTAGCCGCTGCAGAATCTCCAGATAGAGCCAGATCATCGTCACCACACGTAAGCCTCAACTATCCTGAAATGGCAGAGGTCAGCGTCACGGCTTTTCCCGACCACCTCTTTGATCGCCTTCGGGTCTTCGGTCGGCATCCCCGAAGCAACCCCGTTGGACACCGCATCAACCGGACCAACTCACCCGCTCTTGGCCTCTTTTGCGCTTTCATTCCGACTCCATTGCAATCCTTGCGCAGTTTATTAAAAACGGCCTCTAAGATTAGACCGTGAAAATGGCGCTACTCTAAGGAAGAAGTGCCAGGCATTCTCCGAACAGCCCTCCGAACCGCCGCTTTCCTAACCCGCCTCTTCGCTCCCACCGTCGCCCACAGCTCCGCCAATAACTACCTCATCGTCGCGAACCAAACCCGTCTCATCGAATTCCTCGACCCCACAACTCTCAAGACTCTCGGCAGCATTAGCGTCAACGTCCCTACGAAAAGCACCGGTCTCAGCGGCATCTTCGCCGACCCCAACGGCCACACCATTTACCTAGAAGGTCCTGTCGGTCCGAATGCAATGGGAGCAAACAATTGTTGCTGGCTCTATTCCATCGATCTCATCAATCTCCAGGCGAAGACCGTCGCTGGCATCTGGGGAACCAGTTCCCGCCACAAACTCGTAACCGCTGGCCGAGGTATCTTGCAGCCCACCAACACGTGGCCTGAAGCCAAAAACCACACCCTGGACGACCGCTGGCAAGTTTCGCCCGACGGCCACGGTGATGGCGTCGCCATTCCAGACTTGACCCAATCGTCCGCATGTTCATTTGCAGACATTTCACAACTGATCGCCGCTTCAAACCGCCTCCTCCTCTACGAAGTCTTCGGCGGAAAATTAGACCGGCGTTTCCGCTGCCCCAGCGTTCCGGGCGGAGTGACAGTTTTGGACCCCTCCACCGGCAACGTAACCGCCACCCTGGCGTCCGATCAGCATTTCTGGACACTTGTTCCAAATGCAGACGGATCGGAATTCTTCGCCATCACATCAGAAGAGGAGAGCATGCAAACTCCCGCTAACCTACTCCGTATCAGTGCCAAAACCGGCAAAATTCTCCAGCAACGATCCCTCGGCAGCGGCTACTCCTGGCTTGTAAATGCGCCGCTCTCGTCCGTACCATCGGGCTTCGTCGTCGTTACTCTTCCTGCCGGCGGCTAAAACCTCATCCTACGGCACATACTGATTCAAATACCGCTTCGCCATAATAAAGCCCATCTTGAAATCTTCCGAAAAATCAGGCCCCGGATTATCATCCCCGCCATACAGCGGATCTTCCTGCTCAATCGACATGGCGCCCGTATACCCCACATCCTGCAGCACACTAAAAAATTCCCGCCAGTTAATCGAACCCATCCCCGGAATCCGATACCGCCACCACTGCACATGATTCTCGTTATAAATCCCCGTCGACCGCAGCACCGGCCAAAGAATCTCCGTATCCTTTAAGTGCACATCGTAAATCTTGTCCACAAACTGCCGCGCCGTTTCAATCGGGTCCATAAACTGCCGCACCAAATGCGACGGGTCATACTGCAATCCCACATACGGCGAATCCCCAAACCCTTTGAACAACGCCGTAAAACCCGCCGGACTCGTTGCTAAATTCTCACCATCCGGCCAAGGCTCCCACAAAATCCGCACCTTCGCTTTCTCGCAAACCGGGAAAAACTTTTCGTTGTACACCTTCACGATCTCGTCAATCTGATCCTGAAATGGCTTGGCCCGATTCCTGCCCGATTGCGTCCCTATATAAGGAACACCCAGTTTCCCCGCCAGTTCAATCGCCTTCACAAAATAGTCGTTTGATCGCGCCCGCCGCGCCGGATCGGGATTAATACTATCCGAGCCAACCTGCAGCGCCGACACATGCATCTGATTGCTGCTCAAGACATTCTTGATCTCTGCAATCTGCGCATCCGTGATCGTGTTCGCATCCAGCGTCGAATGCGGCCCCGACCCCAAAATCATATTCGTGAAACCTTGTGCCTTAGCAAATGCCACGTTGTTCGGCGTGTATGGGCCAAGTACGCCAATCAACGGTTTCCATTCATGATGTTCTTCGCGTTTGCGCCTTTGGGCATTCAGCGCGCGCGAGGCAGCGGCAAGGGCAACCGAACCAACAAGAGTGCGACGGGTCATGGACAACAGTGTATATCCCTCGCCACAACCCCCCCAAAAAAACTCTTGCCAACCAATACCGTTTGATGCATACTGTGTGTAGCACAGCATGTGACGCACACTATGGCCCTTGCCACCAATAACGTTGAACCCTTCGAAAACCTCCGCCTCGAACTCCGCCGCGGCTCCCTCGTCCTCGCTGTCCTCGCCGCTCTTCGCGAAGAGCAATACGGCTACGCCCTCCGCAAAACACTCAGCGAACACAACCTCGAAGTCGACGAAAACACTTTATACCCGCTGTTGCGCCGCCTCGAAACGCAAGGCCTCCTCGCCAGCCAGTGGCGTGAAGAAAGCAAACGCGACCGCCGCTTTTATCGTCTCTCCCCCGAAGGCAAACAAATCCTCAAACAACTGCTCGCCGAATGGCGCGCTATTGATTCATCTCTAACCGCAATCGCAAAGGAGTAAACACCGTGGATATCATTGACCGTTACCTGCACGCCATCGAATTCTGGCTGCCCAAAAATCAGAAACGCGACATCATCGCCGAGATCTCGGAAGACATTCATTCGCAAATCGATGATCAACAGTCGCAACTCGGCCGAGCGCTCAACCAGGACGAAATCGAAGCCCTCCTTAAACAACGCGGCAGCCCGGTCTTAGTCGCTGGCCGCTACCTACCGCAGCATTCTCTGATCGGACCCGTGTTGCTTCCTATCTACGTGTTCGTCCTCAAGTTCCTGCCCTTGTCTTACTTGCTGCCAATGTGCGTGATCTCCACCGTTTCGTATCGAACCGCTCATCCAGCCGCCACTTGGGGACAAACGATGGCCGCCGCGGTCGGCAACATCTGGAGTAATTTATTCGTCAGTGTCGGCGTTGTGACTCTTGCCTTCGCTGCCCTCCAGTGGTTTGATCCACAAACCAGATTCCTCTCCAACTGGAATCCGCACAAATTGCCGCCGGTCCGCAACCCCCGCCAAATCCCGCGCAGCACCTCCGCTTTCGAACTCGCAATCAACCTCGCCATCATCCCCTGGTGGATCGCATATTTAAGAGGTCCCCAAATTCTCGGCCTCGTCTGGCTTTCGCCTGTTTGGAGCTATTTCTTCTGGGGCTTCCTCATCATCACCGCAGGCAACGCCGCATTCTCCGCCGTCTGCCTCATGCGCCCGTTTTGGACCACGCAACGCGCCCTCGTACGACTCCTCAGCGACTCTTTCGGTTCCGTTCTGTTCCTCTGGCTCTTGAAATCCGACGTCGTCGACGCCGCTCACGGACTCGACTTACATAACCTGATTCAAAGAATCGTCGACCACGCTTTCCCTTGGGCCGTACTTGTCACGTTGGGTATCTTCGCCGTCGACCTCTACCGCGTCATCCGCGTAAGCCGGACCCGAGACTTACTTCCTGATAACGTTCCGTCAGTTTCGCTCTGAAAACAACTCAACACAACATATTTTGGTATTTCCGAAACAGAGCCGGAAGCGTGGGCGCCCTAAGTCGGCGTTCGCGAAAACGAGATCATCAATTCACGGTTCGAGCAGCACGACAGGCTGAATGGCCGTCTCACACCCCGCAGCCAGGGCTTGGTCAAAGGTCACCATACTCAACCTACCTCTTCTTCGCAAACACCAAAGTCTCATCCGCCCCATTCGGCTCATAATGATTAATCGTCATCGTCAGCGTTTCTTTATCCGGTCCCAACTCCAACTTCCACGCCGCCGTCTTATCCTCCGCCGGCCCGTTCTCCTTACTCGCATTCAGCGTCGGCCCGTTGTACCAAAC
>Ga0209698_10009118_pt1 | contig 10184 bp, 10 predicted proteins | sample LitLauG_LLR_2012_FD_187203 | JGI IMG/M metagenome (GOLD analysis project Ga0209698, IMG submission 187203) | Freshwater sediment microbial communities from Pennsylvania, USA - Little Laurel Run_MetaG_LLR_2012 (SPAdes) (version 2) | ecosystem: Environmental > Aquatic > Freshwater > Creek >... | reverse complement strand
CCTTCGACAGGTAAAGATACCGTGATAGGTGAGGGCTTCGGGTCGAAAGCATCGCCCGGCGGAGGCGGCGTCAGCGGATGCGTTTTAGCGGTTTCGGCCCAGCTATCGAAATCAAAAGGAACAACGGCCGGGCCGATTCGCAGATCTATTTCTGAAAACCTCTTGATGGCGAGGCTGTCAGTCGTGCGCGGGGGCGTGCGAAAGAAGATCTCAATCTTATCGCCGCGTTCCACAGCCACCAGATCTCTCACCTGAGCCGGTATCTCGGGCGACGGCGGCTGGATCGGGCCAACATAACCGCAGCCGCCCAAAACCAATGCAAGACTTGAAAAAATGGTAAGTTGGGCGGCGCGCACTTATAGAATGTACCTGCTGAGGTCCTGATCTTTGACAATTTCGCTGAGTTGTTTGCGGACGTAAGCGGCATCGATTCGAATATTTTTCTTCTTCAAATCGGGGCCGTCGAACGAAATGTCTTCCAGCAGCTTTTCCATGATGGTATGCAGGCGGCGAGCGCCGATGTTTTCGGTGTTCTCGTTGACCTGAGCCGCAACCTTGGCGATTTCGACTAAGGCATCTTCCGTAAAGGTGAGCTTGATGCCTTCGGTTTCGAGCAGCGCCATGTACTGCTTGATGAGAGCGGATTTGGGCTCCTTCAAGATGCGAATGAAATCCGCTTCCGTAAGCGATTTGAGTTCGACTCGGATGGGGAAGCGGCCCTGTAGTTCCGGGATCAGATCCGAAGGTTTTGACACATGGAACGCCCCGGCTGCGACGAACAGGATATGGTCTGTACGCACAAAGCCGTGGCGCGTATTTACCGTTGTTCCTTCCACGATCGGCAGAATATCGCGCTGTACTCCTTCGCGGCTCACGTCCGGCCCATGACCGCCTTCGCGCCCAGCAATTTTGTCGATCTCATCGAGGAACACAATGCCGTTGCGCTCCACTCTTTCGAGAGCGATGCGCGTCACCTGGTCCATGTCGATGAGCTTTTGCTCTTCTTCCTGAATGAGATATTCAAGCGCTTCGGAAACCCGCATGTTGCGCTTCTTGGTACGCGGACCGAACAGGCCGGGGATGATGTCCTTGAGATTGATATCCATCTCTTCCATGTTGCCGTTGGTAGAGACTTCGAACGTTGGACCACGCTCCTTGACGTCGACTTCCACTTGGCGGTCATCCAGTTTTCCTCCGCGCAGCTTCTCACGCAGCTTTTCACGGGTACGGTCGATACTGTCCGTAGTCTCCGGCTGCGGCGGCATGAGCAGATCGAGCAGACGATCTTCCGCCTGCTGTTCAGCGCGGTCCGCTACCTGATCCAGCCGCTCTTCGCGAACCATATCGATCGCGACATCCACCAGGTCGCGAATCATAGACTCCACGTCGCGGCCCACATAACCCACTTCGGTGAACTTGCTTGCTTCCACTTTTAGAAAAGGCGAGTTCGCCAGTTTGGCGAGGCGGCGCGCGATTTCGGTCTTGCCAACACCCGTAGGCCCAATCATGAGGATGTTCTTGGGCATGACCTCTTCGGCCATTTCAGGGTCTAGCTTTTGCCTGCGCACGCGATTCCGCAGAGCGATAGCGACGGACCGTTTAGCATCCGCCTGACCCACGACATGTTTATCGAGTTCCGCGACAATTTCGCGAGGAGTGAGTTCATCAAGCAGCGGCGTTTCAGCAGACGCGTGCTGAGGCAGATAGATAACCATTTATGACAACTCCTCGAAAGTCAGATTGTCGTTGGTGTAAATACATGTGTCCCCGGCAATCTTCATGGCTTTCTCAACAACTTCACGCGCGTCGAGCGTGGTGTTCTCCAGCAGCGCGATAGCGGCGCATTTCGCAAAGGGACCGCCGGAACCGATGGCCGCGATTGGGCTATCGGGCTCAATCACGTCACCCGTGCCGCTCACGATGTACATGTTCTGCGTATCGGCCACCAGCAAGAGAGCTTCCAAGTGGCGCAACATGCGGTCGGTTCGCCACTCTTTAGCGAGTTCCACAACACTGCGCGGCAAATTGCCGCTATGTTGTTCAAGCTTGCCTTCGAAGCGAGCAAACAACGCGAACGCGTCGGCTGTGGAGCCGGCGAATCCAGAAATAATCTTTCCGTTATAAAGGCGGCGCAGTTTCTTGGCGCCGCTCTTCAAAACTTCACTACCCATTGTGACTTGGCCATCACCGGCCAGCACAACCTTACCGTTGCGGCGGACGCACAAAATAGTGGTCGACCGAATTCTTTTGCTCATGGGAACAGACAGACTCCCGCTCGGCCCGACGTCCTTAACGTGGCGGGCTAAGCGAATTCTCATTTCATCACAAATGGCTTAGCGGCTTCCCGCCGTGGCTGCCGTAGACGCAGGAGCGGCAGGCGCGGGATGCTCGGGTTGCGGCTTGGGCAGCGGCTTGCGAGGCAGCATTTCGGCGCGGTTTGCGGTGTTGTAAACGAAGTCCGCAACGATGGTCGAAGCTTGCATCAAGTCGCCGGCCTGAATGCGGTCATACACATCCATATTGGAGTGGTGCGTGCGCGTTTCGTAGTCCATCGGGTCTTGGATGAACTGGAAGCCGGGCAGACCCACGGCATCAAACGAGAGGTGGTCCGTCCCGCCCGTGTTACGAATCGAGATAGTGGAAGCGCCCATGTCCTTGAAAGGCTCAAACCACGATTCGAAAATAGGCCGCATCATGTCGTTGCCCTGCAGGTAAACGCCGCGAATCTTGCCGGTGCCGTTGTCGTAGTTAAAATAGCCCGCGAGTTTGGCGTGTTCCGTCGTGAGTTTCATGGTTTCGCGATCGCCAAAATGTTCTTTCACATAAGCGCGCGACCCCAGCAAGCCTTCTTCTTCACCACCCCACAGCGCGATGCGAACAGTCCGATCCAGCGGCAAGTTGGCCGCCTTGAGAACACGCACCGCTTCCATCATTACTGCGCTGCCGGCGGCATTGTCCGTGGCGCCAGTACCGCCGTGCCAGGAATCGAAATGCGCGCCCAGCATCACGATTTCGTCTTTGTGCTTGCCGGTGCCTGGAATTTCGCCGATCACGTTGAAGCAATCGGGGTGGCTATCGTCGATGTCGTTTTCAATATTAAATTCGAGCTTGACCGGAATGTTGTGTTCAATCAGGCGCGCGATGCGGTTGTATTGCTCGGGCATGAGGCCGACAGCGGGCAGGGCCAACGGCTTCTTCGGGTCATACGATCCGCCGGACCCCGCAAAGATCGCGCCGCCATCGCCATTGGGGCTTTCCGAAACGGTCATCAAAACGCCCTCATCTCTTAAGAACTGTGCGATTTTTTCCTGTAGGCGCATCCGTTCTTCGCGAGCTTGCGCCGAATAGGGAGAGCGGCCTGCCGGCGGTCCGCCGAAACGCGTTGGCGTGTTGGGATCCGGCGCCGTTGCTTCGTTGGCTAAATCGGCATCGCTGTAGCGGTGGCCTTCCGGTTCGGTAGGCATCGTCAAATCCTTCGGCGCGGAAGAGAGAACGATTTTGCCCTTCAGTTTGCCTTTGAACTTTTCCATGTCCGCTTCAGTGCGAATTTGCGCCATCGTAGCTTCGCCGCTGATGCTGCCGCCCGTGCCGCTGGTCCAGGCGAGCGGGACGCCATTTAGCGAGGCAAAGCGCGGTTCAACCATGTGACCTTCGTAATACTTGTTTGACCACGCGCGCCCGAAAGGACCCCACTTTTCCATGCGCACGTTCACTAAGCCGTACTCTTGCAGCCGTTTGACGGCCCATTCCCCAGCCGCATGGTGATTCGGTGAATTGGTGAGTCGCGGGCCATACACGTCGGTGAGGTAGAACATTGTGTCCATGACTTTCGAATTGGACAACGACTCGGCTTTGATGCGGTTAATGGCGGCAAGATCGCTTTTCTCTTGCGCCATGATGAGGACTCCCGAAAGCAACAGGGCTGGGGCCATGAGGAATTTCTTCTGGTTCAATGGGAAGGTTGTTTGGGACATAGGAATCACCGGGTACCTCAAGTTTACGCCTACTATTCTGGCACTAGAACGAAGTCGAAATCAGATGGAATTTAAGGCGGGAGATTCATTGACATGAAGCTGATCGCTCTCGCTTTGCTGTTCCTAGCTCCATTACCCAGTCAGGAAAGATCACAACAACAGCCACCCGGCGTTACGCCTAAAGCTCCGAAGATCTATGTGCTTGGCAATGTCAAGAAACCTGGAGTGTACGAGGTGCACACTGGGGATCATATGACGGTAATGACTGCCCTGGCGTTGGCGGAAGGGGTGTTGGCTTCCTCCCCCAAGAAAGCGTTCATTTATCGCAGGAACGCCGGCAGTGACAAATCTGTGGCGCGCGAAGAGATTCCAGTGGACCTGTCGAAGGTCTTGAGTCGGAAATTAGCGGCTGTCGCTTTGCAGCCAGACGACATTCTTTATATTCCACAGAGTGCGAAGTCAAGGCTGGCTTCCATGGGAGTACCCGTGAAAGGAACACCACCGTTCCAAATACCGATAGACTGGTGGCAGGGCAGTTAGCGCTCGTCCTGCTCCAGCGTAATGCTCATAGCCAAGCGCTTCGGCGCAACCAACCGGTAACTCTCATACAGTAATTCGCGCACTTCGTCCCAATCGATCTCCGCTCCGTCAAGCCGAAGAGCAACCCACCCTTTCGATGCCAGATAAGCCGGCAAATAAAACCGTTCTGGTTGTGCCTTGGCGAGCAGTTTATTGTCGTCAGGTCCAACCTTGCACGTAATTGCAACTATGCCGTCATTGTGATGGTTATCTAGATAGTAGGCGAACTTCTTCTGGCCCACCACAAATGCCGCGTGGCTGCCGTGACGTTCAATGGATGTCTCGTTGAGCGCGAGACAGATCTTGTTTACTCTAACCAGCCGAGGATCGTCTTTCTGCTTGCCACCACTGCTGAAGGAGGAAGATTTCGCCATTCCGTTATCATCCCGAATTTTGCTGAGAATTTTCATGATCTCCCTCCACTACTCGTCCGATGCCGTTTACTCTAGATCCACATTGTCCACGGTGCAAGTCGTTTGAAGTGAGCAAATCAAGACGCCGATCGGTCTTAGATGCGCTGTTCTCCACCTTCGCGACTGCGTGCCGCTGCAATATGTGCGATTTGCGATACTTTCGGCCATTGTGGTTCGGCAAGCCGCCCGAGCGGAAGCTACATTCCCGAAAATCCCGCGCCCTGGCCGCATCCTCGCGCTAGCGCCAGATGACCCCGTGCTTCGGCCCGGCGGCACTGCTTGCCAACCTAATTGACCAGGCTGAGGAAAGTCAGTTATCATTGGGCTCATCGCTGGCGAGCTAAATCGCGCGGTAAAGTTCGCACAAGGAGTTTAGCCATGCAATCTCGGTCTATCGATCTACTGGGGCGCTTTGGCCTCACGGCTTTTTGTCTACTATCCATGGCCACAATTGGCGTGGCACAACTGGTCGTGGCCGACAGCAATCCAGATCAAACGATTCGCGCCACGGTTTCGTCCAAAGATCACCTCGCGGCAGACGGAGTGTCGCTTACATTCCGGCAAATCATGCCGCTGAAGTCAGGCTTGGGAGGCGCTGCTGCCGGTATGCAAGCCGCCGCAAATCCGGTTCAGAAGAGATTCGGAAAGAATCAAAATACGAGCGCGGCGCCCGCAGTTCTCAATTCTTGGGACGATAACGAAGTGCCCGCAGTGCCCAAACCCGGCTTCTATCCTACCGATCTGCAAGACCTTGGGCAGGGACCAGTAGTGACGGAGGCCGTGAATTATCCGATTTACGTAAATACCACCCCGGCAGAAGTGGGCAGACCGGGCACACTCCTCCGCGATTTAGGACACAGCCAGATGGTGCACGTGATTGATCAGTATGTAGGAGCGACCGCCGATAACCGTTATCGCGTTGGCATGGGCACCACGATAACTTACCCCGTTTCGGGCGCTCTTCAGGAAGAGACCGATATCGTTGCTATTGTTCATGCAGTTGCGCTGTCCCTGGGCCAAGCGGGCTATGGCGCGATCTATCACGTTTTCTTAGCCCGTGGGCAGGACGTTTGTTCCCAGGGAACCTGCTATTCGCCCGATCACCCAAAGCTGTTCACCTATTGCGCCGATCATGGAAACATCGTTTACAGCGACATCGGCGATGTCCTTTACACGGTGATCCCGTTTCAAGCCGTAAAGGGTTGTGAGGAAGGGTCGCCCAGCCCGAACGGCTTAGTCATTGATTCGACCATGAGCACCCTCTCGCACGAATACTTTGAGACCATTACCGACCCGGATGGCACCGCTTGGTGGAATCAACTCAGCTTGGATGATTATGGATATGAGATCGCCGACGAATGCGTCACCGTGCTTCCAGCCGATCCGATCGTGGCGCTGAATGGCACCAGATACGAATTGCAGGCGGAGTATTCGAATAAATATCACGCTTGCGCCTACGTGCCCTAGAGCCCTACCTCCGCCGCCGTCCACATTTTCTTCAAATGAACCCGTCAGGTTACGATTTGATTGCGGCAAAGTGACCACAGTCCCCGCCTATCTGTCTAAAAAGTGTGTCATTATTGCCACAAGGAAACCGATACAACTTCTTTCGAATCAAACAATTAGCTTGTGTTGAATCCATTTCCTGATATGCTGAGAGGGCATTAATTCACATGCCCTACGAAACTACGATTGCCAGACCCGTAGCAGTGGAAGGGATCGGCCTCCATCATGGCGCTCCCGTGAAGTTGACGATTAAACCAGCCCCGCCTGCTACCGGGATTGTCTTCATCCGAACCGATCTCGATAACACCGCGATTCCCGCCAGTTGGAAGTTTGTAGAGCGCGTCAGCTACGCCACCAGCCTGATGCATCCCAAGGGCATCTTCATTTCCACCACTGAGCATGTGCTCAGCGTGCTCTACAGCATGGGCATCGATAATGCCTTCATCGAACTCGACAATTTAGAACTGCCGATTCTGGACGGCAGCGGGTTGCCGTTCGTTCAGTTGCTGCAAAAAGCCGGGCGTAAGGAATCGCGTCGGCCTCGGCGCTATATGAAGATCATCAAAGAAGTGCGGCTCGAATCGGGCGGCAAGTCAGTGGCGATTCTTCCGGCCGACCGTTTTACCCTGCGCTGCCACAACTACTTCAAACATCCCTTGGTCGGCGAGCAGAGTTTAGAAATTGATGTTACGCCGGAAGTCTACGCGCGAGAAATTGCCCCAGCCCGCACCTTTGGCTTTGAGTACGAGCTCGATCAAATGCGCGATCAGGGTTTGATTCGGGGCGCATCGCTCGAAAATGCCATCTGCTTCACACGCGACGGTGTCGCCAATCCTGGCGGCTTGCGCTTCCGCGATGAATGCTGCCGTCACAAAGCGCTCGACTTAATTGGTGATCTAGCGCTCATCGGAAGGCCACTGCTCGGCTGTGTTGTGGCGGAAAAAGCCGGCCATGCCTTGCACGTGCAACTCGTGAATCAAATCATGTCCGACCCGTCGTTATATGAAATCGTCACGCTGGAACGCCAGCCAGCCACTCGATTTCCGCAAAGTGTCATGGCCGCTCCTGCATACTAAAGAGCAGCCCCTTGCTCTTCCGCCTGCCCAATTTGATTACGCTCGTGCGGCTCTTGGCTGCACCATTTGTGGCGTGGCTGCTGTACGCCGGGCGTTTCCGCGAAGCCTTGGCTTTATTGCTCTTGGCCGGGCTCACCGACTGGCTCGATGGCTTCGCCGCCCGCAAGCTCGGCATGACCAATCACCTCGGCATCATTCTCGACCCGCTAGCGGACAAGGTGCTCATGGTTGTCGTTTTCATAAGCCTAGGTCTGCTGCACTTGATTCCGTGGTGGCTCTTCGTAATGGTCGTCGTGCGCGATCTGGTCATTGTAACCGGCTCGCTCTTATTGCGAATCTTGCGCAATCGTCGTGAGTTTGTGCCATCAATGATGGGCAAGGTTAGCACTTTTTTCCAAATTGTTCTGGCTTTACTGGCTGTTGTGTACGCCGCTTTCCCGCATGCGTTCATTGAATGGCTCAAACTCACCGGCGTTGTCTTGACGGCGATTTTCACTCTTGTAAGTGGCTGGGATTACGTTCGGCAAGGCATCGCCATGGCGAAACAGCCGCGTTTGCCGTAAACTCGCCCGTCTTTCCAGTGCGAAAGTTATTGGGTCTTAATACCCAGGTGCCAAAGCTCCTACCGCGTTGCCGACGAGCTTTCTTGAAACAGCCGCGGCGCAAAATCCTTCAAATCCCGCCGCCAAGTCTGCCACTCATGTGCCGTCCCCGGCGATTCATAGAACACATGTTTGATGTTGGCCTCATCCAGTGACTTGTGCAATTTCTCCAAACCGTCGTGCATTCGCGCAGGCTCCTCCGTCCCAACCCCGAGCCACAACAAATGCACTCTCTTGGCAAACGTAGCCGGATCCGCCAACGCTCCGTTATAAGCGGCTTTCACATCCAACTTTTGGTCGCCAAGCACCTGCGCCGTACCGGCTCCGCTGAACCCTCCTATGTAAGAGAACAGGTCGAGATGGTTGAACGTCACGTGGAACGTTTGCATACCGCCCATGGAAAGCCCGGCCATCGCCCGGTGATTGCGATCAGCAATGGTTCGGAAGTTTGCATCAATGAAAGGAATCAAGGCCTGCGTCATGTCATCTTCAAACGCCGCCGCCATCTGCTGCATGGCCGCCATGGCCTCCGGCGAACCCATGGGTTTTCCAGCCAGATCCGGAGCCGGCCGGCCAGCGCGCCGCGCGTAACCATTCGCCATCACGATGATCATGGGACGGCAACTCCCGTCAGCAATCAAGTTGTCCAAGATAAAATTGACCCGGCCCTGCTTCGCCCAGCCCGTTTCGTCTTCACCGCCGCCATGCTGCAGATAGAGCACCGGATAGCCCGTCTTGTTCTGCACGTCATAACCCGGCGGCGTATAGACCAACGCATGGCGCCAACCATCGGTCACGCCCGAGTGATACCAGATCTCACGAACTTGCCCGTGCGGCACGCTTTGCGGTAAGTAGTAAGTGGTGCCCGCTTCCGGAACTTCCACTCCACTGGCGTCCTTGCTGCCTCCGTAAAACGAATGGCTGTTCGGGTCGCTCACTTCCGCGCCGTCCACGTTCAACATGTAGTAGTGAAGGCCGGGCGCCATCGGCGGCGTTGTCACCGTCCAAAATCCATCAGCCTGCTTCTCCATGTCGAGCTTCGGCCCGCTCCAGAAGTTGACTCGCACCTTAGTAGCATCCGGTGCCTTCACGCGAATTTGCACCCGAGAGTTGCTATCGACGCGCGGATATTCCGCTCCCGGTACATTCGTTGAGGCAGGCTGATAGCCGCCGGATTCCTGCGCGGAACACACGCTCGCCAACAGCAACATTACAAGGCCAATCCACTTCATATTTCTTCCCCTTCGGTACGTCGTGATTTCATTCTCCAGGCAACAACTGTCTTCGAGCGCCGGAGCCTGGAGTAATTAGATCAAACCTTCATCTTGAAAAAAATGCAGCTACCACGTTCGGCCAGCCAGCAGGTCTGGCACATACTGGCCGCGCGTGTAGGCAATCGTTTCCTTCATCCGCTCTGCAGTCAATTGATGCTGCCGCCCCAAAATGAGCAGCAATAATAGTCGGCAGCGTCATCATCCAAGGCAGCGGCGAAATTTCTCCGTTGCCGCCACTCCACGGATTCAAATACGGTGAAACCAAACCACGCCGTTCATCGCCGCGCCCAGCCGTGACTGCAGGTAGTGCGTAATGCGCGGACCTCGATATCCTCCATAACTCTCGCCGACCAGATACTTGCGGGATTGCAATCTGCTATTCTTCACCACCCAGTCATAGATGACGCGCGAAAGATATTCGATATCGGGCGTAGTCGAGTAGAAGAATTTCTTTGTTCGGCCGACGGCACCAGGGATCTCGAAAATCCGGTACCACCAAATCAGAAAGAGGTAGCCACGTCCCTGGATCATTTGCTGAACACACCGCGTAGGAGGCGCGTGGATTGAAACTCCACAATGTCTTCGTTCAAAGTGAAAAACACGAAATTGCCTTTCACTCATGCAACCGTCAACGCCGCTCACCTGTGTTTCGATCCGCTCAGGCGGCGACTGACGCGGACCAATGATTGCCGCTCCGCTTCAGGGTTAGGCCGCAAGAGGCCTGAACGTCGAACCCTCCCGATCTCGCCAGCGTCCACGC
>Ga0209698_10009117_pt1 | contig 10185 bp, 7 predicted proteins | sample LitLauG_LLR_2012_FD_187203 | JGI IMG/M metagenome (GOLD analysis project Ga0209698, IMG submission 187203) | Freshwater sediment microbial communities from Pennsylvania, USA - Little Laurel Run_MetaG_LLR_2012 (SPAdes) (version 2) | ecosystem: Environmental > Aquatic > Freshwater > Creek >... | reverse complement strand
GCCGCGGTGGGCACGAAGCGAGACAGAGGCTGCAGGGCCAGGGCGAAGAGAAGCGAGGGCAGCAGATCGGCCTGGCCCAGTCGCACAGCAGGCAGGTCGAGGAACTCCCACAGCTGGCCGAGGCCGAATCCGAGGGCGGTCGTGACGAGCACGGGTATGTACCCGCGACGCCTGTATGGAAGCAGCGCAAAGAACACCTGAGACGTGATCAACACCAGGAGGACGGCGACGATTGCCCCAGGTGGGAAAGCCCGCAGAAGGCTCAAGAGGCTCCCTCCGGGACGCGGCGGTGGGTTGTCCTGAGCAAGCTCAGGTGGGTCCCCTGCCTTGGCTCTCCAAGTCCCGAATCCGGGGTCCCCATGAAATCCCGATTTCGTGAGGCTTTCCAGCGGGCATTTGGTCGGCCGACCGGACTCCGGGGTCCCTAACTAGCGAATGTTGGGCAACGCGCACAGCATCCGCGCCCCTTCGGAAGCGTCTCAATATTACGAGGCCGGTTTCTTGGGGGGCTTGATCTCGACGAAGAGCTCGGCGAGCTGGGACGCGTCGACCTCCGAGGGCGCCCCGAGCATCAGGTCGGACATGGACTGCGTCTTCGGAAAGGCGATGACGTCCCGGATGTTGTCGGTTCCGCCGAGCATCATGACCACCCGGTCGATGCCCGGCGCGATCCCGCCGTGCGGGGGAACCCCGTACGTGAACGCCTGCAGCAGCGTCCCGAACCGCTCACGAATCGTGCTCAGCGGCATTCCGAGCAGCTGGAAGACGCGCTCCTGCATCGCCGGGTCATAGATGCGAAGGCTGCCGCCTCCCAGCTCGTAGCCGTTGCACACGATGTCGTAGGCGTGAGCCCTCACGTCGTAAGGTCTTTCGTCGACGAACTCCATGTCCTGCTCGAAAGGGCGGGTGAACGGGTGGTGCGCGTAGGTCAACCTGCCCTCGTCATCCTCATCGAAGAGGTAAGTGGGGTTGATCCACAGGAACTTCCACTCGTCCTGGCGGACCAGCTTGCGGCGCTTCGCGACCTCCTGGCGGATCAAGCCCATGACCGTCTCCGCCTTGCGGCGGCGATCCGCCGCCACCAGGACTATGTCGTCAGGCCCGGCTCGCGCCAGGTTCTTGATCTGCGCGATCTCGTCCTCCGACAGGAACTTGTCGAGTGGTCCGCCCGGGATCCATGCCAATCCCTTGCCACCGGCACCCCTGGCGAGCGTGACGAGCTCGTCGAGCTCGCGCCTAGGCATGTCGGAGCCCCCGGGCACGGCCAATCCCCGGACCACTCCCCCACTCTCGAGCACCGCGCGAAACGCCTTCACCTCAGTGTTCCGCAGAGCAGCCCCGAGGTCCGCGATCTCGAGGTCGTACCTGAGGTCTGGCTTGTCGGTGCCGAAGCGAAGCAGCGATTCCTTGATGTCAAGCCTCGGAAAGGGAATGGTGAGCTCGATTCCCAGAACCTCGCGCCACAGCTTCGCGAAGAGGTCCTCGATCAGCGAGAAGACGTCCTCCTCGTCGCAGAACGACATCTCGACGTCGAGCTGAGTGAACTCAGGCTGCCGGTCCGCCCTCAGGTTCTCATCGCGAAAGCAGCGCGCGATCTGGTAGTAGCGCTGCACGCCCGACACCATGAGCAGCTGCTTCAACATCTGCGGCGCCTGCGGGAGCGCGTAGAAGCTGCCGGGATGGAGGCGTGACGGAACGAGGAAGTCGCGCGCGCCGGACGGCGAGCTCCTCGTGAGGATTGGTGTCTCGACCTCAACGAACTCGCGCCCGTCCATGAAGTCGCGGATGATCTTGTTGACCCGGCTGCGCAGCACCAACATCTCGGTCATGCGGGGCCGGCGCAGATCGAGGTACCTGTACTCCAGGCGTGTCTTCTCGTCCGGCTCTTCGGGGTCCTCGATCGGAAATGGCGTGGTGTCCGAGACGTTGATCACCTCGACCTCGGACGCCGCTACCTCGACCTCACCCGTCTCAAGCCGCGGGTTCTCAGATCCTTTTGGGCGCCGGCCGACGGTGCCCTTGACCTTGACGACGAACTCAGCCCGCAGCTCAGAGGCCGTGGCATGTGCCGCCGCCGATCGAGCTGGGTTGAACACGACCTGGACGCGGCCCCAGCGATCGCGGAGGTCGACGAAGATCACCCCTCCCATGTCGCGCCGCCGCGCCACCCAGCCGTAGAGCTCGACCTCGCGGCCCTCGTCCTCGGCTCGCAGCGAGCCGCAGTGGGGAGCCGAGAAGCCGCTCACGCCAACCTCGCCGGGAGATCGGCCCAGGGCACCTCAGACTGCTCTCCGCTCGCCATCTCCTTGAGCTGCGCGACGCGACGCGACGCATCGTCTGGGGTCAGCAGCACGACCCAGCGAGCACCGGCCTTGTCTGCGGAGCGCATCTTCGCGCGAAGGCTCTTCGGCTCGTAGTCGACCGCGACTGAGCGCACCGCCCGGCAGATGCGCGCCACGTCGGCGGCGGCCACGTCGAGATCCCCATCCGGCAGAACCAGGACGTCGGCCGCCGGGCGGGCGATGATCTCCTCGCCGCCCGCTGCCATGAGCTCGGTGACACGCTCGAAACCGCCCGCAAAGCCCACCCCCGGCGTCGATGGCCAGCCCTCCGCAGCCGCCAGACCGTCGTAACGGCCGCCCGAAGCCAGCGCGTCCTGCTGCCCTGACGAACCCTCCGGATAGATCTCGAAGACCGTGCGGGTGTAGTAGTCGAGCCCGCGAACGAGATGCGGATTGTGCAGGTACTCGATCCCGGCCGCGTCAAGCAGCCGCCGCACAGCGCTCCAGTGCGCCGCGCATTCGTCGCACAGGTGGTCGGTGATCCGCGGGGCGTCCACCTTGAAGGGCTGGCACTGCTCGACCTTGCAGTCGAGAAGACGCAGCGGGTTGACCTCCAGCCGGCGCTGGCAGTCCGGGTGAAGCTGCGCCTTCAACGGCCGGTAGTAGGCCTGAAGCCGCTCCAGGAACGCCGGCCGGCACTTGTCGTCGCCTATGGAGTTGAGCTCCAGGCGCAGCTCGCGCAGCCCGGCCTCGCGCAGCCATTCGACGCCGAGCTCGACGACCTCGGCGTCCAGCGCGGCGCCGGCGCCGCCGATCGCCTCGACATCCAGCTGGTAGAACTGCCTGTAACGGCCCTTCTGCGGCCGGTCGTAGCGAAACATCGGCCCGATCAGATAGAGGCGGGCAGGCTGGGCGCGCTGATTCAGTCCGCCTTCGAAATAAGCTCTGACCACTCCCGCGGTTGCCTCAGGCCGCAGCGCCAGCCGGCGCCCTCCGCGGTCCTCGAAGCGATACAGCTCCTTAGCGACCGCGTCGGTGTCCTCACCGACTCGCTCGATGAGCTCGGCGTGCTCAATGATCGGGGTCACGATCTCCTCATAGCCAAACTTGCGCGCGGTTTCAGCGGCGGCCGTCTCGGCGACGCGCCACAGCGCCAGCTCGGCAGGTAGAAGGTCACGCACACCGCGCACTGCCTTGATCGGTTCTGAGCGAGGCATCGGAGTGTTCGATTGTAAGAATCGGCGGTCGACTGCGATTTTCGGATCGGTCTCAGCCGACCGCATGCGCGGGACTCCCGGTTATGATCTGGCGCCGGTGGCAACGACCCTCGTCCAGCTGATCTCGGTGCTCCTGGCCGCGCTCGCCCTCGTCACCGGCGCCTACTTGTTGATCATCGGACGGCGCCCATGGCGCGGCAGGGAACCCGAGGCCGTGGCCCCCCGCGTGCGGCTTCTCGGCGTCAGCTACATCATCGTTTTCGGCTCCGCCATGGTCCAGATCATCTCGGAGCCGCACGGACTCGAAGGTGAGGCGCTCGGTGGCTTGATGGTCATTGGAGGCGCCATCGTGATCGTGGTCGTCTTTCTGGAGTCGAGGGCCTCCCGCAGGCATACCGGCTAGCTCGTCTGTGAGGGCGGCTCCTGGCGCAAGCGCGGCGCCGAGACGGCCTTGAACGCTTCGACCAGGTCCGAACGGCGCACCGGCTTGCTCATGTAGTCGTCGTAGCCGGCTTTGAGGCAGCGTTCGCGGTCGCCGGGACCGGCCATGCCGGTGAGCGCGATCAGCCGTGGCCTGCTGTCGCGCGGCCAGCGGCGGCAGATCGCTTCTGCGGCGGCGAGACCATCCATCTCGGGCATCAGCACATCCATCAGGACCGCGTCGTATGAACGCTGCGCCACCGCCGCCACCGCCGCCAGACCGGTCGTGACGACGTCGACCGAATGGCCAAGCGAAGCGACGAGCCGCCGGAGGAGCCTCTGGTTCAGGGAGTTGTCCTCGGCGACCAGAACCCGAAGCGAGCCAGGGACGGCCGGGGGAGGCGCGGTCGGGGCAGCCGGCGAGGCATTGCTGTTGCGCGCACCCACGCGAAGGATCACATCGTGCAAGGTGCGAGGTGCCAATGGCTTGGTGAGCATGGCCTGAATGACTCCGCTGTCGGCGGCCTGCACGTCATCGGAGCCTGGCATCGCAGCGGCGATGAGAACGATCGGCAGCTGGTCTCGACGGCGAACAGTGCGCACGGCATTCGAGACCGGCAGCCCGCCTTCCGGGGAGCGCTCCTCGACCAGTGCGATGTCGAAGGGGCGCCCGGACTGCAGAGCCTCCATCGCTTCCTCGGGAGTCGCCGCCACCGCAGTCGCCCCCCACTGCTCGGCCTGAAGCGCGAGCACCCGCTTCGAGGCCGCGTCGGACGAGATCACCAACACTCGCATCGACTCCAGGGTGAGCGGAGTCGAAGCGACAGCCTCTGGAAGAGCTTCGACCTCGATCGTGAAGTCGAATGCCGTACCTGCATCCGGCCCCGCTTCAACACCGCCCTGCTCGACGCTGAGCTGGCCGTGCATCAGACGGACCAACTCCTTGGTCGTGCTCAGACTGAGTATCGCGAGGCGATCGCCCACCTCAATTCGATCGTTTGCGCCTGGACCCTCTTCGAGTGCGGCGCGCAGGATTCTTGCCGGCACACCCCGGCCAGTGTCGCGAACCCGGAAGTGGAGCCCGACCGGGCCGCCTCGATCTTCAGAGCTGAGCTCGACACCAACACCGCCGCGAAAGGTGCGATCGATGCCGCCGTAGAGCAAGGTCAGCAGGATCTGTTCCAAGCGTCGTGAGTCGCCGACCACGACGCTCGGCACGTCCGCCGTCGCATGAAGAGAGAGGTCGAGGCTCTTCCCAGCTGCAGCGTCCGCCACAATCCCCAGGCACGTCTCGACGCTGGAACGCACATCAAACGGATGCAGCGCGAGCTCCAGCTCACCGCGCTGGATGGCAGTGGCGACGAGCACGTCGTCCACCAGCCGAGACGCCTGCTCGGCCCCGGTCTGGATGATGGACGCCACCTCACGTTCCTCTGCGGAGTCAGATTCGGTCGACAGGAGCCCCGCTGCTCCGACGACGGCGTTCAGCTGATTTCGAAGCTGGTGGCCGAACGCGGCGACGAGCTCCGCGTCGAGAACGACCTTCCGTGGCTGGTCGTGCGGACGCGAGTGGGACTTATGCGCCTTGCTGCTTCCGGCTCGGTCCAATTCGCTCATCGCCTCTCCTCGCAGAATTCGTGTGGAGAACGAGGACGCCGGCACATTATCTAGGTTTGAGTGCCGCTCCAACCCGCGCAGCTCGGATTTGAGAGGTTCCGGCCGGTCCGCCGGCCTGGACTCTGCTCGTAACTACTGGAGGAAGGGGTTCGAACGGCGCTCCCTGCCGATCGTGGTCGCCGGGCCGTGTCCGCTGTGCACGGCAAGCTCGTCGGGCAGCGCAAGCAGCTTGTCCCGGATTCCGTTGACCAGCGCCGCCGGGTCTGAGTTGGCAAAGTCCGAGCGGCCGATGGTGCCGGCAAAGAGGGCGTCGCCCGTGAACAGCAGGTCTCCGATCCGAAGGGTGACGCCTCCGGGGCTGTGCCCTGGCGTATGCAGAACCTCGAACTCGAGGGAACCGGCTCGAAACGCCTCACCCTCCACAAGGTCGACCACGTTGCCCACCTTGATGGCGACCTCGCCAAATTCGCGGCGCAGAGGTTTGCCCTCGACCACGACTGTCTTTTCCGCCCGATGAACCGCGACTGGAATCGGGCCGAAGGCCTCGATCAGCTCGTTCAGCCCTGCAATGTGGTCGATATCCGTGTGGGTGAGCAGGATCGCCTTGACGGTCACGCCGCGGCGCCGCACCAGCTCGACCATGAGGTCGGGTTCAAGGTTGGAGTCGATGACGACGCCGTCTTTGGTCACCTCATCCTCCACCAGGTAGGAGTTGGTGCCGAAGCGCCTGTCCGCCGTCACCTCGACGTGAACCGTTCTCTGCCCGGCAGGCTCGGCCTGGCTCAGGACGCCTCCCTCGCCACCGTGTTGACGTCCTTGACGCCCTCGATTCTCTCCATCAGCCGAGACAGCTGCGCGAGCGAATCGATCTCGACGGTGGCTGAGACGACAGCGGTCTTGTCGTCATAGACGTGGACCTCAAGCGCAGACATGTTGACGCGGTTCTCCGCCACCACCGTGGCGATGTCTCGCAGCAGCCCCTGCCTGTCCCAGGCCTCGATCTTGATCGCCACCGGGTAAAGGTGTGTCGCCTCCCCATCCCAATCCACTGGGACAACGCGCGCAGCGTCCTGCGCGTTGATGGCGTTGACGCAGTCCGCTCTGTGCACGGTCACCCCCTTGCCCCGCGTCGTGTAGCCGACGATCGCGTCTCCGGGGACGGGCTGGCAGCACGGGGCGATCTTGGTGAGGATCCCCTTCTCTCCGCGCACGAGAACGCGAGGCGTCGGATGCACGTGCGGAACGAGAGGGATCGGCCGCAGGTCCGCCCCCGGCGTATCGAGGTTCAGCGACATTCGCATCACCACTGCGTGCGGCGACAGGTCGCCATAGCCGATCGCGGCGAGGAAATCGTCTGTCGCCGTGTACTTGTACAGGGTGGCGATCTCGAGGAGCTGCGGGTCGGAAAGGTCGGCAAGCGTCACCCGATGCATCCGGTTCAGCTCCTTGTCGAGGAGGTCTCGCCCTTTGGCGACGTTCTCCTCTCGGCGCTGGCTCTTAAACCACTTGCGGATGCGCTCCTTCGCCGACGCGCTCTTCACGAAGCTGAGCCAGTCGCGGCTGGGGCCATGCGGTCCCTTCGACGTCAGGACTTCGATGATCTCGCCGTTCTGCAGCGCGTAGTCGAGCGGGACCATGCGGCCGTTGACCTTGGCTCCGATGCATCGGTGTCCGACCTCGGTGTGAATCCTGTAGGCAAAGTCGACGGGCGTCGCCCCGGCAGGCAGATTGAGCACGTCCCCTTTTGGCGTGAAGACGTAGACCTCGTCCTGGAACAGGTCGACCTTGACCGTGTCCAGGAATGACTCTGCATCACCGACCTCGCTCTGCCATTCGAGAAGGCTGCGTAGCCAGGAGAGCTTCTGGTCGAAGCTGGTGTCTTTGCCACCCTCCTTATACGTCCAGTGAGCGGCCACTCCGAACTCGGCGATTCGATGCATCTCGTGGGTGCGAATCTGGATCTCGATCGGCTCCCCGGTATGTGTGATGACGGTGGTGTGGAGTGATTGGTACCCGTTGGACTTGGGCATCGCGATGTAGTCTTTGAAGCGCCCCGGCACAGGTTTCCAGAGCGAGTGAACCACCCCAAGGACGCCGTAACAATCCCGGACCGAGTCGACCTGGACGCGCATGGCCGAGAGGTCATAGATCTCGGTGAAGTCCTTGTTCTCTCTGGTCATCTTCTGCCAGACGGAGTAGATGTGCTTGGGTCGCCCCGTTATCTCGGCCTGTATGCCGACCTTCTCGAGCTCACGCGCGAGGATCTCCCGCAGGTCTGAGACCAACGTTTCCCGGTCGCGGCGCTTGCGGGCGATCCTCTTGACAACGTCCTCATAGGCCTCGGGTTCGAGGTTTCGGAACGCAAGATCCTCGAGCTCCCACTTGATCTGGCCGATTCCGAGGCGATGCGCGAGCGGCGCATAGATGTCGAGAGTCTCGCGCGAGATCTTGCGCCGCTTGACTTCCGGCAGAGGATCCAGCGTGCGCATGTTGTGCAGCCGGTCGGCGAGCTTGATGAGGACGACCCGCAGGTCCTCCGCCATCGCCACCATCATCTTTCGAATGTTCTCGGCCTGCTGCTGCTGGTCCGACCTCAGCGCGATCCGACCCAGCTTGGTCACGCCGTCGACGAGCCGTGCCACCTCAGGACCGAATTCGGTCTCAACCTCCTCTGCCGTCAGTGCGGTGTCCTCCACCGTGTCGTGCAGGAGCGCGGCCGCGATCGTCTCCGCATCCAGCTCCAGGTCGGCGAGTATGGCCGCGACCTCAAGCGGGTGGTTGACGTATTCCTCGCCTGACAGGCGGCGTTGGCCGCGATGCGCGGCAGCCGAACTTTCGTATGCCTTGCGGATCATCCGCTGACCCTCGGGGTCGAGATGGTCGGCGATCTTCAGGAGCTCAGAGACCGTCAATTTGTACTCTCAGAGTTTAGGCAGGTCGCCGCGCATCCAGGCTCCGCACACGAGGCAAACGAAGGCGGGCGCTCTGTGGCTCAGTAGGCTTTGGCCAAAGCGACTCGATGCTTGGCGGGTTGCCCGCAGACGAGGCATTTGCCAGAGGCCTTCTCGTCAGGGTCAAGCGTGCGGATGGTCACGCCACCCGCCTCGGCCTTGATCCGCTCTTCGCACGCGGCGTCGCCGCACCAGGGCACCCAGGCAAACCCTCCCCTCTCTTTGAAGTGAGCCACGACCTCCGCCAACGTCGACAGCTCTACCGTGTTCGCATTGCGGTACTCGAGGGCGCGCTCGAACAGCTTCTTCTGAAAGGCCTCCAGCTCATCCACAAGGCGGCGACCCAGTCCCGCGGCGGGAACGCTCACCCGCTGCCTCGATAGGCGATCGACAAGCTCCACCTGTCCGGCCTCTGCATCGCGCGCGCCGACGTTCAATCGCAGGGGAACGCCCTTCAGCTCCCAATGCGCGTACTTGTCGCCCGGCCTTTCGTCACGCCAGTCGACCCGATGCCGGATGCCGGCAGACTTCAGCTCGCCCGCCCAGCCGTCGATGAACTTCTCCACCTTCGCGCGGCCCTCGGCATCGCGAAAGATGGGCACCGTGACGACCTGGATGGGAGCCACGCGAGGCGGCACGATCAGACCGGAATCGTCGCCATGTGCCATCACCAGCGCGCCGACGAGGCGGGTGCTGATGCCCCAGGAGGTCGAGTAGCAGAGCTCGCGCTCGTTCTCCTTGTTCGAAAAGGAGATGTCGTAGGCGCGGGCGAAGTTCTGTCCGAAGTAGTGCGACGTGCCCATCTGGAGCGCGAGCCCGTCACGCATGAGCCCTTCGAGGGTCAGCGTGTAGACAGCGCCGGCGAAGGTTTCAGAGGCCGTCTTCTTTCCGGCCAGCACGGGCACGGCAAGCCAGTCCTCGGCGATCGACCGGTAGTACCCCAGGATCAGCGAGACCTCGTCCATCGCCTCCTGGGCCGAGGCGTGAAACGTGTGCCCCTCCTGCCACCAGAACTCCCGGCTGCGGAGAAAGAGCCGGGAACGTTTCTCCCACCGGACCACGCTGTTCCATTGGTTGGTCAGCTTGGGCAGATCCCTATGGCTCTGGATATAGCGCCGGATGATGTGGCCGATGATCGTTTCCGATGTGGGACGGACGGCAAGGGGCTCTTCCAGCTCCTCCTTCGTGGCGCCGGCCTGTGTCACCCAGGCGACCTCAGGCCCGAAGCCTTCGATGTGCTCCGCCTCCTTGACGAGCAGCTCCCTGGGTATGAGCAGCGGAAAAGCCCAGTTCTCGTGGCCGCTCTCCTTGATCATGTCGTCGAAGGCGCGCGTGATGGCTTCCCACATCGCCCATCCGTACGGCCGCACCACCATCAGCCCGCGCACGCCGGACCAATCCGCCATCTCTGCCTTGCGGATGACGTCGGTGTACCAGCGGTCGAAGTCCGTGGACATCTTGGTGATGTCCTTGACGAAGTCCTGCTGCTCTTCGGATTCCTCTTTCATGCCAATAGCTCCCACATGTCGATCAGTTGAGTCAATCGATCAAAGCCCGCGAAACGGCGCGGGCTAGCGCGGGAGCGGAGCCGGCGCGGCGGCGTGCTCGCCGGCGATCGCGTCGATCTCGGCCAGCAGCACTGTGAGGAGCTCTTCCTGGGGCACCGTCTTGTAAAGCTTACCGCGCTTGAAAATCACG
>Ga0209698_10009115_pt1 | contig 10187 bp, 9 predicted proteins | sample LitLauG_LLR_2012_FD_187203 | JGI IMG/M metagenome (GOLD analysis project Ga0209698, IMG submission 187203) | Freshwater sediment microbial communities from Pennsylvania, USA - Little Laurel Run_MetaG_LLR_2012 (SPAdes) (version 2) | ecosystem: Environmental > Aquatic > Freshwater > Creek >... | reverse complement strand
CTCGAGGTGTCCGCCCTCGGGCCCGCCGCCATCACCATGCCCCTCATCGACCTCGGCGCCGAGGTCATCAAGGTCGAGCCGCCGAAGGGCGACTACATCCGCGAGATGACGTGGCCGATCGTCGAGGGCGTCTCCCTCATGCACCTGCACGTCAACCGGGGCAAGCGCTCCCTCGTCATGGACCTGCGCACCGAGGAGGACGTCGCCACCTTCAAGCAGCTGGCCAGGACGTGCGACGTGGTGGTCGAGGCAGGCCGGCCGGGCGTGCTGGCCAAGCGGGGCGTGGGCTTCGAGGACCTGCGGGAGCTGAAGCCGGACCTGGTGTTCTGCACCATCTCCGGCTACGGCATGACCGGTCCCTACAAGGACCTGCCGGCCCACGGGGTGGCCTTCGACACCTGGGCCGGCATCGTGACCCCCCAGGTCGACGACGACGGGTTCACCTACCTGCCCGAGCACGCCTCGATGGGCATCCACGCCGGGCCGCTGTTCGGCGCCCTGGGGATCGTGGCCGCCGTCCTGCGGGCCAAGACGACCGGCGAGGGCTCCTACTTCGAGATCGCCCAGTCCGACGCGGCGGCGGCCATGGACTGGTACCGGAGCGAGACGTGGAGGGCCTACGAGCGCCCGGAGTCCGAGGTGACCGGCAACAAGGCCGACAACTACGAGCGCCGGGAGCCGGGCACGGCCGGCATGATCCACGGGGTCCGCTACCAGGTGTACGAGGCCGCCGACGGCCGCCACGTGCTGTTCATGGCCTCGGAGCAGTCGCTGTGGAAGAACTTCTGCGAGGCCGTCGACCGCGGCGACCTGTTCGAGCGGTGGCCGGGCTCGCGGGTGGCCGACCACGCGGTGGGCAACCTCGAGCTCCGGGCCGAACTCCGGGACATCTTCCGGACCCGGTCCGCCGCCGAGTGGATCGACTTCGGGGTGGAGAGGAACTTCCCGGTGGCGCCGGTCAACTCGCCGAAGACGATCGCCGAGGACCCCCAGTTCCACGACCGGTTCGCCTGGTACCCGGTGGAGCAGCTCGGTGCCGAACAGCTCGGGTCGCCGCTCAAGTTCATCGGTGAGCATCTGCCGGTGCCGTCCCACGCCCCGACCGTCGGTCAGCACACCGACGAGGTCCTGGCCGACCTGCTGGGCTGGAGCGACGAGCAGATCGCCGAGTCCCGGGCCCGTGGTGGGCTCGGCGGGCCAACGCCAGCCTGACCCGGCCCGGGCAGGCCCCACGCCCTGCTCCGTCCGGGGGAGACGACCCGGTGAGTTCGTTTCCGGTCGGATGATAATGATTCTCGCTATCAGTCCGGTTCCGGAAACGAATACCGGGACAAGTCCGTGAACTGGGCGGACCGTCCCGGCGGCACCGCCACCGACGGGTGAAGATGGGTCATGACCGTGACCGAACCGCCAGGCGACCGCATGGCGGGCGACCCGGGGCCGGCCCACACCGCCCGGGTCCGGCCGTGGATCGTGGTCGTGCTGGTCGGCGTGGCCCTGGTGCTGGGCGCGGCCACCCTCCTCCTCGCCGTCCACAGCCCGTCCGCCATCCGACCCGGGCCGGGCACCGCCACGATCACCTGGACCGGCGTCGGCCAGGGGGCGTCCGGCCTCCCGACGCCGCAGCCGTTCACCGGCGACATCGAAGGTCACCCGCTACACGGCACCTCCACGTTCGTCCTCCCCACCGGGGTCACGTCGGTCGGGTCGGCCTCGGTCGTGCGCTACCGGGGGACGTTCGCCGGCAGACCCTTCGACCTGACCGTGTCGTTCACCTTCCCCGTGCTGCCGCAGAACGAGATCGCCACCGCCCGGTCCGACCAGTACGTGCCACACATCACCGTCCGGGGCACCTGGAACGGCTCGCCCGTCCGGGCCACCGTCGTCTCCCCCTCGGGTGCAGGGCCGACCGCCGATCGGCCCGCCCACTTCAGCGGCACCATCGGCGGACACCACGTGGCCGGAACCATCCCCGCGCCGACCGGCACCGGTGGACACCAGACGGTGACCGCCTCCTTCGTGGTCGGCTGACGCGCCGGGGACCCGGTTTCTGACGGTCCGTTAGGATTCCGGCCATGACGACCAAGACCCGGGTGCCCGCCATCGAGGGCTGGTTCACGTTGGACGAGCAGGCCCCGACCCTGCTCGGCTCCAGGTGCACCAGCTGCGGGAACTTCGCCTTCCCCAAGGAGACCTTCTTCTGCCGGAACCCCGAGTGCCAGGGCCGGGAGTTCGCCGAGACGCCCCTGAGCCGCACCGGCACGGTGTGGTCGTACACCGACGCCTGCTACCAGCCGCCCAAGCCCTACGAGGCGGCCGACCCCTACGTCCCCTTCGCCCTGGCCGCCGTCGAGCTGGCCGCCGAGCAGATGGTGGTCATGGGCCAGCTGGTGCCCGGGGTCGGGGTCGACGACCTCCGCGTCGGCACCGAGGTCGAGCTGGTGCTCGACACGCTGTACGAGGACGACGAGCACGAGTACGTGGTCTGGAAGTGGCGCCCGACCGGCGCCGCCGGCACCACCGACGGACAGGGGGCCTGAGATGCCGGACGACAAGCGGGTAGCGGTCCTGGGTGCGGGCATGCACCCCTGGGGCAAGTGGGGGCGCAACTTCGTCGAGTACGGGCTGGCCGCCGCAGGTGACGCCCTGGCCGAGGCCGGCCTGCCCTGGACCGACGTCCAGTACGTGGCCGGGGCCGACACCATCCGCAACGGGTACCCCGGGTTCGTGGCCGGGGCCACCTTCGCCCAGGCGCTGGGGTGGACCGGTGCCCGGGTGTCGTCGGCCTACGCCGCCTGCGCCTCGGGGGCCCAGGCCATCAACAACGCCCGGGCCCAGATCCTGGCCGGGCTGTGCGACGTCGCCCTGGTCGTCGGCGCCGACACGACGCCCAAGGGGTTCTTCACGCCGGTGGGCGGCGACCGCAGGGACGACCCGGACTGGCTGCGCTTCCACCTGATGGGCGCCACCAACCCGACGTACTTCGCCCTCTACGCCCGCCGCCGGATGGAGCTGTTCGGGGCCACCGAGGACGACTTCGCCGCGGTGAAGGTCAAGAACGCCCGGCACGGGCTGGAGAACCCCTACGCCCGGTACCGCAAGGAGGTGACGGCCGCAGAGGTGCTCGCCTCGCCCATGGTCGCCGACCCGCTGCGCCTGCTCGAGATCTGCGCCACCTCCGACGGCGGCGCCGCCCTGGTGCTGTGCTCGATGGAGTTCGCCCGTCGCCACGCCGGCACCCGGGACCTGGTCACCATCGACGCCGTGTCGACGGTGACCCCGCGCTTCCCGCAGACCATCATCGAGATGCCCAACTTCTCGACCGACTCGTCCGCCACCGCCGCCTCCGTCGGCCCCACGTTCAAGCAGTCGGTCGCCCTGGCCGCCTACGAGGAGGCCGGCATCGGCCCCGAGGACGTGAGCCTGGCCGAGGTCTACGACCTCTCGTCGGCCCTCGAGCTCGACTGGTACGAGGACATCGGCCTGTGCAAGGAGGGCGAGGCCGAGCGGCTGCTGCGCGACGGCGACACCACCCTGGGCGGCCGGGTGCCGGTCAACGCCAGCGGCGGGCTGTCCTGCTTCGGCGAGGCGATCCCCGCCCAGGCCATCGCCCAGGTGTGCGAGCTGGTGTGGCAGCTGCGCGGCCAGGCCACCGGGCGCCAGGTCGAGGGGGCCCGGGTGGGGATCACCGCCAACCAGGGACTGTTCGGCCACGGGTCCTCGGTCATCGTCTCGCGCTGACGCGGCCGGCCACGGCGCCGGCCCGCCCGACGACGGGCCCGCTCAGTCGAGGAGCGTGAACGTCCCCGAGACCCGGACCTCGTCGCCGTTGCAGAGCCACAGCCGGCCGGGCGCGGTGGCCAGCGTCACCGGGTCCCCCCACTCGAGCGGCCCGTGGTGGGTCAGCACGGCCGAGGCCACCGGCCCGGCGGCCACGTCGACAAGTGCGGTCCAACTGGCGGCGTTGTTCACGTGGCGGGCCACGTCGAGGTCGACCCGCCGTAGGGGCCACGGACGCCGCTCGGCGTCGGCCGGGACCTCGGCGCCCTCCACCCGGCCGGACACCTTGCGGCCACCGGCGGCGCCCTCGTAGGCCCGACGGAAGTCCGCCGAGATCCGCCGGGGGCGTCCGGTGCCGTCGAGGGGGACCCACAGGGCCTCGCACTCCACCGCCACCGCGCCGTCGACGGCCAGGTCGGTGCGCCGCTCCGCCCACGCCGCCCCGATGCCCGAGCACCAGGTGGTCGCCGTGACCGCCTGACCGAGGGTCGGCCACCGGCGGGCCGGGCCGAGCCGCACGGCCGTGCGCCGCACCACCCACAGGTCGTCGGTGCCGATCCCGGTGTCGTCCCAGTCGTCGCCGGCCACGTCGTGCAGGTAGCGGGCCACGGCGTCGGGCCGCAGCCGGCCGTCGGGGTCGGTGTCGCCCAGTCGGACCCGCTGGCCGCCGGTGAACCGGCGGCCAGCGGCCGGGGGCGGCAGGAAGTCGAGCACGGCGGCTGCCTACGGTCGCCCGGCCGGGCGCCGCGGACCGGTCACCCGTTGACCAGGAGGATCTTGCCCAGCTTGCCCCCGGCGGCGAAGCGGTCGTAGGCGGCCGTCGCCTCGGCCATCGGGAACGTGTCGGCCACCGGCACGTGGACCGCGCCCTCGCCGAGCAGCCGCACGGCCCGGGCCTCCACGAGCCAGGCCACGCCGGCCTTCTCCTCGACCGAACGGGCCCGCAGGGTGGACCCGCCGATGGTGGCCCGGGCGCCCATGACGGCCAGCAGGTTGATCGAAGCGGTGGCCCCGGCACCGACCCCGATGACCACGATGCGCCCACCGGTGGTCAGGTGGGGGAGCACCGCCTCCACCCCGGCCGCGCCGACCAGCTCGAGCGAGACGTCGTAGGGACCGTGGTCGGCCACGGCGTCGGGGGTGACGACCAGGTCGGCCCCGAGCGCCCGCACCGCCTCGTGGTGGTCGGGGTTGCGGACGGTGGCGACCACCCGGGCACCGGCCACCGCGGCCAGCTGCACGGCGGCGGTGCCCACCCCGCCGGCCGCCCCCGAGATGAGCACCGTGTGCCCTTCCGACAGGTCGGCCTGGGTGAACAGCGCGTCCTGGGCGGTCGAGAACGCCTCCGGAAAGCCGCCGGCGTGGACCAGGTCGATCCCCTCGGGCACCGGCAGCAGGTGCGACTCGTGGACCACCACCAGCTCGGCCTGGCCGCCGCCCCCGCAGATGCCCATGACCCGGCTGCCCACGGCGAAGCGCATGGCCCCGTCGCCGTTGGCCACCACCGTCCCGGCGAACTCGAGTCCGGGGATGTCGGCCGGCGAGCCGGCGGGAGCCGGGTAGAAGCCCTTGCGCTGCAGCAGGTCGGCGCCGTTGACCCCGGCCGCCGCCACCGCCACGAGGGCCTCCCCGGGGCCGGGCACCGGGTCCGGGTGCTCCTGCCACTCCAGGGTTCCGTCGATGATGGTGACCGCGCGCATCCCCTCACCGTACCGGCGGTGCCGACGCCACGGGCCGAGGACCTGGCCGACGACCGGGCCGACGCCGGGGCGCACCCGGGGCCCGCGGGCGACGGCGCCCCCGTGCGGCGGAGCCCCCGTAGGCTGGTGGCGGAGGTCGGCCATGACCATCGGACCGCTCGACGACCGCGTGGACGAGAGGCCGGGTTCCGGCGCGTCCCCACGGGTGCCGCTCGACGACCGGTTCCCCGACCCGTCGGCCGGCATGGTCCTGCACCGGGTGCTGGCCATGTCCGCCCGCACCTTCCTGCTCAACGACCTGGGCGACGAGCTCGACGACGGGGTCCGGCGCACCGGCACCGTCGACGCTCTGGTGCGGGCCATGGGCCCCCGGCCGCTGTGGGCCCAGTCGGCCGTCGAGTCGCTGCGGGGCACCGAGCGCCGGGCCGACCGCACCGAGCGGATCCACCAGACCCGGGTCGCCATGCGCCGCATCCGCTCGAACCTGCGCACCTTCCGACTGCTCCTCGACCCGGGGTGGGGCACGACCCTGCGGGCCGAGCTGGCCTGGTACGGCAACGAGCTGGGTCGGTCCCGGGACTTGGACGTCCTGGCCGCGGTGATCGGCGACCGCGGCCCCGAGGTGCTCGATCCCGACGAGGTGGCCCGCATGCTGGCCGTCGTGGACTGGCGCCGGGCCGAGGTGGCCGAGCAACTTGCCGCCGTGCAGGCCGGCGCGCGCCGGTTCCGGCTGAGCGAGCAGATGCTGGCCCTGTGGGACGGGCCGGCGTTCAAGGCCAAGGCCGACCGGCCGGCCACCGACGTCCTGCCGGCCATGCTGCAGCGGTCGTGGCACGACCTGCGGGGCGCGGCCCGAACCGCCCGCAAGGACCCCTCCGACGCGCACCTGCACCAGCTCCGGATCCGGCTGAAGGACCTGCGCTACGGGTCCGAGACCCTGGCCCTGGTGGTCGGCGGGCCGGCCCGCAAGACGGCACGGGCGGCCGAGCGGCTCCAGAGCAAGCTGGGCGATCTCCACGACTCGGTGTTCGCCATCGGCTGGCTCGAGGCCCTGGGGGCCGCACAGCCCGACCTGGCCGACGCCGCCGGACGGCTGGTCGTCCTCGAACGGGACATGGCCGCCGGGACCCGCAAGGGCTGGAAGCGCGACCTCAAGGAGGTCGAGCGCCGCTGGCGCCGACTGCAGGGCTGACCGGGCCCCGGCGTCGGGCCCGGTACCGGGCGGCTCAGTCCGGTGCGGGTGTCCCGGCGGGCGGGCCGGCGATCGGCACCCACAGGCGGATGCCCCCGAGGATGCCGGCGGCGTTGTCGACCACCGTGACGTCGTCCGGCAGGTGGCGCCGTAGCACCCGGCGCGAGTTTCCGCCGCCGATGTAGAGGTGGTCGAAGAGGGTGAGCGCCCGCATGTTGGCGATGGCCTTGGTGACCCGCTTGTTCCACCGGTCCTCGCCGATCACCTTGCGGGTCGCCTCGCCGAGCTGTTCGTCGTACGTCTCGCCCTTGCGGAAGGGCTGGTGGGCGATCTCCAGGTGGGGCAACAGCTCGCCGTTGTAGAAGAGCCCGCTGCCGAACCCGGTGCCGAGGGTGACCACCAGTTCGAGGCCGACGCCCCGGACGACGGCCGCCCCCTGGATGTCGGCGTCGTTGGCCGCCTTGGTCGGGATCCCGAACGCGGTGGTGAGCTCGGCCGCCAGGTCGAAGTGGTCCCACTGGCGCTCGAGCTGGTGGTCGACGGCGCTGCCCGGGCCGGACAGGGTCACGAAGTGGGGCGCCGACAGCACGATGCCTCCCCGGACCATGCCGGGGAACCCGACCGACGCCCGCTCCGCCGTCGGCAACGGGGCGACCAGCCGCTGCAACAGGGACACCAGCTTGTCGGGGGGCAGCGGGTAGGGCGTCGGGATCTTCACCCGGTCGGCGACCATGGCCCCGGTGGCGTCGAGCACCGACGCCTTGAGGCCCGTGCCCCCGATGTCGACGGCGAGGGTGAACGGGCGCTGCGGCACCGTGGTGTCGGTGTCGCCGGCACCGTCGGACGGCTCCGGGGTCGGGGTGTGCTCGGTGGTGGCCATCCCCTCACGCTAAACCGGGACGGGGGTCGGCCGGGTAGGTTCGCGGCACCGGCCCGTCACGGGCCCCGACCCCGGAGGTCCACGTGGAACAGCGAACGCTCGGGGTGGCCGGACCGGTGTCGGCCATCGGGCTCGGCTGCATGGGCATGTCCGGTGCCTACGGTCCCACGGACCGGTCCGAGGCGATCGCCACCGTCCACGCCGCCCTCGACGCCGGGGTGACCCTCTTCGACACCGGGGACTTCTACGGCATGGGCCACAACGAGCTGCTGCTGCGCGAGGCGTTGGCCGGCCGGCGGCGCGAGGAGGTCGTCCTGTCGGTCAAGTTCGGCGGCATGCGGGCACCCGACGGCTCGTGGCAGGGCTTCGACGGCCGGCCGGCGGCGGTCCGCAACTTCCTGGCCTACAGCCTCCAGCGCCTGGGCACCGACCACGTCGACGTCTACCGGCCGGCCCGGCTCGATCCGGCGGTGCCGGTCGAGGAGACGGTCGGGGCCATCGCCGAGTGCATCGAGGCCGGGTGGGTCCGCCACCTGGGACTGTCCGAGGTCGGCGCCGACACGATCCGGCGGGCCCACGCCGTCCACCCGGTGGCCGACGTCCAGATCGAGTACAGCCTGGTGTCGCGCGGGGTGGAGTCGGCCATCCTGCCGACCGTGCGCGAGCTGGGAATCGCCGTGACCGCCTACGGCGTGCTGTCGCGGGGACTGCTGTCCGGCCGCTGGTCGGCCGACCGTGCGCTGCCCCCGGGGGACTTCCGGGCCCATGCACCGCGGTTCGCCCCCGGCAACGTGGAGGCCAACCTGGACCTGGTCGGGGCCCTGGCCGACGTGGCCGCGCGGGTCGGCTCGACGGTGCCCGTGGTGGCGATCGCCTGGGCGCTCAGCCGTGGCGACGACGTGGTCCCGGTCATCGGTGCCCGGACCACGGCCCAGCTGGACGGGGCGCTGGCTGCACTCGACCTCCACCTGGACGACGCCGACCTGGCCGCCGTCGAGGCGGCGGTGCCGGCCGACGCGGTGGCGGGCACCCGCTACGCCGCGCCGCAGATGGCCGGCCTCGACTCCGAGCGGTAGTCCGACGGCGCACGGGCGGGGCTCGGCGGGCCGGGTGCGCCGGGAGTACATTCCCGACCATGACCGGACCCTGGCTCGAGGACGCGTGCGCACTGGTCGATGCCTTCCGGGCGGGGACCCTCAGCCCCACCGAGGCGCTCGACGCGTCGCTGGCGGCCATCGAGGCCTCCGACCTCAACGCCGTCAGCCACCTCGACGTCGAGGCGGCCCGGGCCCGGGCGGCCACGGCCGACGTGTCCCTCCCGTTCGGCGGGGTGCCCATCGGGGTCAAGGAGCTGGAGCCGGTGGCGGGCTGGCCCTACACCGAGGCCTCGCTCGTCTTCGCCGACCGGGTGTCCGACCACGACTCCACCCACGTGGCGCGGCTGCGGGACGCCGGCGCGGTGCTGCTGGCCCAGACCACCGCCTCGGAGTTCGGCGGCGTCAACTGCACGGCGACCAAGCTGCACGGCGTCACCCGCAACCCCTGGGACCCGGCCCGCACCCCGGGCGGGTCGTCGGGCGGCTCGGCGGCGGCGGTGTCCGGGGGGCTGCTGCCCATCGCCACCGGGGGCGACGGCGGCGGGTCGATCCGGATCCCGGCCGGCTTCACCGGCCTGTTCGGCCTGAAGGCCACCTACGGGCGCATCCCCCGGGGGCCGGCCACCCTGCAGCCCCCGCTGACCGTGACCCTCGGCTGCATGGCGCGCTCGGTGCGCGACGCGGCCCGCTGGTTCGACGCCTGCAACGGCTTCCACCCCCGTGACACCCTCAGCCTGCCCCGGGTCGGCGGGTGGGAGGCCGGGCTCGGCTCGATCGACCTGGCCGGCAAGCGGGCGGTGGTCTCGGTCGACCTCGGGGCCGCCGTCGTGGAGCCCCGGGTGGCGGCGCTGGTGCTGGAGACGGCCGAGGCGCTCATCGCCGCGGCCGGCCTGCGGCGGGTCGACGTGGTGGTGGACCTGCCCCAGGGCGGCTTCGAGTGGGCGCTGTCGAACCTGGTCGGGCTGGTGGGCGGGCTGGGCGACCGGTACCCGGACTGCAACGACGACCTGACCCCGGACATCCAGATCGGGATGAACCTGGCCAGCAACCACTTCACCATCCACTCGGCGGCGGCCGCCGACCAGTTCCGCATCGACCTGAACGAGCGGGTGTCGGACGTGTTCGAGGAGGCCGACCTGATCATCTGCGCCACCAACCCCGACGTCGCCTTCGCGGCGGAGGGCCCGATGCCGACCACCGTGGGCGACGTCGACCTGATCGCCACCTACGGCTTCGCCAAGGCCATCGGCAACAACGGGGCGCTGACCATCCCGGCCAACCTGGTCGGGCTGCCGGCCGTGTCGATCCCGGCCGGGACGGTCGACGGCCTGCCGGTCGGCCTCCAGGTCATCGGGCGCCACCACGAGGAGCAGGTCCTGCTCGAGCTGGCCCGCCTGGCCGAGCGCGAGCGGCCCTGGCCGCTGGTGGCGCCGTCGGCCACCGCCTGACCCGGGGCCACCGCCCGGCCACGGACGCCGGGCGCCGGGTCCCCGGCGGACCGGCCCGGTCGTCTAGAACGTGCCCATGCGCGTCGACCT
>Ga0209698_10009112_pt1 | contig 10189 bp, 7 predicted proteins | sample LitLauG_LLR_2012_FD_187203 | JGI IMG/M metagenome (GOLD analysis project Ga0209698, IMG submission 187203) | Freshwater sediment microbial communities from Pennsylvania, USA - Little Laurel Run_MetaG_LLR_2012 (SPAdes) (version 2) | ecosystem: Environmental > Aquatic > Freshwater > Creek >... | reverse complement strand
GCACATAGCCCGAGGGCTTCTTTCCGACTATCGTCTTGACGTCGTCCGCGTTGGCGAGGCCGGTGGCTGCGCCCAGCAGCGCGGCAAGCGCGACGGCGATTCTTCGTTGGTATTTCATTGGATTCCTTTCCGGAGGCGGGATTTCGCGTCCTGGATCCGGCAGCCTGCAACCGGGCACCAAGGCGGTTTAGCCCTTATCGTGATTTGAAAGTTCGTTTGTACTGATACTCGCCGTTGCGACACCAGCCGCGACACCAGCCGGCTTTGGGACTGTTTGACGCAGTCTTTGGCGGATCTGATTGTGCCACGGTGCGGCAGCGCGCAAAATGTCGTCGGCCAGCGTGGGATTTCCCGCGCCGCCGAGCACGCGCTCCTCCAGCACCGTCTCTCCGGCCACCCACACATCGGTGACATGATGGCCCCCGCTGCAGTAAAGTAGCTGGGAAAGGACGTCGTAAACCGGCTGGTTCTCGATCGCGGAAAGGTCCAGCGCCGCCAGATCGGCTTTCTTGCCTGCCTCGATGGAACCAATGCGGTCGGCGAGGCCCAGTGCGCGGGCCCCGTTGAGCGTCGCGCATTCCAGCGCCTGCCAGGCCGGCACCGCCGCGGCGTCTCCCATGCTGGCTTTGGCCAGCAGGGCTGCCAGGCGGGCTTCACCGAGAATGTCCAGCCGGTTGTTGCTGGCTGCGCCGTCGGTGCCCAGTGCAACGCAGACGCCGGCCTGCAGCAATCCGGCCAGCGGGGCCATGCCACTGGCCAGCTTCAGGTCGCAGGCCGGGCACTGGGCTACCGCAGCGCCGCGCTGCGCCAGCAGTTCGATTTCGGTCTGCAGCAACTGCGTCATGTGCGCAGCGATCAGCCGTTCGTTGACGAGCCCGAGCCGGTCGAGCCGGGCCAGCGGCCGGCAGCCCCGCTCGCGTACCGAATCGGCCACCTCCCGAGCGGTTTCGTGCAGGCGGATATGCACCGGCAGATCAAGCTCCTCGGCCAGCGTGGCGATCCGCTCCAGGGTCGCATCGGCCACGCCATGGGGCGCGTGCGGCGCCAGTGTGAAGCCCACCAGCGGGTCGCCGCCCAGCGCATCGCGCGCTGCCAGACCTTGGCGCAGATAGTCGTCCGCATCGCTGGCGTATCGGCTCGGCAAGTCGATGGCAAAGATTCCCACCACGGCTCGCATGCCGACACTACGCAGGCCTTGCGCGGTCTCGGCCGGGTAAAAATAGGCGTCGCTGCAGCAGGTGATGCCAGCGCGCAGCATCTCGGCGGCGGCCATCCGGCTGCCGTCATAAACGAAGCCGGCCGAGACGATGGCGCGCTCGAGGGGGCCGATGCCCTCGCGCAGCCAGCGATGGAGCGCAAGGTCGTCGGCGGTGCCGCGCAGCAGGCTCATCGCGCTATGGCCATGCGCATTGACGAGACCGGGCATCAGCACATGGTTGTCCAGGACCCGTCGCCGGACGCCGTCGAACTGCTGGCGCGCCTGGGCGGTCGGCAGAATTGCCAGGATCCGACCCCGGTCGACCACCACGGCGTGGTGCTCCAGGACGGCACCGCGCGGCCGCACCGGCACCACCCAGCGCGCCTCGATCACGGTGTCTACAGACTGCATAGTCGTGCTCCCGGGAACCGCGCATGCCGTACGGCCCGCCTGGGCCGCCCGTTCGCGCCGTTCGGCGTTATACCAAGAATGGCGTGCTTCCAGCGCCGCGCCGCCGGCCTGCTGCACGCCCGCAGGTGCGCTGGTAAAATCGCGAGTTGTTCCGGGGCCAGCTCCGGGGTCGCCTTTGCGGCCCCACCCGGTCGCACCGCTCCCCCGGATCGCCGCTGCGCCCTTGGCGCCGTCCGGGGTGTGCGCTGCGCCCGACCAGCCGCCGGCCGCCGGGCGCTTGCCCGGCCCTCGTTGTTCGCCTTTTTGACTGCCGCCAATGGACTCGTTCGCCAAGGAAACCCTGCCGATCTCCCTGGAAGAGGAGATGCGCCGCTCCTATCTCGATTACGCCATGAGCGTCATCGTCGGGCGCGCCCTGCCCGATGTGCGCGACGGTCTCAAGCCCGTGCACCGGCGCGTGCTCTTCGCCATGCACGAGGCCAACAATGTCTGGAACCGCCCGTACGTCAAATGTGCCCGGGTGGTCGGCGAGGTCCTCGGCAAGTATCACCCCCACGGCGATACCGCGACCTACGACGCGCTGGTGCGCATGGCGCAGGATTTCTCCCTGCGCTACCAGCTCATCGACGGGCAGGGCAACTTCGGATCGGTCGACGGCGACAACGCGGCGGCCTACCGGTACACCGAGTGCCGCCTCAACAAGCTGGCCTCCGAACTGCTCGTCGACATCGACAAGGAAACCGTCGATTTCGTGCCCAACTACGACGGCAAGGAACAGGAACCCACGGTCCTGCCCTCGCGCGTTCCCAACCTGCTGATCAACGGCTCGGGCGGCATCGCGGTGGGCATGGCCACCAACATTCCGCCGCACAACCTGAGCGAAGTGGTCGACGGCTGCCTGCTGCTGCTGCGCAATCCGGACGCCAGCATCGACGAACTCATCGAGCTCATTCCCGCCCCCGACTTTCCCACCGCCGGCATCATCTACGGCCTCGAGGGCGTGCGCGAAGGCTATCGCACCGGCCGCGGCCGCTGCGTGATGCGCGCCAAGACCCACTTCGAGGAGATCGACAAGGGCGCGCGCAGCGCCATCATCGTCGATGAACTGCCCTACCAGGTCAACAAGCGGGCGCTGCTCGAGCGCATCGCCGACATGGTCAACGAGAAGAAGATCGAAGGCATCTCGGACATCCGCGACGAATCCGACAAGTCCGGCATGCGCGCCGTTTTCGAGCTCAAGCGGGGCGAAGTCCCCGAGGTCGTGCTCAACAACCTGTTCAAGCTAACGCAGCTGCAGGACACGTTCGGCATGAACCTCGTGGCGCTGGTCGATGGCCAGCCGCGCCTGCTCAACCTCAAGCAGATCATCGAGTCCTTCCTCTCGCACCGCCGCGAAGTGGTGACGCGTCGCACCGTCTTCGAATTGCGCGAGGCGCGCCGCCGCGGCCACGTTCTCGAAGGCCTTGCGGTGGCCCTGGCCAGCATCGACGATTTCATCGCCATCATCAAGGCGGCGCCCACCCCGCCCGTTGCCAAGGCCGAGCTCGTGGCCCGCACCTGGGACTCCCCGCTGGTGCGCGAGATGATGGCGCGCGCCGCGCAGTCCGGCACCGTGGCGATGTTCCGCCCGGAGGGGCTCGACCCCGCCCTCGGGCCGCAACCGGACGGAACCTACCGCCTTTCCGAGGAACAGGCCGAACAGATCCTGCAGATGCGCCTGCAGCGTCTGACCGGCCTGGAACAGGACAAGATCGTCGGCGAATACCGCGACGTCATGGCGCTGATCGGCGATCTCATCGACGTGCTGGCGCGCGCCGAGCGCATCACCACCATCATCCACGACGAACTCGTCGAGGTGCGCGACGCCTATGGCGCCAGGTCCGGCGACTCGCGCCGCTCCGAGATCATCCGCACCACCGAGGAGCTGGCCACCGAAGACCTGATCACGCCGCAGGACATGGCGGTGACGCTGTCGCATACCGGCTACATCAAGAGCCAGCCGCTGGCGGACTACCGCGCGCAAAAGCGCGGCGGCCGGGGCAAGCAGGCGGCGCTGGCGCGCGAGGACGACTGGATCGACCAGCTCTTCATCGCCAACACCCACGACACCATCCTGTGCTTTTCCGACAAGGGCCGCATGTACTGGCTCAAGGTCTGGGAGGTGCCGCAGGGTTCGCGCAACGCTCGCGGCAAGCCCATCGTCAACATGTTCCCGCTCGCCGAGAACGAGAAGATCACGGTCATACTGCCCGTGAAGGCCTTCGATGACGAGCATTACGTATTCATGGCCACCGCTTTCGGCACGGTCAAGAAGACCTCGCTGGCCGACTTCTCCAATCCGCGCAAGGCCGGCATCATCGCGGTCGACCTCGAGGCCGACGATTACCTGATCGGCGCGGCCATCACCGACGGCCGCCACGACGTCATGCTGTTTTCCGATTCCGGCAAGGCGGTGCGCTTCGACGAGAACGACGTGCGCCCCATGGGTCGGCAGGCGCGCGGCGTGCGCGGCATGCAGCTCGACGACACGGCGCGCGTGATCGCACTGCTGGTGGCCGAGGACGAGGAACAGAATGTCCTTACCGCGACGGCCAACGGTTTTGGCAAGCGCACGCCGATCATCGAATACACGCGCCACGGCCGCGGCACCAAGGGGATGATCGCCATCGCCACCTCGGAGCGCAACGGCAAGGTCGTCGCGGCCACCCTGGTGCATGAGAGCGATGAAATCATGCTCATAACCACGGGTGGCGTCCTCATCCGCACGCGGGTCGCGGAAATCCGCAGCATGGGCCGCGCGACGCAGGGCGTCACGCTGATCGCGCTCGATCCCAACACCACCTTGTCGCGCCTGCAGCGCGTGGTCGAAACCGATGCCGAGCCCCGCGACGCCGACGGCCCGCCGCCGGGCGCCGCGGCCGACGCGCCCGCCGGCACCGATGCATCGGGCGGCGGCGCCGCGCCTGCCGGCGACCCCGCGCCTGCCGGCGACCCCGCCGGCCAGGACGACGCGTGAGCGCCGGCGCGCCGGCGCCCTGGAGGGCCTGCCATGGATGAACGTCTGCAGCAGGTCCGCGATGCGATAGACGCCATCGATCTGCAACTGGTGGAGCGGCTCAACGAGCGCGCCCGCCTGGTTGCCGAGGTGGGCCGCATCAAGCAGGGCTCGGGTGCGCCCATATTCCAGCCCGAACGCGAGGCCGAAGTCGTGCGGCGCGTGGTCGCGGCCAGTACCGGGCCCTTGCCCGGTCCGGCCCTCGAGGCCATCTACCGCGAGATCATGTCCGCCGCGCGGGCCATCCAGCGGCCGCTCACCGTGGCTTACCTCGGGCCGCAGGGAACCTTCTCGGAGCTGGCCACGCTCAAGCGCTTTGGCAGTTCGGCGCAGCTGCAGTCGTGCGCGTCCATCGATGAGGTCTTTCGTGCCGCCGAATCCGAGCGCGTGGATTTTGCGGTGGTCCCGGTGGAGAATTCCTCCGAAGGCGCCGTGTCGCGCTCGCTCGACCTGCTGCTGGGCACCTCGCTGCAGATCGTCGCCGAGGTGTCGGTTCCCGTGCACCTGCACCTGCTTACTCTGCCGGGCACGTTGGCGGGCGTGACGCGCGTGCTGGCCCATCCGCAGGCCCTGGGCCAATGCGTTGCCTGGCTGAACCTGAACGCACCCGGGCTGGAGCGTGTCTCCGTGGCCAGCAACGCCGAAGCCGCGCGCCAGGCCAGCCTCGAGCCGACCGCCGCGGCCATCGCCGGCGACCAGGCGGCGGTGCGCTACGGCCTGCAGACGGTCGCTCCGCTCATCCAGGACGACGCCCACAACCGCACGCGCTTTGTCGTCCTCGGCCGCCATGGCGGCCGCCCCAGCGGCGCCGACAAGACCTCCCTGATCCTTTCGGTGGCCAACCGCGCGGGCGCGGTATATGAAATGCTCGCGCCGCTGGCGCGACACGGCGTTTCCATGACCCGTTTCGAGTCGCGCCCGGCCCGCAATGGCGCCTGGGAATACCACTTCTTCGTCGACGTTGAAGGCCACGCCACCGACGCCCCCATCGCCGCCGCGCTGCGCGAGCTGCAGCAGACCTGCGCCTTCTTCCGCTGCCTGGGCTCCTACCCGAGGGATATCTGACCATGGTTGCACCATCGACGCCCGGTGGCGCGCGCGACGCGGCGGCGCCGCCCCCGGGCCTGCCGTACGTGCAGGCCATATCGCCCTACCAGCCCGGCAAACCCATCGAGGAACTGGCGCGCGAGTTCGGCATTGCCGTCGCCGATATCGTCAAGCTGGCGTCCAACGAAAATCCGGCGGGCGTGCCGGCCTCGGCACGCGCAGCGATGCTGGCCGCGGCCGACGACGTCAACCGCTATCCCGACGGCAGCGCCTATGCGCTCAAGGCGGTGCTGGCCCAGCGCCTGGCCGTACCGGCCGAATGGATCACCATCGGCAATGGCAGCAACGACATCCTGGAGATGGCCGCTGCGGCGCTGCTGGCGCCCGGGCGCAGCTGCGTTTTTGCGCAATATTCCTTTGGCGCCTATGCGCTGGCCACGCAATCGCGCGGCGCCCGGGCCATCGTCGTCGATGCGGTCGACTACGGCCACGATCTGCCCGCGATGGCGCGGGCCGTTGCCGCCGATACGCGGCTGATCTACGTGGCCAATCCTAACAATCCCACCGGTACGTTCCTTGCAGCCGATGTGCTGGAAACCTTCCTGCGCGCCGTGCCGCCCGGTGTGGTGGTTGTGCTCGACGAGGCCTACAACGAATACCTGCCGCCCGAGCTGCGCTATGACGCAATTGCCTGGGTGCGGCGATTTCCCAACCTGCTCGTGTCGCGCACCTTCTCCAAGGCCTACGGGCTGGCCGGCCTGCGGGTGGGCTATGGCGTGGCCCAGGCGCAGCTGGGCGGACTGCTCAACCGGGTCCGCCTGCCCTTCAACGTGACCTCCATCGCGCAGGCCGCGGCGGCGGCGGCGCTGCAGGACACCGCGTTCGTGCAGAAAAGCTTCGAGGACAACCGCGTGGGCCTGCAGGCGCTGGGCGCCGCGCTGGTGGCCCTGGGCCTGGAGGTCATTCCCAGCTTTGGCAATTTCATCCTGTTTCGTGTCGGACCGGCCGCGCAGGTCTACCAGGAACTGCTGGCGCGCGGCGTCATCGTGCGTCCCGTGGCCGGCTACGGCCTGCCCGAGTGGCTGCGCGTTTCCGTGGGGCTGCCGCAGGAAAACGCGCGCTTTCTCGCGGCCTTGCCTGCGGCCCTGGCGGCGGTGCGCGCGGCGCCGCAGGCGGCCCCGGCAGCGCCGGCGGCCGCTTGAGCGGCGCGCGATGAAGCTGGCCCTGATCGGTTGCGGCCTGCTGGGCGGTTCGCTCGCGGCAGCCTGGCGGCGCGCCGGTCGCGTCAGTGGCGTGGTGGGCTACGACCGCGATGCCGCCCAGGCCGCCCAGGCCGTGGCCCGGGGCATTGCCGATCAGGCCGCCGATACGCCGGCCCAGGCCCTGCGCGGCGCCGGCGTGGTGGTGCTGGCAACACCGGTCGGCGCCATGGAAGCGCTGTTCGGCGAGCTGGCCCGCCACGCCGGCGCCGATGCCATCATCACCGATGTTGGCAGCACCAAGGCCGGCATCATCGCGCAGGCGCGCGTCGCGCTGGGGGAGCGTTTTCCCCGTTTCGTGCCGGCCCATCCCATCGCGGGCGGGGCCCTGCCGGGAATCGAGAATTCCAGCGCTGATCTTTTTGCCGAGCGCTGGGTCGTCGTCACGCCGCAGCCCGATACCGACCTGCGGGCGCTGCAGTGGGTCGAGGACAGCTGGAGCGCCAGCGGCGCCACCGTGGAGCGCATGGCAGCGCCCGAACACGACCGCATATTCGCCGCGGTCAGCCATCTGCCGCATGTGCTGGCCTTTGCGCTCGTCGATCTCATCGCGGCGCAGCCCGACGGTTTGCGCAAGCTGCAGTTTGCCGGCGCTGGTTTTCGCGACTTCACCCGCATTGCCGCCAGCGATCCCATGATGTGGCGCGATATCGCCCTGGCCAATGCGCCTGCCCTGGGTACGGAGCTGGCGGCATTCCGCAGCCAGCTCGACGCGCTGCAGGCGGCGGTCGATTCCGGCGATGCCAATACGCTGCTCCAGCTCTTCGAGCGCGCAAGCCGCGTGCGCCGCGAGCAGCGTTTTGGCGCTGCCGTCCAGGAGGGCTACGGTGACTGATCCGGCCCCCGTCGCCGATGTTGCCGGCCCGGGGCCCGATCGGCCGCGCGCCTGGCCGCCGGTGCTCACCGTGGCGCCCATAGTGGCGGCCCGTGGAGAAATGCGCCTGCCCGGTTCCAAGAGCATGTCCAACCGCGCACTGCTCCTGGCGGCGCTGGCGCGGGGGACCACGACGCTGTCCGGCCTGCTCGACGCCGACGACACGCGGGTCATGATCGCGGCCCTGCGGGATCTGGGCGTGGATATCGAGCGCACGGGCGACGTCGCCCGGGTCACCGGCTGCGGGGGCCGTTTTCCGGTGGCGGCTGCCCAGTTGCACATGGGCAATGCGGGTACCGCCATGCGGTCGCTCGCCGCTGCACTGGCCTTTGCCGGCGGCCGCTACCGGCTCGACGGCGTGGCGCGCATGCGCGAGCGGCCCATCGGCGATCTCGTCGAGGCGCTCAATGCCATGGGTGCGCGCATCACCTACCTGGGCGCGCCCGGGTATCCGCCGCTGCAGATCGAAGCGGCCGCTGTCGCCCCGGCAGACGGGGCGGTTCCGGTGGTGCGCGTGCGCGGCAATGTCTCGAGCCAGTTTCTGAGCGGCCTGCTCATGGCGGCACCCGCCCGCGCGCCGGTCCAGGGCATAGACGTCGCGGTCGAGGGCGAACTGATATCCCAGCCCTACGTGGAAATGACCGTGGCCATGATGAAGACCTTCGGTGCGCGCGTTACGGGCAGCGGCGGCCGCTATCACGTCGAGGCGGGCGCCTACACATCGCCCGGGGCCTATGTGATCGAGGGTGATGCCTCCGGCGCTTCGTATTTCCTGGCCTTGGGCGCCATCGCCGGGGGGCCGGTGCGGGTGCGCGGTGTCGGCCGCGACAGCCTGCAGGGCGACCTGCATTTCACGCGAGTGCTCGCGGCGATGGGCGCCAGCGTCGAAGTGGGTGATGACTGGGTGCAGGTGCGGGGACCCGCGGGCCGCCTGCGCGCCATCGAGACCGATGCCACGGAAATCCCCGACGCGGCGATGACTGCCGCCGTGCTGGCGCTGTTTGCCGACGGCACCACGCGGATCACCGGCATCGGCTCCTGGCGGGTCAAGGAAACCGACCGCATAGCGGCGATGGCGGCCGAAATCGGCAAGCTGGGCGCCCAGGTGCACAGCGGTTCCGACTGGCTCTCGGTCACCGCGCCGGCCCAGGTGCGCGAGGCATGGATCGATACCTACGACGATCACCGCATGGCCATGTGCCTGTCGCTGGCCGCGGCCAGCGGCGTGCCCGTGCACATCCGCGACCCGCGCTGCGTGTCCAAGACGTTCCCCGGCTTCTTCGATGAACTCGAGCGCCTTCGGGCGCCCGGACCGCGATGACGCACCGTGCGACCGATTCCGGTGCTTCGGCGGCGGGCGCACTGGCGCCGGTCATCGCCATCGACGGGCCGACCGCCTCGGGCAAGGGCACGGTGGCCCACCGCGTGGCGCGCGCGCTCGGCTATGCCTGCCTGGACAGCGGCGCGCTGTACCGCATCGTCGGCCTCCTGGCCATCGAGGGCGGCATCGACCAGGGCGGTGCCGAGGCGCTGTGCGCGCTGGCCGCCAACCTGGAGCCGGTTTTCGAGGACGGACGGATCTGGATCTCCAGCCGGGAAATCACGGAGGACATCCGTCGCGAGGATGTGGGCGCGGCCGCCTCCCGGGTGGCGGCGGTCGCGCCCCTGCGGCTGGCCCTGCTCGACCTGCAGCGGCGCCACCGGCGCTTCCCCGGCCTGGTGGCCGATGGCCGCGACATGGGCACGGTGGTATTTCCCGACGCCGTCCTGAAGGTGTTCCTGGTGGCCGATGTCCAGGTGCGTGCGGAGCGCCGCCTTAAACAGTTGAAGGATAAGGGATATTCTGCTACGCTCACGGTCCTTTTGCGGGGAATGCAGGAGCGCGACCAGCGCGACCAGTCGCGCGAATTCGCTCCCCTGGCGCCGGCGCCCGATGCCAGGGTGCTCGACAGCAGCGCACTCACGGCCGACGCCGTGGTCGCGCAGGTGTTGCAGTGGTACCGCGGCAGCGCATAGTGTCCGGCAGTCCTGTGAAGTAAAGGCAGTTGCAGTAAAACGGCGCGTGGCGGAGGGATCTCCCCACGCATTTGATCAACACCGCCCCGGTGCAAAACCTCGGCGAGAACCGAAAGACCGAAAGTCCCCATGTCCTCTGTTGCCACCCTGAGCAGTTCCGAAGCCGCCCCCGAATCGTTTGCCGCGCTCTTTGAAGAGAGCCTGACGCGCCATGAGATGCGCGCCGGCGAAGTGATCACGGCGGAAGTCGTCCGCGTCGATTTCAACTTTGTTGTCGTCAACGCCGGCCTCAAGTCCGAGGCGTACATCCCCCTCGAGGAATTCCGCAA
>Ga0209698_10009111_pt1 | contig 10190 bp, 6 predicted proteins | sample LitLauG_LLR_2012_FD_187203 | JGI IMG/M metagenome (GOLD analysis project Ga0209698, IMG submission 187203) | Freshwater sediment microbial communities from Pennsylvania, USA - Little Laurel Run_MetaG_LLR_2012 (SPAdes) (version 2) | ecosystem: Environmental > Aquatic > Freshwater > Creek >... | reverse complement strand
CGCCTGCCCCGTCTGTCTCGGCATGCCCGGCGCCCTGCCCACCCCCAACCTCGAGGCCATCCGGCGCACCATACAGACCGGATTGATGCTCGATTGCCGCATCGCCGAACTCTGCAAATTCGACCGGAAAAACTATTTCTATCCGGACATGCCCAAAAACTACCAGATCTCCCAATATGACATGCCTCTCTGCCTCGGCGGCGCCGTCACCCTGGAAAAATACGCCTTCCCCAAGGAGATCCAGAAGGAACCCCTCGCCTCGGCCCGGAAACAAATCCGGCTGACCCGCATCCATCTCGAGGAGGATGTGGCCAAATCCTTCCACTTTGAGGACAGCAGCGGCATCGACTTCAACCGCGCCGGCACCCCGCTGATGGAAATCGTCTCCGAGGCGGACATTGCCTCGCCCGAGGAAGCCTTTGCCTACCTGACCACTCTCAAACAAATTCTCATTTACGGCGGGGTCAGCGATGCCGACATGGAAAAGGGTCAAATGCGCTGCGACGTGAACATCAGCGTACGACCGGTGGGACAGAAACAGTTCGGCACCAAATGCGAAATTAAAAACCTGAACTCCATCTCCGGCGTCCGGCGCTCGCTCGTTTATGAGATTGAACGGCAGATTGAGACTGTCGGCAAGGGCGGCAGGATCATTCAGGAAACCCGGCGCTGGGACGATGCCGCCGGCCTGACGCAAATCATGCGCACCAAGGAGGACGCGCACGATTACCGCTATTTTCCGGAGCCGGATCTGCTCCCGGTCCGCACCGATCACGGTTTGAAAAAGGAAGCCGAGGCCCTGCTCCCGGAGCTGCCGCGCCAGAAAAAAGACCGCTTTATCGCCGAATACCAGCTCAGCGAATACCAAGCCGAAGTTCTGGCCGCGGACAAGGCGCTCAGCGACTACTTCGAGACCGCCGCCCGCGGCACCCCCCACGGCCCGGCTGTTGCCAACTATCTGATCAACGATTTTCTGGCCAGCTCACCTGACACCTCAAACATTGCCATCCCCGCCACCCACTTCCGTGAGTTGGCCGAACTGGTTGCCACCAGCAAAATCAACAGCAAACAGGCCAAGGAAGTCCTGGCGGAGTTGCTGGTCGGCTCCTCTGAAAGCCCCGGCGCCGTGGTGGCCCGCAAGGGCCTGGCTCAAGTCACCGATGTCAGCGCCCTGGAAACACTCTGCGATGAAGCCATTGCCGCCAACCCCAAGAGTGTGGCCGACTACAAATCCGGCAAGACCGGTGCCATCAACGCCATCAAGGGGTACGTCATGAAAAAAACCAAGGGCCAGGCCAATCCGACCTTGATCGATGAAATTCTTGTGAAGAAGCTGTGAAAGTATCCAACTCTATTCTTGCAGCGCTTGCGCAATGATCTAGCTTTCACTGAAGCTCATGGCCGCGAATGACGATTACATCCTGGAGTTGCTCACCAACGCCGGCCTGATCTCCCAGGAAGACGCCGCCGGAGCCCGCATCAAGGCCGCCACCGACAGCATCTCCATCACTGATGCACTCATCCGCAACGGACTCGCCACGGAAGAAGACATTCTTCAATCCATGGCCAATGAAACCGGTACGGAGTTCATGCCCACCATCGAACATGTCGAGGATGACGCCGTCAAACTCCTGCACAAAAACCAGGCCCGCCGTTATCGCGCCATGCCCCTGACCCGTTCCGGACAGACTGTTCACATCGCCATATCCGACCCGCTCGATTTTGAAACCCTCGACACCCTCCGCCATTTGCTGAAGCTGGATGTGGAGCCGGTGGTCGTGCCCGCCAGCCAGGTGGATAATGCCATCGCCCGCTATTACGGAGCCACCGATGAATCCGTCGAATCCCTCATCAACAGTTACGGGGATGCGGAACTCGAAGTCAAAACTTCAGACGGCACATCGGACGCCACCGAGGAGGCCGCGGAAGGCGACGCCCCCATCATCAAGATGTGTTACGGCATCATCATGGACGCCTACCGCCTCAAAGCCAGTGACATCCATCTTGAACCCCTGGAAAAACGTTTCCGCCTCCGCTACCGCATGGACGGCGTGCTCCAGGAAATGCGCGATCCCCCCAAGCGCCTCCAATCCACCATCATCAGCCGCATCAAAATCATGGCCGAAATGAGCATCGCCGAAAAGCGCGTCCCCCAGGACGGGCGCATCGGCCTGGCCATGCAGGACGGCAGCAGCATCGATCTGCGCGTCTCCACCATTCCCACCGTGCACGGCGAATCCATCGTCATGCGTATCCTGGACAAAACCAGCCTGCAACTCGGCCTGCCCCAGCTCGGCTTCTTTGCCGATGACCAGGCCACCATGGAGCGCATCCTTGGCCTGCCCGATGGCATTTTTCTGGTCACCGGCCCCACCGGTTCCGGTAAGTCCACCACCCTTTACGCGTGCCTCAACACCCTCAACAAACCCGACCGCAAAATCATCACCGTGGAAGATCCCGTGGAATACGAGGTCCCGGGCATCAATCAGGTACAGGTCAACGAGGAGGCCGGAATGACCTTTGCCGCCGCGCTCCGTTCCATGCTCCGGCAGGCCCCCAATATCATCATGGTCGGGGAAATCCGCGATGCCGAAACGGCCACCATAGCCATCAACGCCTCCCTCACCGGTCACCTCGTTTTCAGCACCCTCCACACCAACGACGCCCCCAGCGCGGTCACCCGCCTCATCGATATCGGCGTCAAACCCTTCCTCGTCTCCTCCTCCATCCGCGCCGTCATGGCCCAGCGCCTCATCCGCAAGATCTGCTCCAACTGCGGACAACTCCACATGCCCTCCGAGGAGGAATTGCGCAGCCTGAATCTCAGTCCCTCCCAGACCTCTGACGCCACCTTCCGTCACGGGCACGGCTGCGACATCTGTCGCGGCACCGGCTATAAGGGTCGCGGCGGTATTTTTGAACTTTTTTTGGTGGACGATGAAATCAGGACCCTGATCAACGACAGCGCCAGCGTTTCCGAAATACGCCAGCGCGCCCGCGACACCGGCATGCGCACCCTGCGTGAAGACGGCATCCGCAAGGTGGTTGCCGGCATGACCACCGCCGAGGAAGTCATCGCCGCCACCACCGGAGACAAGGAGTAATATGGATACCCACCTCCTGATTTCCTATCTGCGCGAACAAAATGTCATCCGGGAGGATCAAGCCACCGAACTCATGGATGAGGCGGAACGGTCCGGCAAACCCATCGAACAGATCATTTCCAATTTCGGCATCCTCAGCGAACAGGCCCTCATGCAACGCATCGCCACCAGCATGGGCGTGCCCTTTGTGGACCTTTCCGCAGCCACGTTCACCCCCGAACTGCTCAGTTGCGTCCCCCCACACACAGCCCGACTGCACGGTGCCCTGCCTGTCGCCGTGGACGCCCAGTCGCTCACCGTCGCCCTCAACGATCCCCTCAACGCCCAGACCATCGACGACCTCCGCTGGGCCGTCAACAAGGACGTCCACCTTGTCATCGCCAATCCCTCACAAATCGACCCGCTCATCACCCAGTACTACGGCAGTGAACAGGCTTCCGTGGACGAACTGCTCTCCCAACTCGCCGGAGAAGCCCACCAGGTGGCCGACAGCGGAACGGATGACTTGGGTATCAGTTCCTCCGCCAGCAGCGCCCCCATTGTCAAATACGTCAACACCATCATCGCCAAGGCTATCCAGGCCCAGGCCAGTGACGTTCATTTCGAGCCCTTCGAAAAGGAATTCAAAATCCGCTACCGCGTGGACGGTGCCCTCTACGAAATGGCCCCGCCCCCCAAACGACTCGCCCTGCCTGTCATTTCCCGTATCAAGGTCATGGCCAGCCTCAACATTGCCGAGCGCCGCATCCCCCAGGACGGACGCATCCAGACTTCCCTGGCCGGACGCCAGGTGGATCTCCGTGTCTCCACCCTGCCCACCCAGCATGGCGAAAGTGTCGTGCTCCGCGTGTTGGACCGCAGTGTCGTCAATCTCGATCTGGCCAGCCTCGGCACGCCGGATGCCATCTACAAATACATCCTGGAAACCATCCAAAAACCCCACGGCATCTTCATCGTCACTGGCCCCACCGGCTCCGGCAAGACCACCACCCTTTATTCCTGCATCAAACAAATCAACTCCATCGACACCAAAATCCTCACCGTCGAAGACCCGGTGGAATACGAATTGGAGGGCATCCAGCAGGTGCAAGTTCACGAAAGCATCGGACTCACTTTTGCCCGCGCCCTGCGCGCCTTTCTCCGCCAGGACCCCGACCGCATCCTGGTCGGCGAAACACGCGATCTCGAAACCGCCCAGATCGCCATTCAATCCTCCCTCACCGGCCATCTTGTTCTCACCAGTCTCCACACCAACGATGCTCCGGGCGCCGTCACCCGCCTGATCGACATGGGCGTGGAACCCTTCCTCATCGCCGCCACCCTCGAAGGCGTGCTCGGCCAGCGCCTCATCCGCAAAATCTGCTCCAACTGCAAGACTCCCTACGAGCCAACCGAAAGCTTACTGGCCCAGGTCGGCCTCTCGGCCCATGATGTCGGCGATAAATCCTTTTTCTACGGCAGCGGTTGCGAGCAATGCAACCAAACCGGCTACAGGGGTAGAAAAGGCATCTACGAGCTGCTCGATGTTCTGGAACCCATCCGCCAGCTCATCACCGCCAAGGCCCCCACCGTGGTCATCCGCCAAAAGGCCATCGAACTCGGCATGACCACATTGCGTCAGGACGGATTGCGCTGTATTTTTGATGGTGAAACCACCATCGAAGAAGTCTTAAAGTATACCTAGAGAGTCCCCCATGCCTAAATACCGCTACACTGCAGTCGATGCCACAGGCCAGCAAAAAACCGGCACCATCGATGCCGCCAACAGCGCTGATGCCAGCACCAAAATCAAGCAGACCGGAAGCTTCCCCACCACCATCGTCGAGGAAACCGCCGCCAGCACCGCCTCCGGCCCGGGCGGTGGTGCCAAAAAAGCCCTCTCCTTTTCGTTCGGCCAGCCCAAGGTCAAGGGCAAGACCCTCATGGTCTTCACCCGACAGCTTGCCACCCTCATCGATGCCGGTCTGCCCCTGCTGCGCAGTCTCCGGACCCTGCTCAAACAGGAAAAGAACGCCGGCCTCCGTCATGCCATGATCAACCTGGCCGACTCCGTGGAAAGCGGTAACACCTTTTCCGAAGCCCTCGCCCAGCACCAGAACATCTTCAACAAACTTTACGTCAACATGGTCAAGGCCGGCGAACTCGGCGGCGTGCTGGAAATCGTCCTCAACCGTCTCGCTGAATTCCAGGAAAAATCACAGAAGATCCGCGGCAAAGTCATCTCCGCCATGGTTTATCCCATCGTCGTGCTCGTTATCGCCATCGTCATCATGGCCTTCATGCTGCTCTTCATCGTCCCGAAATTCGAACTCATCTTCAACGACATGCTCAACGGAAAACCCCTGCCCTTTCTCACCACCTGCGTCATCAATGCCAGCAAGATCGTACAGTTCCTCGTCTGGCCTCCTTCCGTGGAGACAAAAAAACTGCCCGCCGATTTCATGGCCGCTTTCCAATACCCCGTTCCCTACCTGCCCCTCGTCATCGCCATCGGCGTGGTAGGCTGGAAGATTTTCAACGGCACTCCTGCCGGAGCCCAACTGATCGACCGCTGGAAGCTCAAACTGCCCCTCTTCGGTGACCTCATCACCAAAACGTCCATCGCCCGCTTTTCCCGCACCCTCGGCACGCTGGTCTCCAGCGGTGTACCCATTTTGCAGGCCCTCAATATCACCCGTGAAACCTCCGGCAACATCGTCATTTCCGAGGCCATCGCCAAAATTCACGAGAGTGTCAAGGAAGGCGAATCCATGGTGGGACCTCTCGAGGCCAGCGGCCTCTTCCCGCCCATGGTCACGAGCATGATCCAGGTCGGTGAGGAAACCGGACAGTTGCCTGACATGCTCAACAAAGTGGCTGATGTGTATGAGGAAGAAGTGGATGTCACTGTCGCCGGGCTTACGTCCCTGCTCGAACCCATCATGATTGTTTTTCTGGCCCTGATCGTCGGCACCATCGTCATTGCCCTCTTCATGCCGCTGATCTCGATCATCACCCAGCTTCAACAGTCAGCCTGATCCGGAAACCAAGCGCACAGCAGGGTACGGCTCACTGACATCTGGGTGGAGGTGCACTAACCTCCTGCGCTTCCCTCAGCAAAAAGGAAAAACGCCAGCGCATCCCTGCCGCTAAACAGGGTTCGATAAAATTTCCGTGATCACCCGGCGGCAATCCTCCGCCGTGAAGGGCTTGTGCAGTAGCGCACAGGCACCCAGACTTCCGGCCACTTCCAGCATTCCGGTCCCCGACAGCCCGGCTCCCCCGGCAGAAATGGCCAGGATGCGGCTTTTGGAGTTCAGAGCCATGATTTTTTCAATCACTTCAATGCCATCCATCTCCGGCATGAAGATATCGGTGATGATGAGGTCGAAAACCTCCCCGCGCCGCAGCACCTCCAGAGCCCGCACGCCGTTTTCAACCCCCGTCATGACATGACCCAATTCTTGTATGACCATATCCAAAAAACTGCGCATGCTTTCGCTGTCTTCGATCACCAGTACTTTACTCATAAAATTTTTCCAGGACTGCCCGCAACCCTAGGCCACCATCACCCGGTCCGACTGATCCATCTCTCCGCTCACCTCCAGCAGCAGGGTAAATGAATCGCCCTTGATCGTCTGCTGTGCACTGTGACGCCCGTCAATAAATTTGAAGCTGCCTTCCGCCGTGGGCAGCAGTCGCGACAACACCCGGCGCCCCGTCTGGTCGCCACTCACCGCATGCCGTATGGCACCTTCCACCAGATAAATGCTGCCTTGCATCTTTTGGGTGTTATCCAATACCTGCAACTCACCCGTCTTGCCCGACTGGATCAGCAACTGCATAAGGTCGAGCAGGGTCAAATCCCCGATTTTCCCCTGCAACAGCATATTGGTGCCCGTCACCCTTCCCACCGTGCCCTCGGTGGGTCCCAGGCTTTCCAGCTCCTTGGCATAGCGCAACACCGTCTCCAGTTTGGCCAGCAGACCCGACACCGAAGATTCCCGTTGCACCAGTGATTTCATAAATTCTTCCGCCAGTCCCCCGCGCTCGGCCATTTTCATGTGGATCAATTCCAGATAAGCCGAGCGTTCCTCACGCTGACGGGTGGTCTGCTGGATGGCCGCATCCAGGGCTGTTTTGAAAACCTTGGGCCGCAGGGGTTTTTCCTGAAAATCGCAAACGCCCGCCCGCAATCCCATTTTGATCACGTCCTTGTTGTCCTGGGCGGTCAGCATCACAACCTGCAGGGCATGCTCCCGCTGTTTGATCCAGCGCGCCAGATCGGCACCGCTACCATCAGGCATCAGGTAGTCTGTAACCACCGCGTCATAATGCATAAAACCGTTTTTATCAAGCAGGGCGCAGGCTTCGCCATGCCCATGCGCCACATCGACCATCAGGTCATTGTGACCCAGCATGTCTTTCACAATCTCGCACAAAATGGGATCGTCATCCACCACCAGCACACGACTCCGCTTTTTGCCGGGGACGGAGGCATCTCCCCTGCCTGCCTTGTCTGCTCCATCCGGCCTTGGGGAAAACTCCTCCTCTTTGAAAAAATGCAGCGCCGGACTCCACTCCGGCATTCCTTCCATCCAATAAAACGCCTGACGGCTCCAGCGTCCCGCCTTCCATCCGGCACGCGCCTCACGGCACGTCATGGGTTCGGATTGGGTTTCCCCATCATAAAGATAGATCCAGTCATCGTCATTATTAACAGCCGCTTTCTTCACGATGATTTCTCCAGAAAGCGGGCCCGCGCTTCACCAAAGGCCTGCCGGGCTTCCGGCAAGAGCAGCCAAACCCCCTCCGGATCTCCGTCTGCCGCCCGCAATTCCATCTCGCGCGCCAGACCGTAAAGCCGCTGCGCCCGGAAATTTCCCGCCGTGCCCTTGATGGTGTGGGTGATGCGGCGTGCCTCCGCGGTGTCGCAACGCACCAGGGCCCGGCAAAGATCCTGCAATCGCGATTCCGTTTCACTGACAAACATGTTCACCAGACGGGCGGGGAAATAGGGTTCCTCTTCCGCTTCCTTCGGTGTTACGACCTCCTCCTGTGGCACATTTTCCTCCGCGACTGCGCCGGAATCCTGCTTCACAAGGGTGTGTTCATGGGCACGGCGCAAAGCCCGGACCAAATCGCGTTCCTCAACCGGCTTGCCCACATAATCATTCATGCCGGCCTGCAGACACTTCTCACGGTCCCCGGGCATGGCATTCGCCGTCATGGCGATGATGAAAACCCCGGGATCCAAAACACCCTCGGCACCGCTTCGTATCGCCCGGGTGGCCTCATATCCGTCCATTTCCGGCATCTGGCAATCCATCAACACGCAGTCGTATCTTGTCCCTTTGAGTTTTTCCAGGGCATTCAATCCATGCTCCGCCGTCTCCACGCGGTGCCCCAGAGCCTCCAGTTGCAAAATGCCCACCTCGCGGTTCACCGGACTGTCTTCCACCAGCAAAAGGGACATCGCCGGTACGGCGGCCTGAACCGCCACCTGCTGCGGCGGAACCTGATCCCCGGCTGACTCCACTGTCTTGGCCTGTTTCGGTACCACAATCTCAAACCAAAAGGTCGATCCCACGCCCACTTCACTGTGCAGTCCGATCTTGCCGCCCATCAGCGCAATGATCCGCTTGCAAATGGCCAGTCCCAGTCCGGTTCCGCCGTAACGACGACTGGTCGATGTGTCGGCTTGTTCAAACGCGCCGAAAAGCCGTGTCTGCGCTTCCGGGGCGATGCCGATGCCGCTGTCCTTCACGGAAACTCTCAATTCCACCTGCGTGGCATTTTCCAAAAGCGATTCCACACGGACTTCCACTGCTCCCTCGGAAGTGAATTTGACCGCATTGCTCACCAGATTCAAAATCACCTGCCGCAGCCGCGTCGGATCTGACAGCACCTGCGTGACGGTCCCGGTATCCATGCGACAGGTCAGTCCTATTTTCTTTTCCGAGGCGCGTTCACTGAGCAGTTCGACCACTTCCCGCACCACCTCCGCCACATCCACGTCCACCGACTCGATCGTCATTTTTCCGGCGTCAATCTTCGAAAAATCCAGAATGTCATTGAGAATGGTCAGCAGCGCGTTGGCCGAATTCAGCACCGTGTTGGAAAAGCGCCGCTGTTCCGGGGCCAGCTCCGTGCGCATCAAAATCCGGGTCATCCCCAGAATGCCGTTCAGGGGGGTGCGGATTTCATGGCTCATGTTGGCCAAAAAGGCGGATTTGGATTCAGCCGCCTGCGTGGCCACGTCCCGCGCCTTGGCCAGGTCCTGATTGTTCCGGTTCAGGGCCTCGCTCAAATCCTGCAGCTCGCCCAGCTGGGCATGGCTGATGCGGTGTTGCAGAATCATCAACGTCCGGGCGCCGATCAAGCCCATGTATTTTCCCTGTTGATCCGTCAGGATCACGTCATCAAAAAAGTTTTCCTGTCGGCCCATCACCTTGTCCAGCACCTCCAACACCTCCGCACCCCGGTTGACCACCATGTGGTCGGATCTCATGTGCCTAAGCACCGAATTCTTGGAATAGACGGAAAAACCCAAACCGCCGCGCATGCTCAAAATACGGCTGATGCGCCGCTCCGAACACAGACCCATGATCCGCTCGCCATCCAGAACAGTGGCAAATTTCAAATCCTCATTGTCCCGGAAAAAATTCTGCACCTCTTCGAGGTTGGAGGCAGCCGGGATGAAGGCGCGGGAGTCGATTAAATCCGCCCAATCCACATAACGCCCAGCCGCATACCGGTCACGCTCCTGCCCATCTGCCTCAGGCTGGACTCCGGACTCCGGGGAGGTGTTCGTTTCGGTTTCAGCAAAGTCGATCATGTAGTACTCACTCCGCCCCTTAGTACGCTCCCCGATTGTGTACTTGGTGTGAAGAACCTGTCACGTTGGGGCAACAGCTCAATCTTTAGATCTTCTTATGGAAAAGCCCTCGGCCAAAGCCGGGTCTTGTCTCCCATTGACTCCCGCTGCCGTACCTACAAAGATGCACCATGCCGGTAATCCTCCGCAGCCTCCTGCTGATCCTCCTCTCAATACCGCAAATTCTTTTTGCCAACAATGCCGCACTGGCACCGTCCAATCTGCCCTTC
>Ga0209698_10009110_pt1 | contig 10193 bp, 5 predicted proteins | sample LitLauG_LLR_2012_FD_187203 | JGI IMG/M metagenome (GOLD analysis project Ga0209698, IMG submission 187203) | Freshwater sediment microbial communities from Pennsylvania, USA - Little Laurel Run_MetaG_LLR_2012 (SPAdes) (version 2) | ecosystem: Environmental > Aquatic > Freshwater > Creek >... | reverse complement strand
GCGGCGCAGGGAACGATGCTGCCGTCGAGCTTTCCGATTTCCGGCGGTCCTCCCCAGGCGGTATAGCCGTGGGCGCTGTCGGAAGCGCTGATTCCCCAAAGATGCTCGCTATAGTCGGGGAAACGGTCGTTCAGAGACATGCAAAATAGTTTGTGAGCGCGCGTGGCTTTCGAGGAATTCTCGAAGAAATCCGCGTGAGCGTCATGTTTGTTCCTGAAGTCGAACCAAGCCTGCGAGTATTGGTGAGTAAAGATAGGGTCGTTGCCTGAGATGTACTCCAAACCCTGGTAGTGGATGACCGGCCTCGACCACGCTTCCCATGCCGCGGCTGGCACAGGGTGCGTCGGCGAGCCAATGGCAAGCAGGTAAATCATCATCAACTCGCAGAAGTGCTCCCAACGGCCATTGATAAACCCCGATTCCGGATGCCAGCCCATGGAAAATGTAGGGCCGCCGTTGAGCATCCAGGGCCAGTCCACGCGGTTGTAGATGTTCGTTGCGAGGTCCTGAATTTCAGGATCGGAAAAATGTTGGCGCGCGGTGAGGATACCGCACAACAGCAGGGAAGTGTCGATGGAGGAAAGCTCGCACTTGTCCCAACGCTGGCCCGTGTTGATGTCGGTGAAGTGAAAGAAGAAGCCATGTTCGTGCGGCATGTCGCGCCAAAGGAATCGCAGCGTCTTTTTGACACGATCTACGATTTCAGCGGACTTGCGGTAGGCGCGTTGGTCCGCAATGCATAAGGCTGTGAGGCCGAACCCGGTGGAGGCGATACTGGCCATGGGGCGCGCTTCGACGCCTTTTTCATCGCGGCCATTGAGCACCGCACGGTCCCGGATTTGGCCACTGCTTGGGCTGGCTTCATTCCAGAAGAATTCAAAGCTGGCGCGCTCAATCTCGTCGAGGAATTGATCGTCCGAGACGCCGTAAGGAGCGCCTGGTTCGATAAAGACTTTCTTTCGTGGACTGCACGCGACGCTAGCCAAGGGCAGCGACAAAGCGCCCCAGGCAGATAGACGCATGAGTTCTCTGCGAGAAAACTTCGAGTGTTTCGTTTTGTCGTCCGGACTCATAGGGGTCTCCTATGGAACAATCTCGAACGTTGCTCCCGAGCCGCTTGCCGAGTCCGAGCTAATCCAAACGGTGGCACGTGAAGGCTCAGCGGCAAACTGATTCTTTTCGTTCCACATCGCAAACGCTTCGGGTCCCAGGTCGAACGTCACCTTTTTGGTTTCGCCCGGAGCCAGCGTTACACGCTGAAAGCCCTTTAGAGCGCGTACCGGCTGCGCCACACTCGTGCCTTGCAGCCGCACGTACAGTTGTACGACTTCTTCCCCCGCGCGCTTGCCGGAATTCGTGACAGAAGCAGTAGCCGTGAGCACAGGAGAAGCCTTAACGCCGAGGCTTGCATTGAGTGACGGAACCTTGAGCTGCTTTGCGCTGATTTCCGTCGCGCCGTACTGGTAGCTGGTGTACGACAAACCAAAGCCGAAGGGAAATTGCGGGCTGTTCAATTCGTCGATATAGCGGGATACGTATTTTTCCTCGCCGCCCGGTGCTCCTTGCGGACGTCCCGTGCTTGAAGCGTTGTAGTAGAGAGGTTCCTGGCCTACGCTGCGAGGCCAGCTCACCACAAGCCTGCCAGTAGGAGTTGTCTCTCCGAACAAGACGTTCACCAGCGCCGGACCGCCTTGGATCCCCGGAAACCACGCGGCGAGCACGGCAGGCACGTGTTCAAAGGCCCAAGGGGCAATCAGTGGGCGTCCGCTGCACAGCACCAGAACGACGGGCTTTCCAGTAGCGATAACGGCTTGCAGAAGCTCCTGTTGCCGTCCTGGCAGGCCGGGATTGGAGCGCGATGCTGCTTCGCCCGTCATCTCCCCGGCATTTTCACCCAGCACTACAAGAGCTACGTCGGCCTTCTTTGCAGCGTCAACCGCTGCGGCGATATCTTCATCTTTGCCATCGAGAATTCCAACTCCTTTTGCGACGAGCAAGTTATCAGCGCCGATACGCTTTGCCAGAGCTGCGCGCAAAGAGACGACATCTTCGCCTTTTCCCATGCCTGCCCACGAACCGAGCATGTTGGGGCCATCGTCACCGAGCGGTCCGATGAGAGCGACCGTGTGCGTATCCGCGGAAAGTGGAAGCAGGGGAGCGCCGCTTGTGCCGGCAGCATTCTTCAGCAGTACGAAGGACCGCTCAGCTGCGCTACGCGCCAACGAAAGACTCTCCGGCTGCAACATTGCTGCGGCTTCCGATTTCTCATCGGTATAAGGGTGGTCAAAGAGGCCGAGAGCAAACTTCACGCGAAGAACCCGCCGGACAGCCTCATCGATGTTCGCTTGCGGCACTTCTCCTGATTTCACCAACTTTGCCATGTGGTCGTGATACAGGCTGCTGACCATGTCGACATCGACGCCCGCCAGGAGTGCCTTGCGGGCAGCGGTGGCGCCATCATTGGCGATTCCGTGCGGAATCAGCTCGGCAACCGAAGTCCAGTCACTGTCTACGACGCCGCGGAAGCCCCATTCCTTGCGCAAAACTTGCGTGAGCGTGAACGGATTCGCCGAGGACGGCACGCCGTTGAGCGAATTGAAGGCGCTCATAATCGTGGCTGTTCCGGCATCCACTGCGGCATGGAAGGGAGGCAGGTAGAACTGCCGTAGCGTATGTTCGGAAATTTCCGTGCTGTTGTAATCCCGGCCGCCTTCGGCGGCGCCGTAGCCCACGTAATGCTTAACGCAGGCAGCGATGCTGTCTGGCGCATCAAGACGCGTGCCCTGGTAGCCGCGGACATAGGCGACAGCCATGGCTGAGCCTAAGAATGGGTCTTCTCCGGCGCCTTCCGCCATGCGGCCCCAACGGGCGTCGCGGGCAATGTCGACCATGGGCGAAAATGTCCAGCGAATCCCGCTGGCCGATGCTTCGCGGGCAGCGACGCGTGCCGCTTTTTCTACCAAGGCCGGATCCCATGTAGAGGCAAGTCCCAGCGGAATCGGGAACTCTGTCCGGAAACCGTGGATCACATCCAGCCCGAAAACAATGGGGATGTGCAGCCGCGATTTCTCCATCGCGATGTGCTGATAGGCGTTGACTTCCTTGGCCCCAGTAACGTTGAACAGCGCGCCGATCTCGCCCTTAGCGATCATGTCGTTATAATCCGTGCGTCCCGTTCCCGGACCCGTAGGCTGGCCGGCGGAATACTGCACGAGCTGACCAATCTTCTCGTCGAGCGTCATCTTGTGAAGAAGAGCTTCCACCTTGGCGTCGAGGCTCCGGTCATTGACGCCGCCGGGAGCGGCGGCACGGGCGGCAGAGCCAGCCTGCGCCTGCGCGGCGCTCAGGAGGGATGTCACGATAACCAGAACAAGGAAGCAGGGAGTTTTTCTGAATTTCGGCACGTGGTATTGGCTCCGCTCAACGGGAATCTGACGGCCGAAGGCATCGGCTCAACCGGGCGGGAACGGCATTCCAGTTAATCACCAGAATATCGTTATCCTAATAATACTAAACCGATTTAGCTAACCTCAGCGCTAGGCTATCAAATAGGAATCGAGGCAGGTTGTCAAGAACCAAAAATATACCGTGAATACCGAACTTTCTGGAGTTATATTTTCACAGGATGGAAGGTTGGTTAGCCAGTACAAGGCCTTTTGAAGCGTTCCAAATCAACGGGCGCACTCACAATCCGTTTGTGCTCGTGCTATACCCTCGGCAGTGTATACTTCGCCAGTGCCGAAGAAGAAAGGGAAAGAAGGTCTCCGGGCTCCAGGAAGTTCACCGCGCAAGGAACAGCCCAGCCGAGGCCTGCCATCCCAGGATCAGCCCATGAGCCAGCGCAGGCTGGCGGATCACCTCGGGCTTTCTCCAGCGACCGTTTCTCTTGTTCTCAACAACTCCCCGGTAGCGGACGCTATTCCGCAGGAAACCAAAGACCGTGTGTTTGCCGCGGCGCGCGAGCTCAATTATCGTCCCAACTTCGTGGCGCGTTCGTTGCGTACGCAACGGAGTTTCATGATTGGCGTGATCGTCCCGGAAGTCAGCGAAGGCTATGCTGCGACCGTCATGGGCGGGATTGAAGATCAGCTGCTGGAAGAGGGCTATTTTTACCTCGTTGCGAGCCATCGCCATAAACCTGATTTGATCGACGAATATCCCCGATTGCTGCAAAGCCGCTCTGTGGAAGGCCTTATCGCTGTCGATACGCCGTGGAACCAGCAAATTGCGGTTCCGGTCGTGGCCGTTTCGGGCCGCGGTGAGTCCAGCGGAATTACGAACATTGTTTTAGATCATGAGCGGGCCGCCGAACTTGCGCTTGCACATCTCTATCACTTAGGGCACCGGCGTATCGCGTTTATCAAGGGGCAAGCGTTCAGTTCCGATACCGAGGTTCGATGGAACGCGATCGCCAAGGCGGCTGGCCGTCTGAGGCTTGAAATCCGACCGGAACTCGTGGTGCAGTTGGAAGGGGATTCACCGTCTCCCGAACTTGGATACGAAGTTACTCATCGATTGCTCGCCAACCGGCAAGCGTTTACGGCGTTGTTTGCTTTCAACGACATTTCTGCCATTGGCGCAATCGGAGCTCTCCGTGAAAGCGGGTATCGCATCCCAGAGGATGTCTCTGTTGTTGGTTTTGACGATATTCAAAGTGCCGCCTTCCAGAACCCCGGCTTAACGACCGTGCGCCAGCCACTGCGCCGCATGGGACGGCTGGCGGCGGAGACGGTTTTGCGAACCATTACGTCTCCGGCGGCCCAGAATGGCGGACGCCGCATCATGATGGAGCCGGAGTTCGTTGTCCGAGCCTCGACCGCGGAAGTCTCGACCGCGCGAAAATCCCCCCGCTAAGAACTCTAAACTGCGGCTCGCAGACTTACCTGGCAGGCGTACCCAGCTGGCTTACAAGGCAAGCTATGCGGAGTTCCAAAGCCGTGTTCGCGGCAAGCACAATGCAGCTGCGCCGACCAGCGCGGAATCGGATTTGTACAACGCGCTGACGATCGGGACCTGCTGCCAGCGTGGGTTCACGGCCCAGATTTGCAGTCCTTTGCGAATGCGTCCCAGGAGAGACATGATCAGGTGCGCAATTCCTCCGCCGATCACAATGATTTCCGGTTCCAGCAGATCGATGATGGAGCCCAACCAGATCGCGAAGTGATCGGCAGCTTCCCCGAGGACCTCCAGCGCGATGGCGTCGCCCGCTGCCGCCGCTTCGGCAACATGCTCGGTTCTGACATCGGCAATTTTTTTGCCGGCTAGCTCAAGAATCTTGGATTGACGGCGCCCTTTTCGGCTGAGCCGCTCGCGGGCTATTCGCGCGATTGCGGTTCCGGAAGCGTACATCTCGATGCAGCCGCGCTTACCGCAAGCGCATAGAGGTCCGCGCAGGTTGATGGTCATGTGGCCACCTTCGCCCGCCGCTCCGGTTCGTCCAGCGTAAACACGGTGTTGGAGCACCATTCCTGTCCCAATACCGGTTCCCATAGAGATATAAAACACATTGCTGTAGCCCGCTCCAGCGCCCCAGGCTGCTTCTGCGATGGCGGCCGCGTTCGCATCGTTGGCCAAGTGTGTTGGCTTGGCATAGCGCTGGTGAATCTCCTGCGCTAACGGAAAATTGCGCCAGCAAGGGAGATTCGTGGCACTCAACAAAACACCCTGCGAGGTGTCAACCCATCCGGGCACGCTGATTCCTATCGCGCGAACTCTACTGGCGCGACTGTCCCGCAACACGCTGTCGATCGCGCGCGTAACGGCTCGCAGCCCATCCGAGGCGCTCTTCTGCGTAACCATGGCCGCACGCGTCGAGACCAAAACTTTGCCGCTTGCGGTCACCAGCCCCGCGGCAACTTTTGTGCCTCCAATATCAACGCCGAGAAACAGGTCTTTGGATTTCGTCATAGCGCTTTCTTGAAGGGCTTCAGGCTGGGTTCACGCTACCTGTACTACCCAGTTCCCGTGACATCTGCAATGCGCATCCTGTGGCCACGGCGACAAGAACGATGCCTAATGCCCAGTGTCCGAGTAGTAGTTTCCCGACGCCAAAGAGGGCGCTATACGTCATGACGCAGCCGAGAGCCCAACACCACAAATTGCGACCCAGGTCACGGGTTTGCGGTACTTCCGGAGCGAGTGCCGCGACCGGCTTCCACCCACTGACGTGAGGGCGAACCTTCCGATAGAACGACAACAAGATGCTTTCTGGTTCTGGAGCGGTGAGCAGAGTAACGACAATCCAAACCAACGTGGTAATGGCCGTGGTCGTGATCGCCGTCTTGGCGAAGACGACCGGTCCAGATCCAATAAAAGGCTCCGGGCGGTTCAATACGCCCATCCACAAACCTTTCCACATGAGCGTCAGCGCGACCACTAACGCCGTTGCCATGGCGGAGATTTCGCTCCACGCATTGATGCGCCACCAATACCAGCGCAGCAAGTAGACGCTTCCCGTCCCAGCCCCAAGGCCAAGAACGAATTCCCAACCGGACCGGATGGACGCCAGTTGCGCTGCAACATAGCCGGTTGCCACCACCAACAACAATGTAACAACCTGGGACATGCGGACATAGTGGGACTCCGACGCGCCCTTCTTCAGGAAGCGCCGGTAGAAATCTTCCACCAGATAGGAACTTCCCCAGTTTAATTGCGTTGCGATTGTGGACATGAACGCAGCGAGAAATCCAGCCAGGATGATGCCTCTTAAAGCATGAGGCACATGTTCATTCACGATCAGCATGTAACTGGTTTCGGGATGCGCAAGGCCTGGGTAAAGAATGATGGCAGCCAAGGCGGTAAAGATCCAGGGCCAGGGACGCAACGCGTAGTGCGCAATGTTGAACCACAAAACCGAAAACAAGCCCTGCCGTTCATCGCGAGCGCTAAAAATGCGCTGCGCAATGTAGCCGCCGCCGCCCGGCTCGGCGCCGGGATACCAGAAAGCCCACCATTGCAGGCCCAGCTGTACGAGAAATCCAATGACTGGTACGGTCCACAAGGCTTCGGTAGCCCAACCGCGCGAAAAGTCCGGCAGAAACGCCAGCGGATCCGCTCCTCCATTCGCGGCGCGGAGAGCATCGAGCTTGGTGGTTAAGGCTCCAAGGCCACCCACCGCTGCAACAGCGTAGTAGGCTACGGCGATTACGATTCCCATTTTCAGAACAAACTGAAACAGATCCGTCCAAAGTACGCCCCACAACCCGCCAATTGAAACGTAGATTCCCGTAAATGGGATCAGGAAAAAGATGCAAACGATGAGCGCTTTGCCCTCGACTCCTGAAAATGCGTGGCCGAATATGCCGCTGAGTCCATTCGAAAACGCGGTAAGCCATGGCCAGCTTTCCATAGTCGGTCCGAGAGTGGTCGCGACAATATTAGTCATGGCCTTGGTGACCCATCCCAAGATCAGGCAGTTCATCATCAATCCGAGGTAGACCGAGCGAAATCCGCGCAGGAAGGCCGCTGGTTTGCCGGAGTATCGCATTTCCGCAAACTGGACGTCTGTTATTAACTCGGAACGACGCCACAAGCGGGCGAACAGGAACACTGTCATCATGCCCGAGGGCAGGAACGCCCACCAGATCCAGTTGCCGGCAATGCCTTGCGTGTAAACCAGGCCAGCGACGAGTAACGGCGTATCGGCCGCGAAGGTCGTCGCAACCATAGATGTTCCCGCAAGCCACCAGGAAACATCGCGCCCCGAGACAAAGTAGTCTTCGGTGCTTTTGCCGGAACTGCGGCGAAAGTACAAGCCAAGAAGCAGTGTGATAAGCAGATAGCCGACGATCGCGGACCAATCCAGAAGGGTGAATATCATGGTTGAGGGCTCGAATTGATGGAACGGAGCAGGTTGCCGGGAAAGAGGCTTCCAGTCAACTTTTTGGCTCCTGTTTGGAATTTTTGACCGGACCCATGCTACCAGACGGGGGCGTACTCTTCTGAGGGAAGTTTGTGTTTTTTCGATTGCTGCAATCGAAAACTTGGATTGCCGTAACCCGGCCAGCGAGTTACAGTTGACCTGTATGATGCGAACGAGCCAAGGGATGGGTGTGGCTATGCCTCACTCGATGATTACAGGTAAGCGAATTACCAACCCATTGGCCGAGGGGCACGATTGAGCTAACCACATCGCAAAATTGCTCAAGCCAACCCACCGCCAAGAAAACGACTGGCGAGTGGGTTTTTGTTTTGTAGCGCGAGCGAACGCAGTTCTAAAAAGTCGGCGGGGAAAGGCACGGCATTCATGGTGGTCATGAAATTTGGCGGGACATCGGTGCAGGATGCATCCGCAATCGAGCGCGTAGCGGAAATCGTGCGAAGCCGAAGCGAGCGACATCCGGTCGTCGTAGTGAGCGCCTTCGCGAAAGTTACCGACCAGCTTGTGTTGATGGGGCAGCAGGCTGTCGCGGGCGACTCCGAGGCAGCTCTGCAACTATTGGGAATGCTTAAGAAGCGTCACTTTGAAACCGCCGAGCAATTGCTGGGGACCACAGAAGTGCAGACGATCAAGGGTAAGCTGGACGCCGCCTTTGCGCATGCGGATGCGTTTCTTCGCGGGCTGGCTGCGATTCGGGAGCTCTCCCCCCGCAGCAGCGACCAGTTGCTTTCATTTGGAGAACTGCTCTCGAGTGAAATTGTAGCGGCCGCTCTGGCTGTGCGGGGTCTCGATACGATCTGGGTCGATTCGCGGGAATGCGTCGTCACCAATGCACGCCACACGCATGCCTTGCCGTTGGCAGACGAGACCCGGAAGCGGACGCAGGACAAACTGGGGACCTCGATCGCGAAGGGAAAAATACCCGTGATGGGTGGGTTCATCGCTGCTACCGAACAGGGCGTTACCACTACGCTAGGGCGCGGCGGCTCCGATTTTTCCGCAGCCATCGTAGGAGCTGCCCTGGATGCGGATTCGATTGAAATCTGGACTGACGTGGAAGGCATGATGACAACCGATCCGCGCATCTGTCCCGATGCCCGCACGATTCGAGAGATCAGCTTTAACGAGGCTGCTGAGTTGGCATACTTTGGCGCGAAGGTGCTTCACCCGGCAACGCTGTTACCCGCGATCCAACAGGACATCCCGGTTTACGTACTGAACTCTGGGAATTTGAAGAGCAAAGGCACGCGCATCACCGCACATGCACCGCGAGGACGCGATACGTTCCGAGCCATCACCGCGAAAACCGGCGTCACGCTGGTCAACGTAGTCGCTTCGCGCGGTGTTATGGTTCATGGGTTCCTTAAGTCAGTGTTCGAAGCGCTGGACCGCTACGCGGCATCGGTGGATCTGGTTGCGATTTCTGAAGTGAGCATGTCGTTCACGATGGACTCGAAGCGTCTTCCGACAGCGTTGGTTGCGGATCTTCAACGAATCGCGGACGTTACGTGCGAGGAAAAGCAAGCGATCGTTTGTCTGGTTGGGGAAGATATTCACGGTAAGCCGGGCATTGCCGCCAGCGTGTTTGAGTCTGTGGCGGCTGCGAAGGTGAATATCCGCATGATTTCGCAGGGAGCGTCGGAAATTAATATCAGCTTTGTGATCCAGGAGAGCGATGTTCCCCGGACGGTTCGGCAGCTACATGCCCGATTCTTCGGCGCGGCGGAAGTTGCCCAAGCGGCAGCCGCCACTGGAAAACGTACCGGAAAAACCCGAAAGGCGAACTAGGGCTACGATGAGCGCGTCCATAAAGAAACCTTCAAAACGTAAGCCTGCCGGGACAGGGAAGTCCGTCGCCTTGGCACAACCAGTTGTCTGTAAAGTAGCGATCCTCGGTTTTGGAACGGTGGGAAGTTCTGTTGCAAGAATTCTTGCCGAACAGAAGCACGCCCCGTTGCGCTTGACCCACATCTACAACCGCAACGTTCGTAGGAAAAAAGTCGACTGGCTGCCGGCGAATGTGCAGTGGACAGAGGACATCCACGACATTCTCGAATCCGATGCGGATGTCGTAGTCGAAGTGATGGGCGGACTCAAGCCCGCAGAGGATTGGATTCGACGTGCCTTAAGCGCGGGTAAATCGGTCGTAACCGCCAACAAGCAATTGATCGCGCGCCATGGTCCTGAGCTTACGCGGCTGGCCGCGAAAATGAAACGCCACATCGCTTTTGGCGCGTCGGTGGCGGGCGGCGTGCCTGTGATTTCGGGCCTGCAAGAGGGTTTGGCGGGAGACGAGCTTTTCAAGATTCATGGC
>Ga0209698_10009109_pt1 | contig 10193 bp, 10 predicted proteins | sample LitLauG_LLR_2012_FD_187203 | JGI IMG/M metagenome (GOLD analysis project Ga0209698, IMG submission 187203) | Freshwater sediment microbial communities from Pennsylvania, USA - Little Laurel Run_MetaG_LLR_2012 (SPAdes) (version 2) | ecosystem: Environmental > Aquatic > Freshwater > Creek >... | reverse complement strand
GCCATGCACACCACCCCGTTGGTCATCATCACGTTGTCGTTCTTGAACTGGCCGATCGGATCGGTGCAATCGGCGATGGCCTGCTTGTAGGCGTCGATGCGGCCCTGCAACGCGAAGATCGGCTCGAAGTTGAAGGCGATGGCACCGATCCCCAACTCTCCGGCCCGCGCGAACGTCCCCGGGTTCCCGCACGCCACCCAGATCGGCGGGTGCCCCTTGCCGAACGGCTTGGGAAGGATGTTGTGGGGATAGGGCACGGTGAAGTGCTCGCCGTGGAAGTCGTAGTCCTCCTGCTCCCACATCCGCGGGATCTCCTTGACGACCTCCTCCCATTCCGCCTTGGTGGAGTTCTTGTCGAGGATGTCGAACGCGGCGACCTCGTGGCTGCCTGCGCCCCGACCGGTCCCCCACTCGTAGCGCTGCCCGGTGATGTGGTCGAGCATCGCCGCCCGCTCGGCGTAGCGGACGGGATGCTCCTTGCGGGGCGAGAGGCTGTTGATCCCGCTCGCGAGGTGGATGCGCTCCGTCCGGGCGGCGACGTAGCCCATGACGACCTCGGGTGCCGACATGTGGCTGTACTCGGTGAGCGCGTGGTGCTCGCCGAACCACGCGTACTTCCAGTTGTTGCGATCCGCGGCGATGGTGTAGGCGATCTCGCGCTGGAGCATCTCGTGCTCGCTGGCCGAGTCGTGGGCCGCCGGGCCCGGCAGGTAGCCGTTGAGAAAGATCCCGAACTCCATGCGATGGCCTCCCGAGTCGCGCCTGAAGGTTCTAATGTATGCTCTTAGAACCGCCCCGTCAACGGGTCGGTCGGGGCGAGGAGGGGGCATGGCACAGCAGCGCTACACGGGCAAGGTGGCCTTGGTCACGGGCGCGGCGTCGGGTATCGGGCGGGCGGTCGCCATCCGGCTCGCGGCGGAGGGGGCCCACGTCTTGGCCCACGACGTCAACGCCGCCGGGCTCGAGGACACGGCGGCGGCGGTCACCGGCGCCGGCGGACGGATCGAGCTCCGCGCCGGTGACGTCGCCGACCCCGCCGAGTGCGCCGCCTCGGTGGCCGCGTGCGTCGCCACGTTCGGGCGGCTCGACGTGCTCGGCAACGTCGCCGGCATCGCCCGCGGCGAGCACGTCACGGACGTGACGGTCGAGGGATACCGGCGGATGATGGGCATCAACGTCGACGGGCCGTTCTTCTTCGCCCAGGCGGCGATCCCGCACCTGCTGGAGTCGAGCGGCAACATCGTCAACATCGCGTCGAACGCCGGGCTGATGGGCCAGGCGTACACGGTCGTCTACTGCATGACCAAGGGCGCCGTGGTGCAGCTGACCCGCGCCCTCGCCCTCGAGCTGATCAAGACGCCGATCAGGGTCAATGCCATCGCGCCGGCCGGGACGAACACGACGCTCGTGCAGACCTACGCCATGCCCGCCGACGTCGACTTCGAGCTGATGGGCCGCTACACCGGCTTTCGGGGGATGAACAGCGCCGATGACGTCGCGAACGTGTTCGCCTTCCTCGCGTCGGACGAGGCGTCGAGCATGCACGGCGCCATCGTCTCGGCCGACCGGGGCGTCACGGCCGGCTGACAGGAGTCGATTCGGCCGCTGCTCCCCGTCCCCGCCGCCGGCGACAGGGCTCCTCCCCCGACGTTCGCTCAGCGACCGGCCGCGGCGGGCACCTTGAGCCCGTAGAGGTCCATGCAGTTGCGCCAGATGATGTCGTCGCGCACGTCGTCGGACAGGTGGGCGGTGTGCTCGGCGAGCAGCCGCTGCGACTCCGGGAACGTGGAGTCCGAGTGCGGATGGTCGTTGGCCCACATCAGGCGGCGGTGGTCGACGAGGTCGACGGTGTGGAAGGCCACCCAGTCGTCCTGGAACGTCAGATACACGTTGTCGCGCACGTACTCGCTCGGCAGCCGCGACAGCGACGCGGAGGTCAGCCAGCTGTGGTGGCGGGTCATCGCGTGGTCGGCGCGGCGGATCCAGTGCGGCAGCCATCCGGCGTCGGCCTCGACGCAGACGACCTTCAGATCGGGGTTGCGCTCGAACACGCCGCCGAAGACGAACGTCCCGATCAGGTCCTGGCATCCGCGGATGATCCCGAGGAACGAGTTCATCTTCGGGCCGCGGAACTGCCACGCGCTCCCGGGCACGTCATTGCCGCTCGTCAGGATGTGGAAGGAGGGGACGAGCTCGAGCTCGACCGCGGCCCGCCAGAGCGGATCCCAGCGCGGGTCGTCGTAGTCGCCGTCCTCCCAGCACGACGCGTACCCGGGGATCATGACCCCACGCAGCCCGAGGTCCTTGATGCGCTCGAGGTCGGCGATGCCCTCCTCCGGGCTGCGCAGCGCCGTCTGCCCGAGGCCGATGAGCCGATCGGGCGCCACGGCGACGAACTCGGAGAGCCACAGGTTGTATGCGTCGAAGCACGCGCGCTTGTAGTCGGCGTCGGGATGGTTGCACAGCAGCATCCCGATCGACGGGTACAGCACCTCGGCGGCGACGCCGTCCTGGTCCTGCTCGAGCAGCCGCGCCTTGGGGTCCGATCCGCCCGGGTACAGACCTTCCCACCCGACGTAGTGGGAGAGGTTGAGCAGGTCCGCGGGCCGGCCGGCCGCCGACAGCATCCCGAGCGCGACGCGCGAGCGTCCCCGGTCGACGTCCATCATCGCCCCCACCGCGTCGTCGGTCACCCCGATGGGGGCCCGGTCGCGGAAACGGGGGTCGATCCGGTCCACGTAGCAGTCACCCGGCTCGACGATGTGGGAGTCGGCGGAGATGGAGAGCAAGGTCATGGTCCCCCCTTGAGCGGTGTCTCGGGCTCCAGCGTACTGTCACCGCATGCGCGCAGCCCTGCTGGAGGCCCACGGAACGCCACTGGTGATCGTCGACGACGTCGAGATCGACCACCCCGAGGCGGGCGAGGTGCTCGTCCGCGTCCACTACTGCGGCCTGTGCCACAGCGACGTCAGCGTCGTGACCAGCACCACCCGGTCGGTGACGCCCATCATCGTCGGCCACGAGGCCGCGGGCGTCGTCGAGGCGGTCGGCGCCGGCGTCACGCGGGTGAAGCCCGGTGACCCGGTCATGCTCACCCCGTGCCCGCCCTGCGGGCACTGCTACTGGTGCCTGCGTGGCGAGCACAGCATCTGCGTCAACTCCGGTGCGATCGCGTCGAACGCCTTTCCCGACGGCCGCACGCGGCTGTCCCGACACGGCGCGACGGTCTACCGCGGCGTCGGCGTCGGCGCGTTCGCCGAGTTCGTGTTGATCCAGGAGGCCGGCGCCGTCCCCGTGCCGGCCGACACGCCGCTCGACATCGCCTGCGTGATCGGCTGCGCCGTCCAGACCGGGGTCGGCGCCGTCCTCAACTGCGCCCGGGTCGAGGAGGGCGCCACCGTCCTCGTCATGGGGCTGGGCGGCATCGGCATGTCGATCGTGCAGGGCGCCCGCCTCGCCGGCGCCTCGCGGATCATCGTGAGCGACCCCGTCTCGTCCCGCCGGGACGCCGCGGCACGCTTCGGGGCGACCGACGCCATCGACCCCACGACGACCGACGTCCGCGAGGAGGCCATCCGGCTCACCGGCGTCGGCGTCGACTACGCCTTCGACGCGGTCGGGCGTGCCGCCCTCGTCGAAACCGGGCTGTGGGCCACGCGCAACGGCGGGACGACGATCATCGTCGGCGCCGCACCCCTCGAGGACACGCTCACGCTGACGCCCGTGCTGCTGATGCTGACCGAGAAGAAGCTGCGCAGCACGCTGCTCGGCAGCAGCAACTCCCCGTTCGAGATCCCACGCCTGCTGCGCCTCTGGCGCGCCGGTCGCCTCGACCTCGAAGGCCTCGTCACCGCGCAGCGGCCGCTCTCGGAGATCAACGCGGCGATCGACGACCTCGAGCACGGCCGCGGCATCCGCACCGTGCTCGCGATCGCGTGAGCATCCTCCTCACCGACGAGCGCGGCGGGACGGTCGTCGTCACCCTCAACCGGCCCGAGGCCCGCAATGCGCTCACGCCCGAGCTCATCGCCGCCATCGTCGACACGGTTGCCGCACTCGACGCGCGGGCCGACGTCACCGTCATCATTCTCACCGGGACCGACCCCGCCTTCTGCGCCGGGGTCGACCTCAAGCACCTCGCCACCAGCGCGCCCGGGACCGCGACGCAACCCGCAGGGTCGTTCCATCCTCTGCCCCCCCACCGCACCCCGGTCATCGGCGCCGTCAACGGGCCGACGGTCACCGGTGGCCTGGAGCTCGCGCTCGCATGCGACTTCCTCGTCGCCTCGGAACGGGCCACGTTCGCCGACACGCACGCCCGCGTCGGGGTCATGCCCGGCGGGGGGCTCACCGCCCGGCTGCCGCTTGCGGTCGGCGTGAACCGGGCGATGCAGATGAGCTTCACCGGCGACTTCATCGACGCCCGACGCGCCTACGACTGGGGCCTGGTCAACGAGGTCGTCGCCCACGACCGCCTCCTGCCCCGCGCCCTCGAGATCGCAGCGGCGATCGCGTCCATCCCGCCCGACAACGTGCAGGAGATCCGGGCGATGTACGCAGAGGTGAGCGTGCTGGCCGGTGATGCGGCATGGGCGCGTCAGGAAGGCTGGTCGCGCGAATGGATGCGCGCCCGCTTCGACCAGGCCCGCCTCGCCGCCGAGCGCGAGGCGATCGTCGCCCGTGGGCGCGGCCAGCAGGACCGCAGCGACCGCTGAGGACCGCGGTCGCGATCCTCGGCGGCCCGCTCGGTAGGCTGGCCGCATGGGAGAGCCCGTCATCGTCGAAGCAGCCCGCACCCCGATCGGCAAGCGCAACGGCTGGTTGTCCGGGGTCAAGGCGCCACACCTGCTCGCCGCCGCGCAGTTCGGCGTCCTGGCCCGCGCCGGCGTCGAGCCCGGCGATGTCGACCAGCTGATCGGCGGCTGCGTCACCCAGGGCGGCCAGCAGGCGTCCAACGTCACCCGCAACGCATGGCTCAGCCGCGGCGTGAACTACACCGCGGCAGCGACCACGATCGACTGCCAGTGCGGGTCGGGCCAGCAGGCCAACAACTTCATGGCCGGCCTCGTCGCGACCGGCGGGGCACGGATCGGGATCGCCTGCGGTGTCGAGCAGATGAGCCAGGTTCCTCTCGGCACCGCCGCCCGCGGCGGTGGGGGGTACTACAAGGACGAGACGTGGCCCTACCCCGACGAGGCAGGCACCCAGTTCGAGGCGGCGGAGCGGATCGCGAAGATGCGGGGCCTGTCGCGCACCGACCTCGACCGCCTCGGCGTCGCGTCCCAGGAGAAGGCGATCCGGGCGTGGGCCGAGGGCCGTTTCGATCGCGAGGTCGTGCCGGTCGACGCTCCCGTCGTGGACACCGACTTCACCCCCACCGGCGAGACGACGACCGTGACCCGCGACCAGGGGCTGCGGGAGTCCACGCTCGAGGGTCTCGCCAAGCTTCGTCCGGTCGCGGAGGGAGCGATCCACACCGCCGGCACCTCATCGCAGATCTCCGATGGCGCGGCCGCGGTGCTGTGGATGGACTCCGACGTCGCCGCCGCCCACGGGCTGCGCGCCCGGGCCCGGATCGCCTACCACACGATGGTCGGCACGGATCCGTACTACCTGCTCGACGGTCCCGTGCACGCGACGCAGAAGATGCTCGACCAGTCCCGCTTCACGATCGGCGACTTCGACCTCTTCGAGTGCAACGAGGCGTTCGCCGCGGTCACGTTGTCGTGGCAGCAGGTGCACGCCATCCCGGAGGACCGGATCAACGTCAACGGCGGGGCCATCGCCCTCGGCCATCCCGTCGGCTGCAGCGGGAGCCGGCTGATCACCACCGCGCTGCACGAGCTCGAGCGCACCGACGGCACGCTCGCGCTGGTCACGATGTGTCAGGGCGGCGCCCTCGGGATCGCGACCGTGCTCGAGCGGATCTGAGGCCGCCGGACGCCCGGCGGACGTCAGGCGGACGTCAGGCGGACGTCAGGCGGCGAGGCGCAGCGGCAACGTCTTCAGCGCGTTGTTGAGGTTGGAGCGGGTCCGCCGCGGCGGGCCCGCGACCTCGATCGTGGGGAACGTGCCCAGCAGCTCCTCGAGGAACACCCGCCCCTCGAGCCGGGCCAGGTGCACCCCGAGGCAGAAGTGCTGGGCGATCCCGAACGACAGGTGCGGGTTCGGCGCGCGGTGGATGTCGAAGCGGTGCGGGTCGGCGAACACCTCCGCGTCGCGGTTGGCCGACGTGTAGTACATGAGCACCTTGTCTCCGGCCGCGATGGGCACGTCCCGCAGCGTCGTCGCGGAGGTTGCGGTCCGCCGGAAATAGTGCAGCGGATTGGCCCACCGCAGGATCTCCTCCACCGCCGCGGGGATGAGCGTCGGATCGGCGCGCAGCTCGGCGAGCTGGTCGGGGTGCTCGAGCAGGGCGAGGACCCCGGCGGCGAGCATGGTCTTGGTCGTGTCGTTGCCTGCGGTCACCAGCTGCACGAAGAAGCTCCCGAAGTCCATGTCGCTCATGGGTTGCCCGCCGAAGTTGCCGGCCAGGATGAGCGACGCCAGATCGGGTTTGGGCGCCTCCTGCCGCCGCCGGGCGGCGAACCCGATCGCGTACATCGCCATCTCGAGCGACGGGTTGCCCCCACCCCCATCCGAGCCGGCGAGCTCGGGGTCCTGGCCGCTGGTGTTCTGCTCGGCCCACCGGTGGATCTGCTCCTGGTCGGAGGCCGGAATGCCGACGAGCTGGCCGATGACCCGTGTGGGCAGCGGGCCGGCGACGTCGTGCACGAACTCCACCTCCCCGCGGTCGGCCGCGGCCGCCATGATCTCGCGGCAGATGGCCCGGACGTCGTCCTCCATGCGGCCGATCACGCTGGCGGTGAAGCTGGGTGCGAGCGGCTTGCGGTAGGCGACATGACGGGGCGGGTCCATCGCCAGCAGCATGTTGCGCATCATCTCGAGCTGTTCCGGCGGGAGGTTCTCGAGCACGACGCCGCCCTCGGACGCCGAGAACAGCTGCGGCTCCCGGGCCACATGGACCACGTCGGGATGGCGCAGCACGGCCCAGAACCCCGGTTCATCGCGCATGTCCTGCCAGTAGACGGGCTGCGTCCTCCGCAGTTCTTCGAGCATGGCGTGCGGCGGGGCGTCGACGAAGGCGCCCGGGTCGGAGAGATCGATGAGCTCGACCATGCCTGCGCCGTCAGTCGACGAGGACGTTGGGGCGGGCCAGACCCTGGACGTCACAGAGCGCGTAGTAGGCGGCGAGCGTCCCGGCCCCATCGGTCACCGAGTCGACGTTGCCATCGTCGTCGAGGTTGAGGTTGCAGCCGTACATGTGGAACCAGACCCGTGTGTCGTCCTCGATGCACGTCAGGGTGTGCACCGACCCTGCCGGCTCGTACAGGAACGACCCGGCCCGGTTCACGTACTCCGATTCCTTGTACTTCCACGCCCCGGAGGTGGTGTAGCCCCACACCGGGCCGGTGTGACGGTGGGGCTGGACGGCGAAGCCGGCCATGAAGATGTTCTCGACGATCCAGAGGCCCTCGCGCTCCTTGACCTGGATCACCTTGAGCTTGTTGCCCCCTCCGATGTCGACGAACGGCAGTTCGTCGGCGCCGACGTGCACGGCGGTGGGCGCGGTCTCGATGGTCGTCACGGGGTACCCCCTGTCTCGCGGACTCTGGCGGGGATGGTAGTGAGTTCCCGGCGGACGCCGACCATCGGCGCCGCGGACGAAGGAGGAGCGATGGGGCGCTTGGCTGGGAAGGTCGCGGTCGTCACCGGGGGGGCAAACGGCATCGGCCGGGCGTGCTGCGAGCGCTTCGCGGCGGAAGGGGCCGACGTCGTCATCGGCGATGTGCAGCCCGCGGACGAGACGGTGGCCGCCGTGATCGGCCACGGCCGCAGAGCGCTCGCCCGCCACCTCGACGCGTCGAGCCCGACCGCCAACGAGGCGCTGATGCAGGGCGCCGTCGATGAGTTCGGCGGCCTGGACGTCGTCGTGACGGCCGCCGGCATCTCCCACGCCGCCTATCGCAGCGGCGACGTCGCCAACGATCTCGCCCGACTCGCCGATCCGGGCAGGGCCGCGACCGATCCGGCGCGCCAGTTCGCCGACTTCCCGCTCGAGGAATGGCGCGCGGTCCTGGACGTGAATCTCACCGGGACCTTCCTCGCGGTGCAGGCGGCGGCCAGGCAGATGCTCGCGCTCGGCCGCGGTGGTTCGATCATCACCATCGCCTCGATCGCGGCGAAGCACCCCGAGGCGGGTCCCGTCGCCTACGGGGTGTCGAAGGCCGGGGTGTGGATGGTGACCAAGCAGGCGGCCCAGCAGCTCGGCCCGGCCGGCATCCGGGTCAACGCCATCGGTCCCGGCTACATCGACACCAACATGTTGGCGGTCATGAAGCAGATGCCGGGGGTTGTGGACGCCATCGTCGCCGGGCTCCCGCTGCGGCGCATGGGCACGCCCCTCGACGTGGCCAACGCCGCGGTGTTCCTCGCCAGCGACGAGTCCTCCTACTTCACCGGGGAGATCCTCCACCCCGACGGCGGGTTCGTGACCGACTAGACCCGGAACGGCTCGGCGCCGTCGGCCACCGCGTCGAGGTAGGCGTCGGTCGCGCCCTGCCACGTCCGCGCGACCGTGTGGTCGGCCGTCTCCTGCGCGGCGATCTCCGGCGCGCTCGTCGCCAGCACCGGACGGGCCACGACCGCCCGGCAGAACCGGCACCGGCCGTCCTCCGACGACGTGTACGGGGCGCCGCAGCCCGGGCATTCCGTCGGGTCCGGCGAGCCGAGACCCCCCGACGCCGCGAGCGCCGCGAGTGCGGCCAGCTCGGGGCGAGCGGGGAGCAACGCCTGCACGGCGCCGTCGACCCACACCAGCTCGCAGGAGCGGCACACCTCCAGCGTCACCTGCTTCGCCCCGACCACCCGGCGCATCGGCGCCCGGCAGTCCGGGCAGGGGTGACCGTCGGTTCGGGCCGCCTCGGAGGCCCGCCAGATCGCACCGCCCGCACCTTCGACGAGCAGCTCCTCGAGCAGCCAGACGGTGACGGCGAACCCCTTGCAGCCGGGACACGTCTCGTGGCGCCCGTTGGCCATGCTCGACACGAGCGGCCCGTCGCCCAGCGGGCACCAGGCCCTGTGGTCCTCCACGACCGACCTCTCGGCCGCTCCCCGCCGGAGTTGAGGCCGGGGCGGTCCCGCCCGCGCCGGTGTCGGGGCCCCGTTACTCCCTGGGGCCCGGGACGCTCGGAGCCCGCCGGTCGCGGGCCGTGGCGGCTAGCGGGTCGCGGCGACCCGGGCCAGCACCAGGGAGGCGAGCCGGTCGTCGTTGCCGCGGTCTCGCACCTCGACCCGGACCCGGCCGGCGCCGAGGACGTCCGCCGTGGCCCGGGCCGGCCCGACCCGCACGGCCGCGAGGTAGCGCACGTCGATATCGGTCACCGCCGCGCCGGCCGCCGTCTCGGCCGCGACTTCTGCCACCGCGGCGATGGCGCCGCCCTGGATCGTCCCCGTGGGCTGCATCGTGTAGGGCACCCGGTCGATCTCGGTCGTCCCCGGCGTGAGCACGCGGATGCCCAGCTGCTCCGGGAACGGGCGGGTCAGCCTCGCCCGCCCGGCATCACGGTCCCCGACGAACGGCTGCTCGTCGCCCGGGTTCGGGGACGGCATGAACGTCGCGTGCGACAGGGCGAGGGGACGCTCGCCGCCGCGGGGGACGAAGAGCACCTCCGCCACCGTCGTGCGCCGGCCCACCTTGAGCAGCCGTCCGACCATGCCGACCGTGCCGACCCCGATCGCCTCCATCCGGTGCACGGTGAGGTCCACCGTGAGCGGGATCCGGGGCTTCGACGCCCGGTTGGCGAGCGCGCCGGCGACCATGTCTGCCTCGGTCGCGAGGATGGACGGGCGCACCGACGCGTCGGCACCGAGCATCTCCGCGGTGACCTCGAACTCGCCGATGCAGCGGTCGCCGTCGAGCCGGTAGGACCCGCCCAGCTCGTTGACGAACAACACCGACATGTCCGGTTGCACGACGGTCGACTCTACCGACGCCCACCGAAGGCCCTGGCCACCGAGGTCACGGCGACGACGCCGAACGGCCCGACCTCGTCGTGGAGCCGTGTCTGGCCGACAGCGACGCCGCCACCCGCCTGATGGTCGGTCACCTCGATGCCGACCCACTCCCCGAC
>Ga0209698_10009108_pt1 | contig 10194 bp, 8 predicted proteins | sample LitLauG_LLR_2012_FD_187203 | JGI IMG/M metagenome (GOLD analysis project Ga0209698, IMG submission 187203) | Freshwater sediment microbial communities from Pennsylvania, USA - Little Laurel Run_MetaG_LLR_2012 (SPAdes) (version 2) | ecosystem: Environmental > Aquatic > Freshwater > Creek >... | reverse complement strand
ATCGGCTGGTGCGGGCCAAGTGGATCGTGGGTGCGGACGGCGGGCATTCGCTGGTGCGGCAGTGGACTGGGCTCGACCGTTATCACTACAACAGTACGCGTTTCGCTTTCCGCCGCCATTATCGCATCGCTCCCTGGAGCGAGTTTGTCGAACTGCACTGGGGGCCGAAGTGCCAGATCTACATCACTCCAGTCGCCGCCGACGAAGTTTGCGTCGCGCTGATCTCGCGCAGTCCCGAATTGCGGCTGGACCAGGCGCTGCCTGCATTTCCGGACCTGATGAGCCGCCTGCGCGAGGCTGAGGCTTCTTCGCTTGAGCGAGGTGCCACCTCAGCGACCCGCAAACTGCGCCGGGTCTATGAAGGCCGCGTAGTGCTGGTGGGAGACGCATCGGGAACAGTCGATGCCATTACCGGTGAGGGCTTGTGCCTGTCATTTCACCATGCGCAGTTGCTGGCGGAGTGTCTGGGAACCGGCGATCTCCGGCGCTACCAGCGCATCCACCGGAAGCTGGCGGTGCGTCCGACTTTGATGGCACGGCTGATGCTCACCCTGGACTGGAAGAATTCCTTTCGCCGGCGGGTGATGCGGGCCTTCGGCGCCGATCCGCGGCTGTTTGAGAACATGCTGGCCATGCACGTCGGCGCGTTGTCGCCGGCTGACTTCGCCGGAACCGGACTGTCGCTGGGATGGCGAACACTGCACTCGTGGTAACAATCGAGGGCATGCGCAGACGGAGTCGCGGTGGCTTTCCTTCGTGTACCTTCGTGTCCTTCGTGGTTCTCAAGTTTTTTCAACGCGAAGAACATGCAGCCACACGAAGCCTTGATAGGACTCGAAGATCGATGAAGATGCAGCGCTCGCTGGTCGGTTTCATTCTCCTTTCGCTGGCCGCGCTGGCGGCTGCCCAATCCCCGGAAGTCACACTAACCTTCGTCCCGGCACAGACCACGGTGACGTTCACTCTGGGTGACGTCCTGCATACGGTGCACGGGACTTTCCTGTTGAAGTCTGGACTTGTGCATTTCAATCCCACCACGAACGCCATCGGCGGTGCCATTGTCGTGGACGGGGCCAGCGGAGCCAGCGGCAGCGAGGCGCGCGATCGCAAAATGCACAAGGAAATTCTGCAGAGCTCCACGTATCCCGAAGTGACATTCCGTCCCGACCGCGTGGAAGGCAAAGTCTTGCCGCTGGGAACTTCGACCGTGCAGGTTCACGGAATGTTCGGCATTCATGGCGCTGAGCACGAACTCACCGTGCCGGCCCAGGTAGAAATGGGGCCGGACCACTGGAGCCTGACCGTCCATTTCGAGGTTCCGTACGTGAAGTGGGGCATGAAGGATCCGAGCACGTTCATCCTGAGAGTCGAGAAGACCGTCGCCATCGACCTGCATGCATCCGGGTCGAGCTCATGGGCCACAACGCCCTGATAAGTCTCCACCACGGAGTCACGGAGACACAGAGAAACCCAACGGCTTGGCAAAATCTTCCCCTGGCTGGCCTTTGCAGATACAGAATTTTCTCTGTGACTCCGTGGTGAAAAAGCTATTCAGGACACGACCCCGGCGCAACCCCCGCCCCAAGTCGTTCCTTCCGGTAAAATTAAACTTCCTATGAATACTCTCGAACAAATCGCGGAACTGGAACGGAAGTATTTGCTGACCACCTACAGCCGCTATCCCGTGGCGCTGGCGCGCGGCAAGGGCGTGTTTTTGTATGACATCGAGGGCAAGCGCTACCTCGACTTTGTGGCGGGCATCGGAGTCAACGCTCTGGGGCACGCGCATCCGCGGATCGTAAAGGCGATCCGGGAGCAGGCGGCGCGGCTGATCCACGTATCGAACCTGTACTACCACGAGTACCAGGGGCCGCTGGCGGAAAAGCTATGTACGCTGTCGGGGCTGAGCCGGGCGTTCTTCTCCAACTCGGGGACCGAGGCGATTGAGGGATCGATCAAACTGGCGCGGCTGGCCGGGCATCGCGTAGGCGGCGAGGCCAAGTGCAAGCTGGTGGGGCTGGATGGGTCGTACCACGGCCGCACCTTTGGAGCCCTGTCGCTGACCGGGCAGGCCAAGCACCGCAAAGGATTCGAGCCGCTGCTGGGAGACGTCACCTTCGTCAAGCAGAACGATCTGGAAAGCTTGCGGGCGGCGGTGAACGACAACACCTGCGCGATTGTCCTCGAGCCGATTTTCGGTGAGGGCGGGATCTACGAGTGCTCGGTGGAATTTCTGCAGGAGTGCCGCGCGCTCGCCGACCGGCACAAGGCGGCGCTCATCTTCGATGAGATTCAGTGCGGGCTGGGACGCACCGGGACGATATTCGCCTTTCAAAGTTTTGGAGTCACGCCTGATATCGTGGCCATCGCCAAGCCAATTGCGGCGGGGCTGCCGCTGGGTGCGTTCATCGCCAAGGAAGAATTTGCTTCGGCGATCTCCCCGGGGCAGCATGGCACGACGTTCGGCGGTGGCCCGCTGGCGTGCCGCGTGGCCCTGGAGTTTCTGGCTATCGTGGAAGAAGAAAAGCTGCTCGACAACGTGAACCGGGTAGGAGCCTACCTGCAGCAGGAGTTGCAAGGACTGGTTGGGAAACGCGCGGCTGCGATTGGCGTACGCGGGCGAGGATTCATCCAGGGGATTCAGTTGGAGATTCCAGCGCGTCCGATTGTGGATGGGGCCCTGGCAGAGGGTGTGTTGTTCAACGCCACGCACGATACCGTCGTGCGATTCCTGCCTCCGTTCATGCTGGAAGAAAAGCATGTCGATAAAGCGATCCGCGTGCTGAAAAAACTGCTAGGCAAGAAGCAGAAAGCAGCCGCGTGACCAGCCCCGAAGGGGCGTTAGTCGTTAGCCCAGCGCGTGAGCGCTGGGTAAAGTGAGAGATCAGAACGAGTCCCGCAGGGACGGCACCAGTTCTCACACACACTTGCGCAGAGACCAAGATTGCCGAGCGAAAAAAAAGGGGAGCCAATGGCTCCCCAGAGTGAAGCGACAGAGGCGTTATTCTCTTAGATAGAATCCGGCAAGGAAGAAAAAGTTGTCCTCCGAACCGCAAGAATCTTCCGCAGGGAACGAACTCCCGGTGACCCAAGTACTGATGCCCCCCACGCAACGACTTCCGGCCAAGCCCACGCCGTCGCGGGCTGCCATCGGGGTTGTGGACGGGGTAGAAGAATGCTGGATGGAGATCGACGGGGCGCGCCTTCGCTACCTGCGGGCTGGATCGGGGCCAGCGCTGATTCTGCTTCATGGACTGCTGGGATACTCGTTTTCCTGGCGCTATACCATGCCAGCCCTGGCGCAGTATGCCACCGTCTATGCGCCGGACATGCCGGGGGCGGGGTTTTCCGACCGGCCGCGCCTGGATCATGCGATGCGGGCGACGGCGTTGCGCTTGTTGCGATTCGTTGACGGCTTGGGGCTCTCCGAGTTCGACTTGCTGGGCACGTCGCGAGGCGGAGCCGTGGCGATGTGCGCGGCGGCGGAATGCCTGGCGGGCGGCAGATTGCACGTGCGACGGCTGGTGCTGGTCGCACCGGTCAATCCGTATTCTTCGCACGGGCGCTGGATGGCGCCGCTGGCCGGCAGTGCATGGGGAAAGCCGCTGGTTCGCGCCGTGCTCGAGATGATGCCGTCGCTGCATCCCTTTTTTCACGCGCGCATGTTCGCCGATCGCGCCAGGATTCCGCCCGGCAGCCTCGAAGGCTATAAGGCGCCCCTGGCGATCCCGGGGCTTTTTGACCATGGCTTAAGCATCGCAAGCACCTGGACTGCCGATCTCAACGAATTGAAAGAGCTGTTGCCGAAGTTGAGGGAGATTCCCACGCTGCTGATGTGGGGAAGCAAGGATCCGGCAGTCTGGGTTTCGTCTTTGGAGCCGCTGGCACGGCATTTTCCGAGGTCGCACACGGTTGTCTTTCCGAACGTGGGGCACCTGCCGTATGAGGAATGCCCGGAGGAGTTCAATCGCGCGCTGATCGAGTTCCTGACAGCCGAGAGGAGTAAAGTCCAGGCGGGCTCGGGCCCATCGAAATCATGAGCCACTCCATTCTCGACCTCTTGCGGAATGCGGTGGTGCAGTACGGATACTGGGCCGTGGGTGGAGCGCTTTTGCTGGAGAATGCGGGGGTCCCCGTGCCCGGGGAGACGATCCTGCTGTTGGCGAGTTTCCTGGCCTTCTCCGAGCACGACCTGCAGCTGAAATGGATCATCGTGGTCGCCACCCTGGCGGCCACTCTGGGCGACAACCTGGGCTACACGGTGGGTCTCCACGGCGGACGGCCTTTGCTCCAGCGATACCAGTCGATCTTTCGTATCCAGGCGCGGACGCTGGAGCGCGGCGAGGCGCTGTTCGCGCGCTTCGGCCCGGCCACGATCTTCTTCGCGCGCTTCGTGTTCGGGATGCGGATCATTGCCGGCCCGCTGGCCGGCGTTTTGCGGATGCCCTGGCGCAGATTCGTTCTCTTCAATTTCCTGGGCGCCACCGTATGGGTCACCGTGATTTCCAGCGTGGGTTATCTGTTCGGACAGCACTGGCAGCGGCTGGAGCGCGGAGTGAGACGCCTCGACGCCGCGCTGGCGGTGCTGGTACTGCTCGGAGCCGCGTTCTGGTGGTGGCGCAACCGGCGAAGCGCCGCACGCGGGGCATCCTCTCAGTAAATCCGGCGCACTTTTTCACAGCAGGGATTCGACGAACGCGGACGTATAATTCCGCTGTCGCGGAAGGCCGCTACTCTGGTGAGGTGGATGGTGGGTCCGTGGCTGGGAAGAAATCGGCTGGGTCCGGGCCACAATTCGGACAGGAATAACGACTAGGAGGAGCGCATGAAGAAGATCAGTGTTCTAGTTCTGGTGATCCTGGCAACGGTGCTGGTCACCTTGGCGTTCTCAGCGTCCGCGGCCGGTCCCAAGACCACCCCGGCAGTGGTGTCCGCAGTAGCAGCGGCACCGGCACCGGCGGCGGCACTGGCGGCAACTCCGGAGCACCATCCGCACATCGACGAAGCGCTGGAGCACATGCGGGCCGCAAAGCACGAACTGGAGCAGGCCTCGCACGAGTTCGAAGGGCATCGCGTAAAGTCCATCGAGCACCTGGACCAGGCCATGCACGAAGCCGAAATCTGCATGGGCATGAAGTAGACGAATCCTGCTTAAATACAAAAGGCAGCGCCGATGCGCTGCCTTTCTTTTTTGTCCCGCAACTTACGGAAAACCTACTTCTGGCATCCGCCAGGCGTAAGGCGCCCTGCGTAGAACTATCTCTGACTGAACCTGGTTAATCGGGGCCGATGGTGTATCCGATGGAGGCTCCGATACGGATTACGTTGTCGGAGGTGAAGTCCGACAGGTTGTTAAAGATGCGATAGTAGTGAGCTTCCGGGCGGATGAAAACGTGTCCCCAGACGTAGTAACGGACGCCGCCGCCAACGTCGACCAGGAAGTGATTCGAACTGGTGTAGCAGGCGCCAAGGGCCTGGCATGAGAAAGTAGGCTGGTAGCCGTAAAAGCGGGTGCTCTGCCAGCCGACGCCGCCAAACAGGTCGATGCCGGCTTTCTTGCTGATCTTCGGTTGGAAGACCCCATTGAAATCGAACAGAATGGGACGGTAAGGGATGCCGAGACCGCCGTAGTTTCCTTGTCCACCCCTCCACGCGGTATCAAAGCCAAAGCCGATGCGCTTGTGGAAAATGACATCGAAACTGATGTTCGGGTACAGGCCGCCCTTTTCCGGGCAAGCGAAGTTGCCGGCCGACTGTCCGCCGCAAGGCGTGGACCCGGGCGAGGTGATGGTCCCAAACCCCAACATGCCATCGGCCTGCTGGGCCGAGGCGAGGCTGGCCAGAAGAAGAGGCAAAAGGACGGCAGTGAAAATCGCTAACTTTCTCAATGGATCCTCCTGTATTGACCGCTGAGCGTTACGATGCAGCCACCAAAGTCTTTGGATGCAACTGTATGGATCTAGTCTTCATGATAATCGGACGAGCCCGAGGATTCCAAACCGCACGAATCACGAACCAAACATCCGCCCAAAGTCATATCTTCAAAGTCATGAACGACCTGGGAGTCTGGTGACGTGAAACCCGCGGCCGGGTAAGAAGTTGCGCAGATCGGGCGAACTACTCACGTTGCTTCCCTAGGATCCCCTGCGAGGAGGGCCGCCACCTCCGCGCACCACATGGTCGAGGGAGATCGGACCGGAACCGAGGAAGATGAGGCGAAAGCAAGAGCCGCCAGCGCCAGGGGGAATTCGTATCCGGGGCGATCCGGCGATCCGGACAAGCCGTTGTGCCAGTGAACTTTCCAGATGGCGACGGCGAGGTTGATGCAAAGCACGCGCCAGCCGCAGGACGCGTGAAGAATCCGACGAGAATCAACAGCCCGCCGAGAAACTCGGTCAGCGCCGATACGTAGCCGAGCCAGGCGGGCAATCCCAGGCTGGCAACGAAGTGGGCGTGATGAGATATCCCGCCGAAGACTTTGGGGTAGCCATGGGACACCATGACGGCTCCCAGAGCGAAGCGCATCACCACCAGCGCGAGAGGCTGCAATCGATCCAGATAACGCAAGCGATGTTCCGAGTGTAAGAAAATATAACGCCCGATAGATTATCCCAAGGGAATGAAAGGCCGGAAACGGAAAAGAAAACGCGCCTGCGGTCAGGTAAAGATTGCTTGTGGGAAGAACTTTTGATAACGTTTTCGGCCAGCATCCCGACGATAAGAAACTGGGAGCGGAAGTAGAAAGGGTTGCCCTCGCGGCCCACCATGAACAGAGTCCCAAGAGCGAGGGGTTCCTGCGTCGTCGATATGCCCCCTCCCCCCGCACGTAAAATTCTTTGGAATTAGGAGCGCACGATGAGCCTGCTTGGAAAAAAGAAAACTGCCTTAACGTACGCCTTGCCCGTGTTGCTGATGGTAGCGGGCCTGGCATTTGCGCAGCGCAAAGGGGGAGGCGGGAGTGGAGGACACGTGACCGCATCGCGCCCGTCGGCACCGGCGCCGCACCCGTCGGCACCAAGCCGTCCCGCAGGCCAGATGGGGCATCCGTCGAATTCGGGAAGCTCGATGGGAAACCGCGGGGGCAACACCACGGGAACGCGGCCGAATAGCTCGATGGGGAATCATCCCGCCGGCACGATGGGGAACCGTCCGGCCACCAACATGGGCAACCGGAACGGCACGACCAACACCGGTCACACCGGCAACACCAACACGATGAATCGTCCTGGTGCCAACAGCAGCAGGCCGGGAACGACGGCAGGAACTCACAACACGATGGGAAGCGCCGGGGCTAAAGGCGGGGCTGCCGGGACGGCGCATGCCGGCCCCAACGCCGCGCATCCGGCTGGTGGAACCGCCCACGCGGCGATGAACCGCACGCCTCCCGGGAGGCAGGTTTCTTTGCACGGCGGCGGCACCGCCAGCATCCGGCCGAATGGTCAGATTCGCTCCATCAATCGTAACGGCATGCAGATCAATCACGGCCTGCACGGTGGCCGCACGGTGGTGAGCACGCATAACGGGGCGCGCGTGGTGACCACGGGCGCCCACGGCGGATATGTTCAGCGCAACTACGTAGTGCGGAATGGCAACACGTATGTGTCGCGCACCTACGTCGTCAACAACGTGAGCTATACCAACGTGTATCGCTCGTACGGCTACGGTGGATATTGCTGCTACTACGGCTACGCTCCGGCTTACTACTGGCATCCGGGATACTACGGCTGGGCGTACAACCCGTGGCCGGCGCCGGTGTATTACGGCTGGGGATGGAACGCGGCTCCCTGGTACGGATACTACGGTCCGTACTTCGCTCCGTATCCGGTGTACCCATCTGCTTATTTCTGGCTTACCGACTGGATGCTCGCTGCCAGTCTGCGCGCGGCGTATGAGGCGCAGGCCGCGGAAGCCGGCGCACTCAGCCCGCTGACGCCGGATCCCTGGCTTGTGGCTGGTCTGGGCCCGATCCCGGTTCCGGAAGAATCGAAAGTGACGCTGACCAAAGAGGTAAAGGATCAGCTGGCCGAAGAAGTGAAGGCGCAGCTGGCGGAAGAGAAAGACGAAGCGGCGAAGACCGGCAATTCGGCGGCGGGAAATTCCGGCGGAGGCAAGGCGAGTGGACCGCCGCCGGCGCTGGATCCGAAGCGCCGCATCTTCGTGGTCAATGACGAAGTATCAACCATGGCCGACGGAGCGGAATGCTCCATCACGTCGGGCGACGTCATCAGCCGCGTCAGCGATACGGCAGACTCGGACCGCAACGTGGACGTAAGAGTCCTGGCTAGCAAGAAGAGCGACTGCGCGGTGGGCAAGCAAGTGTCCGTGGCCGTCGACGACCTGCAGGAGATGCACAACCACTTCCGTGAGCAGATCGCCGGCGGAATGACTGAGCTCTCCAAGAAACAGGGAAGCGGCGGACTGCCGAAGGCTCCCGACACGGGCAAGCAGGACGGTGAAGTCCCCGCGCCTGCGGCAGACAGCTCAGCGGCCAAAACCCTGAAGGACCAACAGGCTCAGGCCGACCAGACCGAGGCAGACGTGAAGAAAGAGGCCGGATCCTCCAGCGGAGGGGTGCAGTAGGATTCCGAAATTCCGGCTGGCTCGGAGTGAATAACCGGGAGCGCCGCCATCGCGGATGGCGCTCCCCTTTCTCGTTCAGGTTGTACAGGAGAATTCAGGTCATGGGACACAAGTGGGCAAGAATGATTGCAGTCGCGGTTGCCTTCGCTGGCATGCCGTTGCTGATGCTGTCCAACGCGGTGGCGCAGGCGACGGTTTCCCTCGAAGAGCAACTGGCGGCGCAATACAAGCTGGTGAAAATGGGATCCGACACAAGCGGATACTCCGTGATTGAGGAGGGTACGCTGCTTCAGATCAAGAAGGGCGGGATTCTCGGAGTGCCCTATTCGGACTCGAGCATTCAGTCCACCAAATACGAGAACAGCACCGTGCACACCCCGAGCACCGCAATTTCCAAGTCGATTGGCTTCGCGATGAAGCGCCTCGGAAAGGAACAGAGCACGCACCTCATGCAGGTGGGTGACAAAGTTTACCCTTCGAAGATCGAAGTGAAACTGGACAAGGACACGGTGTCAATGAGCATCGTGGAGTGTGACAAATGCAACAAGACCGATCCGCCTACCTACAACAAAGCGGCGGTCGTGTTTCAATTCCCCAAGGGAAGCCTGGCCAAAGCGAGCGCCGGTGAGGTCGAAGATACGATTGGGCAATTGCTCGCGATCAGCGACGATTCCCAGGATCAGGGCGGCCAACAGCAGGGCCAGAACGGTGGACAGGGGGGCGGTCAAGGCAGCGGTCAGGGCGGTCAGGGCGGAGGCGATCAGCAGGCTGATCAAGGCCAGCAGCAACAGGCCGAACCGCAGACCATCGAAAAGGGCATGAGCCCCGACCAGGTTCAGTCGGCGCTTGGCAAACCCGATAAGATCGTCAACCTGGGCACGAAACAGATCTACATTTACAAAGACATGAAGATCACGTTTCTGAGCGGAAAAGTGTCCGACGTGCAGTAACGGAAGGTGGTTCGTTCTGCTGCCGCGACCGTTCGACAACAGACTGGAAAAAAGGAACCATTGTATGCGTGCATCGGTGTCAGCTCGTCTCGTCCCTGCGATGCTCTTGAGTATTGCCCTGGTGGCTTTGGCCCACGCCCAGGGCGTGAGCCTGCAAGAACAACTCAATGCCCAATACAAGCTGGTCAGGATGGGTTCCGACTCAGGGGGCTTCAGCGTCGTCGAACCGGGGACGCTGCTCGCCGTGCAGAAGGGCGGCATTCTCAGCGTGCCGTGGACCAACGCGGTGTACTGCGCGGCGAAGTTTGGGAACGGCTCGCTGCATCCTTCGGCGGGGTTCTGCGCCGGCATGGTAAGGACCATTTCGAGGTACTACCGGACGGGCGAGAAGGTCTATCCGTTGAAAGTCGAAGTCAATCCCGACAAAGCGAAGATTACGTTTACGGTTGTTTCCTGTGACCGGTGCAACGGAGTCGATCCCCCCTCCTCGATGAAGGGGCAGGTCGTTTTCGAGTTCGCCAAGGGATACTTGGAAAAAGCCAACGCGGGAGAGGTGGAAGACACGATCGGCCAGGTATTTTCCATCAGCGAGGATCAGGGCGGAGGTCAACAGCAGGGGCAGGGCGGCCAGCAAGGTCAGCAAGGCGGAGGCGGAGATCAGCAG
>Ga0209698_10009107_pt1 | contig 10196 bp, 13 predicted proteins | sample LitLauG_LLR_2012_FD_187203 | JGI IMG/M metagenome (GOLD analysis project Ga0209698, IMG submission 187203) | Freshwater sediment microbial communities from Pennsylvania, USA - Little Laurel Run_MetaG_LLR_2012 (SPAdes) (version 2) | ecosystem: Environmental > Aquatic > Freshwater > Creek >... | reverse complement strand
GCCGGCGGTGGCGCGGTTGGCGATCTGCTCCAGCGCATCACGGTAAAGCTCGACGGCTTCGCGCGCGCCGGGCTCGTCTTCGTTACCGGCGAAGATGGAGCGCAAACGCTGGTCGAGCGACTTTTCGATTCGTCGAAGCAGGCTCATGGAATCAGCTTTAATTGTTGCGCGGCGAAAACGAGATCGCCGGCCATGGGCGCGTTCGCCTTCGCCCAGAGCACGACGGGCGCCGCGCGGGGCGACCGGTCGCACGCCAGTCCGGCGCATGCAGCCAGCAGCGCATGCGGGCCGATCGGGCCCAGCCGCATCCAGCGCGCCGCGTTTCCCATGCCGAAAGCCTAGCAGAACAGCAGCAGCGCGGCCGCTATTTCTTCTTCATGAAAAACGTGAATTCGCCGTTCGTCTCGGCATGCTGCAGCAGCGCGTGCCCGGTCTGCTTGGCGAAGGTTTCGAAATCCTTCACCGACCCAGGGTCGGTGGAAACGACTTTCAGAACCTGCCCGGACTGAACGTCGGCGAGCGCTTTTTTCGTGCGCAGTATGGGCAGCGGGCAGTTGAGCCCGCGGGTGTCGATTTCCTTGTCGTGATGCATGCTGATGGGAATTTATCACGCCGTCGGCCAGCTTCGGCTTGGGCTATCATCGTCGCGATGAACAAACCGCCGCCAGCGGACGGTGGCCGCTGGCTCCTGCTGGTCGCGAGCTTGCCGACCGAGGACCCGGCCGCGCGCATGCGCATGCTGCGTACGCTTGAGTCCTTGGGCGCGGCAGTGATGCGCGAAGGCGCCTACCTGCTGCCGGATACGCCTTCCTGCCGCAAGGGGCTGGAGCACCTCACGGAATACATCGTCAAGGGCGCCGGGACCGCGCAACTGCTCCAGGTCAATCCGGTGTCGGACGCCCAGCAGCAGGCGTTCCGCGGGCTGTTCGACCGCTCCGCGCGCTACTCGGAACTGATCAAGGTGGTGGAGAGCATGAAGGTGGGCTTCGGCATCGCCGACCCGAGCGCGATATCTCGCGTCCTTAACAAGCAGCGGCGCGAGTTCGAGGCGATCGGGGCGCTGGATTTTTTCCCGAGCGAAATCCAGGAGCGCGCCAAGGCGGCGCTCGCGGCCGCGGAAGCCCTGGTGCACAAGCTGATGTTTCCCGCCCAGGCCCAGGCCGGAGCGGTTCCGAACGAGCCGCTGCTGCGCAGGATCTGGGCGACGCGCCGGCCGCTCTGGGCGGACCGGCTTGCCTGCGCGTGGCTGATCCGCCGCTTCGTCGATCCTGAAGGCACCATCGTCTGGCTCGAGAAGACGCAGGAAGTCCACCCCAAGGCGGTCGGCTTCGCGTTCGACGGCGCGCGCTTCGGCAACAGCGCCTCGCAGGTTACGTTCGAGGTGATGCTGCGGCAGTTCGGGCTGGCAAAAAACGTGGCGCTCGCCAAGATCGGCGGTATCGTGCACTTCCTGGAAGTGCGGGACGCGCCGGTGCCCGAGGCCGCCGGGGTGCAGACGCTGCTGCAGGGGGCCGCGCGCCGCTCGGGCAGCGACGACGAACTGCTTGCAGAAGTGGAAAAGACCTTCGACCTGCTCTACGAAGCGTATTTCGAAGCGCCGCGCGGCTAGCCGCCGGCGCCGGTCAGCGATTCTTTTCGTCGTCTTTTTCGCGCACAAGCTCCGCGCGCAGCGCCTTCAGCCGCGCATCCACCACCGACAGCTCGTAGAAGTTGCCGTCGCCCGAGCTTTGCGCAAACTCCAGCTGGTCGATCGCGGCGGGCAGGCTTCCCTGCAGCGCGTAGAATTCGGCCAGCGCCTGGTGCTGCAGAAACCGCTTGCCCAGTCCCGCGTAGGCTTTCGCCTGCGCTTCCTTCAGCTTCGCATCGCGCGGGTAGAGCCGCAGCGGTTCGGCCAGCGCCGCAAGCATGTCGTCGAACCGGCCGAGGTCGTTCAACAACCCGAGCATCGAGTAGAGGATCGACCGGTAGTACGGATAGCGCGCCTGCGCCGCCTTCAGGATCGCGAGCGCTCCGGCCTGGTCTCCCAGCGCGATCCGCACCCGCGCCGCCAGCGTTTCGATCATCGGGCTTGCAGCTTTTTCCGCCCGCAGCCGGGCGACCTCGGCTTCGGCGCGTTTGGGCTCCTTGACGCGCAGCAGCGCTACCGCGAGCCCGTAGTGCGCGGCCGGCTCGCTCGCGAAACGGCGATCGTTCACCGCCTCGGAAAACATCTTCACGGCGTCGTATGGGTCCGCCGCCTCCGCGCGCACCTTTGCCCGCACCAGGTGGTATTCCAGGCTGTCGATGTGTTGCCGGTACGGCGTATTGGCGGCGCGATCCTGCGCTTCGGCCACCCGCGCGGTCGTCACGGGGTGGGAACGCAGGTAGACCGGCACGCTGCCGGTGTCGTTGCGCAGCAGTTTCTGGAAGAACGCCGCCATGGCCCGCGTGTCGTAGCCGGAGGCTGCCAGGGTCTGAAAACCGATGCGATCGGCCTCCTGTTCGAATTCGCGGCTGTAGGCGAGCTGCGACTGGATGGCGCCGCCCTGCACGGCCATGGTGGCGCCGCCGGCCAGATCCGGCCGCGAGCGCGCGAGGAGCAGCGCCGCCGCCATCGCAATCATCATCGGCGTCTGCATCTTCTTCTGAATTCCCATCTGGCGCGCGATGTGGCGCTGCGTGACGTGTGCCATTTCATGCGCCAGTACCGACGCAATTTCGGATTCGGTGTCGGAAGCGGCGATCAGTCCGGTATGCACGCCGATGAAGCCGCCCGGCAGCGCGAAAGCATTGATCGACGAATCGCGGATCACGAAGAACTCGAAGTCCTGCCGCAGGCCGGGCATGACCGACGCGAGCTGCGCGCCGATCCCGCTGATCAGCGCGGTGACTTCGGGATCGTCCAGGTAATCCGGGTCGCGCCGGATTTCCTGCATCACCGATTCTCCGAGACGGCGCTCGGCCTGCAGCGACAGGTCGGCGCCGCTGGCTTCGCCCAGGTCTGGAAGCGGCGCGGCGCGCGGCACGAGATCGGGCAGCGGCTCGCTGCGGCTGAAGCGCGGCAGCGCCGTGTCCTGCGCGAACGCCCGCGGAACGCAGGCAAGGGACGCAGCCAGCAGCCAGACGAGGAATCGCATGCGGTTATGATACCGTCGCGACGGCGGAGTTCCTTGTATCAGAACGTAAATCCAGGAGGGTGCCTTGGGACGCAAGCTTGCAGCGCAACTCACCCATTTCGATCGCAAGGGCAGCGCCCACATGGTCGACGTGGGCGCCAAGGACGAGACGCACCGCGTCGCGGTCGCCTCCGGACGAATCGTGATGAAGCCCGCGACCTTTCGCATGGTCGTCGAAGGCGGCGCCGCCAAGGGAGACGTGCTCGGCGTGGCGCGCATCGCGTCGATCCAGGCCGCCAAGCGCGCCGCGGAGCTGGTGCCGCTCGCGCACCCGATCGCGCTCACGCGCGTGACGGTCGATTTCAGGTTCGACGCGGCGCGCCATGAGATCGCGCTTCTCGCGACGGTCGAGTGCCGCGGCCGCACCGGCGTCGAGATGGAGGCGCTCACCGCAGCGGCGGTCGGCCTGCTGACCATCTATGACATGGTGAAAGCCGTCGATCGCGGCATGGTCATCCGCAAGCTCCGCCTGGAGGAAAAACGCGGCGGCAAGTCGGGCACGTACAAGCGCCGCACGGTAAAATAAGCGCATGAACCCGCTACGCAGAGTGACCCTGCAGACAGTCGCGGCCCTGACCGCGGGCCTGGCGCTTCCGCTGCGCGCGCTGGCGGCCTGGAACAAGGAAGCGTTCCAAGCCAAGACCGCGGCCGACGCGCTGAAGAACCTCGGCATCGCGTCCAGCGCCGAGAGCAAGGACGTGCTGATCGACGCGCCGCAGATCGCCGAGAACGGAGCGGTAGTGCCGATCGAAATCACCAGCAACGTGCCGAACACGAAGTCGATTGCGATCGTGATCGACAAAAACCCCTTCCCGCTGGCGGCGAAATTCGATTTCTCCGAGGGCGCCGCGCCCTACGTCAAGGTCAACGTCAAGCTGGGCGAGTCCTCGTTCGTGCGCGTGCTGGCGGAAGCCGGCGGCAAGTTCTACTCGGCGAGCAGGGAAATCAAAGTCACCATCGGCGGCTGCGGGGGCTGACATGGCCGAACCGATGAAGATCCGGACCACGCTGAAAGGCGACAGCGCCGACGTGCGCGTACTGATGGTGCACCCCATGGAAACCGGCCTGCGCAAGGACGCGAGCGGCAGCATCGTGCCGATGCATTTCATCCAGGAAGTGGCGGTCAAGGTGAACGGCAAGCTCGCGATCGAAGGCCAGATCAGCCAGGCGGTGTCGCGCAACCCGGTGTTCTCCTTCCGGCTCAAAGGCGTCAAGGCGGGCGACAAGCTGGAAATTGCCTGGCTCGACAACAAGGGCGAGCGCAGCCAGATCGAAACCGCGATCGCCTAGCGACCATGCGCCTGCCGCTCGCTCTGCTGCTGGCACTCTGTCTCGCTGCTCCGGGCGCACGCGCCCAGGACTCGAAAAAGGAAATCGAGAAGTACCAGAGGATGATCGCCGACAGCAGCCCTGCGGAGCTGTTCGAGCTGCAGGGCGAAGACGTGTGGAAGAAGCCTCAGGGACCGCGCAAGGTTTCACTGGAGCGCTGCGATCTGGGCCTGGGAGCGGGCGTGCTCAAGGGCGCCTATGCCAGGCTGCCGCGCTACTTCAAGGACGCGGACCGCGTCATGGACCTGGAAACCCGCCTGCTCTATTGCATGACCACCCTGCAGGGCCGTGACGGCGCGCAAGCAAGCCGCACCGCCTTCGGTACCGCCGACAAGCCATCCGAGATGGAGATGCTGTCGGCCTATATTGCAGGCCAGTCGCGCGGCGTGCGACTCGCGCCCGGCGCGACGCATCCGAAGGAAAAGGCGGCATACGAACTCGGCAAGGCGCTGTTCTTCTACCGCGCCGGTCCCTGGGACTTTTCCTGCGCCAGTTGTCACGGCGAGACGGGCAAGCGCATCCGCATGCAGGACCTGCCGATGCTCAGCAAGCCGCAATATGCGCGGCCGGTGGTTGCGGCCTGGCCCGCCTACCGCGTATCGACGAGCGAGATGCGCACGATGCAATGGCGCATGAACGACTGCTACCGGCAGATGCGCTTCCCGGAGCCCGAATTCGCATCGGACGCCACCGTCGCGGTCATCACCTACCTCACGGTAAACGCGCGCGGCGAACCTTATCGTGGTCCGGGGACCAAGCGATGAGAGCGATACTGTTTTTCGCCGCGTTCGCCCTGACTGCGCCGGTCCTTGCTCAGGACGTCACCGGAGTCCTGAAGCGCGACTTCCATGCGCGCGGACAGGCAACGATGGACCGCGTCGACCAGGATGCCTTGCAGTTCGTGTGCACCAAGTTTGCGGACAAGCCGCCCGCGGAACTCGCCAAGCTGCTGGAATCCGACCAGATGAAAACCTTTGTATTTCCCGCCGGCAGCCTGGTCGGCGACTGGAAGCGCGGCGAGAAGATCGCGCAGAGCGGCCGCGGCGCCACCTGGAGCGACCCCAAGAACGCCCCCGCCGGCGGCAGCTGCTACAACTGCCACCAGTTGTCGCCGCAGGAAGCGTCGTACGGCACCATCGGGCCCAGCCTGCTGCGCTTCGGCAAATTGCGCGGCGACGGCCCCGAAATCCAGAAATACGTCTACGGCAAGATCTACAACGCCAAGGCCTACAACCTGTGCTCGCAGATGCCGCGGCTGGGCTATTCCGGAACCCTCACGGAGCAGCAGATCAAGGACCTGGTGGCGCTGCTGCTCGATCCTGAATCGCCGGTCAACAAGTAGGTAGCCGCTGGACAAGGCGAAGCTGCTGGTCATGGCGGCTTTTCTCACCTCTTGCGCGAGCGCGCCCCAGGGAGAATTCGGCGCGGCGGGAAAAACCTATCTGAACCCGGTGCTCGACCGGGATTTCCCGGATCCCGCTGTGCTCAAGGCGGCGGATGGCTGGTTCTACGCCTATGCAACGCAAAACATCTCGGGCCGAAAAGCGCTCAACATACAGGTGGCGCGGTCCCGCGACCTGGTGCACTGGGACCATCTGGGAGACGCACTGCCGGTGAAAGCGCGCTGGGCGGCGACCAAGCAGCACTATTGGGCGCCGCATGTCATCTATGACGGAGCGCGACAACGGTACTTCATGTATTACTCCGCGGAAGCTGACGCAGCAGACGGCAAGTGCCTCGCGGTCGCATCTTCCGCTGAGCCTGGCGGCCCCTTTGTCGATTCCGGCAACCCGCTGCTTTGCGGCGAGGGCATCGAGAACATCGACCCAATGGCCTTCGACGACCCAAAAACCGGCGCGCGCCTGCTGTACTGGGGATCGGGCGCAAAGCCAATCAAGGTTCGCGAACTCGCGCCGGACCGTCTCGGCTTCCTGCCCGGCAGCTCGGCCGTGGATCTGGTATTTCCGGACCCCAGCAAGAAATACCAGTCGCTGATCGAGGGCGCATGGGTAAGCTATCGGGACGGCAGCTACTACCTCTATTATTCAGGCGACCGCTGCTGCGCCGACCCGGCACGCTATGCCGTCATGGTCGCGCGCGGCGCTGCCGCCCTGGGGCCGTTCAAACCGCTCGACGGCGCAATTCTCGAAGCGAACGAAACCTGGCCTGCGCCCGGGCACAACAGTATCGCCACCGACGATGCGGGCGACGACTGGATAATCTATGACGCATATCGCGGCGATGCGCGGGTCATGATGCTCGATCGTATCGTCTACGCCGACGGCTGGCCCCGCGTCGCAGGCGGGCATCCGTCGACCACGCCGCAGGCTGCGCCTGCCACTGGGCGGTAAAATCTCCTCCATGAAAGCGGTCATTCTCGCCGGCGGGCTCGGCACGCGCATCATGGAAGAATCGGGCGCACGCCCCAAACCCATGATTGAAATCGGCGGCCGGCCGATGCTGTGGCACATCATGAAGACTTACTCGCATCACGGCATCAACGATTTCATCGTCTGCCTGGGCTACAAGGGTTATGTCATCAAGGAATACTTCGCCAACTACTTCCTGCACATGGCGGACGTCACCTTCGACATGGCGGCGAACCGCATGGAGGTGCACCAGAAACACGCCGAGCCCTGGCGCGTGACGCTGGTGGATACCGGCGAGCAGTCGCAGACCGGCGGCAGGCTGAAACGCGTCGCGCAGTACCTCGAAAACGAGAAGACCTTCTGCTTCACTTACGGCGACGGCCTGTCCGACATCGACGTGCGCGCGAGCATTGCGTTTCACCGCGCGCACGGCCTGCCCGCGACGGTGACCGCGGTCGTGCCGCCGGGGCGCTTCGGCGCGATCCAGCTCAAGGCGGAGCGCGTCATATCGTTCCGCGAAAAGCCGCCGGGCGACGGCGAAAGCGGGGTCATCAACGGCGGCTATTTCGTCCTCAACCGCGAAGTCCTCGAACTGATCGCGGACGAACGCACCATCTGGGAAGCGGAACCGCTCAATGGCCTGGCAAGCCGCGGGCAGCTCGCAGCCTGGCAGCATCACGGCTTCTGGCATCCGGTGGACACCCTGCGCGACCGCCAGTACCTGGAAACCCTTTGGGCTGAGGGCAAAGCGCCATGGAAGCGCTGGACCTAGGCGGCGCCTTCTGGCGCGGCCGCCGGGTCTTCGTCACGGGGCATACCGGTTTCAAGGGAAGCTGGTTGATCTTGTGGCTGCGTGCGCTGGGCGCCGAAGTAACCGGCTACGCGCTCGCACCATCAACGGCTCCCTGCCTATACGAGGCGGCGCGCGCCCATGAGGGCATCAACTCCTTGATCGGCGACGTGCGGGACGCGACCGCCCTTGGCAGCGCACTGGGCGATGCGCGGCCGGAGATCGTGTTCCACCTGGCGGCGCAATCCCTGGTCGGCGCCGGCTATGCCGCGCCAGTGGAAACCTATTCGACCAACGTTATCGGCACGGCGCAATTGCTGGATCAGGTGCAGGGCACCCGTTCGATACGCGCGGTGGTGGGCATAACCAGCGACAAATGCTACGACAACCGGGAGCGCGCGCAGGGCTATCGCGAAGACGAAGCGCTCGGTGGCCGCGATCCGTACAGCAGCAGCAAGGCCGCAGCGGAACTGGTGATCGCGGCCTACCGCGACTCCTTTTTGCGCGCGCGCGGCATCGCGCTTGCCAGCGCGCGCGCCGGAAACGCCATCGGCGGCGGCGACTGGGCGACGGACCGGCTGGTGCCGGACCTGCTGGCTGCGTTTGCGCGCGGCGAGGCGGCGATCCTGCGGCGCCCCCAGGCCGTACGACCCTGGCAGCACGTGCTTGATCCTCTCGCTGGCTACCTCACGCTCGGCAGGCGGCTGCTCGAGCATGGCGACGAATACGCGGAAGCGTGGAATTTCGGTCCGCGCGAGGGCGAACTGGTAGCGGTGGGACAAATTGCCGAACATGTGGCCGCCGCCTGGGGCGACAGCGCGCGCACGACGGTTTCCACCGCCGAGACACCGCATGAAGCCCACACGCTGCAGCTGGATGCATCCAAGGCACATGCGCGTCTCGGCTGGCGGCCGCGCTGGGATTTCGTGGCGGCGGTCCGCGCGACGGTCGAGTGGCATCGCGCCTGGATCGCGGGCAAGGACATGCGCGCCTATTCGCTCGGCCAGATAGAGCGCTACTGCGAGGCGGCGGCGTGAGTCTCGAAGAACGGCGCCGAAAAATCCTCGATCTGGTGCGCGAATTCGCGGCGGAATCACTGGCGCCGCGCGCCTTCCGGCCCGGCGAGAGCACGGTGCCTCCCTCCGGCAAGGTACTGAACGCGGAAGACCTTGCAAGCCTCGTGGATGCCTCGCTCGACGGCTGGCTTACCACAGGCCGTTTCAACGACGCGTTCGAGCAGCGCCTTGCCATATATCTCGGCGTCATCGCGGCACGCACCACCAATTCCGGCTCGTCGGCCAACCTGCTTGCGGTCAGCGCGCTGACTTCACCTTTGCTCGGCAAGCGCGCACTGAAGCCCGGCGACGAAGTAGTTACCGCTGCAGCGGGCTTTCCCACCACCGTGAACCCGATCCTGCAGAACGGGCTGGTGCCGGTGTTCGTCGATTCGGAGCTGCCGGCGTACAACCCGACGGTCCAGGCAGTCGAGGCGGCGATCTCGCCGCGCACGCGCGCGATTGCGCTCGCGCACACGCTCGGCAATCCCTACGCGGTGGAGGAAATCCGCGCCCTCGCCGACCGCCTCGGCCTGTGGTTGATCGAGGACTGCTGCGATGCGCTCGGCTCGACCTACCGCGGACGCAAAGTCGGCTCGTTCGGCCACGTCGGCACGCTGTCGTTCTATCCGGCGCACCACATCACCATGGGCGAAGGCGGCGCCGTGTTCACTTCCGACCCGGACGTGCTGCGCGCCCTGGAATCCTTCCGCGACTGGGGCCGCGACTGCTGGTGCGCGCCGGGCAAGGAAAACACCTGCGGCAAGCGCTTCGACTGGAAACTGGGCGACCTGCCGCTGGGCTATGACCACAAGTACATCTATTCGCATGCCGGCTACAACCTCAAGATTACCGACATGCAGGCGGCGATCGGCCTGTCGCAGCTCGGAAGGGTCGAGGAGTTCGTCGCAGCGAGAAAAAGGAATTTCGCTTGGCTGCGCCAGCGCCTCGCTGCGCTAGCGGACCAGCTGATCCTGCCCGAGGCCACGCCTGGCTCCGACCCATCCTGGTTCGGTTTCCCGATCACACTGGCCAAGTCGGTGGACTTCGCGCGCGTTGACCTGCTGAAATACCTCGACCAACAGCGCGTCGGCACGCGACTTTTGTTCGCGGGGAACCTGACGCGGCAACCTTACCTCGCAGGGCGCAACTTCCGCGTCAGCGGCAGCCTGGAGACCGCCGATCGCATTACGCACGACAGCTTCTGGATCGGCGTCTGGCCGGGACTGGGCGAGGCCGAGCTGGAATACGCCGCGCGCTCCGTCGAGACCTACCTCGGAAAAGGATTCTGATCCTCAAACCCCTGCCCGGGAACGACCTAAGGCACGCGATCGAGCGCTCCCTGCCGGCGCTCGAAGGGCTGCGGGGAGCGCGCCTGTTCATCACCGGAGGCACAGGCTTTTTCGGCGCCTGGCTGCTGGGGAGCCTGGCGGATGCGAACGCCCGCCTCGATCTCGGCTTGCGCGAAAGGCATCGGGCCGGCGGCTGAGCACCGTCG
>Ga0209698_10009106_pt1 | contig 10196 bp, 4 predicted proteins | sample LitLauG_LLR_2012_FD_187203 | JGI IMG/M metagenome (GOLD analysis project Ga0209698, IMG submission 187203) | Freshwater sediment microbial communities from Pennsylvania, USA - Little Laurel Run_MetaG_LLR_2012 (SPAdes) (version 2) | ecosystem: Environmental > Aquatic > Freshwater > Creek >... | reverse complement strand
AAAGCCACCCTGCACGAAGAACGCGGAATTAGAACGCAGAGCAAACCGATGCTCAACCTCGATTTGCGGAGTCCATACCCAAAGGTTGCCGGCCCACGATAACGCAGGCTGCTTTAGGGTTGCGTAGGAAGTCGGCGATAAGGGCGAAAAGAAAAGAGCATCCTGGCCGACATTCAGAGAGGTCTTTCCCCAATCGAGATGCACGTTGGCGGCTCGCAAGCGAAACAACCCCGACGTGATGCCATAAGGAGTCTCGGGACTCCCTCCTCCAAAGTCCATCGCCACATCGGCCGAACTCCTGGCCCCAAAAACTCGCGGTCCGCCGACCTCCAGTGCCAGCAGGGTCTGGCTCATCGTGGCCCCAAGGCTTCCATTCGGGTAGCCGGGAAATCTTGGAAACGCCAGGCTGGGCAAGTCTTCAGCGTCCAGAGTGCCATGGTTTAGGTACGAATTAAACAGGACCAGTCCGGAGATCTTTACGGGGTATTTGCTCGCGCTCTCAACCTTGTCCTGATGCAACTCCCTTACTTTGGCCGCGAGGAAACTGACATCCTGATCTGCCGTTGCAGTGGAGGGCTCCGCCGAAGCGGAAGGCCCCGCGGTCTCAGACTGCCGGTTCGGCTCCAGGCGGGCGCGCAGTTCCTCCACGCTTTTACGGAGCTCCTGAATCTCGCGGCGCGAATCCGAAAGGTCGGCGCGGGTCTCTTGCAGTTCACGGCTCACACGAGCCAATTCCTGTCCGCTGTTGGAGTCTTGAGCCGCACAGACAGTCGAAAGCCACACTAATAGGACGACGAGCGAAAAACGAATGCACATAGTTCCTTGCGATTCTGAAGAGCATGGGTCACCGTCGCAACGTTACCAGCGTGTCTCCGGACCGGAACCGGGTTACGTAGGTAACTGGTTCGCGCTTTGGAGCTTTCGTAAGCTCAGTCTGGCGTGCTGAAACGGCCCTTCAATCATTTGCGGACCAAGCTCTTGGTGTCCATGCTCGGCGTTCTCTTCTTGTTGACCGCGGGCGTCCTGATCCTCGTTCAGGCGCGCATGCGCAGCCATGTTCGGGAAGACTTGGTTTCTTCATTGCGCGCGGAATCGGCCGTGTATGGTGCCTTCGAAAAAGCGCGTCGCGACCAAACCCAGCAGAGCGCTCAAATGATTGCCGACCAGCCCACGGTCAAGGCCCTGATGTCCACCAATGATCGCCTCACCGTGGAGGATGGATCCGAGTCTTTGCTGCAGACCGGCCGTGCCGACTTGCTGATTCTGGAAAACCCGAAGGGGGAATTGCTGGCGTTTCATTCCCGGTCTGACGATGTGCCCGTTTCGACCGTCAAACCGCTGATGCAAGATTCCTCGGGGGAGCACGATTGGTGGTTCGCGGGTGGACATCTGTACGATGTCAGCTTTGCGCCGATCGTGGCCGGTACCGGCCCCCACCAGCGCGCCCTGGGACGAATCGCCCTCGGTCGCGACGTCTCCGGCGGATTGGCCGTCGATGCCGCAGCCTTTGGAAGATCTGCGTTCATTTTTGAGCGCCATGGCGTGGTGCTGCTAAGCTCTTTCCCCTCCGGTGTATGGAGCCAGTTTGCCGGATCGCTATCTTCTCCGGATGCGGTGCCGGACTCGATTCGCGAGGTGGACATTGGGGGTGAGAGGTATCTGGCAAGTTCGGTCGAGCTCCCTGGGGACCATCCGGTCCGGCTCTATTCGCTGCAATCGTTCGATCAGGCAACCAGCTTTCTGCGAGCGCTCGGTCGCATGTTGCTGATGCTCGGAAGCGCTGCGATATTGGGCGGCGCATTCCTCGCATTCGTCCTATCGCGTCAGATTACACGGCCTCTCGAGCGTTTGGCGAGGGGTACCCGGCTGCTGGAAAAGGGGGATTTCGAATTTCAGATTCCGATCCAGGGAGCGGATGAAGTCGCTGACCTGACGCGGGCGTTCGACCACATGCGCAACAGCCTGCGTCAGTCCCGGGAAAGCCTGCTGCGTTCCGCAAGGCTGGAGGCAGTAGGCCGGCTGGCAGGGGGCGTGGCCCATGATTTCAATAATCTGATCATGATCATCAAGGGCTACAGCGAGTTGCTGCTCGATACAGCTCCGCGCGAGTCCCAGTCCTACTTGGAGGAAATCAAGAACGCTGGCGAGCGAGCGACCGGTTTGACTCGCCAGTTGCTCGCCTTCAGCCGCAAGCAGGTGCTGGAGCCCCAGATTCTGGATCCGAATCAAACGGTGCGCAACATGGTGAAAATGTTGCGGGTGCTGATCGGAGAGGATATCGAGTTGGTCACCAACTTCTCAGACCAAATTGGACGTGTGCAGGCAGACCCCGGCCAGCTGGAGCAAGTAGTGATGAACCTCGCCGTGAATGCGCGCGACGCCATGCCGGGCGGCGGCAAACTCATAATTGAAACGCATCCTTGTGACCTCGATGAGTCGTACACTGCGACTCACAGCGAAGTCACTCCAGGACATTTCGTGCAGATCGCGGTTACCGACACTGGCTGCGGGATGAACGCCGAGACGCTGGCCCACATCTTCGAGCCATTCTTTACCACCAAGGCACTCGGCAAAGGAACCGGCCTGGGCCTGGCCACGGTCTACGGCATTGTTAAGCAAAGTCGCGGACACATTGCGGTGTATAGCGAGCCGGGTGCGGGATCCACCTTCAAGATCTACCTTCCGTCCCTGGACAAGTCGATTCCGGTCGCTTCGACGGTACCAGGCGCGGCAGCCCCCAAGGGTGATGGCACGGTCCTTTTAGTAGAGGACGAACCCTCTCTCCGGGTGCTGGCAGCCGAATCCCTGAAGAGACTCGGCTACACGATATTGCAGGCGGGGAACGGACTGGAAGCGCTGGCGGTTGCCGATCAACATCCGGGCAGAATTGACGTGCTCATCACCGATGTTGTGATGCCGCGCATGGGCGGCCCGCAACTGGTTGAGAAACTGAAACAAAAACGCTCCGACTTTGCCGTCATTTTCGTGTCTGGCTATACGGAGGCGGCGGCTTTGGAGAATGCCCATCTCACACCCGGTGCGATCCTGGTCAACAAACCATTCTCCACCGAACTCCTGGCGCGCAGAGTCCGTGAAGCCCGGCAGCGGGGGCCTGAACCACCCGGCAAAGCCCTTGCGGCAACCACTTCAGGTTAGTCCCGCCAGTTCGCACAATCAGTTTCAACTTGTCATCCTGAGAAGCGAAGGACCTATGGATTCTGTTTGCATAGTCTGACACTCTCGCATACTCAACGGAGCATAGTTGGATTCGTCCCGAAAATCTCCGGGACCGACCACTAAGCTGCCGGATTAGATTCAGATCCATTCTCGACCACTGTCCATTCGTGGACAGTAGAGTCCAGTGTGGGACAGGATAGACAGTCCAAGACTGTTCAGTCGCAACAACTATCCCTATTATTTCCGAGCGTTTGCCCTGGTGCGATCAGTGGCGCTTGAGTTGCGCACTCCATGGCACGATGGACATCGCGCGCCCCGAGTTCAAGCTCCAAAAACGCCGCCGCACGATCATGTTTGCCGCCGCTGCGGTTGTGGTCGTGGTTCTTCTTAGCATCGGTGTATCGCGGCTGAAACCGGCCGCTCCCACGGTTGAGCGTGGGACCGTGTGGACCGATACGGTGAAGCGCGGACCGATGCTGCGCCAGGTGCGCGGGCTGGGTTCTCTGGTTCCAACCCAGGAAGCCGTGCGCCAGATCCCCGCTGAAACCGAGGCGACCGTGGTCCGGATCCGCATGCTGCCCGGCTCACAGGTAAGGGCCGATAGCGTCTTAATAGAGATGAGCAATCCGCAGGTGGAACAGGCTGCCATCGATGCCGGTCTTCAACTCAAGTCTGCGGAGGCCGAGTATCGAAGCCAGCGCGTCAAACTGGAGAGTGATCTGATGAATCAGAAAGCCGGTGCCGCCACCGTGGGCGCCGACTACGCCCAAGCTCAACGCCAGGCCGACACCGACAAGGCGCTCTACGATCTGGGCGTGATTTCCGGACTTACCTACAAAGCGTCCAAGGGCAAGGCCGACGAACTGACCACCAGGCATGATTTGGAATCAGAAAGACTCAAAGCCAATCAGAACGCCATCGAGTCGCAGATGGCGCAAGCGCAGGCCAAAGTGGACCAGATGCGGACTCTGGCGCAGCTGAAACAGAAGCAACTGGATGCCCTGCGGGTTCGGGCCGGAATCGATGGCGTTTTGGTAGACCTGCCGCTGCAGGTGGGCCAGCACGTTTTGCCAGGCGCCATGCTGGCGAAAATCGTGCAGCCCAATCATCTGATGGCGACCCTGAAAGTAGCAGAGACACAAGCGCGTGATGTGCAGATTGGCGAGCCCGCATCCATCGATACCCACAATGGCATCATTGCGGGCACCGTAATGCGTGTCGATCCTGCCGTGCAGAACGGAACGGTCACGGTTGACGTAAACCTCGCCGGGGATCTTCCCAAAGGTGCGCGACCCGATCTCAGCGTGGATGGAACGATCGACCTCGAGCGACTGGACAACGTGCTGTATGTGGGGCGGCCGGCGCTGGGGCAAGAGAACAGCACCATCAGCCTTTTCAAACTGCGCACGGACGGGCAAGAGGCGGTGCGTGTGCCCGTCAAGGTAGGACGGGCCTCAGTAAATTCGATCCAGGTGATCGAGGGACTTCACGAAGGAGACGCGGTCATCCTCTCAGACATGTCACGCTGGGACAACACGGACCGCATCCGGCTCGACTAACTAAGCGACACACGAAAGCGAGGCAGAGAGCAATGACCGAAGCAGGCCAGCCACTCATCCAGATCCAGGATTTGACCAAGGTGTTCTACACCGACGAGATCGAGACGCACGCCCTCTCTGGCGTTCACCTCTCCATTAATAAAGGTGAATACCTGGCGATGTCAGGGCCATCGGGCTGTGGCAAGTCCACGCTGCTGTCGATTATTGGCCTGCTGGATACGCCCACCAATGGGCGTTACTTCCTGAATGGCAAGACGGTCGAGAACCTCGACTTTGCGGAACGGTCGCGCATCCGCAACCAGGAAATCGGCTTCATCTTCCAGAGTTTCAACTTGATTGGCGATTTGACCGTGTACGAGAACGTTGAGTTGCCGCTGACGTATCGGCAAAAAATGCCGGCGGCGGATCGCAAGGCACGCGTGATGGAGGCCCTGGAGCGCGTTGGGATGGCCCATCGCATCCGGCACTACCCGTCGCAGCTTTCCGGCGGTCAGCAACAGCGTGTGGCGGTGGCGCGTGCGCTTGGAGGCAAGCCCTCGATCCTGTTGGCCGACGAGCCCACTGGAAATTTGGATTCGCGCAACGGCGAAGCCGTCATGGAACTGCTCCAGAATTTGCATCGTGAGGGTGCCACCATCTGCATGGTCACGCACGATCCCCGCTTCGCCCGGCACGCGCAGCGAGAGGTGCACCTGTTCGATGGCAAAGTCGTGGCCGAAGAAGAACTGAAGAAGCTCCTGCAGGAGGCGAGCGCGTGAGTGGGCTGCTGCAGGACGCTCGCTACGGACTGCGTATGCTGCGCAAGAGTCCCGGCTTTACGGTTCTGGCAGTGGTCACGCTCGCGCTGGGCATCGGCGCCAACACCGCCATCTTCAGCCACGTAAACGCCCTGGTTCTCCGGCCTTTTGCGCTCCCGGATCTTGATCGGGTGGTGGCGATATGGGAGACCGTTCGCAAGCAGGACGCAACCAGCGTGAGCGCTGCCCCCGCCAACTTTCGGGATTGGACGGACCAGAGCAAGTCTTTTGAACATCTGGCAGCCACCCAAGGGTGGAACGCCAATCTAACTGGCGAAGGAATTGCCGAGCGCGTGGAAGGCTACCAAGTCACGCCCGACTTCTTCCCATTGCTGGGCGTTTCGCCGCAGCTTGGGCGGCAGATCGGTCCAATCGATTTTCAACAGGGAACCGCTCCCGTCGTCGTCATCAGTCACGGCTTTTGGCAGAGGCGTCTGGGCGGTGATGCGGGTGTTGTCGGAAAGAACTTGCTGCTGAACGGACAGAAGTTCACGGTCATCGGGGTGGCCGGTCCCGACGTCGACTTTCCTGCCGGCGCTGAGATTTGGACGCCTCTCGATTTGAGTTCGGTCGCGGGCAAGGATCGCTCCAACCACTATCTGCGCGTGCTGGGACGGCTCAAGCAAGAGGCCTCCACTACCCATGCTGCGGCCGACCTGCAAGCCATCGCGAGCCGCCTCGCGCAACAGTTCCCGAATACTAACGGTGGTCACGGTGTCAGAGTCGTGCAGCTGTCCGAGGATGCGACGGCTGGAACCCGGCAATTTGTGCTGGTCTTGATGGGTGCTGCTGTCTTTGTTCTCCTGCTGGCCTGCGTCAATGTGGCGAACCTCCAATTGGCCCGGGTCTCTGGGCGGCAAAAAGAGATGGCAGTACGCATCGGCCTGGGCGCGAGCCGATGGCAGCTCGTGCGACAGTTGCTGGTCGAAAGCAGTCTGCTGGCGATCGCTGGAGCGGGTGCCGGAGTTCTGCTTGCCAGCTGGGGAATGGCTCTACTGCGGCGCGATCTCCCACCGTTCATCGTGGCGCATGTCCCTGGACTGAAGCACCTTCAGGTGGATTCCCAAGTGCTCTGGCTCACTCTGGCAGTTGCCCTGTTGACGGGAATCATGGCGGGACTCGCACCAGCTCTGCGCTTTTCACGTTCCCAGCTCAGCGATGCACTGAAGGAGAACACGCGCTCGGCCAGCGCGAGTCCAGCCGCCGGACGCCTGCGTACTCTTCTGGTAGTTTCTGAGATCGCGTTGGCATTGGTGCTGTTGGTGGGATCCGGACTCATGGTGAAAGGATTCCGCAATCTAGTCACCGTCGAGATGGGATTCGACCGCACTCACGTTCTAACCTTCCGCGTGGCTTTGCCAGAAGAGAAGTATCAGACGAAAGCCCAAGTCCGCAATTACTACGACCGCGTCGTGCGTCAGCTCCAGTCCCTGCCCGGTGTCAGCTCAGCAGCGTGCGCGACCAGCTTGCCTTCCGGTTGGTCATGGAACGTGACGGAATACACTGCGGAAGGGCAGCCACCGGCATCTCCTGGAGAGTCGCCTTCCACCATTTCGCAAATCGTCAGCCCAGACTTCTTCGCGACTCTGCGCGTGCCGCTACTCAAGGGGCGTCTTATTTCTGCTCAGGACGGTCCCGACGCGCCGCCGGTTGCCGTCATCACGGAAAGCATGGCGCGCGACAACTGGCCAAGGCAGGATCCGATTGGGAAGCACTTGAAGCTTGGTCCTCGCACAGGGCCGGAACCGGAACGGCAGATTGTGGGTGTGGTGGGGCAGATTTGGACTACCGCATTCGATCCCACTCCCACCCCGACCACCTACATACCGTTCGCTCAATCACCCCAGTCCTCGTCGGCGTTGGTGATGCGGACTGCAGGTGACCCACTGGGTCTGGTCGCATCCGTCAACGGGCAATTGAGGAGTGTCGACACCGGCGTCCCCGCTTATGACATACGGAGTCTGGAGCAGGTGATCTCAGACAACGCCAGCGGTGTGGAGTTTTCCGCCCGCTTGATGCTGGTCTTCGGGATCGTCGCCTTGGTGCTGGCGGCTGCGGGAATTTTTGCGGTGATGGCTTACTCGGTGACCCAGCGCACGCATGAGATCGGGGTTCGCATGGCACTGGGGGCTCGCCGTATTGACGTTTTGAGGTTAGTGGTCAAGTCTGCGATCCAGATGGCATTCGCTGGCCTCGCCATCGGAATTTGTATTGCGCTGCTTTTGACCCACGCACTTTCGAGCGCGCTTTTCGGCGTGATTCGGATCGACGCGATCGTCTTCGCTTTGTTGACTCTTGTGCTGGCCAGCGTCGCAGCTCTGGCAGCCTACATACCCGCGCGCTGGGCGACTCGAGTCGACCCCATGCAGGCGCTGCGCTACGAGTAAGGGGGCCACATGAACGGACTACTCCAGGATCTCCGCTACGCCGTGCGCCAATTGCGCAAGTCACCCGGCTTTGCAGTCACGGCTGTGTTTTCGCTTACGCTGGGAATTGGCGCTACCACCGCAATCTTCAGCGTCATCTACGGCATCCTGCTCGACCCCTATCCGTACCGGGACGCGGATCGCATGGTGCATGTGGAACTGCTCAACAAGCAGGACCGCGACCGGGGACCTCTGTTGTTTGTCAATAGCTCCGAGTACCCGGAACTTCGCGCAGCATCCTCCGTGGACGACGTGTTTCTGCAAAGCAGCCAGAACGAGACTCTGACAGGCGGACAGTTCCCAATCTCGGTGACTGTGGGCCAGTATTCCCCGAACCTTTTTGCGTACATGGGCGTGCCACCGTTGCTGGGGCGCGCATTCACACCCGCCGACGCACCCGGCGGCAAGGGTTCTCCCGTCGCGGTGTTGAGTTACTTGTTCTGGAAGCGGCAGTTTGCAGGAAGTCGTGGCGTGGTCGGGCAGTCCATCGAACTCAATCACAAGCTCTACACGGTCATTGGGGTCGTGCCACCGCGTTTCACCTGGGGCGACTCGGACGTATACCTGCCGGGAATGCCCAGTGCGGATCCGCACGATTACTGGATGTCATTCATTAAACTGAAACCCGGTGTGAAGTACCCAGCGGCCGGAGCTGAACTGCAGCTTCTCGTCGATCGCTTCACCAAAGACGATCCCAAAGATTTTCGTCGCGATCGGCGGGTTAAGGTCGTCACCCTGAACGAACAAGTCCTGGGTCGCTTTTCTGGGACGTTGGTCCTCCTTTTCGCAGCGGTGATTGCGCTGCTGGTGATCGGCTGCGCCAACATTTCCATCCTCTTACTGGCGCGCGGAACTGCGCGGCAGCACGAGTTGGCGGTTCGCGCTTCGATCGGTGCCAGCCGCACACGCCTGATTCGGCAATTGCTCACCGAGTCCGTCCTGCTTTCCGTGGCGGGTGCGGGACTCGGCGTGTTAGTGGCCTACAGCGCGGTTGGGACCCTATCGTCCATGCTTCCGCTGTATTCGTTTCCGCACGAGGCAGCCATTCGCGTCAATAGCACCGTCCTCGCATTCAGCGCAGCCGTGGCCGTGATTACCGGGATTCTGTTCGGTATCTCGCCTGCCTGGCAGCTTTCCCATCCCCCGATCAACGAACTGATTCAGGCCAACAGTTCACGGGTCTCTGGCAGCGCCCGGAGCCGCAATACGCATCGGCTGCTGATCGCCGGACAAGTTTCCCTGACGTTGCTGCTGATGGCGGGCGCCGGTGCCGCAATGAAGGCTTTCCTGGCACTGACTCACACACCGCTGGGTTTTGATCCTGATGGCATCATCGCTTTGAATACGACGCTTCCAAAAGGCGCAACCACCACCTGGCAGGCCCGGCTGAATATGAACGAGGCGATCCGCCGGAGCATCACGGAAGTGCCCGGCGTGGCCGATGCGTCGATTTCCAATACCTGGTTTCCGCCCTTCGGTGGATTTAACGCCAAGATCGAGTTCCGAAGCAAGCCGACCCTGACCGGGGCAGAAGCGGTGTTTGCGCTGGTAAGTCCACAGGAATTCGCAACGCTCCGCATCCCGCTCCTGGCGGGCCGAGTCTTCGACGATGCGGAATTGAACCGCGCCGCCCATCTGGCGTTGGTCAACCAGACCTTTGTGAAGCAATTTCTTCCTGACGGGAACCCCATCGGTCAGAGCGTGCGCAGCCCAATGGCCAAAGTCGAGTTCCCCGACTTCCTGGTCGCACAAGCCCCGGATGACTGGCTCGAGATCATCGGGGTAGTGGGGGACGCCCGCGACGACGGACTGGATCGTCCGGTCAAACCGGCGGTGTTTCTTCCTTACAGCTTCGTGCTGCCCCCGAACGTTGCCTTGCTCGTGCGCGCCAAGGGTGATCCGGAGGCGGCCGTCCAAGCCGTGAAAGAGAGGCTGCGCGAACTGAATCCAGAATTGGTCGTCAATCAGGACCACACCCTGGCATGGTGGCTGGAGACGCAGGGATGGGGGCAAGGGCGCTTCATAGCAACTCTGTTTTCGCTCTTCGCAATTCTGGCCCTCGCCTTGGCCGGGACCGGGTTGTACAGCGTTGTTTCCTTTTCCGTCACGCAGCGAACCCAGGAAGTCGGCATACGGATGGCTCTCGGTGCTCCGCGTGCCAACATTCTGCGGCTGGTGATCCGGTCCACGGCCTTAATGCTCGCGGCCGGTGTGGCCGCCGGACTCACGCTGAGTCT
>Ga0209698_10009105_pt1 | contig 10197 bp, 5 predicted proteins | sample LitLauG_LLR_2012_FD_187203 | JGI IMG/M metagenome (GOLD analysis project Ga0209698, IMG submission 187203) | Freshwater sediment microbial communities from Pennsylvania, USA - Little Laurel Run_MetaG_LLR_2012 (SPAdes) (version 2) | ecosystem: Environmental > Aquatic > Freshwater > Creek >... | reverse complement strand
AGCCCGTATAGGCCGGTGGTGTAGAGACGGACACGGGGTCCTTCGACTGCGTTCAGCTGGCGCCTCACTTCGCTCAGGATGACAGATTTTTTTGGGCGCGATGACAGATTTTGAGGAGTGGGGGGAATTGAATTGGCTGCCTGACGTTGGGGCAATCCATATTCTCCGCGGGAGCAAACATGAAGAAGCATTCGCGGCATCAGGAGACTGAGGCGGTACGGGGCGGGACGGAGCTCCATAAAAAGAATGGGCCGATCTCTACGCCGATCTATCAGACGTCGACGTTTGAAGTCACCGACAACGAGCAGCAGTTGCGGGCTACGCATACCGACATGTTTTACACGCGGTATGGGAATCCGACGAACACGGTGGCGGAGTCGGCGATTGCGGAGCTCGAAGGCGCGGATGCGGCTTTGCTGTTTGCGTCGGGGATGTCGGCGATTTCGACGTCGATTCTCGCGCTGGTGAAGAGCGGGGATCATATCGTGGCGCAGCGCGATATTTATGGCGGGGCGACGAGATTCCTGACGCAGTGGCTGCCGAAGTTTGGGGTGGAGACGACTTTGGTGGATACGACCGACTACGAGCAGCATGCGCAGGCGATACGGCCGAATACGAAGATTCTGTATCTGGAGTCGCCGACGAATCCGACGCTGCGGGTGATCGATCTGAAGCGGGTATCGGCACTGGCGCGCCAGCATGGGGTGACTACGCTGATCGACAGCACGTTTTCGACGCCGATCAATTGCCGGCCTATTGAATATGGGATCGACCTGGTGATGCATTCGGGCACGAAGTATTTCGCGGGGCACTCGGATTTAATTTGCGGCTTGGTGGCGGGGCGGCGGGATCTGATCGAGACGATCCATGCGACGCGGACTACTGTGGGGTGCAACATGGATCCGCATGCAGCGTGGTTGTTGCTGCGGGGGATCCGGACGCTCGCGCTGCGGGTCGAGCGACAGAACGAGAGCGCCTTGCGGGTGGCACAGTTTCTGAAGGGGCATCCCAAAGTGCGGAGCGTGAGTTATCCGTTTCTGGAGGGGCATCCGCAGCGCGCGCTGGCCATGGAGCAGATGCGGGGCGGCGGTGGCGTGCTGAGCTTTGAGGTGGAGGGCGCCGGCGAAGATGCCCGCCGGTTTTCCGAGGCGCTGGAGTTATTCACGCTGGCCCCGAGCCTGGGAGGGGTGGATTCGCTGGTGACGATCCCGGTGATCACGTCGCACGCGATGATTCGCGCCGAAGAGCGGGAGAAGATGGGAGTGACGGAACAGCTGGTGCGATTGGCGGTGGGGATTGAGAATGTGGAGGATCTGATTGCGGATCTGGAGCGGGGCTTGGCGGTGGTCGGCCGGGTCAGGGAGGCTCTGGGGTCACGGGTCTAGGTGCAGTTCTCGGTTCTCAGTTCACAGTGTGGTCGATTCCCGGTGCATTGAAAAATCCCGGCGCTATTCTGGCGCCGGGTTTTTTGCTGCTTCCCCGTCTTCAGAGAGACCCATGTTCGAAGGCTTAGAAGATGAACTTCAAGGCCAACTGCAGAATGCGAGGGTTGTGGACGGCGGTGGCGTGCAGGAAGGCCGCGCCCTGGCCAGATGGCAGGGTGCACGAGGGGTCTCCCGCCGTGTTGTTCACGCCTCCGTAGCAGCCGATGGAGCTTCCCGCAGTACCTAGGCCAGCGTTGTTCGCCGCCGATCCTGCATCGCCTCCCAGCCAGCTGTACTCGGTGTGATTGAAGACGTTGAAGGCTTCGGCGCGGAATTCGAAATACTTGCTCTCGGTAATGGCGAAGTGCTTCAAGAGCGCCATGTCGAAGTTGGTGCGGCGCGGGTTGGCCAGGATGTTGCGGCCAGCGTTGCCAAAGGTGAGTCCGCGGGGGGCTACGAAAGCGGAGGGGTTAAAGAGCAGCGGGCCAAAAGGCAGGCCGGCGATCTGTTGGACTCCGGAGTGGGGATCGCTGACCAGATCGGGCCAGGAGGAACCGGAGCTCGCCACGTTGTTTCCGGTTCCGGCATTGTCGCCGGGGATGGTGCCATTGCCCGAGTTGTACACGGTGAAAGGAGTGCCGGTCTGAATCTGGGTAATGCCGGACCACTCCCAGCCGCCCAGAAGTTTGTTTTTCAACCCGGCACCTTTGAAGAAGGGCAGATCGTAAACGTGGCTGAGGCTGAACAGCTGGCGCTGGTCGAAGTTGGAACTGGCGCGAAACGAGTTGAGATCGTAGGCGTTGATCAGGCTCACGTCACCGTAATCGGAGGAATTGTCGATGGAGTGACTGTAGGTGTAGGCAAGGTTGAGTTGCAGTCCGCCGATACTGTGCCGCAGCGAAACCTGCAGGGCGTGGTAGTTGGACGAGGCGGAAGACTCTTTGCGGGTGATGTCGCCGATTCCATTGAAGGGCCGGAAGGGGTTCGCGACGGCACCGCCGCAACTGGTGGCGATCGCAAGATTGACAGCCGGTCCGGAAGGAGCCCCGCCAGGGGTGGCCGAAGCGATGTAGGGGATGGGAACTCCGCTCGGGGTCATGGCGTTGGTGGGGACGCCATAGGCGTCGAAATTAGTCCCGCAGTCGGCCGCACTTTCGCTTTCGCCCGCCTTGTAGATGTTCAAGGCCTGCGCCACCGGCACTGGTTTGACCTGGTTGTAGTCATACTCGCGGGTCAGGTGAACCCCGGCGCTGCCCACGTAGGAGAGGGTGGCGACTGTGTTCTTCGCGATGTCGTGCTGAATGTCGAGGTGCCACTGCTGCACGTAGGGCCAAACGGCTTTGGTCGGAATGGAAAGCAGCGTCAAAGGCGGTGACAGGGTGCTGACGAGCGAGGGATTGATGTTGGAGTAGCCGCTGATGTTAGAAACAGCCACGGTCTGGGTGAGGCGATTGTACTGCTCAAGGGTACCGGCGTTGGCCTCGCCCTGGTTGGTATGTTCGAAGAAGATGCCGTAGCCGCCACGCAGGGCCCATTTGCCATTACCGCTGGGGTCCCACGCGAAGCCGATGCGAGGAGCGGGATTGAAGAGATGGCCTTGCATACAGCTGTCGGGCACACCCTTGGTCACGCCGCACTGTACCCATCCGTTGTACTGGGGGTTGGGGATGGTGCCTTCGACCAGATTGCTGGCGTCGGTGAAGCTGGCGCCTTGAATGTAGTGGCTGGGGTCGAAATTCCACGCGCTGTGGTGGATTTCGCGATAAGTGCCGAACAGGCTGAGGCGCAGGCCCAGGTTGACGGTCAGGCGCTTGGTGGCGTGCCAGTCGTCCTGGAAGTAGGGCTCGAGAATTTTGTAGCGGTTGTAGGTCTTGATGGCAGATTTTTCCTGCTGGAAGGTATCGACGTTCCCCAGCAGGAGGTCGGCGAAGGCGTTTCCGCTGCTGATTGCGCTATTGCTGGTGTTGAAAGACAAATTGCCATTTACGCCGTAGGAAGGCTGCGGGATTTCGTTTTTCTGGGCGGCCACGAAGTAGGCGCCGAACTGCAGATTGTGGTTGCGGACGATTTTGGTGAGGTTGTCTTTGTAGGTGTAGGTGGGATTGGAATTGAGAGGTCCGTTGGGGACGTAGCCCGGGTCCTGGTTGATGCCGTTGTAGATTCCACCATTCAAGCTGATGCCCGGGACGTTGCCGCCGAAACCATTCTGAAAGATGCCGAGCGTCATGCCTTGTGGACGCTGCCACGCGCCGACCAGGCCGGTGGTGATGTGGTCGGTGGTGTAGCTGGCGACGAATTCATTCAACAGAGTGGGAGAGACGGTGGCCGTCAAGCGGGCGACCATGCTGATGCCCGGACCGACAAAGTTGGTTTGCACGGTGGGAAAGCTTGTGCCACTGGTCCACAGCGGGGTGGGATAGATCTGCGACCACGAGTCGTGAATATAGCGGAACGATCCATGCACCTGGTCGGTGAAGTTGTGGTCAATGCGGAAGAGTTCCTCGCGCCAGTTGGTGGGGAGTGTAGGAGTCACGAGCCAGCTGTTGGTGCCCACGTTGGGAGCTGGAATCAGCGCTTCGAGCGCGTTCACGGTAGGGTCGTTGGGATCGTAGGGGAGCTGGTTCAGCTGCCCGTTCGTGACGATGGGATTGAAGGTACCAGTGTTGCCGATGGCGGTTCCGGGGCAATCGGGGAAGTAGCTAGCGGCCTGCGTGGAGTCGCTGCGTTGAAATGGAGTGTTGGTTGCTGGGCAGAGGTCGCTGAAATTTCCGACTCTCTCCTGCGCGGATGGGACCGTGGTGACGGAGAATCCGGCAGGGACGCGGTCGCGACGCCATTCCTGCGACCAGAAGAAGAAAGTTTTCTGTTTGCCGGTGTTGTAGTGCCGGGGGATGAAGATGGGGCCGCCCAGGGTGTAACCGAAGTCGTTCTTCTTGTAGGCGGGCACCGAACTCTGAAAAAACGGGGTAGCGTTGAAGGCATCGTTGCGCAGGAACTCGTAGGCGTCTCCGTGGAAGGAACTGGTGCCGGCTTTGGTTTCGACCTCGACAGTCCCGGAGCCGTTGCGGCCGTACTGCGCGCCGTAATTTGAGGTGAGAACCTTGAACTCGGCGATGGCGTCGATACTGGGATAAACGTTCAGCGAAGTGTTATTTCCGTTGTCGAGAGCGTCGCCGCCATCCATCTCCCAGTTGTTGTATTCGTTGCGGCCGCCGTTGACGCTGAAGGCCACGTTGCCGTTGACGCCCACTTGGGCCTCGTCCTGACCGCTCTGGCTGCTGACTCCCGGCACCAGGGTGATGAGTTGGGTGAAATTCCGTCCGTTGAGCTGGAGTTGGGTGATTTCCTTGCCAGTCACGGTGCCGCCGAGGTCGGAGGACTGGGTTTCGACCTGGGCGACGGTGGTGCCTTCGACAGTGATCTCGGCGTTGGCCGCGCCAACTTGCATGGCCACATCGACGCGCGACTTCGAAGCAACGCGCAGGATGATGCCCTTGGCTTCGAATTTCCTGAACCCAGACGCGGCGACGGACAAGTTGTAAGCACCGATGGGAACGGCGGCAAACAGGTAGTCTCCACTGTCATTGGTGTCCGCCGAGCGGTTGATACCGCGATCCGGACTGGTCAGAGTCACGTGAGCGCCGGGAATCGCGGCTCCACTGGGATCGGTGACGGTGCCGGTGATGGAGGCGGTATCCTGCGCGAGCAGGCTGTGCGATGAAAACAGCACCGACAGCAGAACGGCGAAGAGAACGAGGCGGACTCTCATGGCGACTCCCAAGTTGAGTTAGCGAACCACGGGCGAAAACGAAAAGTTTGAAAATCGGAGCGGGCAGGGCGCGCGTCCGGCCAATCCCCACTGAAAAGCACAGCGTGCACTGCTATATAAAAACCGTTCATTAAAACGTATGAATAGTGCTTTACATTGATTTTAACTGTCAAGCGAAAAATACCGTTGGGTGGAGCGGAGGGATGGTTTACAGCAGGCTGCGGGTGGATTCGCGCACCACGAGTTCGGGGGCGACCTTGCGGTGGGTGGCGGAGGTTTCGCGCTTTTCGAGGCCGGCGTTGATGCCGTCGACGACGATACTGACCGCGGTGGCGCCCATCGATTCCATGGGTTGGCGCACGGTGGTGAGGGGCGGCGTATAGATGGCGCAGGTGGCCACGTCGTCGAACCCGACGACCGAACACTGCTCGGGGACACGGACCCCGGCCTTGGTCAGGGCGCGGATAGTACCGAAGGCGGTCAGGTCGTCGAAGGCAAGGATCGCCGTGAAGGGGCGTTTCTGCTTGAGGAGATCTTCGGTGAGTTTGTATCCCGCTTCAAAGCTGGACAGGGGGTCGCGAGACTCGGGCAGGTCGACGACCAGGCGCGAATCGATTGCGAGGCCGCTTTCCTTGGCGAAGTTGCGGATTCCCTTCCAGCGGGGCGCGCTGTCGGCCAGGGCTTTGGGGCCGCGGATGAAGGCGATTTTGCGGTGGCCGAGGGAATAGAGGTGTTCGAGGGCGAGGTGGGCGCCGATTTCGTTGTCGACGATGACGGAGCTGATGGAGTCGGTCTTCAACTCGCAGCTGATGATGGCGGTGGGCACGCTGCTCTTCTCGAGGTCGCCGAGCAGGTTGATGTCGAGGAAAAGCCAGTTGGCGAGCAGGACCAGGCCTTCGACGCGGCGGTCGAGCAGCATTTCGAGATAGCGCTCGAAGCGGCTGCGTTCGTTGTGGGCGTCGGTGAGGATGGGAAGGAAGTTGGACTGGTAGAGAGAGTTCTCGATGCCGCGCAGGATGGGCGTGCAATAAGGGTCGGTGATATCGAACACCATGACGCCGACGGTGTGGCTGCGCTTGCTGCGCAAGGAGCGAGCGAAGAGGTTGGGACGGTAACCGAGTTTCTTAGCGGCGCGCTCGATGCGCTTTTTGGTGGTAGCGGGGATGTAGCGCGCCAGCGGCGCGTTGTTCAAAACGATGGAGACGGTGGTCGAGGAGAAGCCGCTTTCCTTGGCTACGTCGCGGATGGTGACCATTGAGTTCTTTTCCATGGGTACGAAACTATGGCGCGGCTGAAGAGCTCAGGGAACAACTGGGTCCCTGCGAAAGCTAACCTCAGGCGCTAAAGCGCAACTCATTTTCGAAGCCTTAGTGGCACGAGTGAACTCGTGCCCTTCTCGTTCTCGTTATTCCCAGCTCTTCAGACGCGCCTTAGCCTTGGCGCGCGGACCTGTTCTGGCAGGCTGTGACAAGGGCGAGGGCAGGCTGCCCTCGCGACAGACGGCAAGATGCCGGCGCTACAAAGTGCTAGCACTCAGCCGTTCGCGCCGATCGCGGTCAGGTTGCAACTTCCCTTCCACGACCGCGCTTGTCATTGTGCCCAATGCTGGCGGACACTACAGGAGAGTGCAAGCACTGTCAAGAATCGGAGTGGTGATGGCCGCGTTGGTGGCGGCGGTGGTTTGCTTGGCGTTCCCGGGACATGCGGCGTCGGTTGGCGGGCAGGCGGCTTCCGACGGAGCTGGTCGGGTGGAGGCGCGCGAATCGCAGTTTACGCAGGCGAAGCACGGGTCGGACGGGTCTTCGGCGGCGGCGGATCCCGGGCAAGTCTTCGCACAAGGCCAAGCGGCGCTGGCGCAGGGCGATCTTGACCGCGCAGAACGCAGTTTTCGGCGGGTTCTGGCGCTGGATCCGAAAGCGGCGGCTGCCTATGCGAACCTGGGCGTCATTGCCATGCGGCGGAAGCAGTGGGAGGCTGCCCTGACGAGCCTGCGGAAGGCGGAGAAACTTGCGCCGCAGATGGCGGGGATCCGGTTGAATATCGGGCTAGCGTATTACCGGCAGAACGATTTCTGGCACGCGATTCCGGCGTTTGAATCGGTGGTGAAGGATCAGCCGGATTCGGCGCAGGCTCGCACCCTGCTGGGGCAGTGTTATTTCTTCACCGAGCGGTGGGTGGAGGCGGTGGATGTGCTGGAACCGGTCTGGGGGCAGCAGTCGAGGGATATGAATTACCTGTATGTGCTGGGCATTGCAGCCGACCGCGCAGATCGAAACCAACTGGGGGACCGCGCGCTGGCGAGGCTGGTGGAGGTTGGCGGAGACTCGGCCGAGGTCCATCTGCTGCTGGGCAAGGCAAAACTGAACGAAGAGGCGTATGACGACGCAGAGAAGCAACTGAGCGCGGCGGCCGAAGCGGATCCCAAGTTGCCGTTTGTTCATTTCAACCTCGGAGTGCTGTACAGCAAAAAGGGCGACTACGAGCGGGCGCGGGCAGAGTTTCTGAAAGACATCGCGCTGGAACCCGACGTTGCGTTCAATCACAGCGAACTGGGAAACGTGTATTTCCAGATGGGGAACGACGCGGAGGCGGAGAGGAGTTACCGGCGGGCTTTGGAGTTGGAACCGCGGATGCCGGAGGCGCGCCTGGGATTGGCGAAGGTGTACCAGCACGGGGGGCAGTACGAAAAGGGGCTAGCGGAACTGGATGCGGCGGCGAAGCAGGATCCGGAGTCGTCGCGCCTGCATTATTTGCGCGGGCAGATTCTGATCCGAATGGGGCGCAAAGATGAGGGCAAGAAGGAACTGGACGCGTCGGTAAAGATCAGCAGCGCGCGGCGCGAGCAGCGGAGAAAAGAACTGGAAGGGGAGCCGATTCCTAGCCCGGAGTTGACCGAGGCGGGTAGGTAAGTTGTACTTTCGTGGAAGAAATTCCGTGTTCGGCTGGATCCGGAATCAAAAGCAGATTCCTCCTGTCTCGCTGCGCTCGCGCGTCGGAATGACAACATGATGGGCATTGATGAGATCGAGGACGGAGAAGATTTCCGGCAAGCTTTGAGGGCGTGCCCTTCCCTACGAATCACGCAGGCGTTAGCATGATCGCGTCAGGCGGTTTTTGGTAGACTTGAGGCCTGTTCGGGCTCAGGCTCCCAAGTCTCACGATCTTCCTTATTCAGTCACCACGCGTCACTTCAGAAGGCAGGCAAACCATGAAACGCATCCTTAAGATCGTCGGAATCGCGCTTGCTATAGTCGTCGTGATCCTGATCGCAATTCCCTTCCTGATCAATGTAAACAGCTTCCGTCCCAAGCTGGAAGCGACCGCGACCGAAGCGCTCGGACGCCAGGTGAAGGTGGGCAATCTGAGCCTGTCGATCCTGACCGGATCGGTCACAGCCGACAACATTTCGATCGCGGACGATCCGGCATTTGGGACGGCGCCGTTCGTGACCGCAAAGTCGCTGAAGGTGGGCGTGGAGGTGCTGCCGCTGATCATTTCGAAAGAGTTGCATGTCACAGGCGTCACGCTGGAAGAACCGGAAATCACGATGCTGAAGACGGCGGATGGGAAATGGAATTTTTCGAGCATCGGCGGAAACAGCGTGAAGAAAGCGCCCGAGACGCCGCAGGCGGGTTCGTCGTCGCCGCCAGCCAATGTTTCGGTGGGAAAGCTCAGCGTAGAGAACGGCAAGTTAATTGTTGGGAAAGCGAACTCCAAGGCCAAGCCTCACGTATATGACCGAGTGAATATCACGGTTACGGATTTTTCCCTCACTTCGCAGTTTCCTTTCAAGCTGACGGCAAAGTTGCCGGCGGGCGGGAGCGCGGATATCTCGGGAAAGGCCGGGCCGATCAATCCTACGGACGCGGCCAAGACACCGTTTGAAACGGCGGTGAAAGTTAACAGCATGGATATCGCGGCGTCCGGGTTCATCGATCCGGCGAGCGGGATTGCCGGGCTGGCGAACTTTGACGGCACGCTGACCTCAAATGGCAGCACGGCGAAAGCGGTGGGGACGTTTACCGGGAACAAACTGCAGTTCTCGCCGAAGGGCTCGCCGGCTCCGAAGACCGTGATCGTGAAGCACACGGTGGATGTGGATCTGGACAAGCAGTCGGGAACGCTGACGCAGGGGGATGTGGAAATCGGGAAGGCCGTGGCGCACCTCACGGGCACGTTCAAGACGGTGGGCGAGACCCAAGTGCTGAATATGAAGCTGAACGCGCCCGATATGCCGGTGGAAGAACTGGAGGCCATGCTGCCGGCGCTGGGCGTGGTGTTGCCTTCGGGATCGCAGCTGAAGGGGGGCACGCTGTCGACGGAACTGGGGATCGAAGGGCCCATCAACAAGTTGGTCATCAGCGGGCCGGTGCGTCTGGCGAACACCAAGCTGACCGGGTTTGATCTGGGATCGAAGCTGGGCGCGCTCTCGGCGTTTGCGGGGAAGGCGGTGTCGAATCCGGATACCACTATCGAGAACTTCAGCACGACGGCGCGGGTGGCGCCTGAAGGCACGCGGGCGGATAACCTCAACCTGAACGTTCCGGCGATCGGTGTGATTACCGGAGCGGGTACGGTGAGCCCCGCTGGAGCGCTGAATTTCAAGATGCTGGCGAATCTTCACGGCGGCATGGTGGGAGGCTTGGCGCAGGTGGCGGGGATGGGCAGCGGGAAAGGCGGGATCCCGTTTTCGATCGGAGGGACGACGGCGAAACCGGAGTTTGTGCCTGACATGAAAGGAATGGCGACCGGGCTCGCGGGTAACGCATTGCAGGGAGTCCTAGGGGGCAGCAAGGCCGGGAGCAGCAAAACTAACGACGCCATCAACAACGCGCTGGGCGGACTGCTGGGGAAGAAGAAGCAGTAAACAGAGGTTCTGAAGACTTCAAACGGCACCTGCGGGTGCCGTTTTGACTTCAAGTGGAGGTGGGAGAGTCGATCTACCTTGACTCGCCGTGCGGCACGGCTAGCGGCGCGTGGGCCCGAGGCTCCACGGGGTGACTG
>Ga0209698_10009103_pt1 | contig 10198 bp, 8 predicted proteins | sample LitLauG_LLR_2012_FD_187203 | JGI IMG/M metagenome (GOLD analysis project Ga0209698, IMG submission 187203) | Freshwater sediment microbial communities from Pennsylvania, USA - Little Laurel Run_MetaG_LLR_2012 (SPAdes) (version 2) | ecosystem: Environmental > Aquatic > Freshwater > Creek >... | reverse complement strand
CCGGCGAGCCGAGCGAGTCGAAGGCCTTGGCCGACGAGAAGATCTCCGGGTGGCGGTGGGCGAAACGCACGGCCTCGGCACTGGTCAACAGCCACGTGCCGTCGATCTCCTGCACCACGTCGCCCTGGGCCCGCACGAAGCCCCACCCGGCCGTGCGGTCCTCCGGCATCGGCGCGTCATTGAGCCGGAATCCGGTGTCCGTGGCCATGGGCTGCTCCTTGTACCTTCCCCGGCGGACGTCGCCGCCCGGCGTCACACTACGATGCGCCCTCGTGGCGGCGCCTGTCGATCGACGAGACCTTCCCACCATCGAGGACGATTCCCGTCCCTTCTGGGAGGCGGCCCGCGCCGGGCAGTTCCTCATCGCCCGCTGCGGCTCCTGCCGTCGGGCCCACCACTACCCACGGCCATTCTGCCCCTACTGCTGGAGCGACGACGTGACGTGGGAGCAGGCCAGCGGGAGGGCCACCCTCTACACCTATTCGACGGTGTTCCTCAACGACCTGCCCCCGTTCGCCGAGCGACTCCCCTACATCGCCGCCGTCGTCGAGCTGGAGGAGGGACCCCGGGTGATGACCAACCTCGTCGATTGCGACCCGGCCGACCTGCGGGTCGGGCTGCCGGTGGAGGTGGCTTTCCGGGAACTGACGCCCGACGTCACCGCCCCGGTGTTCCGCCCCGCCTGAGCGAGCCGATCTACCCCCCGGCGCGGGCCCGCGACCGCGGCGCGGCGGCGGCCATGATCCGCGCCACCGTGCGGTGCACCACCACCGGGTCGAGCGTCCCCTCGTAGAGCTGGCAGTAGGCCCAGCTCCGCTCGAGCATGCTGAACACCAGCAGGCCGAGCTCGGTCGGGTTGTCGGCGCTCTGGCCGCCCAGGGCGCTCACGGCCTGGCCCAGGCGGCGGCACATGAGCAGGTGGCGCTTCATCCCGGCCGCCCGGATCTCCTCGTCCTCGTGGGCCGCCTGGGTCCAGGCGAAGGCGAAGCTGCCCTGATCGTCGAGCAGGGCGAAGTAGCGGGCGACCCAGCTCTCCAGGTCGGCCAGCACCCAGCCCGGGGGGGTGTCGGCCAGAGCGGCGATCAGGTCGGTCGCCTCGCTGGCCGAGTCGGCCCCGAGAGCCAGCAGCACATCCCGCTTGGACGGGAAGTAGGTGTAGAACGACGCCCGCGACACCCCGGCCACCCGGGTGATCTCGTCGACCGTGGCCCCGGCATAGCCGCGCACCAGAAGCAGCTGGCGGGTGGCGTCGAGGATCCCGGCGATGGTCCGGTTAGCCCGCGGGCCGAGCTCGACCCCGGGACGTCGCAGGGTCGGTGTCACGGCGGTGATGGACGAGCGGGTGCCGTTGCGGCGCCGGCCGGAGGCGGGCGCCGGTGCCGTCGGCGTGGCCCGGGCGGGGGCCCCCGTCGACGACCGCCGTCGCTTGTCCGGAGGAGACCCGTCGGTCCGCCGTTCGTTCACGGGGTTCGACTCTACCGACAGCGCGTCATGACGCTGTTCAGCGGTTGGCGTCCTGGGGACTGGCCGCGCCGAGATAGGCCGCCTCCAGCCGCGCCGGATCAGCCGCCAGTTGCGTGGCCGGTCCCCGCAGCACGGTGTCGCCGTGCACCACCACGAGGGCCTCGTCGGCGATCTCGAGGGCCAGTTGAACGTGCTGTTCGACCAGCACCACCACCGCGCCGGTCTCATCGGCGATGTGGCGGACCCGGGGCAGCAGATCCTCGACGATCACCGGGGCCAGACCCATGCTCATCTCGTCGATGAGCAACACCTTCGGCTTTTGCACAAGGGCCCGGGCCACCGCCAGCATCTGCTGCTCACCGCCCGAGCAGGCACCGGCCGTCACGTTCCACCGGCTCTCCAGGGTCGGGAAGACGGCGATCATGTCGCTGGCCTTGGGACTGTCCTTGCGCCGGGCCGCCTCGAGGTTTTCCCGCACCGTCAGGGTCATGAACAACGCCCGGTCGTCGGGCACCAGCACCACCCCGGCGTCGCTGGCCGCCGCCGGCCGGCCGCTGCGCAGCGGCTGACCGTCGACGAGCACCTCGCCGCCCAAGCGGGGCAGAAGGCCGGCGAGGGTGTTCATGAGGGTCGTTTTGCCGGCCCCGTTCGGGCCGAGCACGGCCACCACGCCTCCCGAGTCGGCGCTCAGCTCGAACTGGCGGACGATGGTGATCGACCCGTACCCGCACACCAGATCGTGGCACTCCAAACGGGCCGTCACGGTGTGGCCGCCGCCGGCTCGGCGTGGGTGGCCCCCAGATAGGCGTCGGCCACGGCCCGGTCGGCCCGGATGGTCTGCGGCGCTCCGGCGGCGATCAACCGGCCGAAGTTGAGCACTTCGATCTCATCACACAGGTTGAGGACCAGGTGCATGTCGTGGTCGACGATCAGGATGGTGACGCCGCTGTCGCGTACCCGCCGGAGGCGCTCACCCAGCCAGCGGCTCTCGCTCGAGTCGAGACCGCCGGCCGGCTCGTCGAGCAGCAGCACGGACGGACGGCCGACCAGCGCCCGGGCGATGGAAACCAACTGGCGCTGACCCTGGGACAGCTCCGAGGCGGGGCGGTCACGGACATCGTCGAGGCCGAGCAGGGCCAGGGCCCGGCCGACGTCGTCGGTGCCGCTGCGGTCCGACGCCGCGGTGGCCCCCGCCACCACGTTCTCCAACACGCTCAGGTCGTCCCACAGCTCGATGGCCTGGAAGGTGCGGGCCAGGCCGGCGCGGGCCCGCTCGAACGGTTTCAGACCGGCCAGGCTGCGGCCGGACAGGGCCACGTCGCCCTCGGCCCGGGCAAAACCGCACACCGCGTCGATGAGGGTCGTCTTGCCCGCCCCGTTCGGTCCGATCAGACCGACGATCTGGCCCCGGTGGACGTCGAAGGACACGTCGTTGACGGCCACCACACCGCCGTAGCGGACCGTGATGGCGTGCAGGGACAGGACCACCTCGGCGCTGCCCGGGGCGCCGTCGGCCACCGCTGCCGCGGCCGGTCGGTCGACCAGGCTGAGCACCGGCGGCGCCGTGGCCCCCGCCGACCGTCGCCGTTCGCGCCGGTTGGCCAGGTTGGTGTGCAACGGACCGACGATGCCCTCGGGGTTCTGGACAACGGTGAAGACCAGCAGGACGCCGGTGACGACCGTGTACCAGTCGCCCAGGTGCAGCTCCTTGTCGGTGAAGTGGTACATCAGGCCGCCGAAGCCGAGCACCCCGGCCAGCAGCCCGCCCGACACCGAGGTGATGCCGGCCAGGTAGGCCGAGGCGAACACGCTCAGCCCGAGGATGGCGTCGAAGGAGTCGAAGGTGACGTTGGTCTGCTTGTACGCCAACAGCGACCCGCCGATGCCGGCGATGAAGGCGGCGATGGCGAAGGCCACCAACTTGGTGCGGACCACGTTGATGCCGGCCGCCGCCGCTGAGCGCTCGTTGGCCCGCACGGCCAGCATGGCCGAGCCGATGCGGCTGGTGCGGATGCGGGCCACCACGAGGGCCACGGCCACCAAGGTGACGAGGACCAGGAAGCAGAAGGGCAGGCGGGGGAAGGCGGCCCCGCTCCCGACCCGAAGGTTGATCCCGAACAGGGTCGGCCCCCGGATCTCCTTGCCGCTGCTGGACACGAAGTCGGTGTTCCGGAACCAGTAGGCCTCGAGGGCCACGGCCAGGGCCAGGGTGACCACGGCCAGCGGCAGGCCGCGGATGCGGGCCGCCGGCAGTCCCACCACCACCCCGACCACCGTGGCGCCCAGGGCGGCCAGCAGCGGGGCGATCGGGAACGGCACGCCCCAGCTCACCGTGAGCGGGCTGAGCAGGAAGGCGGCCACGCCGGCCAGGACGAGCTGGGCCAGGGACACCTGCCCGGCGAAGCCGGTCACCACCACCAGCGACAGCGAGATGATGCCGAAGATGAGGCTGGTCAACAGGGCCGAACGCCACGTCCCGTGCAGGCTCACCAGGGCCACCGCGGCGACGGCGGCGGCCGCCGCCGTCGGCACGACGAGACGGTGGGGGCGGGGGGCCCGCCCCAGGGAGTGGCGGATCAGCTCCCCCCGGCCGGGCAGTGGCTGGGTCCGCCAGATCAGCACCACCAGGATCAGGGCCAGGGGGATCATCTCGGGTAGCCCGGAGGACGGCAGCCAGGTGTAGCGGCTCTGCAGGAAGGCGGCCTCGGACTGCAACATGCCGATGGCCAACCCGACACCCACGGCGATGGCGATGCCCTGGAACCGCCCGGCGATGGCGGCGGCCAGCGCCGGCACGATGAACAGCGTGTAGGCCGCCGGCACCAGGGGCACGATGGGGGCGATGAGAATCCCGGCCAAGCCGGCCACGGCGGCGGAGATCATCCAGTTGAACAGGGCCACGCGGTCGGGGGAGATCCCGCTCACGTAGGCGCCCTTCTCGGTCTCGGCGGCCGCCCGGGTGTGCAACCCGAAGCGGGTGAAACGGTAGGCGGCGGCCAGGGCGAGGGCCACGACGACCACGGTGAGGGCGAACCACACCCGGTCGCCGGACACCTGGACCGAGCCGATCTTGTAGCGGTGGGTCGGGAAGATCCCCGTCACGTTTACCGGGTTGGAACCGACGCGCTGGAGGATGTCACCGGTGAGCACGACCATCACGCCGAGCGAGGCCACAGCCCGGGCCACCGGCGGGGCGGCGCGCAGCGGTCGGAACACCAACCCGTAGAGCAGCAGCCCGAGGACGGCGGCGACGACCAGCGAGGCGGCCATGGCCGGCGCCATGGCGATCGGCCCCGAGATCTTCACCGTCGGATGCAGACCGGGAATGAGGATCAGCAACCGACCCTCGCGCAGGAAGGCGTACGTGTAGGCCGTGACCAGGGCGATCCCGCCGGTGGCGAAGTTGATCACCCCCGACGAGCGGTAGGTGACCACCAGGGCCAGGGCCAACGACGCGAAGACCGCGCCGTTGGCCAGGCCCAGGAGCAGGAAAACCAGATGCTGGGTCATCCCGGATTCGCCTCGCCGAGTCCCGACTCAGCCGAGCTTCAGCAGGGCCGTGGCGTCGAGCGGCGTGAACGTGCCGGTGGGGTTGCCGGACTGGTCGAGGGTGGCCTCGAGGGCACCGGTGGAACACACCGACGGGGTGATGGCCACCTGGGTACCGGTGCACTGGAAGGTCGTCCCGCCGCCGAAGGGCAGGGGCTGGGCGGTGGCCGTGGTGAAGGCCGTCTCGACGCTGGTGCTGGTCACGTCACCGGTGATGCCGGAGGTGGCCCGGGCGAAGGCCCACAGCACGGCGAAGGCGCCCTGGGTCACACCGTTGACGAAGGGCGGCGTGTCGGGCGAGTACTTGGCCATGGCCGCCGTGTAGATCTTCACGTCGGCGTCGGTCGGGGCGTTGGTCGCCTCGGTCACCAGCTTCACGCCGGCGTAGCCCCCGGGGATGGAGGCCGCCGAGGTGGCGCTGATGCACTGGGAGATGACCACGATGTCCTTGGTGAAGCCGATGGTCTTCAGGGCCTTGATGGCCGAGGTGCAGAACGGTACGTCGCCGGTGACGTGGAACAGATCCGGTCCCTTGGCCAGCTCGGCCTGGATCTGGGGGGTCATGTCGGCCGTCCCCGGCGGGATGGCCACGACGTCGACGGTCAGCCCGGCGTTCTTGTAGAAGGCCGGGTCGAGGGCTTTGGCCGGCCCGGACGCGGCCGGAACGTCGATCGTGATGTCGGCGGCCTTCTTGGCCCCGTCGAGCTGGCCGATCTTGGCCGGACCGGCGAACGACGACACCAGCGGGTTGGCCAGGATGTACGTCCCGGTCTTGGCCTGCAGCACCGCGGCGTCGGCCACCTGGTAGCCCACGAAGGGGATGTTGGCGGCGGCGATGGGCTTGTAGGCCGCGCCCGCCTGGCCGCTGACGTTCATGACGACGACCGGCACCTTGTCGGCGATCATCTGGTTGCCGCAGTCCGTGGCCCCCGAGGGGGTCTGCTGGGTCTCGCAGTAGTCGAGGGAGATGGGGTGGCCGCCGACCCCGCCGAGGTAGTCGTTGATGTACTTGACGGCGGCCGCCGTGGAGCCCTTCTCCGAGCTGTTGTCGATGTTGGCCGTCTTGCCGTCGCTGATGAACCCGACCTTCACCGGGGTGCCGCTGGCGGCGTTGGGCGTACCCAGCGGGTCAGCGGCGGCGGCCGCCGCCGTCGTCGCCGGGGCTCCGCCGCCCGCCGTGGTGGCCGTCGCCCCGCCAGCGGCCGTGGTCGGCGCCGACGACTGGCTGGCCGAGCTCGACTTGGAGCTGCTGCAGGCGGCCAGGACGGTGGCCGCGGCCAGGAGGGCGGTCAGGGCCATCCGTCGCGACCTGGTGGTGTGTTGCAAGATCGGTCTCCCTTGGTGTGGCGCCAGCCGGACGGCCGACGGTTGGTGCGCTTGCTGGGGACCACCGACCCGCTCGGTCCCCGTGGCGGGCCGCGTCAGGCCGACGACGGCCCCGGCGGGGCGCGGTCGGCCAGCCTCACGGCGTGGAGACCTGGGTGCCCCGTCGTTCATCTATGCCCGATGTTCCCCCTTCAAGCCCCCGAAGCCTAGGGCCCGGTTGACACTCGCGTCAAGCCGGGGGCCGGGCCGGGCGGGGCGCCCTCCGGGCGGAGCGGCGGTCGGGCAAACCTGAGCCGCCGGTCGGCCCTCATCGCCTGGACCTCAGGGCCGCAGCCAGGCCACCGCTTTGGTCTCGAGGTACTGCTCGAAGCCCTCCAGTCCGTTCTGGCGGCCGATGCCGCTCGACTTGTAGCCGCCGTAGGGGGAGTCGGCGCCGTACCACAGGCCGCCGTTGATGCCGATGGAACCCGTCCGCACCCGCCGGGCGATGGCGGTGGCCCGCTCCTCGGAGGCGGAGAACACGCCGCCCGACAGGCCGTAGCCGCTGTCGTTGGCGATCCGCACGGCGTCATCGTCGTCGTCGTAGGCGATCACGCACAGCACCGGCCCGAAGATCTCCTCCCGGGCGATGGTCATCGTGTTGTCGACGTTGGCGAACAGGGTCGGCTCGACGAACCAGCCCTTGGCCAGATGGGCCGGCCGGCCCCCACCGACGAGCAGTTTGGCCCCCTCCTGCTGGCCCCTGTCGATGTAGCCGAGCACCCGTTGGCGCTGCTTGTCGCTGATCAACGGTCCCATCATCACCGAGGGGTCGGACGGGTCGCCGTAGGGGACGGCGGACATCGCCGCGGCGACCAGTTCGAGGCCCTCGTCGTAGCGGGACCGGGGCAGCAGCATCCGGGTCTGCATGGCACAGCCCTGACCGCCGTGCATGCACACCATCGACCCGGCCGGCACGACGCTGGCGAAGTCGGCGTCGTCGCACACGATCATGGCCGACTTGCCGCCGAGCTCGAGGAAGACCCGCTTCAGGGTGGCCGCCCCTTTCTCCATGATCCGCTGGCCGACCACGGTGGAGCCGGTGAAGGAGATCATGTCGACCAGCGGGGACAGGGTCAGCTCCTCCCCCACCAGGTGGTCCGAGGAGGTGACCACGTTGAACACGCCGGCCGGCATGTCGGTCCGTTCGGCCACCAGCCGCCCGAGGCGGGTGGCGTTCCAGGGCGTGTCGGGGGCCGGTTTGAGGACGGTGGTGTTGCCGGTGGCCAGCACCTGGGCGACCTTGTTGATCGTCACCTCGAAGGGGTAGTTCCACGGCACGATCGAGCCGACGACCCCCATCGGCTCCTTCCACACCGCCCGGGCGCTGGTCATGCCGAACAGCGCCCCGTCGGGCAGCGGGCGCTCCCAGGGGAACTCGTCGATCATCTGGGCCGGCCAGCGCAGGCCGTCGGCCAGGGGGGCGTCGAGCTGGGGACCGTAGGTGAGCATCCGGGGCGTGCCGACCTCGGCGATGAGCTCCTCTCGCAGTTGCTCGACCTCGCCCTCGAGGGCCTCCTGGAGCTGCTCCAGGCAGCGCTTGCGCAGCGCCCGGTTGGTCGACCAGTCGGTGTCGTCGAAGGCTCGCCGGGCCGCCGCGATGGCTCGGCCCATGTCCGCCGGTGAGGCGTCGGCCACCTGGCCCAGGGCCTCCTCGGTGGCCGGGTTGACGTTGTCGAAGCGCCGGCCGGACGCCGCCTCGACCAACTCGCCGTCGATCAGCATGCGGTGCTCGGGGGTGAAACCCGGGACGCTGGACATGGGCTCTCCTTTCAGGCCCCGGCCGCGACCAGGGCCACCGACAGCATTCCGCGCTCCCCCGTTCGCGGCATGGTAGGTCCACCGACCGGCGACCGACAAGACCGTCGAACGGGCCCGCCCGGACATCTTTGGCAGCCACCGCCCCTCCGCCACCACGGGGCCGACGCCCTCCCGGTCGGGGGCCGAAGGTCCCTGGCGCCGGTCGCCGGAGCAGCCCACCCTGGGATCGTGCCCCGCCGTCGTCTGGTGCTGCTGCTGGTCGCCGCCGCAGGTGTGCTCGCCGTCGGCCTGGCCTTCCGGGTCGGGACCTGGCTGGCCCCCCAGCCGGCCGGACCGGTGCCGGTCGGCCGGGCCACGGTGAGTTCGATCGGTGTGGCCGCCACCCAGGGCGACGCCTGCGGGACCTCGACGACCCTCGGCGGGGACCCGGCCGTGTTGTTCATCGGCGTGCACCTGGCCGACGCCCGGCCCGGCCTGCTGGTCACGGTGGCCGTCACCGGCCCCGACGGCACCGCCCGGACCGCCGTTGCGGCGCCGCACCCGGCCCGGAGCGGCTGCGTGGTGGTCAGCGCCCCCGCCGGCCTCGACCCGGTCCCCGGCTCCGACGGCCCGGCCACCCTGTGGGGAGACGGTGACTACGCCGTGTCGGTCCGGCTCGGCGCCCCGCCCCAGCCGTCCGGGCCGGTCACCGCCTTCAACATCCAGTCCGGCAGCTACTGATCCTCGACCGCCCGGGCCGGGCCTGTGGGCTTGTCCGACCGGTCAGGAGGAGGCGACGAGGCGGCCGTGGACGAGCAGGCGGGTGGTGTCGCTCAGACAGGTCTGCAGCAGCAGGGCCCGGGCCGCCTGGTCGGTGCCGTACACCGTGGCGTAACTGGCGGTCGCGCCGACCACCTCGATCGAGGTGACCACGTAGGTGTAGGTCCGCCCGCCGGAGGTCACCACCTGGACCACGTCACCGGACCGGGCCGACGGGAGACGCCGGAACGGCCCCCCGTGGGTCAGGTGGTGGGCGGCCAACCAGTAGGTGCCCACCGCCCCGGGCGGCGTCGGCGCCAGCCAGCCCTGGCCCTGGTAGTGGGCCACCAGGCCGCGATCGACGATGGCCTGGCCACCGCCGACCACCGGCAGGTCGATGCCGAGGCGGCGGATCACGACGACTGCTTCCGGTGCGGCCGGAGCGGGCGGGGGAGCCGCCAGCCCCGTCGCCCGGGCCGCCACCGGAGCCACCGGAGCCACCGGTCCCGTCGGCGCGGAGGTCCGGGGGTGGCCGGCGCCGTCCGTCCCGCCCCGGCTGCCCGGCGAACAGGTCGCGCGGGGTGATGTTGGAGGTCGCCACCACCACCACGCCACGCTCGAACAGCGCCTGAAACAGCCGGCCGAGGATCATCGCGTCGGCGATGTCGTTGACCTGGAACTCGTCGAAGCACAGCAGCGCCGCCTCGGCGGCGATCGCGTCGGCCAGCGGCGGGATCGGGTCGTCGCCGCCGGGATTGGCGCCGCGCCAGGCATGGATGCGCCGGTGGGCGTCCTGCATGAAGCGATGGAAATGGATGCGCTGCTTGCGGGCGACCCGGGCGGCGGCAAAGAACAGGTCCATCAGCATGGACTTGCCGCGCCCGACCTCGCCGACGAGATACAGCCCGCTCGGCCGCGCCTCGTCCGCCCCGTCGGCCGGGCGGCGGCGCAGCAGGCGGGAAAACAGACCGCCCGGCGGCGGACGCAGCGGCGGATCGTAGCCGCGCAGCTTGACCCACAGATCCTGCAGCCGCTCGGCAGCCATGCGCTGCGACGGGTCGGCGACCAGCCGCCCGTCCGTCACCAGCGCTCGATAGGCCGGCAGCGGGCCGCCGGCCAACGGATCCGACAGGGGAGCTTCGGGACTCGGGGGGTCTTGCGCCATCGCGCCGGGCGGCAGGGAATCCATTGCGGATCGCCGCATAGCCGGAATTCCCCTGCCCTTCAATGAACGCCGGGGCTTTGGAAACGCGGCGCTGGGGAACGCCCGCGTCTTGGCGCTGCGCCCGCCCGCCCCCTAATGTCGGGGCCGCTCCTGGAG
>Ga0209698_10009102_pt1 | contig 10199 bp, 2 predicted proteins | sample LitLauG_LLR_2012_FD_187203 | JGI IMG/M metagenome (GOLD analysis project Ga0209698, IMG submission 187203) | Freshwater sediment microbial communities from Pennsylvania, USA - Little Laurel Run_MetaG_LLR_2012 (SPAdes) (version 2) | ecosystem: Environmental > Aquatic > Freshwater > Creek >... | reverse complement strand
AACCCGGACCATCTCGGCATCTAACTGCTGCAGCAAGTGGCCCGACGTCATCGCCTGCTTTTCTGCCTCACGCTTCTCCTCTTCGAGGCGGTCAAGCAGGGAAGTGTGCTCCTTGATTTCTCTGCCCAGAGTGAGCGCAAGAATTTCCTTCTCGCGTAACGCACGCTCCAGCTCTTCGAGTAGACGCAACACGTCACGAAGCTCGCGCTTCATCGACAGCGGGCCTTCGCTGCGCTGTTTACCCCCCGTCACGGTCACGTTATGGAAACACTCTCCAGTCTGCGAAAGGAAGAATGCGTCCGGACTCGAGAGCGCAAGCTCGCGCGCTACAACGGGATCCGGCACGATGTAGCCATTCCCCAGTTTCGGCAGAATGACTTCGAGCGACTTGCCGAAACCATTCAGCACGCGGATCGAGTTCTTCAGCGGAAGAACCGTATCGTTCAGCGGAGCATAGTGATGGCTTTCATCCGCAACAAAAGAGAACCTTGCCTGCGAGTCTTCCGGATGCACTAGGAACGTAGCGCGCCCGTCAACATCGGAACGCAGCAGGCGCAGGCCTTCATCGGCTGCGCCCCATGACTTGACCACGACATAGTTCAGTTCATCGCGAAGAAAGTCTTCGACTACCCGCTCATAGCGCGGTTCAACTTCGAGGAAGTCAGCCAGCACTCCCGCCGGAGTGTTGCCCCCGTTCATGGCGCCGGATTGAAACAGCCGCCGTACACTCTCGGTGGAGTAGCCGTGCTCGGCGATGACCGCTTCGAGCGATCCCCTCTTGCCGAGTGCGGTGGCGTATTCCGACCGGATGGAATCAAGGTGCTTCTTCGTATCGCTTTCCGCGGCGCGCTTCGCTTCAACCGTTTCACGCAGGGCCGCAATTTCCGTGGTCAATCCGGTGATTCGCTGCGAGACAGTCTCAAACTCCATCGCAATCTGTCCGCGTTGCCCGCCAAAAGTCTCCGACTGCGACGAACCAGTGGCAATCTCGGATTGCAGTCGCTGTTCCTCACGGCCGATACCAGCCAGACGCTCCTCCGACTGCGTCAGTTGATTGCGGAGGCTAGAGGCTGTGCCCACAGCCTCTAGAATCGCGGTGCGATGCGATTCCTGTTCGCCCTCTAGCAGCGCAAGCTTGATCGCGGCGTGTGCTGCTTCCTGCTGGCTCAGGTTGTACTCTTCCTGAGCTGCGGCGAGTTCGGCCGCCGCCGAGTCGAGCACCTGCTGATGTCCGTCGCGCTCCTGTTCCAGGGCGGCAAGCCTTCCGTGTGCCTGCGTGAGTTCCGCCTCCGCGGATGCAGAGCGGGCGACCAGTTCCGCGCAGCGTTCTTCATTGGTGCGGATACGCGCTTTGCTCCGGTCTCCCTCAATCGCGATTTGGCTGAGCCGTTCGCGATTCTGCCGTGTCTCGGTCTCGATGGCATATCCGCGCTGCGTACGCTCGGAGTGCTCAGCTTCCGCCTGTTGCACGCTCTCGGACTGCTCCCGGATCTCCTCGCCAAGTTGATTGATCTGCGTGTCGAGGGCCACACCTTCCTGATCCATCTGGTTGAATTTACTCGCCAGCACAACCCGCAGCTTGGCCCGCATCTCGTCGCGCAGTTTGGCATAGCGCTCAGCTTTGTTTGCCTGGCGCTTGAGCGAATTCATCTGCCGCGTGACTTCTTCGAAGATGTCATTCACGCGGTTGAGATTCGTCTTCGCGTCTTCGAGGCGCGCCTCGGCAAGACGCTTTTTCGTTTTGAACTTCGTGATGCCCGCTGCTTCCTCGATAATCGCCCGGCGATCAGTTGGACGGCTGCTGAGAATCTGGCCGATGCGGCCTTGCTCGATCAGAGCGTAGGATTCCGGGCCCAGCCCCGTGCCCATGAAAAGTTCCTGAATGTCGCGCAGGCGGCAGAGCTTTCCATTCAGCAGGTATTCGCTGTCGCCACTGCGGAACAGGCGGCGCGTAACGGAGATTTCTCCCGCATGGCTCTGTTGCTGATTAAACTTGCGACGCCGAATTTTCAGAACGATCTGCGGACCAGTCGCAGGCGCGGAACCGTCAGCACTTGCTTCAGGAGCTGGAACGGCTGGAACGGCTTCACCTTCGGTCTCCTCGGTCTTCCCAGGCTGCGCCTCTTCCACCGCGCGTTCAGTTTCGGCGGAGGCATGCGCTCGAATCTCCGCTTCGTCCCAGTCCTGCTCGGGTAGTTCGTCCTGAATTTCGATTTCAGTGGGCGCGTTTGGATCGGGCCCGCCGTAAACTTCCGGGTCGATTAGAGTGAGCGAAACCTCCGCCATTCCGGTCGGATTACGGTCGCGCGTGCCCGAAAAAATCACGTCTTCCATGCGCGAGCCGCGCAACGACTTGGCCGACTGTTCACCCAGCACCCAGGAGATGGCGTCGGCGATGTTCGACTTGCCGCAGCCGTTGGGCCCGATGATGGCGGCGATCCCCTCGCCATGGAACTTCAGTTCCGTGCGGTCGCAAAACGACTTAAATCCCAGAATTTGCAGCTTCTTGAGTTTGAGCAAAGTTACTCCTTCGTATGCAGACCCGGTTTGCGCTCGGCTGGAGTGCGCTGCAAATTGCGGGGACCGGTTTGTTAACGTTCTCCTGTTAACTCCCGAGGTTCCTCGCTGGCCGCATGGTTGGATGTCGCTCCCCGGAATCAAGAATGACAACCATGCTTTTGACCAACTCTAACGGCGAATGGCGGGATGGGTCAAGTAATAAAACACCACATCTTGTGGTACCTATCCGAGCAGCGCCTTTAGTTGCACACACACTACAACAATTGCGCGCAAGTTCAACGTGAGGAAAGGAATAAAGACAACGAGGTGGGAGACCGCTAGAGCTGTAAACACTCTAGCGCTGGAGGGCGCGGGATGCAATGGCCGGAAAGGGCAGGTTCGGGCCGGCCATTTCCCGATCTCACGCCTTTTTCAAAACTTCCTGCACCGCCCGGTGGGCCTGATCGATTGCCGCATCGGTCTCGGCGCTCGCGGCGGCGTCACAATTGGCGACATTGATGCGACCGAAAGGCTGGCGGCCCACCACCCAGGGCTCCTCGCCTTCTTTCCACTCGGGATCAAAGAGCGGGTTCGGAGAAAAGGAGTACCCGTGCGCCCAGCGATTGACGGTGATTCCTTGAATATCGCGTGCGGGATCGAAACCGGCCGGACCGAGCATGGCGCCGAGTTGCTCGCGGATGTTCTTTTCAAACGTGGAGAAGGGAGTGGCAAGCAGCTGACCGCGTCCAGCGCGATTCTGTTCGCGAGCCGGTAGTCCGGCCTTGCACGGCGTGCGTAGCATGAACAGGACCATTGGCTCTTCCGGCTTACTTGGGAAGTGGTAGTCACCCATGCTGACCGGGAAATCCAGCGCCGTGAAGCAGTGATAGCTTCCGGGAGAAACGATCTGATGAACGCCCAGCTTGTGGAAGCTGGTCCAGTTGGAAATTGCGACGTGGGTATAAACCAGCGGCATCTTCACCAGGTAGTGCAGCGCCTCCTTCTGCTTCTCCGGCATCTCGGGGCAGAGGTAAGGAATCATCGTGTTGTAGCAAGCAAGGATGCAGTTATTGGCGCGTACGCTGTGCACCTTGCCTCCGCGGACATAAGCGACCTCGACTTCTTTCGCTGTCTTTGGCGAGCCGACGTGCCCGACGTGAACAGCGGTGCTGTTCAGCCGGATACGAACGGCTGAGCCGGATTGATCGAGACGGCTGTAGTCGGCCTTGGCGGTGACGACGTCATCCATGGTGTGTCCCGGAATGGATCCCGGCACCAGTTCGCGAGCCAGCAACCGGACGATCGATGCATTGCCGTCGGGGAAATGAAAAATGTAGGGCTCGCTCTGACGTCCGTGTTTCTCCGCTGGATCGTTCAAGCTCAGGCCGTCGAAACCGGGATACGACATCGCCCCGTAGTCATCGCCCGCCTGATAAACGTAGTAGGCCGGGACAGCGTCAATACCGACGGTAAATAAATCGTTCGTATAGGACTGGAAGAAGGGCAGCGCGTCAGGGGTGAGCTTGCAGACGTCGGTCAAGAACTTCGCGTAGCTCATCTTGGTGAGCCGTGCGATTTTCTGCTCGCGCGTGAGACCGGGGAGATAGTCCTTTTTATCCGTGTAAACGCGAACGATATCGCGACGCACGGCCTCGGACAACGGGGAATTCGCCAGAAATTCAGCCCACGGCGTCTTACCCATTCCTGGGACGGTGCGATCCTCACCGAAAGTGGCCTTGTCGTAGAACATGGCAGTGCCGAGATCGCTGTAGAGCTTCCGGTCAAAGTCGGTATAGAAGCGTTGCACGTCGATCCCGAGGCCGGTCAGAAGACCCATTGCCTCTTTGCTGTACTGCGAGGGATGCTCAATCGACATCGTTCCGCCGTGAGCGAGCAACGTGCGGTCGCCGACGCGGAACTCGTTGCGCTTGGCGTGGCCTCCAAAGTCATCGTGATTGTCGAGAATCAGAATGCGGGCTTTGTCGCCTGCCTGTTTGCGATAGAAATGGGCGGCAGCGAGGCCGCTGATGCCTGCACCGACGATGACCAGATCGTAAGTCTCGCCAGTTGACTCGGCCTTGCCGATCGATTCCCAGGGATTGCCGCGAATGCGATGGGCGAAAGTGAACGTGCCATCGTGATTGCCGCGCATTCCGGTGAGCGCGGGAGGATAGTAATTCGCAGCTTTTTCGGGAGCGAACGGAGTTGCATCGAGGGCGAGAGCAGCCTGCGGAATCATGGAGCTGCCGATGGTGAGGGCGACTCCATTCAGGAAGTCGCGGCGCGAAATCGGACAATGCATTCCAAGGTCTTTATCTTTATTTTGGTCATCGCTCATAAGAATGGCTCAAGTGTTGGCGCGGATGATTATATCCACGACCGCAAGGATGTTGAACTGCGCGTGATTGGCGATGCAGTCTTGGCGATGCTTGGTCCGCCGCGACCCCTCTGGGAGCGGTCTTTTAAAATCAATGAGTTGGCTACGCGTCTGCTTCCAAGTCTTTGAGGGATAATGACTTGTAAGTAAGGTATTTATAAAACAATTACTTACGAGCAAACCTTAGAGTGAGATTTCTCCAGGTTTTTGAGAAATAAGGACTTATTCGTAAGGTATTTATAAATCAATGAGTTAGCGGATGGTGTTCGGCACGGACCAGATCTTGCGGGTAAGGCGGAAGGATCCCGCGGGTCGCATCTCGAACCGTTATCTGACCCGGGAGATTTTGAGTGTAATGGCTTGGCGATTTACGCTAATCGACACTTCGAGGTGGAACCAAACTTCCTCAGATTCATTCCTGCCGACCTCCAGTCCTAAACCATCGGACTGCCTAACGGGCTCGAACAGTCTTCCTAATTTGCTTCGCGCGAGCCTTTTGCGGGTTGCTGATGAACGATCCCGTCAGTAAATAGATCTGGTCGCCCTTGAAGTTTAAAGCTAACCCGTTAGAGCCCCAACGGAGTAATCGTACGGGTGGGTTGAATCCAGGACTTGCGGTCGTCGGGAATGGAATGCGGCCTATCGGGACATAATGCGTCATGTCGAAAAGCTCGATCGTGTAATTCGAGTTTTCCTGCCAGATATACTGAACGAGCATAAACACTGTGTTCAGTGATGAATCCGGAGCCACCGGCGCTCCGCCGCCGTCAAGAAGCCCAGCCGGTAAGCCGGTCGACGGATTGATGACATGGAACCCGTCCTCGGAGTAGATCAAGCCGTTGTTGCTGTCATAGTGAATGCGGCCTGGCGGATTCCAGAATACCGAGGGGTAATCCTGCTGCAATGTTATTCCGGAGGAATCTACCGCAAATGTATAAAAATCAAATTCGGTTGTCTCGCCATTGGCTCCATATATTTGCGTCCCGTCAGAATTCCACTGGACTGAATCGGCGCATTGCCCGTTTGGAACTCCACATCCAATGCTGCTGTTAGGTCTCGGCGTCGAGCCGTCGTAAATCGTAATTCCGCCCTGCGCTGCCGGATCCACATTCGCGCCTTTTGAAACTGCCGTTGTGCCAGGGACACCGGGCTGAACTTGAATGTCGAGCGCAAAGTAGGGATCGCCGGTCTCGTAATCGCCAAGCGAATAACTTATATCCGGGGTCAAAGATGGCAGAACGAATCGTTGAACAGAACCGGCGCCATCCATCCCAACATATAGATATTGACTGTCGTCAGAAATTGCGAGTACATCGGGCTCGTTCCCAACCTGGCAATTCGTGATTGTGAGGCTGGTTGGGTTGACCACACAAACTTGATTTGCATTCGCACTCGCAGTACTCGGAACAGAGATATAAAACACCTGATGAACCGAGTCCCATACCATGTCATTTGTAGACTGATTTACGGCCGTCGGCTGATAAAGAATCTGAAATTCCGCCGTATTCGATACGACACCGCCAGGTGTCACCACGGTGACTTGAGCATAACCAGGTGTCACTAGATCTGAAGCGTTCACTTGGGCTGCCAAAAAACCCTGAGATATGTTTGTGCGCGGGCTGCCATTCCAGTCCACCGTGTCAGAGTTATCAAGCCAAATTCCACTGAGGTCCACCAGCAGGCCGCCACTGCCCGCCAGTGCCGAATTTGGATTCAGCGCAATAATCGACGGAATGGGAGTCAGGGAATATTGAACAATCGTGAAGGTTAGCGAGCTCGACGTGCCTCCGCCCGGACTCGGCGTGGACACGCTTACTGTCGCTGTGCCCGCGTTCTGCACGTCGGAGAAGTTGATCTGGGCCTGAAGCTCGGTGTTCGAAACCAGTTCCGTCTGACGCGGACTCCCATTCCACTCGACCGTGGAGAGCGAGACGAAGTTGCTTCCCGTCACAGTCAACGTTAATCCAGCCAGCCCGGTGTAACCAGCAATCACAGAGCTCGGGCTTAAGGCTGCAATTGTAGGAGCCGGATTTGAATCCTGCGGACCAGCCAGCATGCGCGTTGGGTTGATCTTTGGCCGAGAGCGAACTTCTGGCTGGACCTTCTGACGTGACCGAATGACTGGGTTCGGCCAGCTCCGCATAACGGGAAACAGGTTACTCTTGGGTGCGGGGTTCTTTTCGATGTTGTTGCTCACGAACGAGCTGTTGATGATGTAGATAAAACCGGCATCATCGTTGAACGCCAGCCCGCTCGCGCCCCAGCGAATAAACCGCAGCGGATAACCCTGCACATTAGCAATCGTTATCTCCGATATCGGCTGAAAAGTCGTGAGATTAAAGGATTCGATGGTGAAATTGGCGGAACCAGCCTGGCTCGGCGTCTGACCGAAGAAAAATGCGGTGTTCAGAGTCGAATCCGGAACCATGTAACCGGATGCCTGAAATTGCCCGACATGCTGGCCGTTCGCCGGATTGATCACGTATCCATCGTCGGCGTAAACATAGCCCGTGCCGCTGTCATAGTGAATCCGCTCGTAAAACTCAGTAATCTCGTTCGGGTAATCGTGGGTCTGCGACACTCCGTTGGAGTCCGCCGTGAGCACATAAAAGTCGAACAGTGTATCTACGTTATTGATCGCGTAAATCTTCTCGTTTGATCCCCATTGGTCGGAATCGTAGGAACCGTTATTCGCAACCGTGGGTCGCTGCGTTGCGTCATCGAAAATCGCCATGTCCAAAGCACCGTAGCCCCCGGCCGGTCCGCGCGAGACTGCGGTAGTGTGAGGCAGACCTGGCTCAACCTGTAGGTCCTGCGCGAAGTAAGGCCCGAACGGGTACCGGCCCGCTCCAAGCAGGTAGTTAATGTCGGGCGATAGGCTGGGCAGCGTGAATCGCTGGACCGACGACGAACCATCTATTCCCGCGTACAAGAATTGGGAGTCATTCGAGACCGAAAGCACGTCCGGTTCACTGCCAGCGAATTGCGTTGATTGGATGATCCCGCTAGTGGGATTCAACACCGCAATCGTATTCCCGTTAGCCGAGGCCAGGCTCGGGACCGAGAGGTAGATCACCTGATTGACCGGGTCCCAGACCATGTCATTTGCCAATTGGCTTACCACCAAAGGCGTGTAACTGAAGCCATTGATGCCGAACGGAAGCGGCGTGGAGCTTCCACCGCCAGGGCCAGGATTTATTACTACGACCTCCGCGACTCCCGGATTCGAAAGATTCGAGGCTGGAACCTGAGCTTCCAGGTACGAGTCCGAAAGATAACTGGTTGTCAACGCTGATCCATTCCACTGAATCACCGATGTAGGGATAAAGTTCGAACCGTACACAGTAAAAGTGATGTCGGGGCTACCGGCATCGACTGAGCTAGGATCGGAGGCCTGAAGCTGAGGCGCAGGATTGGTGAGGGGATTAATCGTAAATTCTGCAGACCCGGAACTTCCGCCCCCTGGAGTTGGGTTCGTGACGCTCAGCGTCGCCGAACCTGAACTGGCGATGTCGGAAGCTGTGATTTGCACCTGTAACTGCGTGCCTGACGTATATGTTGTTGCTCGCGCACTGCCATTCCATTGAACGCTGGATGAGGAAATGAAGTTATAACCTGTAATCGTCACCGTGAACGCAGCCCCGCCTGAGTTAGCTGAGTTCGGGCTGAGAGAAGCGATGGCTGGCACTGGGTTAGAAGGCGGAGGCGGAGGCGGACTGCCTGATCCCGACGATCCACCTCCACAAGCAACTAGAAGTTGGACGAGGATGACAGCGGCCAGTGCCAAAGCCTCTCTGTAGCGTCGCACAACACAGCTCATTTTCTAAACTCCCGCGGCGTCGAACGATGATACCGCGATTCCTTTTGATAGTTACGCGAGATATTACCGTAACTCCGGGGCTAACGCCACGGTTACGGCGGACGAAGAGAAACCAGGGACAGAGAAACCAGGGACAGACGGGACTGACTCCATTGTTGGCCGGGAACAATGGGAACATCCCGTCTCTCCCCGGTTCATTTGCATGGTGGGCGGCGGCGGGCAGTGGGTCAGTTTGAACGTCACAGTCCCCCAGCGGCTAAAGCCGTCGAAATGGAGCGCTTGAATCGCAGCGGTGAACCGCTGCGCCACCCAAAAGCGAAGAGCCAAGGCAAAATCTCCGGCGTTGTGTTCTCCCGCCGCTTCGCGGCTGATCCCGCTCGACGTTGGCCTGGAATCCCACCCCTTCGGCTCCCCCTCGGCTTCGCTCGGGGCTTCGGCAAAAACAGGGCAGGGTCTTGCGCACAAAACGCGCAAGAATGGGGCGCCCATTTGTGGTGGTAGTGCACGCTAGATCAAAAGCCTGGGCTACCCGCCTGCGCCACCCAAAAGCGAAGGGCCATGAGACTCACTGGAACTCAAGCATCACGATCTCTGGATTCGACCCGAGACGCAGCGGCGGGCCCCACGTTCCGGCTCCGCTTGACGTGAAGACCTGCATCTTTCCGATCCAACTTAAGCCATAGACAAACTTGCGGTAAATGCGTTGCGCCATCCAGCTCCAGGGAATGAATTGGCCGAGGTGCGTATGCCCGGACAACTGCAGAGAAACGCCTGCGGCCTCCGCTATGTGCGGACGGTCGGGCGCATGCAACAAGAGAATGCTGGCGCGTTCGCGATCCACGCCGATGCGCTGCAGCGCCGAGGCAAGATGTCCATCCTGAGTGGCGTTGCGATAGGGCACGCCGATGATCTGCAAGCCGTCCGCTTCCACCTTCTCGTTATCAAGCACGCGCACTCCAGCGTCGGCGACGGCGCGCAGATATTTGCTGTCGTCGGCAAATTGTTCGTGGTTGCCCGCAACAAAATAAACTCCATGCGGAGCAGTCAACTTTTTCAAGGGCTCGGTGGCTCGTCCGGCATCGATGGCGGTGCCGTCGAAGAGATCGCCGGCGATAAAAATCAAGTCGGGCTCTTCTTTCAAAATCTTAGCGACCATGCGGCGCAGAAAACTCCCGTTGCGCACGTGTCCAAGATGGACATCGCTGATGAGTGCCGCGGTTCGTCCTCGCCAAACCTCAGGCAGGTTGGCTAGCTTTACGGTGGTGCGAGTGATGCGCGTCCAGTTGGCGTTGAAGACTCCGTAGAGTCCGGCCAATACCGCCGCGCTATAGAGTGCTTCCACAATGCGATGGAAGGGAAGGGCGGCTCCGGAAAGCTGCGCAATGCCGAAAACAATCCATGCGGCGAGGGTCGCGAGAAAAAGGAAACTTACGAGGCCAATCCAAACCGAAGCGAGCTTGTAAAACCCGCGCACCACGGCATTCGTATAGCGAAAGGCAAGCA